>Ga0224723_1000634_pt1 | contig 23782 bp, 17 predicted proteins | sample Balambano_FR2_Me_FD_161647 | JGI IMG/M metagenome (GOLD analysis project Ga0224723, IMG submission 161647) | Freshwater sediment microbial communities from Lake Towuti, South Sulawesi, Indonesia - Balambano_FR2_MetaG | ecosystem: Environmental > Aquatic > Freshwater > Lake > Sediment | place... | reverse complement strand
GGGGGAGTAGGGTGGGCATTGTCCAGCGGATTTAGCGATCGCAAATAGTCCAGGACGGTGCTGAAGGTGAGTTGGGGGAAGAGGAAGGATTGCTGCCAGCGTTGGGCAGTTTCTAGCATATCGCGGGTAGGTCCGCCGCCGTGATCGCCCACGCCGGGGAGCCAGAGGGCTTGCTGAATGTGGGTTTTTGCTTCCCAGGTGCAGGCATACTCGGAGATTTTGAGCGGGTCGATGCCTTCGCCGATGCGGGGTGACATGAAGCTGAGAATTTCACTGCCGTCGGGCGATCGCCACCAAAACAGTTCATGGGGAAATTCGGTGGTGTCGTTCCAGCGCAGTTTCTGCGTGACGAAGTATTCAATGCCGCCGCCTTTGAGAATCTGCGGCAATTGCCAGGGGAAGCCAAAACTATCGGGCAACCAGGCGATCGCACTCAATTTGCCAAATTTTTCCTGCACATAGTGCTGACCATAAAGCACCTGCCGCACAATTGATTCACCGCTGATCAGGTTTAGCTCTGGCTCCACCCACAGCCCCGCCGCAATTTCCCATCTACCTGCTGCTACCTCAGTTTGAATCGCGGCAAACAATTCCGGGCGGTGTTGCTCAATCCAGGCAAATAGTGCAGGCGACGAGTGGCAAAAAGTCAGTTCAGAAAAATCTTGCTGGAGCAAGAGAACTGACTTGAAAGTCCGCTCTGCCGCCTCCCAGGTTTCGCTCACCGTCCACAGCCACGCCAGATCGAGATGGGCGTGTCCTACAAGCTGAATTTGCCGCTGATTGAGCCAGTCACCCAATGGCTGAAGCTGCCGCCGCAGAGTTTGCAGGGATTGGTCAAAGGCAAGTCGAGATGTTGTGGACTGACTTTGCAGAACTGCCCAATCGAGTTGAGCAACAGCAGTCGCCACTGGGTTCAGCTTTTCGGGCGCAAAAGATGTGAGATAGCGCTGCAAAACCGCTAGTTCATCCGCCACAAATCCAGGTTCGGGAATGAGCGAATCGGGAGAATTTTCGTAAACACAGAGCGACTTAACCAACGCGCCATCGTCATGACCAGGACTGACCAGCCGCAGCGCCAGGTGAATTTGCTCTCCTGGTCTAGCCGACGAGCTGAGCAAAATTCGGGTGGAAGCATCAAAAATATCGCCTTCCTGCACCAGCTTCCCGTTCACAAAAACCTGCGCCTCCCTTGCCCACCAGACCAGAGCCAGACGCAAAATCAGCCCCTCCAGGAAATACCCCTCCAAAGCTTGCGGAATTGTCAAAGTTTGCCCCAGCCACAGCACCCGCCCTTTTGTCCAGGCGACGTGATGACGTGAATTGAGAGCCGCGATCGCCCACTCTTTCCACCGTTCAGGCTGGGTTGCTTTAGCAATCGACAGATCCTCAAAGCAATGGTGCCAGTTGGTCTGCACATCAAGCTGGGTCAGTTGACGCAAACGGGCGATCGCCCGCTCAAGTTGCACGGTTGCGGCTTGAGCGATATTGAGGGGCATCTGATTCTGAAATGGGGTAACTGAGTCAGGCATCTTTCGACTAAGATCAGGGCATTCCGTGAACAGGATGAGGGATGAGGGATGAAGGATAAAGGATGAAAGGTCATATCCATCTTCGCTAGATTGCGTCAACCCAATATCCTCTAAGGCTTTACTATACGGCTCCAAACCTCATCCTTCATCCCTCCTTTCTCATCCTTTCCCATGCCTTCCCCCGGTCGCTATCAAAGCAGCGTATTTAACTTTCTCAATCGGCGATCGCTGCAATTGAGTGAGCAGGTCAGGCGTACCGTTCGATCTGTCAAAATGACCGCCTCTTGGGGCGTACAGATTTTGCTGTATCCAGCTTACGTGGCGTTTCAGACAGGGCGAGTGACGGCACAGCAGCTTCGACGGGCAGTGCAAACGACTTCACTGCGGCTTAAGACAGTCGAAAAGGCAATTCAAAAGGTCAAGCAAGTCAACGCGCCACCTCGACCAGAACCGTCCCTGAGTTCTGATACACCAATCTATCGGGCGCTACAAACAGTAGAAGCATTTGCGCTGCTGCCAACGGTAAAATCGCCGCTAGACCTAGTTAGCGTATTCGATCTATCGATTCAAGCGGATCAGGCTAGCAAACTGGCAATTCATCATCGTGCAGCCCAACCCAACGCGACGGCAGATCAAACGACTGATGCAGAAATTGTCGTCAGTCAGAACGGCGCTGTCAGTACAAGCGCTGCTAGTGAGAATGGCGCTGTGAGTTTGATCGGTTTAACTAGAGCTACGGGTGGGAATGGCGCAGCGCGATCGCTTTCCCTCTCCGGCAAAATCATCGGCATCGCATCCCTGTTGACCAGCCGTTCCCTGGTGCTAGTGACCAACCAGGGACAGCTTCTAGACATCCTAACGACCGAGCAACAGGCGCAATTGCACCGACGTATTGTGTGGGAAGTCGCTCACTATTGGCGAACTCGACGAGACCTATGGGCCCAGCAGCCTGCTCCCTTTCCCTTGCCGCTACCGGAAGTGCGTCAGAATGCCCTGCTGCCCGTGCGGATGGCTCGACGGCTGATGGCGTGGATGCAGACCAGTTCAGTAGCGATCGCCACCAACCTATTTCAGGAATCTGCTCTGGTTGCAAGATTGCAGGCTGAGCAGGCGATCGCCTATGCCCAAACGGTCAACCTGAGCGGACCCAGAGTTGAAGATCCCTGGACTGAGGATGACGACACTAGCGGCTTTATCGAAATGACAGAGTTTTCAGAAACAGCAATCAATCCCTGGAAGCGGCGACAGCAAGCTGCCTTGAATCCTTTGGCTGGAACGCCAATGCGCTTGCTCAAAAGCTCTCGCTTTAGCAGTTTATTCCCGTTTGCAGGCAGACGGCAGGGTTTTGCTGAGGTAACTCAAAACAATCCTCAAATCGATCGCTTTGGCAAAATATTTTCAGGTTTGAAAGGCATCCGTTCGGAGAGCAGACTAGCTCAAGTTGAAAGGGCAGAGTCGAAAACAGCGGCGATCGCCCCAACTCCCTCTTCCCCCTCTCCCGAACCCGGCTCTATCCTACAACCCTCCCAACCCGATACACCCGGACAGATAGAGCAATCCAATTCTCAAGATAGCTCGTCCAACCTTCAAACCACCTGGATTGAGACAGAAGCGACCCTCGTCGGCTACGTCAAACACCCCTTAGAACAAATCCTGGAATGGCTTGACTCAGGTATGGTCTGGATAGAAGAAATCCTGGCTAAAGCTTGGAACTGGTTACGACGAGGACAGCGGAAGTAGAGGCTCAAATCAAACTCCTTTCAGGGGTCGGATTGAAGAAGGATGGATGATGATTTGCTGAACTATCCTACCGAACACTTACATTTCATCTGGGTTGAGTCCCAACTCCCTTAACCTATTCGCCAAACGATCAGCGCGTTGTTTTTCTTGTTCAGCGCGTTGTTTTTCTTGTTCAGCGCGTTGTTTTTCTTGTTCAGCGCGTTGTTTTTCTTGTTCAGCGCGTTGTTTTTCTTGTTCAGCGCGTTGTTTTTCTTGTTCGGTTCGCTCGTCTCCGTTTAGGAGTAAATTGCCGTCGCTATCCCACCAACGCAGCCAGGGTAAGGTCTGGTTAATGTATTGCCCCTGCCAGATGCCCAATTCCACTCCCATCGGCGTAATCGAGAAATGTCCCCGCTCGTTGGGGTTACAGCGCCGGTAATGGTTGGCAATCAGTTCGTAGACCTCAACAGAAGCTTTATCTACTTCGTAAATGGCGTAGAACGGCACTCGAATGGCTTGTTCGTAAACCCAAAATTTCCCAGCTTTTGAGCCATCTCCTGCAAAAGATGAAGTGCTATCCCTTTCCTCAGAGCCATCGCCAGAGACAAATTCAATCACAATCAGGGGAGCAACGATTTCCTTCCACATCACGTAGGAACGTCGCCTTTTCCCGTCGAGTAGCGGCGGCACGTTTGGCACATAGAACCAGTCGGGAGCCTCAGCACCGCGCTCTGGTGGCTCGGTCAGCCGCCAATAGACACCGCAATCTTGTCCAATGGCGTACTGTTTGTCTGGGTGGAGAGTATCCAGAATAGGGCGAATAGAATCTGTCAGCAGCAGGCTTTGCGGATGCTCCTGGAAATTTTTCACAAGTGTACCGTCGGTTTCCGGCAACTGCGTATGATCTGGAAGGCTAAGAGTTGGTTGGGATGGGGCGATCGCCATAGAAACTCCTGTTGATCAGTGGATCATTCGTCGATCAAGGTGTTCCAATCCTACCTTATCTCTCTAAACCTCTAGTACTGCCTGACCAGAACAACTGTCGCCTGGCAGCTTCGGCAGGCAAGGCTTACCGCTTCTTTAGGATCATGGATTAAATAAAACCCGATATTTTTTTGGAAGTGCCGCGCGGCACTTCCAAAAAAATATCGCAGGTTAGTTAATTCGCGATCCTTAGTGAAACTGAGAACGACCTGTTATTCCAGGGAACATCCAATTACCAGAACACATCTGACTTAAGGTAGAGTGTAATGTTGCTACCTTAAATGGCGATCGCTGTGCCCCTCAGTGATGCTTCGGCGAGTGATTCCTCATTAGGCCTTGAGAAGAATCTTCAGTCACCCAACAGCTATCGAATCGAAACGCTGTGTAAGAAAAAGGACACGGTTTCGATATTATAAGAAAGCCTATTGCTGGAGATGCTTCCCATGCTGACTCTTAAAATTGCCGTTTACATCGTCGTTGGCTTCTTTATTGCGCTCTTTGTGTTTGGATTTTTGTCAAATGATCCCGCTCGTAACCCCAAGCGCCGGGATTTAGAATAGACAGCCAAAACACTCCCTTGCTCCCCCAGGCAATTAGCCTGCGCTGAGGACGGCTAAAGCGATGTATCCGGGCTGTCCGCATAAATTTGTTGTGCCAAAGTATGCCCTACCCGGTTCTGCCGCCTCCTCCGATTATTGATTTGCCGCAGTCGGAGGAAACTCGTCCCACTGCCCCTCCCTCAGCAGCGGTTTTGCCTGCGGGGTCTACCCAAGTCCAATCTACGGTCGGCAGCACCGCCCCCGTCCCTACCCAACCTGAACGTTTCGCGCCGGAGCGATCGCCTGCCTCAGCCGAGTGGTCAACTGTCTCAGATGCCGCTGAGGTAGGCAGTCCTGATGCTGATCTGCTAGGCGAACCCGTCGAACTCGACCAGACCCAGCCCGTCTTTCCAAACCAGGGCACTGGGGTTACATACGGCGTTACTTCTCCAGATCTTCTCTCTACCCCGGCATCTGCTCTCTCTATGGCAAATGCTCTACCTGGAGAAGTCGAAGCTGGAACGGTCGAAGGGAGGACAGTCGAAGGCGAGACAACTGAAATTGAGATAGCCGAAACTGAAACAACTGAGACCGAAGCAGTTGAAATTGCAGTCCCTTTCTCACCTCCGGCAGTGACCCCCTCAACCATAGAAACCAGTCGAGAAGCCAGCGAAGCGGTTGAACCAGGCTCAACCACAACCGCAACCGCCGAATCCCCGATCGCTTTGTTTCAGCGACAGATTTCGTCTCGCTACTTGTCTGAATTTGGGCGATCGCCCCAAAGAAATCGTTCCCCCATCCCTGAATCGCTGCGACTAAACATCTTTGCTCAAGAATCAGAATCCGAACTGGCTCAACTGCCGCAGCTAGAACCGCAGCCATTGCCGCCGCTAGATTCAGTTCCCCTGCCACAGGTTGAGTCCGGTGAACCGACCCCTGAACTGCTGCCCGACCGCCCACCTAGCTTAGATAGCGCTCCGTCCCCAGGGGAAGTGTTAGTCATTCCAGATGATCTGCCTCCCCTTCCAGAAACGCCAGAAGCAGGAGACTTAGAACCTGAAAGTGAGCCGTTCGACTCGCCTCAAATTGACGAGGAACAGGAACCCTCTTCGGAGGGGCGATCGCCTGACCCAGTACCCGCAGACGGTGAGCCGTTTATGCTCGATCCATCCGGCACCGGAGAGGTGATCGAACTTTCAGCCGATCGCCAGCGATTTGACCAAATCCAACAGGTGTTTGTTGCCGAGGGAAACGTTGAAATGCGTTTCCGCAGAGCCGTTTTAACCTCAGATCAGCTACGGGTAAATTTGCTCAACCGCATTGCAGTCGCCGAAGGAAACGTTACCCTGGTCACTGGAGAGCAGGAGTTGAGGGGCGATCGCTTTGTCTACAACTTCGTTCAGGAGCGCGGCGACATCCTCAACGCCAGCGGCGAAATATTTCTCCCCACAACGGGCGAAGACTTTTCGGCAACGTTGCCCACCGATGCCAGCGCTGGAGCGCAAGAGCCGCTCAGAGGCGATCTGATTAGTGCTGAACAGCCTGAAATTCTGCCCGATGAAAGTGCCGTCACGGATGCGGGTGATTCAGAGGCACCGCCCGATGTTGAACCCCCGTCCGACCTGGACAGCACACCCGCCGAAGAAGACGAAAATGAGGACGAGGACGAAGTTCCAGCCGATGCTTCAGATGCAATCGATTCCGGAGCCGATGAAGATTCAGATGCGGTCGTCAGCAGTCCAGGTGGGCTATCGGTAATTCTCGGTTCAGGGAATGTCAGGCGAGGCGGTACAGGCGGTGAAGTACGGCGGATTCGATTTGAGGCAGAGGAAATTGAGTTTACACCAGACGGCTGGGTTGCAACCAACATCCGCATTACCAACGACCCCTTCTCGCCACCAGAACTTGAGCTAAGGGCAGACACTGCTACTTTTACTCGCCTGTCGCCCAGTCGCAGTGAGATTCGGGCCAGGCGACCCCGAATTGTGTTTGATCAGGGGCTATCCATCCCCTACTTTCAAAATCGCGTCATTTTAGATGATCGAGAGCGCAGCCCTGGACTGATTCAGTTTGGGTTTGATGAAGAAGATCGGGGTGGTTTTTTTATTGAAAGCAATTTTGAATATGCCCTCAGTCCCCAAGTCCAGTTTTCAGTTAGACCGCAAATTTTCCTTCAACGAGCCTACGACAATGGCTTTAACCTGACCGACCCCGCTAATTACGGACTAATTAGCGAGTTGAATGTTCGATTCAGCCCGACTACGATTTTGCGGGGTAATGCTGTGTTTACCAGTCTCGACCTGGATGAGTTGGAGACTGAGTTTCGTGGCAGTTTGCGGCTACAGCAGCAGGTATTTAATGACCACACGCTGACAGCAGAATATAGCTATCGCGATCGCCTCTTTAACGGCTCCCTCGGTTTTCAAACCGTGCAGCGGAGTTTGGGCTTAGTTCTCACTTCCCCTACCTACGTCTTAGGCGACACTGGCATCAGGTTAAGCTATCAGGCTGGTGTGCAACTCGTTAGCGCCAATACCGACCGCCGCGATTTAATCCTTGCCTCAGATGGCAACCCCGTCGAGCTAACGCGCTATCAGGGCGGCATTGCCCTGCGGCGAAACTTTCTCCTGTGGCGAGGTCAACCCCTTCCCCCCACAGCGACAGAAGGGTTAAGATACACCCCCAATCCTGTCGTTCCCTATGTTGATTTGGTGACTGGCTTGAGGGGAGTGTTTAGCGCTTACAGCAATGGCGATACCCAGCAAGTCTATACGGCCAGCATTGGAGTGCGTGGGCAATTTGGACATTTCTCTCGCCCATTCTTCGACTACACCGGATTCAACCTGACCTACTCACAAAACATTCGAGACGGGGAATCGCCCTTCCGATTTGACCGAGTTGTGGATGACCGAGTAATTTCAGGCGGCATTATCCAGCAGCTTTATGGCCCTTTTAGAATCGGATTTCAGACTTCACTTAGCTTGGATCAGGATCGCGAAATCCAAACGGAATATATTCTGGAATACAGTAGAAGAACCTATGCGATCACGCTGCGAGTGAATCCGCGACGGGAACAGGTCTCTCTTGGACTGCGTATCAGCGACTTTAACTGGAATATTGACCCTGAACCCTTTAGTGGGGATGAGACGGGTACAGTAGACGGAGGTGTACGCCGCAGGAACGATTAAGTTTGTCAAAGAACAGACTAACGTTGAGGCTCGGCGGAATGATCAGAATTTTGTTAGAGTTTTGATTTGACTCTACCCTAGCGATGACAGAACTAGCGAGAGATGCTGCGATAGAGGCTGCTGAGTTGTTGACCCATTACAGTTTTGACCTGGGTGGGTTTACAGTCGAGCGGCTAATTGACTATTGGCTGCGTGAATATCCGGTCAACTGGTTGCGGTCTGCGCTAGTGGAAGCGCTTTATCAGGGCCGATACAAAGCGGTATCGGTGACGCAAATTTTGACGCTTTGGAAAAGACGGGGGCAGCCGCTTCATCACTTTAATCACGAGTTTGAGCGCATGGTTTGCGGCAAATTTCCTAAAACTCTGATTGCGTCGCCTGAATCATCTGCTTCAAGTCGAACTTCAAGTCGAGCATCTTTGAGCAACGATCGCCCTGCTTCATCCAATTTGGTAGGAACCCGCGAAACTCTTCCGCCCCACCCCCCTGAGACTGTAACTCCAGCCGATGAAGCTGCCGAAGACGACCCGACCGATGCTGCCACGCCAGAATCGACAGGCGTAGAGCAAAGCAAGGATGAGCCATCCAATCGAGAGACACCCGCAGAATCAGGTACAGGCAGCCCCATTCGTGCCCTACTGCCTGCTGCTAAGTCCCCTCAGCCACCCACTGCTTCTGAGGTTCCCCATGCCAAACCCGATTCCACCGCCACCCCAGAAACTTCTGCGATCGCTGAATCCCTGGAAGCTAACCGTGAGTCGTCTGCTGCCGCTGCGCCCAGCCGACCCACTGACCCAGGAAGTGCAGATTCTCCAATTCAAACTTTCAAACCTGTCAACGTTGGGTTAGATACTACAGAACTAGTGCAATGGGCGGGCGATCGCGTTAGCAAACACCCCATTCACCAATTTGTCCCCGCTACAGGCGTTTCAAACTTCTACACCAAGCTCAAAGCTGTCGTGCAAAGCAGGGACGACTATTTCACCGATTTTGCCCTAGCAGGAGATAGTGTTTCCTGGCAGGAGTCGAGGGAGAGGGAGTGAGGAGTCAGGGATGAGGGATGAAGGATGAGGCTTGGAGCCGCAGAGCCATACCTATGCAGGAGATTGGGTTGAATGTTGGGCTAGCACAATCCAGTTAAAGCTAGATGCTACTTTTCATCCCTCATCCCCCATCCTTCATCCTTCATCCTTCACGCTCCAAAACATACCCAAATCCAACAACGCCCCTTACCCCTGCCCTCCCATCCGAATCTCCGAGCAAAACGTAGCCATGCTAAAGCCACCAAAACGCTTTAGCATGCTGGTTCTCAGGCGCAGGTTTGGACTGGCAAACCAGAGACGCTCTTCGGAGTACATTGATTCGTATTCAGTAATCAGCGTCAGGGAGCCGTCATCGCCCATCACATAGCGTCCGGCAACGGGTGCTTTTTCGGCGTAGCCTGTGTCCCGCAGCAGTTTGCCTTCCCTGGGCTTTTCTGGATCAGCAACCGGAACTAGAACAGTAGAGCCTTCGTGCTTTTCCTTGTCCCATTCCATCGTGCCGTCCCAGGTGACTCGTGCCCCACAGAGGGCTAGCGCTGGATCAATTTCATTTTGCTGACAAAGCTCAACCACTTCAGGAGCATCTTGAGGCAGCATTTCAATGCGAATGTCAGACTTGCCGCTCTCAGACTGCTTAAAGGCGAGGTGATGACTTGTGCGCTGTGAAAACCATTTGCCAGCACTTTGCTGAAAAAATTCTGTAATATCCATGAATCAATGCAGTTGCTAACAGTTCTTAACGTTCACTCTAATACTCACTAGTTTAAGCTGAGTTGGCGTTGGTCATTTGGTATTCGTCATCTGTAAACAGCCGATGTACGAAAGCAATCGCCTATGACCCCTGACTCATCACCAACTTGACACGCCGAATCGCTATATAATCATAATCCTGGAATTGCTGAATCTAAGCGCATTTTCGTGTTTGAAACGTCAGCGTCTGAACACAAAAAATTGTTAGAGGTAGCGATCGCCCAATTCTTGCTGTGAAGTCTGTAACTTTAAGAGAGAAATTTTAGATGGCTGGACTGAACCAGGTTCCTTATCTGCTGCGGGCTGCTCGGGGTGAAGCGTTAGACCGTCCTCCGGTGTGGATGATGCGACAGGCAGGTCGCTATATGAAAGCCTATCGAGACTTGCGAGAAAAGTATCCGTCGTTTCGACAGCGTTCTGAAATTCCAGAGGTGGCGATTGAAGTTTCATTGCAGCCCTGGCGAGCATTTCAGCCAGACGGAGTAATTTTATTTTCTGATATTGTCACGCCTCTGCCCGGTTTAGGGATTGACATGGACATTGCAGAAGGAAAAGGGCCAATCATCGATCGCCCCATTCGCACTCAGGCTCAGGTTGATGCACTGCGACCGCTTGACCCGGCCGAGTCTTTGCCGTTCATCCAAGAAATTTTGCAGGCGTTGCGTCAGGAAGTAGGCGATCGCTCTACCGTTTTAGGATTTGTGGGTGCGCCCTGGACGCTGGCAGCCTATGCCGTAGAGGGCAAAGGTTCAAAAACCTACTCGGTGATCAAGGGAATGGCGTTCTCTGACCCGGCGGTCTTGCATCGACTTTTGGCACGCTTGGCGGATGCGATCGCTATCTACGCCCGCTATCAAATCGATAGTGGCGCACAGGTCGTGCAAATGTTTGACTCCTGGGCAGGGCAACTCAGCCCTCAGGACTATGAAACGTTTGCTCTGCCCTATCAGCAGCGGGTGTTTCGGCAAGTTAAGGAAACGCATCCCGATACGCCACTGATTTTACTAGTCAGCGGCAGCGCAGGCGTACTGGAGCGGATGGGGCGCTCTGGAGCCGACATCATCAGCGTCGATTGGTCAGTGGATATGGCGGAGGCGCGGCAGCGGCTAGGGCGGCAGATGAAGGTGCAGGGCAACCTTGACCCCGGTGTGCTGTTTGGCTCGCGGGAGTTTATCCGCGATCGCATTCTCGATACAATTCGCAAAGCAGGCAACCAGGGACACATTCTCAACCTGGGGCACGGCATTTTGCCCGACACGCCAGAGGAAAATGCGGCTTTCTTCTTTGAAACGGCGAAGCAGGCAGATCAACTATTGGCGGTTCATGCCTAGCAACTCGTTATGACTGCAAAGCGAATTTTGGTAACGGGTGCCAGCGGCTGCATTGGTCACTATGTTTGCGATCGCCTCATTCGAGAAACGTCTCACGATCTGTTTTTGCTGGTGAGAAATCCGCAAAAGCTGAAGTTTGACTACAATGCGCGTCCGGGAGTGACCGTTCTTCAGGCTGACCTACGAGAGATTGAGCAGTTTGCCGACTTGCTCAAAACGATTGACAGCACAGTGCTAACGGCGACTGCCTGGGGTGGCGCTCAGGAGGTGTATGACATCAACGTGGTAAAAACGCTGCGGCTGATGAATTTGCTCGACTCAGACGTGTGCCAGCAGGTGATTTACTTCTCCACCGCTAGCATTCTCGATCGCCACAATCAGCTCTTAAAGGAAGCCGGGGAGTTGGGTACGGACTACATCAAGTCTAAGCACAATTGCTTTCAGCAGTTGTCAAGGCTGGCGATCGCCCATCGCATTACCACTGTTTTTCCCACCCTCGTCTTTGGCGGAGATGAGCAAAAGCCCTATTCTCACCTAACATCGGGCTTACCCGAAGTGGCAAGGTGGATTAACCTGATTCGCTTTTTCAAGGCCGACGGCAGCTTTCACTTTTTGCACGGGGAAGACATTGCTCAGGTTGTGCTGCACCTTTTAGAACATCCCCCCGCGCCAGGAGCATCGCGTCAGCTAGTCCTGGGTAATCCTGCGATTACGGTAGATCAGACGGTAGAGCAAATTTGTCGCTACTTCAACAAGCCTATCTTTCTGCGAATTCCGCTCTCAACTCGGTTAGCCGATCTGTTTATCGTATTATTTCGGATTCAGATGGCACCCTGGGATCGGTTTTGCCTCAGCTATCGTCACTTTACCTATGAGAATCCGGTGAGTCCGGCTAATTTTGGTTTAACAACCTACTGCCCAACCATTGCTGACTTGCTGAAGGTTAGCGGTGTTGCTAGGTGAAGGGGCGATCGCCAACTGTAGGGGTTAAGATCTGCGACTTCTCGAAGAAGTCGCAGATCTCAGCGCTCAGCAAGGCGGCGTTGGGTTTTGCTTTGCTTCACCCAACCTTGACCTGATGGATCAACCCGAAATTGGGGTAGGAGCAACTGTTGTAACTAATGTGGTTGTGAGAAGAGCTTTGCTAGACCTTGACACTGTGTTGCACAGGCTTCTACTTCTTTTCCACTGGAAGACTAGAGATGCGCCCCGTGACGCAGAAGCGCACCTTTGACCTTTTAGCTAATCTTCACCTGGAAAAGGAGTAAGCCATTTAGAACCTTTGTAATTTGGTTGCAATCTTCGCAAAGGATAGGTTTATGGCTTTTATTATTTCTCTCTTAACGACTCTAGTTTCGCTTCTGGTTTATTTTTCCAGTAAGAAGATAGTGAGTTCGCACAGTCGTTCTGGCGTACAGGCGATCGCTGTCCTCATCGGCTTAGTTTCCATCATTGTTTGTTTCTCACGAACGCTGAGAATCATTTCGGTTGGCAGTGTTGGAGTCGTAGAGTCCTTTGGCAGCGTTGCCGAGCGTCCTTTGAGTCCGGGAATTCATGCAGTCAATCCGTTTTCTAATCTAGAAGTTTTCTCAACTCGGCTCAGAAATGTGACTGAAGATATTGAAGTGACCTCACAGGAAGGGCTGACCTTTAACCTGCACGTTAGTCTGCAATATCGGTTAGAGCCGCAGCAGGTCGTCAATTTCTATCAGTCAATTGGTGACGATGAAGCAGAAATTATCCGCTCTCGGTTTCGCTCTACAGTGCGAGAAATTACGGCCCGCTACCCGGTTGAGTTTGTTTACTCTAGCCAGCGGCAGGAAGTGTCGGAACAGTTGCAAGCGCGGCTAAGTGAACAGCTTGAGCCGTTAGGTTTTAGTGTAGAAGGCGCTTACCTGCGAGAAGTAATTTTGCCTGAAACGCTGCAAGCCGCAATTCAAGAAAAGCTGAGCGCTGAACAAGAAAGCCAGCAAATGGCGTTTACTCTAGAGCGCGAACGGCAGGAGGCAGAACGCAAACGAGTTGAGGCGCAGGGTGTGGCAGATGCTCAAGCAATTGTGGCTGAGAGTTTGACCGATCAAGCACTGCAACTGAGGGCGATCGAGGCAACTGAAAGTTTAGCTGAGTCTGACAATGCCAAAGTGGTTGTAGTGGGTGGTGGCGAAAGTGGAGCGCCACTGGTGTTTCAGCTTAATTCAGACCTTTCTGGACAATCTTCGTCTTCACAAGTTTCATCTGCCCAAAATTAGTTAAGTGTCCAGCCTAACTGAGTTGGCTGCTGATAAATCCGTTTGAGCGTATTCACATCCCTGGGCGATATTGGAGGAGGGTTGCGAACTTGTGAAAAGTAGAGCGCATCGGTTTCTGACAAGCTGTGTCCCCAGATGCCCAGGGCATGACCTAGCTCATGTCTTGCCGCTGCCCGAATATATTCTTCCGTTTGGCTGGGGCGAAGCAGAATGTTAAATCGCTGAGTTAAGTAGGCTGGGCCGTTTACCGGATTCACCCGATAAATCTGGTAGCGAGTTTCCGCAGAACGGGCACGGAGATTGCCTTCATGCCAACTTTGAAGGGGTGGAGTCGATCGCCAAATGGAAATGTCGGTCCCTTCAGGGGAATCAACCTGTTCTAGCGGCAAATAAGCATTCCATTCCTGAAGGGACTGTGTGACTGCCTCAAACCAGGCAAGGGAGCGATGCAAGGCAGTTCCGCTTTCAGAGTAACTGCCGTCCACTAATTCTTCGGATGGCGGTTCGATGTAGATTTTGACCGGAAACCTTGACCACACCAGATAGCCCAACTCTGTCGGACTGATTTCTGAAAAGTAATCGCCTTGATTGCCAGTATCCTGCCACTGTGCCAGCGTGGAGGGCAGTGAGTGAACCTGCGGCAAAGGCAAACTCGGCGATGATGGAGTCTGCGGATTTACTTGAGCCAGCGTGGAAATAGGAAATTGAAACTGTAAAAAGATCGATAGAAGAAGGGCGATCGCCATCCCACTCCAAAACAGGCTCACCTGCGGCAAAAATCGCCACCTGAGTTGCAGATGGCGATTGAAAAGAGAAGATAAGGGGCGATCGCCTTTCATGGCTAAACAAACGCTGGCCTACTGAGGCGGAGTGAGCCAGCCTGCACTGAGAACGATCGTTAGCCCCATAAAGATGATGGTTAGAGTCCAGGTAACGCGGTTAAGGGTAGTTTCAGCGCTTTTGGTGCTGGTAAAAAGCTGAGCCTGGCCGCCCAACCCACCCAGACCATCCCCTTTTGGGCTGTGTAGCAACACGAGAATGATCAAGCCAATCGCAGACAGTGCCCACAAAATTTCTATTACGCTCGTCAACGTCATAACGAATACCTGGATATCTGACTCTATTCTACAGAGATACTCGCACGGGTGTACGGTTTGCTTTCACTTCAAAGCCAACTGGCTCTAAAATCGAGCGCCCGGTCATCTCTGGCGGCTGCGGCAGCTTCAAAATTTCCAAAATCGTTGGAGCAATGTCTGCTAGCCGCCCATCTGAGCGTAGGCTTACCTCTGTGCCGTGTCCAGGAATTTTGCGTCCCTCACCTTCAACTAAGATGAAGGGTACCGGATTGGTCGTGTGGGCCGTCCAGGGATTGCCCTGCTCGTCCCACATATACTCAGCGTTACCGTGATCGGCGATGATGATTGTTGTACCGCCTGCTCGGACGATGCTCTCCAGTAACCGACCCACACAGCGATCGACTGTCTCGACTGCCTTGACTGTGGCTTCGAGTTGCCCCGTGTGCCCTACCATGTCGGGGTTCGCATAGTTGATCACAATGAGCGAGTAAATTTGCTTTTCAACAGCGGCGATCGCCACATCTGTCACCTGCTTCGCTGACATTTCAGGGGCGCGATCGTAAGTCGCCACCATTGGGCTTTGCACCAGTTCCCTATCCTCTCCCTCAAAGGGTTCCTCAATGCCGCCATTAAAGAAGTAGGTGACGTGGGCATATTTTTCGGTTTCTGCGGTGCGAAACTGACGCAGACCGTGCTGGGCAATCACCTGTCCCAAAATGTTGTCGAGGTTTTGTGGCTCGAAGGCAACCAATACGGGCAGGCTGGGATCGTATTGGGTAAAGGTTGCAAACGTTAGCGGCGCAATTCGTTCTCGTTCAAACCCTTTGAAATTGGGATCAACAAAAGCCTGAGTCAACTGGCGAGCGCGATCGGGGCGGAAGTTAAAGAAAATCACTCCATCTCGAGGCTGTACGGCTCCGGGTGCAATCCGAGTAGGAATAACAAATTCGTCGGTGACTGCTTCCTCATAGGAAGCTTTCAGCACATCCAGTGCAGTACGACCATCGCCTTCGCCGTCTTGAGTCATCACCTCATAGACCCGCTGAATTCGATCCCAGCGGTGGTCTCGATCCATGCTGTAGTAGCGACCGCTCAAGGTGACAATGCGCCCCAAGCCAATCTGATCGATATGCTCCTGAATGCGTTGAATCGCTGCCACACCGTCTGTTGGCTTTGTGTCCCGTCCGTCCGTAGTCAGATGAACGCAAACCTCGGAAACATCTTGTGCCTTTGCCAGATCCAGCAAGCCCAGCAAATGAGTCAGGTGAGAATGTACTCCACCGTACGAGCAAAGCCCAACTAGGTGAAGTTTGCCGCCGCTTTGCTTAATTTCTTGACAGGCTTTAACCAGGGCTGGGTTGCTTAACAGCGACCCGTCTTCGACTGCATCGGAGATGCGAACTAGCTCTTGGGGAACGACCCGACCTGCGCCAATGTTCAAATGCCCCACCTCGGAGTTGCCCATTTGCCCATCGGGAAGCCCCACATTTTTACCAGAGGTGTGAATTAAGGTTTTGGGATAAGCAGCCCAAAGGCTATCCATGATGGGTATGCTAGCAGCGGCGATCGCATTGCCATTGGAGTCTTCCCGATGACCCCAACCGTCTAAAATGACTAGCACCACAGGAGAAACCGGCGCTTGTGTCATGCAGATAGCCCTTTTGTTGAATAATTTCTCAGCAATAATATCATTCGAGTTCCTAAGTCTGAACCAAGTCAATCTGGGAAAATTGATATTTGTCTGTTTTTCTCTCTGGAGTTAAAGGTAGTTAAAACTGCACCTAAGCCTTTTTGACTTTAGACTTTTGCTTTTGTTTCTCACGCTTGACAGCAGCTTTTTCAGCCTTCTCAGCGGCGATCGCTTCCAGTTTAGCTTTCTCTTTTTCCTCTGCTATTTTCTCCAGGTAATAGTGATAATCACCCCGATAAAGCCGTAGCTCTCCATCCCGAATTTCAACGATTTTATTGGCGACCTGAGAGATAAAGTAGCGATCGTGAGAAACCACAATCACAGTACCATCATAATTTTGAATGGACTCTTCTAGCATTTCTTTTGCAGGAATATCCAAATGATTTGTCGGCTCATCTAGAATCAATAAATTAGCTGGACGTAACAGCATTTTTGCCAGTGCTAGCCGCGCTTTTTCGCCCCCACTTAATGCTGAAACTTTCTTAAAAACGGTATCACTGCTAAACAAAAATCGTCCCAATAGTGTGCGGACTTCTTCGTTTTTCCAGTCCGGCACTTCGTCATGAATGGTTTCCATCACGGTTTTGTTTAAGTCCAGCGCTTCTGCCTGATTTTGCTCAAAGTAACCCGGAACTACGTTATGATCCCCTAACTTAACATTGCCCTCGGTCGGCTGCTCCATGCCCATCATCAGGTGCAGCAGAGTGGATTTGCCTGCCCCGTTGGGGCCAACAAAGGCAACGCGATCGCCCCGTTCAATCAGCAGATTTGCTCCTAAAAACAGGATTTTTTCGCCATAGGTATGCACCAAATCTTTGATGATCACGACCTCTCGACCGCTCCGGGGTGCAGACGGGAAACGAAAATGCAGAGTTCTAACGCTGCCTGTGGGGGCTTCGATCCGCTCAACTTTTTCTAGCTGCTTTTCACGACTTTTTGCTTGGGTGCTGCGGGTTGCGCTGGCGCGGAACCGATCAACGAACGCCTGCTGTTTCTCCAGTTCTTTCTGCTGTCGTTCAAAAGCGCTAAGCTGCGCCAATTGCGCCTCTTCTTTCTGCTGAAGATACGCCGTGTAATTCCCTAGATAGGTAGAAGATACGCCCCGCTCGGTTTCAACAATTTGAGTGCAGAGACGATCGAGAAATTCGCGGTCGTGGGAGACGATCACCATTGGCGTAGTCAAACCTTTTAGATAGGTTTCTAGCCATTCGATCGTTTCCAAATCGAGATGGTTTGTTGGCTCGTCCAGCAACAGCAGGTCAGGGGACTGGAGCAAAATCTTACCCAAACTCATCCGCATCTGCCAGCCGCCGCTAAAGGCGCTGACCAGACGATCGCCATCTTCCGGTTCAAACCCCATTTCTGGCAAAATCTTCTCAATCCGAGATTCCAGCCCGTAGCCGTCTAGCGCTTCAAACTGGCGCTGGGCCCGATCTAGCTGGTGAATTAGCTTGTCTAATTCTTCCATGCTGGCGGTTTCCATCTGCCGCTGAACACAGGCGATCGCCTGCTGCGCTGCGTTGGCTTCGGTAAACACCGTCCAAAATTCTTCTCGCACGGTGCGGCTGGGATCAACCTCGAACTCCTGGGTCAGATAGGCGATGTGCAGGCTGTTGGGGCGAATGATTTCGCCGGAAGTTGGCTCCATCTCGCCCGCGATAATTTTAAGCTGCGTCGATTTACCTGCACCGTTTACCCCAACTAGACCAATGCGATCGCCCAGTTTAACCTCCCAGTTAATGTCCTTGAGGACTTCACCCGTCGGATAAATTTTGCTGACGTGTTCCAGGCGCAACATTGTAGAGTCTCCAGACTGTGAAGGACAAAAGGAAAGGGTATCGGTCGAGCTAGCATAATCGCTTCATAAATATTAACTGCATTAACGTTCTTTCATAGCTTGGCTCTCAATCTTTGCCAGAAGTTTATTCCATTGCCCCTAAGCCGCCGTCTATCCTGGATCTGTGAGTATTCTGTGCATCTGCTGGGTTTTCTAATCACCGCTTCGGAGATTTCTTTCTCATGGTTACAGCAGATGCTGCGGAAATACAGGATGGTTTGGCACCGCAGCCCTTCAACGGCGAGCCTAATAGCCCAACGTCCAATTCAGCATCAAAACTGTTAGCACCCAGGGCAATTCAATCAGAAACGCCCGCGCCAGAAATAGGACAGGAAGCTACTATACAGGAAATAGCCACACCGGAAGCCGTCCAAGAAACAGCCGTAGAAAAAGCGCTGAGAGAAAGAGAAGCAAACCTTCTTGCCCTAATTGAAAATACGCAAGATGCGGTTTGGTCAATCGATCGCCAGTATCGAATTGTTACACTCAACTCTACCTTCAAGCAACAGTTTCAGACCGTTTATGGGGTGGAGCTAGCGCTGGGCGCAAATATTATTAGCTGCCTGCCCGATCCCGCAAAAGCTATTTGGATAGACTACTACAGTCGGGCGCTGAAGGGCGATCGCTTTGCAGTCGAGCTACATTTTGACTTTTCCGGTGGCCCAGCAGATATCGAAGTTTCGTTCAACCCAATTATTACAAATGCTGGGCAGATCACGGGCGTAGCCGTATTTGGCAGAAATATCACCGATCGCAAACGGGCTGAGGCAGACCTTCAACAAGCAAAAGACCAGCTTCAGGCGGTGCTGGATGCTGTCCCCGGATGCGTTTCCTGGTTTAGCTCAGACTGCAAATATTTGGGGATCAATCGCTATCTGGCAGCAACCTTTAACGTTCGTCCAGAAGATTTCGTCGGTAAAGAGTTGGGCTTTATGGAATCTAGCCCCGGATTTGCCGATTTCGTGCGAAAATTCATCGTCAGCCCGGTGAAGGAAAGCTCAGTAGAAATTGCCGCTCGGGTTGGCGGCTCAATTCGCAACTACATCATTGTTGCCCAAAAATACTTTCAGGATCAGGCAGCCGTCTTTGTCGGATTAGATATCACCGACCGGATGCAGGTTGAAGAGGCGCTGCGAGAAAGCCAGGAACGCTATGCTTTAGCCGTGCGCGGCGCTAATGATGGGCTGTGGGACTGGAACCTGAGAACGGATGCAGTTTACTTCTCACCCCGCTGGAAGGAAATGCTCGGCTATGAGGAAGGCGAGATTGGCAACAACCTGAATGAATGGTTTAGCCGTGTCCATCCAGAGGAACTGTACCGGGTTAAAGCTCAACTCAATGCCCACCTGGATGGCTCAACGGAACATTTTGAGAGCGAATACCGCATCCTGCACCGCGATGGCTCCTACCGCTGGCTGCTAAATCGGGGACTAGCAGTCCGCGATGAAAATGGTAAAGCCTGCCGCATGGCGGGATCGCAAACCGACATCACTAAGCGCAGGCAGGCAGAAGAGCAGCTTTTGCACGATGCCCTGCATGATACGCTGACGGGTTTGCCCAATCGCGCTCTGTTTGTTGATCGCCTGTCACAAGCGATTGAGCGAACCAGGCGGCCGCAGGGCTATCAGTTTGCGGTGCTGTTTTTGGATGTCGATCGATTTAAGGTCGTCAACGATAGTTTGGGTCATGTTGTTGGGGATCAAATGCTAGTGGCGATCGCCCAACGTCTGCAAACCTGCCTCCGCATTGGAGACACGATTGCTCGGCTGGGGGGAGATGAGTTCACAATTTTGATGGAGGATATCAGGAGCCATAGCGACAGCAGCCAACTGGCAGAGCGAATCCATCGGGAATTTTTGTCGCCATTTAATCTGAATGGGCAAGAGGTTTTCACGACAGTCAGCATTGGCATTGCCTTGAGTGAATCGGGGGGCGATCGCCCCGAAGACCTGCTGCGAAATGCAGATACCGCCATGTACCGTGCCAAAGTTTTGGGACGGGCCCGCCACGAAATGTTCGATGCCGCTATGCACGCCCGCGCTGTTGCGCTGTTGCAGCTGGAAACTGACCTGCGACGAGCCGTTTCGACTCTGCAAATGGGTTCTGCTAGCCACGAGTTTCAGCTACAATATCAGCCGATTGTCTCGCTAGAAACTTTCACAATCGTTGGGTTTGAGGCACTGGTTCGCTGGCACCACCCAGAAAAGGGCTGGATTTCTCCCGGTGACTTCATTCCGGTCACGGAAGATACAGGACTGGTGGTTCCGCTGGGGCAGTGGATTTTGGCGGAAGCTTGCCGTCAGCTTCAAGAATGGCAGCTTGAGTTTCCTCACGGTACGCTGTCTATCAGTGTCAATCTCTCGACTAAGCAATTTGCCCAACCAGAGCTAATTGAGCAAATCAGCCAGCTGCTTCAGCACTATCAGGTAGAACCCCATCGTCTCAAAATCGAGATTACCGAAAGCGCCATTATGGAAAACACTGAGTCCGCAACTGCCCTGCTGGAGCAGCTAAAGGCGCTGGGACTGCAACTGATGATTGATGACTTTGGCACAGGCTACTCGTCTTTGAGCCACCTGCACCAGTTTCCGATTGATACGGTCAAAATTGATCAGTCTTTTATCGGCAGGATAGGCAGCGATGACGCAGAAGATGAGGGATCAGAAATCGTGCGGGCAATCGTTATGCTGGCTCACACCCTGGAAATGAGTGTGGTTGCGGAAGGGATAGAAACCGCCGAACAGGTATCACAGCTTAAAATTCTCAAAGCCGAGTATGGGCAGGGCTATTTCTTTGCAAAACCTTTGAGCAGTGAGGAAGCTGCAACTTTGATCAAGACTAATTTTCACTAATTAGGAAGGCGATCGCCTAACTGTCTCTGGGGTCCGAGGCGAGTTCTCCAGAAGCAGTGCTGCTGATATTGGAAGTGCCGTGTAAGTTACGAGGGTCGAGCGCATCTCGTAAGCCGTCACCCAGCAAATTAAAGGACAACACCGTTAGCACAATTAAAATTGCAGGCGACCAGACTAGCCAGGGTTGCAGCACCAAAATTGAGGCGTTGGTTGCTAAGGATAGCATATTCCCCCACGACGGGTCAGGCTGTTGAATGCCCAGGCCGATTAAGCTAAGAACGGCTTCTGCCACGATGAAACTGGGGATCGCCAGCGTCGCAGAAATAATGATGTAGGTTGCAGTTTGCGGTAAGACGTGACGGATGATGATGTAGAGCGGTCGCCCGCCCATTGCCTTAGCCGCCTGGACAAATTCACGTTCTTTAATAGAAAGCACCTGTCCACGAACCACGCGGGCCAGCCCTGACCAACTGACGAAAGAAGTAATTAGCACGATCAGCAAAAACCGCTGGGAGCTGGTCAGTCCAGCAGGCAGCACAGCCGCCAACGCCACCAACAGATAGATGGATGGGATTGTCATCAGCACTTCCACCAACCGCATCAATACCCCATCAGTGGCTCCGCCAAAGTAGCCAGAGATGCCGCCAATCAACATTCCCAGAGGAAAAGAGATGGCAATGCCAACTAGACCAATGCTGAGGCTGATGCGTCCCCCATTCACAAGGCGGCTAAACTGATCCCGCGCCTGTTCATCCGTGCCTAGCAGGTTAAGCTTGCCGTCTCCAACTGCTCCAAACAAGTGCAGGTTCCCAGGGATGCCAGGAAAAAGCTGCACCTCCTCAAACCCAGGATTGGTTAAGGAGAAGCGGCTTGGCAAGGGCAGTCGCAGTTGCAGCATCCGATATTCTGAACCGCGCACGAATAGACGCACGGGGGAAGGGCGCTCGAAGTTTACAAATAGCTGGCGATCGCCCGTTTCCAAATCTACTGGTCCTTGAGTTGTGGGATAAACGTGTGGACCGATGAATTGCCCCGCTTGAGTCCGCCAATAAATTTGAGTCGGCGGCAGGAGGGAGCCGTCAAGTTGCGAAGCGTAAGGATCGTAGGGTGCGACAAATTCGGCCGCAATGACAGCGACATAGAAAATCAGCAGCACAATCGCGCCAAATTGGGCGAGTGAGTTTTTCCTAAGTTTTTGCCACCAGTTCATACGCGCCTTCCCGTCACAGTTGATGTTGATTATAGGTCAGACCCAGCCCGTCAGGGAGCCATCGTTCCATTCCAGGGTGTCACCAATTTCTTTGCCGTTGTGGTAAGCAGCTAGCAGTACTTCGCTGGTTTTGCCCCAGGCGATCGCCCCACTCTGGTCGATGCCAATCGCCCCCAAATCTCGCTGGTGCTGCTGGGCTTCAGCAAATGAGCGATCAAAAGCTGAGTGAAGTGGCAAACCATCAGTAACACGCACCACAATTCGGGCAGCCAAACACTCATCAATAATGTCTTCACCGATGCCCGTACAGCTTACCGCTGCGTGAGAGGTGCCATAATTGCCCGCAGGCATGGCAGAGTCACTGACTCGCCCAATTCGCTCAAACCCTTTGCCGCCTGTAGACGTGCCAACCGCAAGCTGTCCCTGCTGATCCAGCACGACCACGCCAATGGTGCCTCGTCCCGCACTGCTTTCAGTGACTAATTCGCGCTCGGCAACGACTCCAGCCATTTCTTTAGTAAAGTCACCTCTGCGTTCCTGAATCCATTCCAGCAGCCGCAGTTCAGTTAGAGGATCGTGGTCAGGCACCTGAAGCTCTCGCAGCAGATTTGCCGCACCATAGTCAGACAGCACGCGATCGGGCGAGTCCTGGAGTGCTAAAGCTAGCTCGATCGGGTTTTTAACCCGCGAAACGTTGATTACGCCGCTAAACCGCTGGTTAAATCCGTCCATCAGGGCCGCACTCATGCGAATCTGTCCGTCCGATTGCAGCACCGAGCCTGTTCCGGCATTAAAGCGAGGATTGTCTTCTAACAACTGACAGCCCCGCACAACGGCACATCGAGCGCTAGTGCTCTCCAGCAGCAGCCGATAGATTTCTTCGACAATTTTGTGGAGCGCCTGACGCACTGATTCAACGCCTCCCTTACTTTTGAGAGAGCTTCCGGCTCCACCGTGAATGATGACTTTGGGCTGCACGTTTGATGACATTAACTTTAACTTCCCTCTTTGGCAGATGAGCGGCGACGACGGCAGCGCTCAGAGCAATATTTCACTTCATCCCAGCAATCTTCCCATTTTTTGCGCCAGGTGAAGGGGCGATCGCAAACGGGACAGATTTTAGTGGGCAGGTCGGATTTAGATCGAGGCATAGCTTGAAGGGACTAGAGGCTAGGGTGTTGAAAAAGGGAGCTGGGGGTGAGGGTGTAGGGTGAAGTTAGAGATCTTCTGGAATCTGACTTTTAATATCGTAAATGGTTGAGCAATTGTTGGCAGAGGTGAGGATTGTGCTGGTGGAGCCAGCCGGGCCGCTGAATGTGGGGGCGATCGCCCGTGTAATGAAGAATATGGGGCTAAGTCAGTTGGTTTTGGTAAATCCTCACTGTGACTGGCTGGGGGAAGAAGCTCGACTGATGGCGGTTCATGCGGCAAACCTGCTGGAAACAGCGCAGCGTGTGGATAGCATCCCAGAGGCGCTGAAGGGGTGTCAGCGGGCGATCGCCACTACCTCACGCGATCGCAGCCCAGAAGCCACTCTCGTAACACCTGAGCAAGGCTTACCCTGGTTGCTAGAGGCTAATTATCTTAACGCAGACCCCATTGCATCGGCGCTCATTTTTGGCCCTGAAGATCGAGGCTTAAGCAACATCGAACTTGGCTATGCCCAACGCTTTGTCCGCATTCCCTCCAGCCCCACTTACCCCTCACTTAACCTGGCTCAAGCTGTCGCCATCTGCTGCTATGAACTCTACCAAATCGCCCTCTCTAAACATCCAACCCCTAGCC
>Ga0224723_1000633_pt1 | contig 23811 bp, 16 predicted proteins | sample Balambano_FR2_Me_FD_161647 | JGI IMG/M metagenome (GOLD analysis project Ga0224723, IMG submission 161647) | Freshwater sediment microbial communities from Lake Towuti, South Sulawesi, Indonesia - Balambano_FR2_MetaG | ecosystem: Environmental > Aquatic > Freshwater > Lake > Sediment | place... | reverse complement strand
ATCGTACCCAGTATTGCTGAAACAGCGACCGCAACGAAGGCAATGGTAAGGCTATCCATCAACGCCGAGAAAATGCGGCTGTCTTGAAACAGGCTGCGATACCACTTCAGGCTAAAGCCCTCCCAACTGGCGCTGTAGCGCGAGGCATTAAAGCTATACACCGCCAGCACGATGATAGGGAAATACATAAAGCCATACATCACAGTGCTGAAGAGGCTTTGCCAGGTAACTTTAGGGGCAGCGGCCATTGGGATGACGTTCCTCTAGGTCTGAAAGACTTATTGCGATGTCTCTGTCACCGTACTGCGATCCCCGTACTTGAGCAACAGCGCGATGGCCAGACTGACCGCAAAAATCAGCACCATACTCAGAGCCGAGCCAAAACCCCAGGCCCGAGTTGGCCCCAGAAACTGGTTGTAGATTAATCGACTGATATTCATCGACGATGCCCCACCCAGCAGGGTCGGCACTACAAAATCACCTAGGGCCGCAATGAACACCAGCAAACACCCTGCTGCAATGCCAGGGAAGGTCTGGGGCACCGTAATTTTCCAGAACTGCTGCTGAGGGTTGGCACCTAGGTCTGCGGCGGCTTCTAGCAAGCGGGTATCCAGCTTTTCGAGCGAGGCGTAGAGAATCAGCACCATGTAGGGCAAAAAGCTGTAAGTCAGGCCAATGAAAACGGCGGTGGGGGTGTTTAGCCAGTTTTGGGCTGGCAACCCTAGCCCTTGAAAAAAGGTATTCAAAACTCCGCTAGGCCGTAGGATGGCGATCCAGGCGTAGGCTCGCAGCAGTGATGAGGTCCATAGCGGCAGAATAAAAGCGACTAGCAGCAGGTTGCGCCAGCGCTTGGGTGACATTAATGCCAACCAGTAGGCCACTGGAAACCCCAGCCCCAGGCATAACAGCGTGGAACCCAGGGCAAAGGCCAGCGATCGCCCAATGACTCGTAGATAGACCGGCTGTAGAATTTGCAAATAGTTACCCAGGCCATAGCCCCCAGCCGCTTGCCCCAGCCGCAGCCCAGGCACCAGGCTAATTTCTAGAATCAGCAGGGTAGGAATAACCAGCAGCAAAAACAACCACAGCCCCGCTGGCCCCAACAGCAGCACTGGCTCTAGCCAGCGACGAGGGGCTAACTTGTCGGACAGTTGGCTCCACCAGTTGGAGTTGTTCGACGGACGGAGGGAAGAATCAGCCATGATGAATGTCTTTAGGCACTGGTAATCTCAGTCCAGAAGCGATCAAACAGGTCATTGCTAGCGGTGTCAATGGGTTGAATGCCTTCGCTTTGGGCCAGCACCTCATCTGGCGGATAAAGAGACGCATTATTGCGAAGGTCGTCAGGCAGCAGATCAAAAGCAGCCTGATTAGCCGTGGCAAAGAGCAAACGCTCTACCGCAGTTTTGGCGATCTCAGGCTCTAGCAAAAAGCTGATCCACTGGTAGGCGGCGTCTACATTGGGGGCAGTGCTGGGAATGGCCATCGTATCTGTCCACAGGGAGGTGCCGCTGGTCGGGATGACGTAGTCCAGGCGATCGCTCTCCTCCATTAGCGCAATGGCATCGCTGGAGTAGGCCATAGACACTGACAAATCGCCAGTGAGAATTTCGTTTTCAAACCCATTCGTCTTGAAAGCGGCAATATGGGGCTGAAGTTCTCGGAGCTTAGCGTAAGCCGCTTCAATTTGAGCTGGGTCGTTAGTGTTGTAGGAATAGCCCAGGGTTTTCAGCGCTACGCCCAGGGTTTCGCGCATGTCGTCGAGCATAGTAATTCGGTTAGATAAGGCTTCCTGGTTATCCCACAGAAAGTTCCAGTCCGTAGGGCTACTAGGAGTTACATCGCGGTTGTAGAGCAAGCCCGTGGTGCCCCAGCAAAAGGGCACACTGTGGGCATTGTTGGGGTCGTAGGCTGGGTTTGCCCATTTAGCCTTGAGGTTCTCCATCCCTTGTAGCTGGCTAGGATCCAGGGCCGTCAACATGCCCTCTGCCACCATTTCCGACACCATGTAGTCGGAGGGGTAGATGATGCTGTAAGCACTACCGCCCCCCGCCTGCATTTTGGTCAGCATGATTTCGTTGGAGTCGAAAATATCAACAATCACCTTAATGCCAGTGCGTTCAGTGAAGGCGGCAATCAGGTCGTCATCCGTGTAGTTGGCCCAGGTATAGATATGAAGCGTAGACGCATCGCCACTACCGCCAGTCTGTGGGCCAGTAATATTTTGCCGACAGTTAGCCATAGATACACCGGCTACGGCTGCGGCTGAGCTTTGCAGAAACCGACGCCGAGTCAACCCACCAAGACGCGAGAGGTCGGACATCAGGGGGTGCTTTTGAGGCATGGCCTTCTCCTTCGTGAATGAGGGGGCGCAGTCACAGACATATTGACAGCCTTTATTTCAACATTCCCTAGCCTTAGTTTCAAGCCATCGACCACCGAGTGGTTTGGTTAACCCAGTCAGGAATTGCTTCAGGCTTTATCCATTGAGACTCTCTGAGGCGGGCAAAGTATCCAGCAGGCGACAGTCTTGAGCACCCCAGTACACATACACCGGAGTATCAATGGCCAGCAGGTCATGGCCTCGGTTAGTTTGCAGAGCCGTAACAGTTTCCCCAGAGGTAAGTCGCACCCCGCAGTGCACATGAGTACCCAGGTACATAACATGACTGATTTGACCTTGATAGCAATTGTCTGCCGTAGGAGGCTCAAGACTAAGGCGGACTTTTTCAGGCCGCACGCTCACTACGACGCTGTGTGAGAGGGTTTCCTGAGGTTGATCTGCCGATTCCTGAGCCCAAATTTTTAACCCCGTGTGAGTCACTACAGGCCATTTGTCGGCAACTCGGCTGCCTTCAATGCGACCTGATAGCAGGTTAGTATCCCCAATAAAATCAGCGACAAAGGGGGTGCGAGGGCGGTCATAGATATCGCTGGGAGTGCCAATTTGTTCAATCTGGCCAGCGTTCATTACCGCAATGCGATCTGATAGCGACAGCGCCTCTTCCTGGTCGTGAGTAACCATGATGAAGGTAATACCAAGCTGGCGATGCAGGGTAGATAGTTCTACCTGCATCTGCTTACGCAGCTTTAGATCCAGCGCCCCCAACGGCTCATCCAGCAGCATTACTGCAGGTCGGTTAACCAATGCCCTGGCCAGAGCCACCCGCTGCTGCTGCCCACCAGAGAGCTGAGTCGGTAGGCGATCGGCGAAGGTTTCCATTCTGACGAGCTTGAGGGCTTCTAGTACCCGCTCTCGGATCTGAGCGGCGGGCATGTGTTTAATCTTCAATCCAAAGGCAATGTTGTCTCTGACGCTCATGTGGTCGAACAGGGCATAGCTCTGAAAGACCGTGTTGACCGGGCGACGATGGGCTGGAGTGCGGCTCATGTTGACCCCCTGAATCAGCACCTCCCCAGAGGTGGGCGTTTCAAAGCCCGCAATCAGCCGCAGAGTTGTCGTTTTGCCGCAGCCCGATGGCCCCAAAATGCTAAAAAATTCACCCTGGTTAACGCGCAAATCTAGCCCACGCACCGCAGGCTCATCGTTGAACAATTTGACCACATGCTTAAGTTCTACATCAGCCTGCGCCTCAGTCGCAGCCGCCTTGGGAGTGGAATAAACCGTTTGAGACATGGCTAACCCCGCGCTGTCATCCCAACTGTAGCGATCAAATTGCAGATAAACAAGTCATTGGGATTTTGGATTTTGGTTGGCACTAGCCTTGGGGTCTATAGCCTATCCAGGTGAGCAAGAAATTCCAAGATTATCAACCAAAGAATTAAACTCATCGGAAATTAAAAATCAGCCTAACGCACCCCATAGCTTACAAGTCAGCCTGGCTGGGATCTGCTTGCAGGTATACCGCCAGGGCATCGGCCATGACCAGGGCCATGGAGCGACCTTCCTTGTCGGCAATGGCTTGCAGCGTCAGGAATAAATCGTGGGAAATGCTTAAGCGGTGACGACCTTCCTTGGTGTGGCTGGGCACGTACCGTAGGGGATCATAGGTTTTGGCAAACTGACGCAGCGCTTCAAAGCCAACTCGGTGGCAGAAATCCCCAAAGCTTTCCCCTTTTTTGCGGCCATCCCGGAAGAAGATAAAGACCGGTTCTAGGGTGGTTTCAATGTCTTTATCGTGGAGCCGCTCCAGATAGGGGCGGGCTAGCCGGGTCTGGTGGGGCGAACCACCCAGCCACACCTGGTAAGATTCAGGGGCACTGCCCACAAACCCTAGTTCAGCCATGTAGGGGCGGGCGCAGCCGTTGGGGCAGCCGGTCATCCGCACGACAAAGTGCTCGTCTTCAATGCCTAACCGGGTCAGCAAGGCCCGTAGCCGGTCTAGCACCGTGGGCATGATCCGCTCGGATTCGGTAATGGCCAGGCCGCAGAGGGGCAGGGCAGGACAGGCCATCGCGTAACGCACCAGAGGATCGAGATCGGCAACGTTTTGTACCCCGCAACGGTCGAGAATGGCCTGGATTTCGGCCTGGTGTTGGGGCTGAATGTCGTAGAACAGCACGCTCTGGTTAGGCGTTACCCGCATGGGCAGGTTAAAGCGCTGGACAATTTCACGCAGGGCCGTTTTAAGCTGAAACCCATCGCGGTCTAGTACCCGACCATTTTCGATTGGAATGCCCACAAACCAGTTGCCGTCGCCCTGCTCGTGCCAGCCCAGATAGTCATAAAACGTCCACTTAGGCAGCTTCTTAAAGGGTTTGAGGGGCTTACCCAAATAGGTTTCTACCTGCTGGCGGAAGCGGTCAACGCCCCAGTCGTGGATTAGGTACTTCATGCGGGCGTGGCGGCGGTTGTGGCGATCGCCATAATCCCGCTGGGTGGCCACAATCGCCTTCATCAGGTCAAACACGTCATCCTTATCTACGTAGCCAATTTCGTCAGCAACGCGGGCAAAGGTTTCCTCTTTGTTGTGGGTACGCCCCAATCCGCCGCCTGCCAGAATGTTAAAGCCTTTGAGATGGCCTGCTTTGTCAGTAATAACTACCAGCGTCACATCCTGAGTGTAGGCATCTACGGAATTATCTCCTGGCACCGTCACCGCGCACTTAAACTTGCGAGGCATATAGTAGGTGCCGTAGATGGGTTCTTCGTTATTGTGGAAGATGGTACCGTTGCCATTGCGCTGACGAGCCGCTACCACATCGGGATTCTCTTCGGCAGAGAGGAATTTTTCGCCATCCAGCCAAATTTCGTAGTAAGCCTCAGTTTGGGGCCGCAACAAGTCGGCAATGTAGGTGGCATAGTCGCGCGCCAGTTGGTACTCAGGACGGTTCTGGTAGGGCGCGGGGGGAGCCATGACGTTGCGATTGAGGTCGCCGCAGGCCCCCAACGTAGACCCCATACTGCGCACAATGGCACTAATAGTGGCTTTGAGATTTTGCTTAAGCACGCCGTGAAGTTGAAAACCCTGGCGCGTGGTGGCCCGCAGCGTGTGATTACCATACTCGTCAGAGAGGCGATCTAACGTCAGGTAAAGCTCAGGAGGAATAAACCCGCCAGGATTGCGGGTTCGCAGCATCATCTGGTAATCCTTGTCCTGGCCTTTGGCCCGGTGGTCACGGTTATCCTGCTGGTAAGAGCCGTGGAATTTAAGAATTTGGATAGCGGATTCAGAAAAATGGTTGGTGTCTTCTAGTAGCTCACTCGCCAGAGGCTCTCGCAGAAAATGGCTAGCCTCCTTAATGTCTTCAACTTTGGAGCGTTTTGCTTCCCCAGAGTCAGGCACAGGATGGGTGGGCTTAAGAGGAGTCTGAACCATAGCAGCAGAGGGTTTACCGTTGACAATAAGCGGTTTTGAACGGGATTGGAAGCCGAGAAAACCTGCGACGCATCCATTCTCCGGTAAGTCGGTCGGAATTTGGGTGAATCTTAACGTATCGTACCATTGGATCCAATCAATTGAGTCATTGACGTATAGAAGTTTACGGGGCTATGAGTAGTGCTCTCATTGCCCAGGCCAATCAAGCCGTAATCTTTAGCCTAGCCCAAAGCCAGGTTCATTTACGATAAGACTAGATTTACGGAGTGACCTATGGCCGACGCCATCCTGTATCAGGAAGATATGTACGTGGTGCTGATGCCCGGCGAGGCCGAGACATTTGCCACCCCAGAGGAATTACTAGACCAGCTCTCGGCCCTGTTAGCGACCCGTCAGCATGATTTACCCCGCGACTTGCAGCGGTTTAGCTCTGTTGTAGAGCAGGCTCGGCACCTGCGCGATACCGCCTGTGAACTAGAGCTACAGCCTGGGGAAGCCATGCAGTGGTACGTGGTGCGGCTAGAGAAGCCCTAGTGCCCTCAACATCCTATCCAAATCGATGACTGATAGTTCTATGTCCGATAATGCTTTACCTGCGTTGATTCAACAGATGTGCCAACCGGGGTTTTATCCGCATCCGGTGGTGGAACCCATCCGGCTCATGCAAACCCACGTGTCTTATGTGCTGTTGACTGGCGACTATGCTTACAAAATCAAAAAACCGGTAAACTTTGGCTTTTTAGACTATTCCACCCTGGCGCTGCGGCACCACTTTTGCCAGGAAGAACTGCGCCTAAACCAGCGAGGGGCGGCACCGTTATACCTGGAGGTAGTCGGAATTGGGCAACAGGGAGATACCTACCACCTTAATGGCGATAACCCGATAGAATACGTCGTCAAAATGGTGCAGTTCCCTCAAGACACATTGCTCAGTGCCCTCTACGAACGGGGAGAGCTGACGGAGGGTTTAATCCGCAGGCTGGCAGAAACCGTGGCGGCCTTTCATCTCAAGGCCGAAACCAACGACTACATCTGCAGCTTTGGGGAGGTGAGCCAGGTTCGGCAAGCCTTTGACGAGAACTATGAGCAAACCTTAAGCTTTATCGGTGGCCCGCAAACCCAGCCGCAGTTTGACGAAACTAAAGCCTATACAGATAACTTTTTTGCTACTCAGAGCAATTTGTTTGGCCAGCGCATGGCTCAGGGCTGGATTCGCGCTTGCCACGGCGACCTGCATCTCAACAACATTTGCTACTGGCACGATCAGCTCTATCTGTTCGACTGCATTGAGTTCAATGAACCCTTTCGCTATGTGGATGTGATGTTTGATATTGCCTACATCATGATGGATCTCGCCATACGAGACCGCCACGATTTAGCCGCAATCTTTTTAAGCGACTACACAGAACTGACTGGCGATTGGGAGGGGCTGCGGGTATTACCCCTGTATATCAGTCGTCAGTCCTACGTGCGGGCTAAAGTCAACTCATTTTTACTGAATGATGCATCGGTAGATGAAACAACTCGGCAGCAAGCCAGTGAAACCGCGGCTCGTTACTATCGGCTAGCCTGGTCAGTGGGCCAGCCAAACCAGGGAAGCCTGTACCTGATGGCCGGACTTTCCGGATCAGGTAAGTCCACCACCGCCCGTGAGCTAGCCCGCCAAACCGGAGCCGTTCATCTGCGATCGGACGCGGTGCGCAAACACTTAGCTGGGGTGCCTCTGGCTCAGCGGGGCGACCAGAGCCTCTACACCCCAGAAATGAGCCAGAAAACCTACGACCGCCTGCTGGCATTGGGGCTAACCCTGGCTCAGGCGGGTTTTACTGTTATTCTGGATGCCAAGTATGACCGTCAACCGCTGAGGCAGGCGGCCATCGACCAGGCCAAAGCCGCCAATCTTGACGTGCGAGTTCTCTACTGCACGGCTCCTCCAGAGGTTTTGGAAGCCAGGGTAAACGCCAGAACCAGCGACATTGCCGATGCCACAGTAGCCGTGCTTCAGCAACAGCGGATGGACGAGTTCACAGCCTTGGAAAAGCCCCTTCTGCGAACCATTGACACAACAGCCGACTTGCCCTCGCAGATAGCCGCTATAGTTAGGGCGTAGGTACGGCAGACCAGATTGGTCTACGGCTTTTGGGGGCACAGGGATGAGTAATAAAATCGTTCCACCAGCGCTAAAACTTTGGTTGATTTTCCTATTAGTGTTTTTGGTGCTGGGCTACGGCATTATCCCCAGTATTTTGTTTGGCTTTGTGGCCGGTTTAGCCGGTGGCACCGTAACCACCTGGTGGCAGACTCCTGGCGGTGAACCCAAGGACGTATCTCTGCCAGCACCCATTCGCCAGTTCAGCCAGCAGCTTCGCGAAACCCCTGCACGGTTACCGTTTGGGGGATTCTTTCGACGCAGCCAGCGACGGTTTCCGGGTACAAGACGGTAGAAGGGTGGGTGGTGGTGAGTGGGAAGCTGAAGGGATGAGGGTTTTGGGCTATTCCAGTAGAGCTTAAAAAAATCGGCTTGCTTGAGTTGCAATTGGCGTTGGTCGCGAATTGAACTATGTCAATCTAGGCAATTGGATGGATTGATTTTGAAGAAATGAGCATTTACTCCACGAATCGAACATTTTTCTTAAGAAACCTGGATTAAGCTTTGAACAGTCGGCAGAATGGCCCTATGACAAGCCTTTCAAAGGAAGGCAAAATGTCAAGCGAGCCGTTAATTGTGAGCAAAATTTGGCGATCTTTCCCAAACTGTAGGCTCAATTTCATTATTCCCTGGGGAAGGGTATGTCAGAATGTAAGCGGTTTTTTGCCAACTCACTTAAAGCTCTTGGAGTAGGCAGTCACGATGGAATCTGTAGACCTTCTGTATCAATATGCCTGGCTGGTGCCGGTGCTGCCGCTGGTTGGGGCGGCCATTGTGGGCACCGGGCTGATTTCCTATAGTCAGACTACTAGCAAGCTGCGACAGCCAGCAGCTATCTTCATCGTCTCCCTGACTGGGGCGGCGATGGTGCTTTCATTTTTAATTTTCTGGAGCCAAGTGCAGGGGCATCCTACCTACACACAAATGTTTGAGTGGGCCTCTGCTGGCGATTTTCGTATCGAGATGGGGTACGTCATCGATCACCTAGTGGCGCTGATGCTGGTGGTCGTCACCACCGTCGCTTTTTTGGTGATGATCTACACCCACGGCTACATGGCTCATGATCCTGGCTATGTGCGATTTTATGCGTATTTAAGTCTGTTTAGTTCGTCCATGCTCGGCCTGGTAGTTAGCCCTAACCTGCTCCAGGTCTACGTGTTCTGGGAACTGGTGGGGATGTGTTCCTATCTGTTGATTGGTTTTTGGTATAACCGTAAGGCTGCAGCTGACGCTTGCCAGAAAGCCTTTGTCACGAACCGGGTAGGGGACTTCGGCCTGCTGCTAGGGATGCTGGGTATTTTTTGGGCTACCGGCAGTTTTGACTTTGCCATCATGGGCGAACGATTGACCGAGCTTGTCAATGTCGGCAGTCTGCCTGCTAGCATTGCGGCTGTTTTTGCGGTGCTAGTTTTTCTTGGCCCGGTGGCTAAGTCGGCGCAGTTTCCACTTCATGTGTGGCTGCCCGATGCGATGGAAGGCCCAACCCCTATTTCGGCCCTGATCCACGCGGCGACGATGGTGGCCGCTGGGGTGTTTTTGGTGGCCCGGATGTACCCTGTGTTTGAGCACATTCCTACTGCCATGACGGTGATTGCCTACACGGGAGCATTTACGGCCTTCATGGGCGCAACCATTGCCCTCACACAAAATGACATCAAAAAAGGGCTGGCCTTTTCTACCATGTCGCAGTTGGGCTACATGGTTATGGCTATGGGGGTTGGAGCCTACAGTGCTGGCCTGTTTCACCTGATGACCCACGCTTACTTTAAGGCCATGCTGTTTTTGGGTTCTGGGTCGGTTATCCACGGCATGGAAGCGGTGGTTGGCCACGACCCGATCCTCGCTCAGGATATGCGTCTGATGGGTGGCCTGCGGAAATATATGCCGGTTACAGCGATTACTTTTCTGATCGGCACCCTGGCTATCTGTGGTATTCCTCCCTTTGCCGGGTTCTGGTCAAAGGATGAAATCCTCGGTTCTACCTTTGCGGTGAATCCGGCTTTGTGGGCTGTGGGTTGGTTGACGGCTGGCATTACGGCCTTCTACATGTTCCGTATGTACTTCTCTACTTTTGAGGGCGGTTTTCGGGGTAACGATGAAGGCATTCGTAGTAATCTGAAGCGGGCACAGCTTCAGAGCATGGGGCTTTCGTTGGGGCCGGGGGCCATGAACCCCCAGGAACTGACCCTGAATGCATCAGAACACGATGATCACGATCATCACCATGCCTCAGAGCCTCACGAGTCCCCGCTATCGATGACCTTTCCGCTGATGGCGCTGGCCATTCCCTCGGTACTGGTTGGTCTGGTGGGCACTCCCTTTGCTAACTACTTTGAGGCGTTTATCCACCCCCCTGGGGAAGCGGAGGAAGTTCTAGAAGCCGCCGAAGCCTTCGATTGGCACGAGTTTCTGCTCATGGCAGGGAGTTCGGTGGCAATTGCCGTGGCAGGTATCGTGGTGGCGGTGTTGATGTATCGCACCAAAGCCATTAACCCAGCGGCGATCGCGGAGAAAATTCCCTCTCTCTATAATTTCTCCCTCAATCGCTGGTACATCGACGACATTTACGAAGTTGTCTTTGTGCAAGGCAGCCGCAAACTAGCCAAGCAGGTGCTGGAAATCGACATCCGCATTGTGGATGGCCTGGTTAACCTGGCTGGTTTCGTTACCTTGATTACCGGCGAAGGACTGAAGTACCTAGAAAATGGCCGTGCCCAGTTCTATGCACTAATTGTGTTTGGAGCCGTGTTAGGGCTGGTGCTGCTATCTGGGGTGACTTAGGAGTTTACAGGGTAGGTTGTGGGTTGCGAGGCTTTACTCGCAACCCACAACCTACCCTTCAGTCAAAGTTTTTCTTTCCTGTAGAAATTCTTTTACATTCACTATTTTTAACAGCTTCTTTTTAGATAGTTAGCTACGTCCTAGCCCCTTTGATACCGCGACGAGAAACAAGTTATGGATCCCGAAACTTTTCCCTGGCTTACAACTATTATTCTTTTTCCGCTGTTGGCCTCGCTAGCCATTCCGTTTTTGCCCGACGAGGATGGCAAAACGGTGCGCTGGTATGCCCTGGCGATTGGTTTAATCGACTTTGTGTTGATTGTAGCGGCCTTCTACCTCAACTACGACCTGAGCCAATCAGGGCTGCAACTGGTGGAAAGCTACACCTGGGTGCCCCAGCTAGACCTGAAGTGGTCAGTCGGTGTAGATGGCCTGTCAATGCCGCTGGTGCTGCTGACCGGGTTTATTACCACCTTGGCAACTTTGGCAGCCTGGCCAGTAACGCTTAAGCCCAAGCTGTTTTATTTTTTGATGTTGGCCATGTACAGCGGCCAAATTGGGGTGTTCGCTGTGCAGGATATGCTGCTTTTCTTCCTGTTTTGGGAACTAGAGCTAATTCCGGTGTACCTGCTGCTATCAATTTGGGGCGGTAAAAAACGGCTCTATGCGGCCACCAAGTTCATTCTCTACACGGCTGGCGGGTCGCTGTTCATTCTAGTGGCAGCGCTGGCTATGGCCTTCTATGGTGATACCGTTACCTTCGATATGCGGCTGCTGGCCGAGAAGGTCTATCCCCTACGGCTCCAGCTTTTGCTCTACGGTGCCTTTCTGATTGCTTACGCGGTTAAGCTGCCGATCATTCCTCTGCATACCTGGTTGCCCGATGCCCACGGTGAGGCGACGGCCCCGGTGCATATGCTGCTGGCCGGTATCTTGCTAAAAATGGGCGGCTACGCGCTAATTCGGATGAATCTAGGTATGCTGCCCGACGCCCATGTTTACTTTGCCCCCGTGCTGGTGATTCTGGGCTGCGTCAATATTATCTATGCGGCCCTCACGTCCTTTGCCCAAAACAACCTGAAGCGCAAGATTGCCTACTCTTCAATCTCCCACATGGGCTTTGTGCTGATTGGTATTGCCTCTTTCACTAGCCTGGGTCTGAGTGGAGCCGTGCTGCAAATGATTTCTCACGGGCTGATTGGGGCTAGCCTGTTCTTCCTGGTGGGGGCCACCTACGACCGCACTCACACGTTGATCTTGCAGGAAATGGGTGGTGTTGGTAAAAAGATGCCGAAAATTTTCGCCATGTTTACGGCCTGCTCTCTGGCATCCCTGGCATTGCCTGGAATGAGCGGTTTTGTGGCTGAATTGATGGTATTCGTGGGCTTTGCTACCAGTGATGCTTACAGCTTTACCTTCCGACTGGTGGCGGTTATTTTCATGGCCATTGGGGTGATTCTCACGCCCATTTATCTGCTGTCGATGCTGCGGGAGATTTTCTACGGCCCCGAAAACAAAGAGTTGGTGGAACATGAGATACTAATGGATGCTGAACCTCGCGAAGTGTTCATCATTGCCTGTTTGCTAGTGCCCATCATTGGTTTCGGGGTCTATCCCAAGTTATTGACCCAGATCTACGACTCCACCACTCAAGTTCTAACGGCTCGGGTCAATCAGGTTTTTATTGCCAAGGACGATCCCAACCAGTTGACGGCACCTGTTGCCGCCCTGCCGGTGCTAAAAGCTCCGTCGGTCAGTCAGTAAACGTCATGGTCATTTCCGCCGATACTCACGTCTACCCGGTGCTCTGGCAGGACGATCATCTCTTGCTGATTGATCAACGTCAGCTTCCAGAGCGATATCACATCGTTTCTATCCATCGCTGGGAGGATGTGATACAGGCGTTAGAGTCGGGCATCGTGCAGGGCGGTTCAGCCTTAGGGATTGCGGCGGCCTACGGCCTTTATCTGGCCGCACGCGGTATTCAAACCAGTGACCCCACGGTTTTGTGGAAGGAGCTGTTGGCCATTGGTCAGCAGTTTAAGCAAACTCGCCCGAGTAAGGCCAATTTGCAGTGGGCAGTTAATCAAATGCTAGGCGAGAGCTACCATCCCGAAGCACCGGTCGAATCCTTAAAGAGCCAGCTTTTAGCCCAGGCCCAGGCTATGCAAGCAGAAGACTTTGCCCTCTGCCACACTATTGGCAACCATGGGCTTAGCTTGCTGCCTGACACCCCCGAACGCCTGACGCTGTTTACCCACTGTAATCACGGGGCACTGGCCACCTCTGGCTATGGCACCTCGCTGGGTATCGTGCGCTCGGCTTGGCGAGAGGGCCGCCTAGCGAGAGTCTATGCAGGCGAAACCCGGCCTACGTTACAGGGGTCTCGCCTCACAGCCTGGGAATGTGTTCAGGAGGGTATTCCGGTTACAGTCGTCACCGACAGCATGGCTGCCTACTGCATGCAGCAGGGGCTTATCCACGCTGTTCTGGTAGGGGCCGATCGCATCGCGGCTAACGGCGATGTGGTTAGCAAAATTGGCACCTATAGTCTGGCGCTGGTGGCCAAGGCCCACAACATTCCCTTTTTGGTGGCGGCCTCGGTATCGACCATCGACTTTACTATTGCCGCTGGTGAGGAAATTGCTGTTGCCCAACATCCTACCCAGGAAATTTACCAAATCGGCGAGATGGTTACTTCGCCTAATGGATCAGAGTTTTACAACCCGGCTTCGGATATGACCCCCGCCGATTTGATTACAGCCATCGTCACCGAAAAAGGGCCAACAGAGCCGACACAGGTGGCCAGTTTACAAGGTTCTTAGCTGCAATGGCCATCACTTTAGCCGTTTCAGCCACCGGCTAAACACAGTATTAGCCATCGGCAGAGCGCTGGGTGCGTCTGAGGGCATCGACTAGGGCGGCGGTACCACCAACTGCGCCCCAAAGGATCCACAGGCCCAGGTCATAGCCTTTACGATAGGCAATTTGGGCGGCTACCAACCCCACCGTACAGTGAAGCAGCATTAAAACGATCGCAGGCGTAATCGGGTCTACCATAGGCTCTAGAAACCGAGTTTCTGTTGTCGCATTCCAGACCAGACCCTTACCCCCGAATAGAGTCGTAGTTCCCTAAGAACCAGGCATAGGTTTGCTCAATTCCGGTTTTCAGATCGGTTTTCGCTTGCCAGCCAGCGGCGTTGAGGCGAGATACATCCAGCAGCTTGCGGGGGGTGCCGTCGGGCTTGGTGGCATCAAACACCAAGTCGCCTTCGTAGCCCACCACGGCCTTGAGGGTCAGCGCCAGTTCTTTGATGGAGACTTCCTGTCCGGTGCCAACGTTAACGAACGCAATATCCGTATAGGTGTTCATCAAAAACACCAGGGCATCGGCCAAATCATCCACGTACAGAAACTCCCGCAGGGGAGTGCCCGTGCCCCACACCGTGACGGCGGGATCGCCGTTGATCTTGGCTTCATGGAACTTCCGCATCAGCGCTGGTAGCACGTGGGAATTGGCCAGGTTGAAATTGTCGTTAATGCCATAGAGGTTGGTAGGCATAGCGGAAATGAAGCTCACCCCGTACTGGCGGCAGTAGTTTTCACAGAGCTTTAGTCCGGTAATTTTGGCAATCGCGTAGGGTTCATTAGTTGGTTCCAAAAACCCTGTCAGCAGATAGTCCTCCTTCATCGGCTGGGGGCAAAGCTTGGGATAAATGCAGGACGAGCCAAGAAACAAAAGCTTTTGCACCCCGTGCTGATAGGCACTGTGAATGATATTGGCCTCAATCATCAAGTTGTCGTACAAAAACTCGGCTCGGTAGGTGTTGTTAGCCTGAATGCCTCCTACCTTAGCCGCCGCTAAGAAAACGTACTCAGGCTTTTCTTTAGCAAAGAAGCGGTCTACCGCTGCCTGGTTGCGCAGGTCTAGCTCTTGGCTGGAGCGCAGCACTAAATTGTGATAGCCCTGATTTTGCAGCGTTCTAACCAGGGCGCTACCGACCAAGCCACGGGAACCGGCCACATAAATTTTAGATTGAGTATCCATAGGGTCTAGTTTAATAAAGATTTTGCCAGGACAAATTCGTAGGGAGGATGTGTAGATGGCTTACCCTAGTTACAACGAGTCTGGCACTCGCTGAGGACAAAGCGCAACCAACCCATATCGGAGTTTAGCCCTAGTTCACAATCAGGGCTCTGAATAACTGACCCTCCTCATTACTTTACGCCATGACCTTACCTCCGTTTTCTGGCCAGCGCTGGCAGTTCTGGATTGATCGCGGCGGCACCTTTACCGATATTGTGGCCTGCCGCCCTGACGGACAACGGGTAGTGCATAAGCTACTGTCCGAAAACCCAGACCGCTACGCTGACGCGGCCATTCAGGGCATTCGCGACCTTTTGGGCCTGAACCCAGAGGAGGCTATTCCGGCTGAGGCCATTGAAGCCGTCAGGATGGGGACGACCGTAGCCACCAATGCTCTGCTGGAGCGCCAGGGAGATCGCACCCTGCTCCTGATCACCCAGGGGTTTGGCGATGCCCTCCGGATTGGCTACCAAAATCGCCCTAACATCTTTGCCCGCCACATTGAGCTGCCCGAAATGCTTTACGAGCAGGTCATTGAGGTCAATGAACGCCTCAGCGCTCAGGGCGAAATCCTGATTCCACTAGACGCTCCTGAGGAAGCTCGATTACTCCCACTTCTGCAACAAGCCTACGAGGATGGCCTGCAAGCCTGCGCCATTGTGCTCATGCATGGCTATCGCTACCCCGTCCATGAACTGCGCCTGGGAGAACTAGCGCAACAGGTTGGCTTTACCCAAATCTCTATCTCGCACCAGGTAAGTCCCCTCATCAAACTCGTCAGCCGGGGCGACACGACCGTAGTAGACGCCTATCTGTCGCCAATTCTCAGGCGCTACGTCGATCAAGTCGCTAGACAATTGGGAGAAGCGAAGGAGAGCGAAACTCAAAATTCAGAATTCAGAATTCAAAATTCACCCCTTCGCCTCATGTTCATGCAATCTAACGGTGGTCTCACCGATGCAGCGCTGTTTCAGGGTAAAGACAGCATCCTCTCTGGCCCGGCGGGGGGCGTGATTGGGGCAGTACAAACCAGCCAGCAGGCAGGCTATAACCGCGTGATTGGTTTTGACATGGGCGGCACCTCAACGGATGTATCCCACTATCGCGGTGAGTACGAGCGTACTTTTGAAACCGAGGTAGCCGGAGTGCGGCTGCGGGCCCCGATGATGGCCATCCACACCATCGCGGCTGGGGGTGGCTCAATTCTGCGGTTTGATGGCAGCCGCTACCGGGTGGGGCCAGAGTCGGCTGGGGCCTACCCAGGGCCAGCTTGCTACCGCCACGGTGGGCCACTGACTGTAACCGACTGCAACGTCATGGTAGGCAAGCTTCAGCCCGAATTCTTCCCCAAGGTGTTTGGCCCAGGGGGAAATTTGCCCCTAGATGCCGAGGTTGTGCAGCAACGGTTTGCAGCCCTGACCGAGGAAATTCTTACCGCTACTGGCGATAACCGTCGCCCCGAACAGGTCGCCGCTGGCTTTTTGACTATTGCCGTTGAGAAAATGGCCAATGCTATTAAAAAAATTTCCATTCAGCGAGGCTATGACGTATCAGACTACGCGCTCTGCTGCTTTGGCGGGGCGGGTGGCCAGCACGCCTGCCTAATTGCCGATGCCCTGGGTATGACTGAAGTGTTTCTGCATCCCTACGCCGGGGTGCTCTCAGCCTATGGCATGGGGCTGGCGGATGTGAGATCGCTCAACGAGCAATCCGTTGAACTTCACCTCACTGCGGCGACCCTGCCGCAAATTCAGAGCATTTTGGACACTCTTTCCGCTAAAGGTCAGGCAGAACTGCACCAGCAGGGGTTCGAAATTCAACATTCAACATTCAACATTCAACATTCACCCGCTGTCCAGAGTCTGCCCCGGCTACTCCTTAAGTATGAGGGCACTGACTCCACCCTGGCGGTAGATTTTGGCAGCTTGGAGGATATGCGATCGCAATTCACCGCCCTGCATCGTCAGCGCTACGGCTTTGCCCAGGAGAGTAAGCCCCTAATCGTGGATACGGCGGCGGTAGAAGTCGTTGGCCGCACCATCAATCCCGATGAACCAGATATTCTCCCGCCCCGCACAGTTCCGCTGCTGCCTCAGACCACAGTGGCTATCTACACCGCTAACACCTGGCACCAGGCCCCTGTCTACCACCGTGATGATCTCTGCGCTGGGGACATTTTTCCTGGCCCAGCTCTAATTATTGAGGCTACCGGCACCAATGTCGTAGAGCCTGGCTGGAATGCCACACTAACGGCCAAAGGACACTTGATTTTGAAGGCAGAAGGCAGGAGACAGGCGGCAGGAGACAGGCGGCAGGAGCAATTCAAAATGCAAAATGCAGAATGCAGAATGCAAAATGTCCCGGATCCTGTCCTTCTAGAAATCTTCAACAACCTCTTTCGCGCCGTTGCCGAAGAAATGGGCATCACCCTGCAAAACACCAGCTATTCAGTCAACATCAAAGAGCGGCTAGATTTTTCCTGCGCCATTTTTGATCAGCAGGGCCATTTAGTGGCCAACGCGCCGCACATTCCCGTCCACCTAGGGTCGATGGGAGAAAGTGTCCAGAGTTTAATTCAGGCCAAGGGTGATTACCTTAAACCCGGTGATGTTTACCTGCAAAATAACCCTTATAACGGCGGCACCCATCTACCCGACATTACTGTCATAACGCCCGTTTTCTTAGAAGAAAATCCCAACTCCCAACTCCCAACTCCCAACTCTAAACTTGCCTTCTTCGTCGCCTCCCGCGGCCATCATGCCGATATTGGCGGCATCACCCCCGGCTCTATGCCGCCTCACAGCGTCACCATTGAAGAGGAAGGAGTGTTGCTCGACAATGTGCAACTGGTTGACCAGGGGCGATTTCTAGAAACCGATCTACTGGCCCTGCTCGCGACTGCCCCTTATCCAGCCCGCAACCCGGCTCAAAATATAGCGGACTTGCAGGCCCAGATTGCCGCCAATGAAAAGGGCGTACAAGAATTGCAAAAGCTAGTGGCGCACTATGGCCTCGAAATGGTGCAGGCGTATATGCAGCACGTCCAAGACAATGCGGAGGAATGCGTCCGCCGAGTGATTGATCGGCTGCACGACGGGCAATTTACCTACAGCATGGACGATGGTAGCCAGGTCGCTGTGCAGGTGAGTGTTGACCGAGCCCAGCGTAGTGCCCATATTGATTTCACCGGGACATCTCCCCAGCGGCCTAATAACCTGAATGCTCCGGCAGCGGTGTGCAAGGCGGCTGTGCTGTACGTGTTTAGAACTCTGGTGGATGACGATATACCCCTCAATGCGGGCTGCCTGAAACCGCTGAACATTACCATTCCAGCAGGCTCAATGCTGAATCCTCGCTACCCGGCGGCGGTGGTGGCGGGGAATGTGGAAACCTCCCAGGTCATTACCGATGCCCTCTATGGAGCGCTGGGGGCAATGGCCGCCTCCCAGGGAACCATGAATAACTTCACCTTTGGTAATGAGCGTCATCAGTATTACGAGACTATTTGCGGCGGCTCTGGGGCCGGGCCAGACTTCCCGGGTACTGATGCAGTTCATACCCACATGACCAACTCACGATTGACTGACCCAGAAGTGCTGGAGTGGCGCTTTCCAGTGCTACTCAGGCAGTTTGCTATTCGCCAGGGCAGCGGCGGGGCGGGGCAGCATCGAGGCGGCAACGGTATTGTTCGTACTGTGGAATTTCATGAACCCATGACCGCCGGAATCCTCTCGAACCATCGGCAGGTGCCACCCTTTGGGCTTAACGGTGGAAGGCCAGGAACTGTGGGCGAAAACACTGTACAGCGTGCCAATGGCTCCGTTGAAGCATTACCTGGACAGGCCACCGTGACCGTCTACCCTGGCGATCAAATTCAGATTGCTACGCCGGGTGGCGGTGGCTTTGGCGCAGCAGGTCAGTAAGCCAGAAACCAGGTTTCTCGGCAGAAGAAACTCGTCAATCTAACCTATATTCCGCACTCTCCATTTTCTCCGATTGCATTAGAGGAGTAGAGTCGTTTGTTCAAAATCAAGGGCATCTTTGGTCTGGAATGTCCTAAAAAACCGGCTTTGCGGTTAACTCTGGTAGACGAATTTGGCTGACCTGGGGCTGATGGCCTAACCACTGTACAGCAAGCTGTTTAAACCCTAGAGGTGAGCCACTAACATAGAACTCTGTTGACCAAGCGGGAGAGGTGCTTCGTAAGCCAAGCGCATCCAATTCTTTAGCCGCAGCCGCCACCATAGACACGGCTGGGTCAATGTAGCGGGTTGAGGCTGGCAAGATGGCTTTTAGCACTGGGGCCAGGTGAGGATAGTGGGTGCAGCCGTAGATCAACGTATCGATTTTGGCGGCTATCAGCGGTTGCAGGTAGGTTTCTGCAATTTGACGAGCCTGGGGCTGTTGAATCTGGTTGCTTTCCACTAGGGGCACAAATTTAGGACAGCTTGCCTGCCAGACCTTACTGCTGGGCGCTAGTTCATGGATGGCATTGGGATAAGCACAGCTATCTACTGTGGCCTGGGTCGCAATCACCCCGATGCTCTGGCTAAGGCGTGCTGCGGCCTGCGCCCCAGGGCGGATCAATCCCAAAATCGGGAAGGAGAACTCCTGCTGAACGGTATCCAGCGCCAGAGCAGAGCTAGTATTGCAGGCCATCATCACCATCTTGACGTTTTGGTGAGCCATCCAGGTCAGAATTTGGCGGACAAAATAGAGGATTTCCTCCGCTGAGCGCGATCCGTAGGGCAGTCGGGCTGTATCGCCAAAGTACAAAACTGATTCGTTAGGAAGCTGTCGATAAATTTCGCGCAGCACGGTTAACCCACCAACGCCACTGTCAAAGATGCCAATACGCGCAGGCCTAGTCGTCGCGGCGTGACGTGGATAAAACCGATTCTCCATAAGTACTTATACCTAAGTCGATACGAAAGACTGCCATGAGTTTAGCGGTTTTTGGGCCATAGTAAACCTTTATCTGGCCCAAAAAAGTCGGTAGTGCCGCTGGGACTCTCAAGATTAGCCAAATTTCAGGTTCCAGGTATCAGCCGATTTTGCTTACTCTTGCCCAGAGGGTTGTGATGCTGTAGACGCTGGTAGCGCTTCTTCCTGGATTTGCGGAGGCGTATCAGCATCCTGAAACACAAGGCGTAAGAGGGGAGGGGCTAAAAACGTGGTCAAGATCACCATGACGATGATGGCCGCATCTAGAGCGTCGGTTAGCACTCCGCTGGCAGCTCCAACCCCAGCAAACACCAGCCCCACCTCGCCTCGGGGTATCATTCCTACCCCAACGGCTAGCCGATTGATGCCAGGTTGCCCAAACACCACAAAGCCGGTTACGACTTTCCCCAAAATAGCGACGACAACCAAGAAGGACGCAATAATCAGGCCCGGTCGGTTAGCGGGGTCAAGGGGGTTAAGTACGCTGATATCGGTTCTGGCCCCCACCACGATAAAGAAAATCGGCACCAACATATCTGCCACAGGGCTGATCTGGTTCTCTAGCTCCTTATGCGTTGACGTTTCTGCCAAAATCAACCCCGCTGCAAAGGCTCCGAGGATAGCCTCAAGCTGAATGGCCGCTGCAATGTAGGAGAGTATGAAGGCGAAAATCAAAGAGCTAATCAACACCTGGCCGCGAGTCCGCATTTTGTTGACTACAGCGACAAAGTAGGGGCTGAGCAGCCGACCCACAAAAATCGACCCAATTAGGAAAACGGCGGCCCCGATTACCAAGTAGATGACGTTGAGAATTTCAATTTCCCCGGTTTTAGCCAGACTGGCCACCACCGCCAGCACAATGATCCCCAACACATCATCAAGAACGGCAGCCCCAATAATGATCTGCCCCTCGGTGGAGCTAAGTTTTTGCAATTCGGCTAACACTTTGGCAGTAATGCCGATGCTGGTAGCCGTCAGAGCCGCCCCAGCAAACACGGCGGGAATGGTGTTTACCCCAAAGAGACTAATTAACCCGGCTGTACCTGCTGCAAAAGGCACCACCACACCCACTACAGCCACCACAGCCGCCTGAGGCCCAACCCGTATCAGTTCCTTCAGGTCTGACTCCAAGCCAATTTCAAACAGGAGAATGATTACCCCCAGTTCGGCCAGTACTGTAATGACCTCACTTTCGCCCTGAAAGACCGTGAGTAGCCCATCCTCTGGCTGAAGCCCTGACACCGAACCAACCAGTTGCATCAGCAACGAGTTAGTCGTGCCACCCCCTTCGCCAGGAAACACAATGAGATGCAGGGCAGAAACCCCGACGACAACCCCACCAATAAGCTCTCCAAGCACCGGGGGAAGATTAACCCGGGCACAGATTTCGCCACCAATTTTGGCAGCCAGGTAAACAATAACCAGGCTCAAAAGCACGCTAGCTAACACTAGCGGTTCAGTCTCGGCCTTAGAAACCTCGGCTAACCAGGGGAAAGACGTTGCAAAATAATTTAGGAAAAAATCGGGGGCGGTGCCAATCAGGCCACTCATCCAATCCACCATGCGGGCCGCCAAAACTCATCCTATTCAATTTACATGAGTTTTCTTCTTCTGTAGAGTTCACCACAATCTGCAGGAATTACAAAAACATTCTGTGGGAAAGTGAGGGCATCTGGCGGCGTACCTGAGATAGCCGGTTGGGGTTAATTTCGGCGATGGCTACGCCTGTGGCTACACCAGCGTCGGCCAATACCATCCCCCAGGGGTCAACAATCATGGCGTGGCCGTGAGACTGGCGGCGACTATTATGAAAACCAGTTTGAGCCGGAGCAATCACATAGCAGGTATTTTCAATAGCGCGGGCCTGAAGCAGCACCTGCCAGTGATCTTTACCAGTAAATTCGGTAAACGCCGCCGGTATGACCAGCACCTCTGCCCCTTGCTGAGAGAGGTGACGATAGAGCTCTGGAAAGCGCACGTCGTAACAGACTGACAGACCCAACAGGCCATAATCCTTAGAGGGAAAAACATCGGGTAAGAGATGGCCCGAAACCACAATGCTCGATTCGCGATAGGTATTGCCATCGGGCAGGTTAACGTCAAACAAATGCACCTTCTCGTAGCGGAGCAGCTCTTCGCCTTCTGGCGATACTAGCAGCGCGGTATTAAAAACTTTGCCTTGCTCTGCCGGTACCGGGTAGCCGCCCCCAATCAGCGTCACTTGATACCGCTGAGCCATGGTTTTCAAAAAGGCTTCGCTGGCCTGGCAGATGTTTTCGGCCTGGGCAATTTTGGCATCCTCATCCCCCAGAAAGGAAAAATTTTCCGGCAGGGTAACAAGCTCTGCCCCCTGGCGCACCGCTAAATCGATCAGTTCTTCGGCCTGGGCCAGGTTTTTTTCTAAATCTGGCACACTGTTCATCTGTAAGGCGGCTGCCCGGTAGGGTCTCATAAACGTATTGGCTGGATAAGTAAAAAAGGTTGAACCTCAATTTTATTCGCTCAGGGAACTTGTTAACGGCTTTACACCAGAATGGCTGGCTTATAGACATCTAGCTTTGCATCTATTGATGATGTGCATGGAACCTGTGAATGGCATCGGTAGACTAGCCTAACCGCCGTAGCCTAGACTTCCGAGTATCAGCACCAAACAGAGTGAAGGAGCATTATGGATAGAGTCTTGGCTCTAGGGCTGTCGGCTGGAATGCTCATCATGACCGCAGTAGCCGGAGGCTGGCTACTACCTCCTCTAGCGATTACCTTAATCGGTTTTGTGGGCCTGTATAAGTGGCGGGGCGTAGCACTCAGCCAGTTGATGACCATGCTGAGGCGAGGGGCGAGGCAGTCCTTTGGGGTGCTGAGCATTCTGCTGTTGATTGGGGGGTTAACCGCCTCCTGGCTGGCTGCTGGCACCGTGGCCACGCTGGTCTACTATGGGCTTCAGCTCATTCAACCTCGCCTGTTTATTCTCTCGGCCTTTGTGTTGACGGGAGTGGTATCCACTCTGATTGGCACTTCCTTTGGGGCGGTGGGCACCATTGGGCTGGCGCTGATGATTATGGCTCGAGGTGGAGGAGTGAGTCCGCCCTGGGTAGCCGGGGCCATTATTGCGGGTGCCTATGTGGGAGATCGCTGCTCTCCCCTATCCAGCAGCGCCTACTTAGTGGCTACTCTGACCCAAACTAATCTTTACACCAACCTCCGAGTCATGGCCACAACGGCTATCGTACCGTTGCTCCTATCAGGAGCTATTTATCTAATCGCCTCCTGGCAGCATCCCCTGGTGGTGGGCGAGCAGGGCTTTTGGAGTAGTATTCCTACCGCTTTTAGCCTGCATTGGGTCACGCTGCTGCCTGCCGTGCTGATTTTTGGGCTGGTAGCGCTGCGAGTGCCGGTTAAGCTGACACTGCTCCTGAGCCTGGGCTTGGCCTCGATAATTGCGATCGGCTGGCAGCACTACAGCCCCAAGCAACTCGGAAGCTTCCTGATTTTCGGCTTTGAACTGGGTGCCCCAACTGAATTAGCCGATATTCTGCGGGGCGGTGGTATCTGGCCTATGGCTCAGGTATGCCTGCTCGTTATGGTTTCTACGGCGCTGGCTAGGCTACTAGCCGAAACCGAAACCCTGAGCGTGCTACAGAATTGGTTGCAGACCCTACGCCCAGGGCGCCCCCTCCTGATTGGCACCCTCGCCACCAGCCTGGCCAGTGCCGCCTACGGCTGTACTCAAACCATGGCCATTCTGCTCACCTATCAACTGACCCAACCTATCTATCGGCAGGCCCATCTTTCAAATCAACAGCAAGCGCTTGATTTAGAGAACACTGCCGTTGTGCTTTCCCCGCTAATTCCCTGGAACGTTGCTGGCTTGATACCCGCCACACTGCTGATGGTTAACGCAGAGTTCATCCCCTTTGCCGTTTACCTCTACCTATTACCCCTGTGGGAATTAGGGTGCCGCCCCCAGCGCCTCCGCCTGCTATCCCCTGCCGCCCAGACTAGACAGCCAGGCTTAATCAGACCTGCAAAGTCCTGAGACATCTACAGAAGTTGATTGCGTAACCCACCCC
>Ga0224723_1000632_pt1 | contig 23833 bp, 14 predicted proteins | sample Balambano_FR2_Me_FD_161647 | JGI IMG/M metagenome (GOLD analysis project Ga0224723, IMG submission 161647) | Freshwater sediment microbial communities from Lake Towuti, South Sulawesi, Indonesia - Balambano_FR2_MetaG | ecosystem: Environmental > Aquatic > Freshwater > Lake > Sediment | place... | reverse complement strand
TTTGAAAATGGCAGCGTCATTCAGTACCAGATCACGCTGACGAACACCGACCCGACGGCGACGCTGTTCGATACCTACTTCGTGGATACGCCAGCGCCCAATACCAGCTACAACGCGGGCAGCTTCGTCTGCACACCTGCGGGCGCGGTGGTCACACCGGATACGACAGGTGCGGCGAGCAACACGATACGCGGCGGGGCGGATGAGAACAGCAATATCTGGGACCTCGCGCCGGGCGAAACCGTGACCTGCACCTACACCGTGACAGTGACGACGAGCGCGACTTCGCTCTCCACGCTGACCTCGCCTGTCACTGGATACGGCGACAGCAGCGATGGCGACCAGCCGGGCGAAATTGATGTGAGCGATACGGACAGCGCCTCTATCAGCACGGGCATGCCCGCGCACATCCTCAACGAGAGCAACGACGATGCCAACGGCTTGATCGCCGGCGACCAGATCGTGCGCTACACCATTGACGTTGAGAACGTCGGCACAGGCTTGTCTACGGCGCTGGTCGTTACCGATAACCTGCCGCCGGGCTTCGATTATGTCGGCAATGCCACCTTCAACGGCTCGGCGCTGGCGGATCCGGTCATCACAGGGACCGTTGCGGCAGGCTTGACGCTGACCTGGACGCTTGATCCGGCTTACGAACTGCCGCCGGGTGGCACGTTCAGCATTGAGTTCGACTCGATCACGCCGTCCGCACCGTCTGGCACGTACACGAATGTCGCATCCGTCGTCGGCACCGACTCGTTCGGAGACGCCGTCATCCTCGATAACAGCAGCAACTTCCCGGCGGATATTGACCCGGATGACGCTGATCCATCCACGCTTACAGCGTCGGCGGCGCTCGGCGGTATCGTCTGGAATGACCGCGACGCCGACGGCACGGTCAACGGCACGGAAGCGCCGATCGCCGGTGTGACGATTGAACTGTATGACAGCACGAATGCGCTGATCGATTCGCAGGTCACGGGCAGCGACGGCAGCTATCTCTTCACCGACTTACTCGCGGGAGACTACACCGTGCGCGAAATTCATGCGGGCGGACCAGTTGCGGGTTGGGAAAGCACCTACGACGCCGATACCGGCACGGGCGGCACTGACGCGGATCGCAGCGTGATCACGGTCACTGCGCTTGGCGCGAATGAAATTCGGCTGGGTCAGGACTTCGGTGACCGCGTGGCGGGCATGGTGCGCGGCTACGTCTATCTTGATGTGGACGGTGACGGCTCCAACAGCATTCCGCCGAATGCGGGCAGCGACATCGGCATCGCCAATGTGACCGTGACGCTGTATGACAGCAGCGGCGGGGTTGTCGCCAGCGTGGACACCGACGCCAACGGTTACTACGAGTTCAACAACCTGCCCGATGATACGTATACCGTCGTTGTGAACGAGGCGGATACCGACATCACGGGGATTGATCCGAATATTGACTTCACGCCAGGCGCGGTCAATACCGTTGGCGGGTTAGTCGTGGACGGCGCGGGTATCGCCAACGGCACGGCGTTGATTCCCGAAGCACACTTCCCCTTCCGTTTCCCGGCTGACCTCGTACCGAGCAAGACCGGTACCGACCTGAACGGCGGGATGCTGGTGCCAGGTGAAACCGTCGGCTGGATCGTCTGTGCCTACAACCCGGATCAACTGGCTGCGCCGAACACAATGATCCGCGACAATATTGATACCAACCGCCTCACGTTGGTCAGCAACAGCATCGGCTTTGCCACCAGTACCACCTGCCCGGCGACGCCAGCGGACGCTCAAGCGCTCAGCCTGACGAGCGTTGCCGACACAAATAATATCGTCGTCAGCGTTGCCAGCCTGCCGTCGCAGCAGTACCTCGTCCTGTACTACGAGACGACGATAAATGACCCGGCGACGTGGTCTGGCGTGGGTCTGTTCGGTTTGATCAGTCTGGGACTGCTTGGGATGCTGCGGTCAGCGCGGCGTCCCAGAGTCGGGCGCGGTTTGATCGCTGCCGCGCTGATGCTCATCCTGATGATCGGCATTGTCGCCGTCGCGCAGGACAGCACCGAACCAGCAGCACCGCCAACGGACGTGATCGCCACCGAAACTCAAACCGAAGCGCCAGCACAGACGGTCATCACCGACACACCGACGGAACTTCCCACAGTAATTCCAACGGAAACGCCGACAGAAACAGCGACGGCGACCCCGACGGAAACACCAACCGACGCAGCGACCTCTGCACCAACGGAAACGCCAACGCCAGAAGTGACAGACGCCTCAACGCCGACGGATGCACCAACCGCGACGCCAACCGAAATCCTCGTCGAAAATACGCTCGACGTGACGCCGGAAGTCACGGCGGAGATTACAGCGGAAATCACCGAGACGCCTACCGATGTGCCGTTCCTGTTTACGCTGAACGGGCGCATCTACGATGACGCGAACGCCAGCCTGACCGATGAGGGCGAAGGCGGCGTGGGTGGTGTGACCGTGGTCGCCTTGCTGGATAATGGTGATGGCATGTTCGACGGCAACGACACCGAATTTGCTCGTGTCCAAACGGCGGCGGACGGGGCGTACACGTTCATCAACGTACCCGAAGGCAATTACTGGATCGTTGTGGACACAGCGACGCTCCCCGCCAACTTTGTAGATACGTTCACGCTCGGCGGCGGCGAGGGTCAGGGCGCTTTGTTCGTTGTGGTCAGCACGGACGGGCTGACGCTTGATCCGACCGCGCCAACCTCCACGCTGAGCGTCGGCAGTTTCGCCTACGCGCTCGACACCGATGGCGATGGCAGACCGGATGGAGTCGAAGGCACGGGCGACCGAAATAACAACGGTATTCCCAATTATCTCGATCCGTTCGACCCCAGCGGCGTCTTCTACGTTGATATTGACGGCAGCGTTCTCGCGGGCATTGGTTCGGCGCTGTATGCCGATACCAACGGAAATGGAACCTATGACCCCGGCGTTGACCCGTTAGCGAACACGATTCAGGCGAATCCGCAGGTCAGCGGCGCGGACGGCGCGTATACCTACGATATACGCATCACCGCGCCCGGCGGCACGGGTATCCCGAACGACGGCAGCACCCGCCGCTTCTTCCTCGTGATTGACCCGGCGACGGTTCCAGCAACCGCCTCTTATCCGTCAACGCTTGTGCTGGACAGCGGCGTGTTTGACGGCAGCCCGACGGCGAACAGCGGGCAGATCGTGCCGTACAGCATTGCCCCCGCGCCACCGATTAACGCTTCCACCCATCGTTACTTCCTCGCCTTTGACTTGGCGCAGGGCGATGATACGGTTGCCAACAATCATGTGGCGTTCGCCAGCGAACTGGCGACGTTGAACCTGACCGTCAACAACGTGGCGTATATTTCACGCGACGGGCTGCCAGAATCTACCGCCGAAGCGAATTTGCCGGTTCTGAGTGATCTCGATTTCACGCTCGTGCCGAATAACTACGCCATCCTTGAACCGGGCAATTCGACGACCTATTCACATACACTGACGAATACCGGACAGCAAAGCGACAGCTATGTGATTACCTTCCCGCCCGGCAGTCAGGGTTGGACGCAATCACTGGTCATCCTGTCAAGCGGCGGCACGACTCTTGCCACACTTACGCCGGGTCAGTCGTTCACGACTCCGATTCTGCCGCCGGGCGACTTCGTCACGCTTCAGCACACGATCACCGTTCCAATCGGCACCGTCAACGGCGTGATTGACACGACGGTCATCTCCGCGACGAGTGTTACCGAAACCACACTGACCAAGAGCAATGTGGACATAACCGAATCGCTAGCCGCCTGTGTCGAGGGCTTCATTTACAACGACACGGATCGGGATGGTGTACAGGACCCCGGCGAACCCGGTCTTGGCGGTGTCACACTCAGTATCTTCGATGCAGCGAATACCCTTGTAGGGACGCGCACCACATCAAGTGATGGGCGCTACTCGCTGGCAGGTCTGCCGTCGGGAATGTACAGCGTTCAGATCGACTCAACGACGCTGCCGCCGGACTCCATCATGGTTCAGCCGGGGCAACCGCTGCTTGTTCTTAACTTGACCGCAGGTGGTTCATGCACTGTCGGAAACTTTGGACTGGTGATTGTTGACCCGGTTCTGACCAAGAGTGGATCACCGAACAGTATCCTGGTTGGTGAGCTGCTGACGTTCAATATCACGGTCAGTAACACCGAGTCCACAACTTCAATCAACGGCGTCACGGTCACTGATCCCCTGCAACCGTATCTCGATTTCGTCTCGGCATCCACATCGCAAGGCACGTTCACATTCGACGCAGGAACAAACACCGTCACGTTTACAATCGGCACGATGACGCCCGGTCAAGTGGTCAACCTGACGATTGTGACCCGTGCCAATTCAAGCGCACCACAGCCCGGCGTGATCCCCAACACAGCGACGATGCGCTACAACGAAGGCAGCGAACAGACCGCCAGCACATCGGTAACGCTTGGCGCTCCCACGGCAACGCCGCTGCCGCCGACGAGCGTTCCCCCAACCGTGATTCCAGCGGGTACGGAAGTTGCCAGCGCGGGTATCCCCGGCGGCTTCCCGGCTGGTCTGCCAGCGACGGGTGAACCCATCCAGACAGCCGCAGGTCTGGATACGGTTAGCGCCGTAGTCATCGCTCTAATAGCCGCCATCCTGACGTTCATTGGTCTGGCAGTCGGCTTCTCGATCCTGCTGCGCCGCTGGCTGGCAAAGGCGGGAATCGCGGCGAAGGCGAATAACGTCATGAGCAGCACACTGATCCTGATGGGAATCAGCCTGCTGGTCGGCACGGTTGTCTTCGGGACGCTTCTCGTAACACAAACACCCGGTCCTGGCGTAAACGGTGCGGAGGTAGCGCAAGCCGCCCCGACGCACGTGCCAATCGCGGGTCAGCTTGCGACCATGCAAGTGCCGGCGGACGTGCTGGAAAACTTTGACGGCACGACGGAACTGGCGATTGGTACCTATTCCGGCGACAGTATGCTGATCCCGAATGCGTCACTCAGTCGTTCCACAAACGTCTCACTGGTGGAGTGGAATACACAGTTCCGCCTGCCCGATATTCAGGCGACGCGGGTTGTCATCCCCGATCTGGACATTGATACCGGTCTGGTTGAAGCACCCGTCATCAATGGAGCATGGAACGTCAGCCAGTTCACCGAGGAGGTTGCTCATCTCGAAGGCACGGCGTATGTCGGCACGGAAGGCAATGCAGTCATCGCCGGGCATGTCACGCACCGCGACGGCTTGGGTCCGTTCCGCAATCTGCTTCGCCTTGAAGCAGGTGATTCAATCTACGCCTATGGCGAGGGTGCGGAATATGAGTATGTCGTCCAGTATGTGCGCGTCGTCAACCCGGATGAGATCGGCTACACCCTGCCGCCGAACGAGGACGGTCATTTCCTGACGTTGATCACCTGCGCGGGCTGGGATCAGGCGATTCAGCAGTACACACAGCGCGTGATCGTTCGCGCGGAAGCCATCAATATCAGTTAAGCGCAGGGGGCGCAAGATGCTTGCGCCATTCATGCCGCGATGATTTCTGAGGGCGTGTGTAACACGCCCTCATTTATTTTCTAAGATGAATTTGTGAAATATGCGGACAATAGGTAGACTGTGTGATAGACATACGTTTCTTAATCGTGCATTTCGCACACAATTTTCAGATAGTTTATTTTAAGAGGAGTGCATCATGCGTAAATGGCTTTTTGTCGCTGCGTTCGCGGCGGCGCTCCCCCTGAGCATGGCGGTGGCGCAGGCGCCGCAGCCAATGACGGAGGTTGGTGAAGGCGAGGGCGCAGTGAGTATCATTGCCTGGCCCGGCTACATCGAGCGGGGCGAGACCGACCCCAACTTTGACTGGGTGACAAGCTTTGAAGCGGAAACCGGCTGCGTTGTGGATGTGAAAACCGCCGCCACTTCTGATGAGATGGTCGCCCTGATGAATGAAGGCACGTTCGACCTGGTGACCGCTTCCGGTGACGCCAGCCTGCGTCTGATCGCGGGTGAGCGTGTGCAGCCAGTCAACACGGACCTCATTCCAAGCTGGAGTACGGTAGACGAGCGCCTGCAATCTGCACCCTGGCACACGGTAGATACCGATGGCGATGGCACAGCCGAGCATTACGGCGTTCCCTATCAGTGGGGACCCAACGTCCTGATGTACAACACCGACACGTTCCCTGAAGCGCCGACGAGCTGGAGCGTTGTCTTTGAAGAGCAGACCCTGCCTGATGGCGAGAGCAATGTTGGGCGCGTGCAGGCGTATGACGGTCCCATTTACGTCGCTGACGCCGCGCTGTATCTGATGGCGCACAACCCCGAACTGGGAATTACCGATCCGTATGCGCTCGATCAGACACAGTTCCAGGCGGCGCTTGACCTGCTCCGTCAACAGCGCGGTCTGGTCAGCCGTTACTGGCATGATGCCTTCATTCAGATTGACGACTTCACCAACGAAGGCGTGGTCGCATCCAGTTCGTGGCCCTTCCAGGTCAACATTTTGCAGGCAGGCGGTGCACCTATCGCAAGCGTTGTTCCCGAAGAGGGCGCGACGGGCTGGGCGGACACCACCATGATGCACGTTAACGCCGCGCATCCCAACTGCGCGTATAAGTGGCTGGAACACTCGATCAGCCCGCAGGTGCAGGGCGATCTCGCCGCATGGTTCGGTTCGGTTCCTGCCGTACCGTCTGCCTGTGAAGGCAATGCACTGCTTGGTGAAACGGGCTGCCAGGTCAACGGGATTGACAACTTCGATCAGATTCACTTCTGGCGCACCCCGACGGCGGAATGCGGTGATGATCGCGGCGCGGTCTGCGTCCCCTATTATGAATGGGTGACCAATTACATCGCGGTCATCGGCGGGCGCTAACCGTTTACGGAAGTCAATCGGATATACACTGTGGCGGACGCGGCTTGCCGCGTCCCTACATAGTCCGACCTGTTGTAGGGACACGCCATGGCGTGTCCGCTGCCTATTCTGATGAGGATCACCATGCAATCCTACAAACTCTGGATCAACAACCAGTGGGCAGACAGTCTGGATGGTCAGCCTATGCAAATCGAAGACCCGGCGACGGGCAAGATTATTGCCGAAGTTGCCAACGCGGGTCGAGCGGATGTCAACGCCGCCGTACAAGCGGCACACACCGCCTTCTATGATGGGCGCTGGTCACGCCTAACGCCGTCCGAACGTTCCCTTGCCATCTGGCGGCTGGCGGATTTGCTTGAAGCCCGCAGAGCCGATTTCGCCCGCGCTGAGAGCGATAACACCGGCAAGCCGTATGAATTTGTCAGTTTCGGCGCAGACCTGCCGTTCACGATAGATAACATTCGTTTTTATGCTGCGGCTGCCCGCGATACGCACGGGAGCTTGGCTGGCGAATATGCCAAAGGTTATACGTCATTTTTTCGCAAGGAGCCGGTTGGCGTCGTCGGGCAAATCGCGCCATGGAATTATCCGCTGATGATGGCGATCTGGAAAATCTGCCCGCCGCTGGCGGCAGGATGTACGCTCGTCCTCAAGCCCGCACCGGGAACGCCTATCAGTGCGCTCATGCTCGGCGAATTGATCGCTGAAGCGGGCATCCCGGAAGGCGTGGTCAATATTATTTCCGGCGGCAACGAGACTGGGCAGGCGTTGGTCGAGCATCCCGATGTTCGCATGGTCAGCCTGACAGGTTCTTCCGCCACAGGCAAAAAGATTATGAAAACCGCCGCCGATACGCTGAAGCGCGTCCATCTGGAACTTGGCGGCAAAGCGCCGTTCATCGTCTTCGATGATGTGGATGTCGAAAATGTCGCCGCCGTCGCCAGCCTGACCTCGACCTTCAACAGCGGGCAGGACTGCACCGCCGCGACGCGCCTGTATGTCGAAGCCAGCCGCGCCAGTGATGTGATTGAGGCGGTGGTGGAAAATATGCGGGCGATCAAGGTCGGGCGGCAGTATGACGATGATGTGACGATGGGTCCGCTCATCTCAAAAACGCAGTTGGAGCGCGTCTCCGGCTTTATCGAACGTGCCAAATCGGGCGGCGCAACCGTGCTGACGGGCGGCAAAGCGATTGATCTTGGCGGTGGCTATTTCTTTGAGCCGACGGTGATCACCGACGCCGATCAGAAATCCGACATTATCCAGAATGAAGTCTTCGGTCCCGTTCTGACGATCAGCACGTTCAAGGCGGAAGATGAAGCCCTCGCCTACGGAAATGATGTGTTGTATGGTCTCGCCGCCAGCCTGTGGACACAGGACATCGGGCGGGCAATGCGCCTGAGTCGTGAACTGGAATTCGGCACGGTCTGGATCAATGATCATATTCCGTTAGCGTCGGAAACGCCGCATGGCGGCTTCAAGCAGTCCGGTTTTGGCAAGGACTTGTCTACCGAAGCGGTCAACGATTATCGTATCACTAAGCATGTCATGGTGAAAAATTAAGTTTTGCATCGAAGGGCGGTGCGGGTGAGCAAGTCATTCCCCGCGCCGCTTCAAGGTTGATCACGTTTATGGACTCTGAATCTATCCCTTCTATCGCCGTTCAGTTTCGCGCCGTCGAACGTCACTTTGGCGCGGTCAAAGCCGTTGACAATGTCACGATGGACATCTATGACGGCGAGTTTTTCTCGATGCTGGGACCGTCCGGTTCGGGCAAGACAACCTGTTTACGGATGATTGCCGGGTTTGAGCAGCCCTCCAGCGGCAGTATTCAACTGCACGGCAAGGAAGTCGCCGGTGTGCCGCCGTACGAACGCGATGTGAATACGGTATTTCAGGATTACGCCCTGTTTCCGCACATGACGATTGCCGATAACGTCGGCTACGGTCTGATGATCCGCAAAGTGCCAAAAAAGGAACGGGATCGCCGCGTCACCGATATGCTTGAACTGGTACGGCTGCCCGGCATTCAGAAACGTAAGCCGTCGCAGCTGAGCGGCGGGCAGCGCCAGCGTATCGCTCTCGCTCGCGCCCTGATCAACCAGCCCGGCGTGTTATTACTGGATGAGCCGCTTGGCGCACTTGATCTCAAGTTACGCCAGGATATGCAAATCGAACTCAAGGCGATTCAGCAGCAGGTCGGCATTACCTTCATCTACGTGACCCATGATCAGGAAGAAGCCCTGACGATGAGTGACCGTATCGCCATTTTCAACGCCGGCAAAATTGAGCAGATCGGCACTCCCGCCGATGTGTATGAGCGCCCGTCAACGGCATTTGTCGCGGGATTCGTCGGCACGTCGAATATCTTCACGGGCGAGGTTGCCAGAACAATATCAGGTGAGAGCCGCGCTTTCACCGTGCGCCCGGAGCGTATCCGCCTGTGTCCGCCATCTACAACCGCCGAAGCTGGAATACGTGCCGTCAGCGGCACGATCCGCGATGTCGTCTATCTTGGCTCAAACACGCGCTATCTGGTGGATATTGGCGGTAAGGATGTCATCGTCACCCAGCAAAATCTGGAAACGACTTCGATGCACGTCATCGAACGACGCGGCGAAGCCGTGACGCTGCTGTGGGCGCGGGAACATGAACGCCCCGTCGCAGTTGAGGCATAAGTTCATGTCAGCCGTTCCTCAACCCGTTAGCCAGACGACATCAGAACGCCCCGCCCCGCCCAAGCCGTCGCTGCTGCGGCGCATTTCGACCTTTTTTCATGCCCATCCGACGCTGACGCTGATCGCCCTGCTCAGCTTGCCGCTGCTGTGGCTGTTTGTGATCTATCTTGGCTCGATTGGCGCGATGCTCACACAGAGCTTTTTCTCGCTCGATCCGTTCAGTGGGCGCGTCGTTCGTACCCCGACACTTTCGACTTATCAGCAGCTTTTCACCCCCGCCAATCTGGATATATTTCTGCGAACGGTGACAATGGCGGCAGCCGTTACGCTTGCCTGCGCGGTGATCGCCTTTCCGCTGTCGTATTATTTTGCCCGCTATGCGTCACGACGCGCCAAAAGTATTCTGTTTCTCGGCGTTATGCTGCCGCTGTGGTCAAGTTATCTCGTGCGCGTGTATGCGTGGAAGTTGATCCTCGCCGATGAAGGCATTATCTCGTGGGTCTTCACGACATTGGGCATACGCGGCGTTCTGGATGCGATCCTCAATATTCCGGTGATCGGCGGGTCGTCACTGTCGTTCTCATTTCTCGGCATGTTTATTGTGTTTGTGTACATCTGGCTGCCGTTCATGATTTTACCCGTGACGGCAGCACTGGAGCGCGTCCCCAACTCGCTGATTGAAGCGTCGGGCGATCTCGGCGGCAAGCCGGGTCTGACATTTCGTAAAATCATCTTTCCGCTGGCATTGCCGGGCATCGTCGCCGGGTCTATCTTCACGTTTTCACTCACAATGGGTGATTACATCATCCCGCAGATTATCGGCAATTCCAGTTATTTCATCGGCGGCGCGGTGTATACGTTTTACGGTACGGCGGGCAATATCCCGCTGGCGGCAGCCTTCACGGTGGTACCGATCATCATCATGATCGTCTATCTGCTGGTCGCCCGTCGGATGGGAGCGTTCGATGCGCTCTAATACGCCGGCACCTCGCGCTCCATGGGGCTTGAAGATCGCCGCGTTTGCAGGGCTGGCGTTTCTCAACGTCCCCATTTTGATCATCATCCTGTACGCCTTCACGATTGAAGAATCGGCATTCACCTTTCCGCCGCCGGGCTTGACGACACAGTGGTTCGTCACCCTGTTCACCGAACGTCCGGATTTCTGGCGGGCGCTGCTGCTGTCACTGCAAGTGGCGCTGGCAGCGACGATCATCGCCCTCATTCTTGGATCGCTGATCGCGTTCGCCGTTCACCGTCGCAATTTTTTCGGCAAAGACTCGCTGTCGCTGCTGATCATCCTGCCCATCGCTCTGCCTGGTATTGTGACCGGGATCGCGCTGCGCTCGTCCATGAGCCTGTTCGGGGTCAATTTTTCAACGTGGACGATTATCATCGGTCATGCGACATTCTGCATGGTCGTCGTCTACAACAATGTGATCGCCCGCTTACGCCGTACCCAGCACTCCCAGATCGAAGCGTCCAGCGATCTCGGCGCGTCCTCGTTTCAGACGTTTCGCTATGTTATCCTGCCGAATATGGCGACGGCGCTGCTGGCAGGGGCAATGCTGGCGTTCGCGCTGTCGTTTGATGAAATTATCGTGACGACGTTCACCGCCGGGCAGCAGCAAACCCTGCCCATCTGGATTTTCAGCCAATTACCCCGCCCGCGTGAACGCGCCGTTACCAACGTCGCGGCGATCATCGTCATCGCCATCACGTTCATGCCGATCCTGCTGGCATACCGCTGGACGCAAGCCTCATCAGAGACATAAGCGAATGAAGCAATCTCAAAAGAAAAGGACCTTCACCGCCAAAACGCCAAGCACGCCAAGAGAGCAAAATTGAACCACAGAGACACGGAGATCACAGAGAGTTTTTCCTAAATTTTCTCTGTGTCCTCCGTGCCTCTGTGGTTAGATATTCTTGGCACCTTGGCGGTTCAAAGGTTTTAGAGAATGGTTTCGCCGACGTTGATAGACATTGAACAGCCCGATCACCTGACCACCTATTTGCGCGAGCGCGGCGTCCTCAGGATGGGCGAGAACGTCAATTCGCATGTCCTCAGCGGCGGCGTCTCAAATAAAACGGTCTGGATAGATTTGCCAAATGGCGAGTCATGGGTCGTCAAGCAGGCGTTGGCGAAATTGCGCGTCAAGGTGGACTGGTTCAGCGATCCGGCGCGGCTGAAACGCGAGGCGCTCGGCATGGCGCTGATTGACGAAATCATCCCCGGTGCGTGTCCCATCCTTATGTTTTATGATGATAAAAACTACATCCTCGCTATGAACGCAGTGCCCCTGCCGCATGAAAACTGGAAAACGCAGCTACTCACGGGAAATCTGTACGCTGAGCATGTCGAAACGTATGCGCGTTATCTGGCGGCGATCCACCGTGGAACATATCACCGCGCCGCCGAACTCATGCCTGATTTTGGGGATAGAACCTTTTTTGAGGCGCTCCGCCTGGAAGCGTATTACGCTTATACAGGGGAGCAGGTCGCTGAGGCGCACGAGTTTGTGCAAGCGCTGATTAACGAGACACGAACGCTGAAAATCGCGCTTACACATGGCGATTACAGCCCAAAAAATGTACTGCTGGTGATGGAAAATGGCGCACCATTGCGCGATGCCCGCCTCGTTTTGCTCGATCACGAAACCTGTCACATCGGCGATCCTGCCTTTGACATCGGGTTTTCGATGACGCACTTTTTGAGCAAGGCGCTTCATCTGCCAAATCTGCGTGGTGATTTCACGCGGGCTGCACTCACGTACTGGCAGGTCTACCAAACAAACTTTGAACTGGCGCAATCGCTTGACTATGAAGCCCGCGCCACCCGTCATTTGTGCGCCTGTTTGTTAGCGCGGGTCGCCGGGCGTTCGCCGCTGGAATACCTGGATGAAACCGAACGCGCCCGCCAGCGACATGCCGTAATCGCGCTAATCGCTGAACCGCCCGCCACTATATCTGATCTGATCACCCGTTTTGAAAGGTCACTCAATGCCGACGATTGAACGCCTGAGCGCGTTGGAAATTCTCGACAGCCGCGGACGCCCGACAGTGCAGGCGACGTGTGTATTGTCCTCCGGCGCAGGCGGAACCGCCTCGGTGCCGTCCGGCGCATCCACCGGGGCGGCGGAAGCACTGGAACTGCGTGACGGCGATAAAAAGCGCTACGGTGGCTTGGGTGTGCGCCACGCCGTCGCTCATGTCAACGAAGATATTCATCATGCGTTGGCAGGGCAAAATTACGTCGCCCAGGCTGAACTTGATCGCACGCTGATCGCGCTGGATGGTACGGCAAATAAGTCGCGCTTAGGGGCAAATGCCATTCTTGCCGTCTCGCTGGCATTTGCCCGTGCCTGCGCTGCTGAGACGGGTATTCCGCTGTATCGTTATTTTGCCTCGCTGCGAAATCACCTCACATTTGCCATGCCGCGCCTGATGGTCAATCTGTTCAGCGGCGGCAAACATGCAGGCGGTCAGGTCAGTATTCAGGATTTGCTGATTGTGCCAAACGTGCCGACGATTGCCGACGCGCTGCCCATCGTCTACGCGATCTATTACGCGGCGGCGCAGCTTGTTCAACAACGTTATGGCTTGCGTTTGCTGCGGGCGGACGAAGGCGGACAGGCACCGCCGTTTGAGAGCCTTCACGCCCTGTTTGAGGTGGCATTAGAGTCAATCGCTCAGGCGGGCTATCGAATTGGTGAAGATGTCTCGTTAGCGGTGGATGTCGCCGCCAGCCAATTCTATCGTCAGGACGGGCGCTACGAACTCGAAGACTCGCCGCTGACAGGCGAGGCAATGGTGGATGCGCTCGTTGGTTGGGTTGAGCGGTACCCGATCATCAGCATTGAAGATGGCTTGGCGGAAGAAGACTGGGCGCACTGGTCACGCTTAAAGCAGGGGCTCAATGGGCGGGCATTGACGCTCGGGGATGATCTGCTCTGCACCAACCCGAATCGGATTGAACAGGCTTTTCACGAAGATGCCGCTGACGCCCTGCTGCTCAAGGTCAATCAGATTGGCACCCTCACGGAAGCCCTGCACGCGCTCCAGACAGCACGAAATAACGGCTGGCATGTCGTCATCAGCGCCCGCAGCGGCGAAACCGAAGATCACTGGCTGGCGGACTTAGCCGTCGGCTGGAGCGCTGATTACATCAAGATTGGCTCGATCACGCAGAGTGAACGACTGGCGAAGTACAATCGGCTGCTGGCGATTGAGGCGGAATTGAACAGTGGAAAGGTTTGACAACTTGCGGACGCGCTGGCGCACATCCCTACACGAAGATACACGCCGTAGGGACGTGCGCCAGCGCGTCCGTTGAGGTTGAATTTCCGTTATTTCGCGCTGCGAACCATGAACGCGAAAATGCAGCTAAAGACGCCCGCACTGATGGCGACGATACCTGCCGTATAGGTAATAGCGATCACCTTGCCTTCCGGGTTGAGAAGCATGAGGATGCCAAAGATACAGAGCAGCAGTCCAACGATCAGGCTGCCCCACGTCCAGCGATAGCCAATACCACTGCTGTTCTTCCAGCCCGCGAACATACGAATGACGCCCGTGAAGATCGCCGCGAATGCGATGATGTAGTAGAACAACGAAACCAGCGTCCACAAGCCAAGTATCGGATGAACCATCAGCATACCGCCGGCAAGGATGCTGATAATCCCCGTAAAGATAAACCAGCCCCACGGACCCTGGCGACGAATGATCGCCATAATCACGTCAATGATCCCGCTGACCAGCCAGTATGCGCCGATAAAGGTCGTCAGAACCAGACCCGTGACCAATGGCTGCGCGAAAATCGCCATGCCCAGAACGATGGCGCAAATCCCCCAGAGAAGCCACAGCCACCATCCACGCCGAATATCACTTTTGACCTGTTCAGGAGGCGCTGCCGCCGCTGCTGCTGCCATTTTTCTCTCCTCAATCTCTTGAATGTGTCCCTCTGCCTGTATATTGTAGCGCTTACACAAACAAAGCCCAACACTTTCAGCGGAAAAGTTGACAATGTATATCTGCCTGTAGTAAAGTTGGAATGTTATGACATTTACTCACGCTTAGCGCGAACACTACTGCAAAATTCAGGCTCAATCATGCAAGAGCGCCCTATCCTCATTGTTGGCGCAGGTCCCGTAGGTTTATCCCTCGCTCTGGCACTCGCGCAGCGCGGTATTCCGGTTCAGGTGTATGAAACGCTGCCCGAACTTAGCGACGAAGCCCGCGCCAGCACCTTTCACGCCTCAACGCTGGAATTATTCGACACACTCGGTATGGCGGACGAACTGATCGCGCATGGCTTTGTAATAGATCACCTGCAATACTGGGAACGGGAGACGCGCCAGCTCGTCGCGGAATTTGATTACCGCGTCCTGGCAAACGACACGCGCTTTCCGTTTCGGCTGCAATGTCCACAGAATATCCTGACTCGCATCCTCAAGCCTCATCTTGAAGCTGTGCCGTATGCGAAAGTCTTCATGGAGCATACGTTTGTCGGCTATGAGGACTGCGGCGATCACATTCTGGCGACATTCAATACGACCGATGGTCAAATCACGGTTGAGGGCGCGTATCTATGCGGCGCGGACGGGTCAAAGAGCGCGGTACGGGAGGCATTGCAGGTCGATTTTGACGGTATGACGTATGAAGATCGTTTTCTGCTGGTGGTCACTGATGCTGATCTTGACGGCTTATACCCGAATATGACCGCCGCGAGTTATATTTTCGATCCGCAGGAATGGGTGATCATCCTGCATTTGCCTGATGTGACGCGGATTGTCTTTCGCCTGCGCGACGATGAAGACCGCGACTCCGTACTGCAAAGTGACGCGCTGCGGCAGCGAATCAGCCAGTTTGTCGGGCTGCCGCTGAATATTGCCATCAAAGCCGCTTCGATTTATGCAGTTCATCAGCGCGTCGCCGATCAGTTTCGCGTGGATCGTGTGCTGTTACTAGGGGATGCGGCGCATATCAACAACCCGATGGGCGGTATGGGCATGAACAGCGGTATCCATGATGCGTTTATGCTGGCAAATGCGTTAGAGTCCGCCTGTCGTACAGGCGATGATTGCGCTTTGGACGACTATGCGAAAGAACGCCGCGCTTATGCGCTGAACAGTATTCGCACGTTCACACATAAGAATTATCATGATATGGCGGCGACACAGGATGAGGTTCGCCAGCAGCGCAATGATGAGTTTCGCGCCATCGCTGCCGATCCTGAGAAGATGCGCCAGCATTTGCTCAAGGCGTCCATGTTCGACAGTGTGCAACCAGCCAGAAAAATACAGCCGTCGTGATGTTCATCAACGGTCAGCATGTATCGTCTAAATCAGGCGAAACCTTTCCAGTCTGTAATCCTGAAAATGGCGAGGTCATCGCGCATGTTCCACGCGCTTACGCGGAGGATGTGAACGCGGCGATGCTTGCGGCGAGCAATGCCTTTCCGACATGGGCAGGATTGCCGCCGTCGGAGCGGGAGCGCCCACTGCTCCGCGCCGCCGATCTCGTTGAATCACACATAAACGAACTGGCTGATCTGGTGATTGATGAGAGCGGCAGCACGATCACCAAAGCGACGGCTGAAGCACGATATGCCGCCCAACTGCTGCGGGCGGCGGCGGGTGAGGCGCGGCGCTTGTATGGCGATACATTTCCAAACGACAAGCCACACCGCGTCTCCATCGTGATTCGTGAGCCGTTAGGGGTGATCGCCGTGATTTCGCCATTTAACGCGCCGCTGTCGCTATTCGCCAAAATGGTCGTGTTCGCGCTGGCGGCGGGCAACTGCGTCGTCGCCAAACCATCGGAAGAAACACCGCTAATCGCCGTCAAGTTCGTGGAAATACTCCATGACGCGGGCTTACCTGTGGGCGTGTTTAATGTCATTACAGGCTATGGCTATGAAGCGGGCAAGGCGTTGACCGAACACCCTGATGTGAATGGAATCGCCTTCACCGGTTCCACCGCGACGGGCATTGCCATCGGGCAGGCAGCCATGACCACAATGAAGCGCCTGCAACTGGAGCTTGGCGGCAAGAACCCGCTGCTCGTTCTGAATGATATGGACCCGGTGAAAGCCGCCGAGATCGCCGCTGTGGGGGCATACACGCATGGCGGGCAAATCTGCATGTCCAGTTCGCGCATCATCGCTGAACGGGGAATCGCCCGTTCGTTCGCCGACGCGCTTACCCGTAAAGCGAAATCACTACATCTCGGCGATCTGCGCGACCCGCGAACGGCATACGGACCGCTCATCAACGCCAAAGCGCTGGAAAAAGTCCAGCGGCACGTACAGGCTGCGATTGACGGCGGTGCGGAACTGCTGGCGGGCGGCGCGGTGCATCACGGGCTGACGTATCAGCCAACGGTGCTGTATGCCCCGCCCCGCGATAATATCGCCTGGCGCGAAGAAACGTTTGGTCCCGTCGCCTACATTGTTGAAGCCGACGATCTCGATGAAGCGATAGCGATTGCCAATGAGAGCGATTACGGCTTAAGCGCGGGCATCCTGACGAATGATCTTCTGCGCGGTATGAACGCGGCGCGGCGGATTCGTGCGGGCGGCGTTCACGTCGGTATGCATTCGTTCCAGAGTGATTCGCTTGCGCCCGTCGGCGGCTACGGCATGAGCGGCATGGGGCGCAGCGGCGGCAAATACAGCACTGAGCATTTCACAGAACTGAAGTGGATTAATCTTGAACTGGGCGAAACGCCGCTGGCGTTTTAGATTTTCTGCTATCATCGAAATACATCCCTAATGATGTGGAATGGAATGAGGCGATGCAGAGACTTTGGATCATCGTATGTTTCCTGATGATGGTGAATGGTTTGACTGTCGATGCACAGGACGACTCTGATCCAGAATATCCCATCATCACCAGCGAAAATGCGCGAAATCTGACTGTTGTTGAACGGATTGGTCGCGGAGCAATTCGTCAACTTCTGTGGTCTTCCGATGAGCGATTTCTTTTCATCCTTTCGACGATGGGAGTCTGGATGATCGATCGGCAGCAGCCCGACGCCGAGCCGAGACTATTTTCAACGTCAGGAATACCGTCCACCGCCGGTCTCAGTGATGATAACAATTTGCTCGCCGTCGCCTCGTGTGATGAAACGCTGCGAAATACAAGTTTTCGTACTTTACTATCTTATTGGCAGGGTTATCCAGAATATTGTAATCATTCCCTTGTACAAGTATGGAATCTGGATTTTCCCGAGCGTTCTCCCATCGAGATTGGTGGGGGGGCATATTTTATCAATCAGCTCATTTTCCTCACTCAGAACCAGGGTTTGTTGGGATTCAGCGGCTACGACACTGCGTTCATTTGGAATGGTGTTACCACGCGTATTATTCGTAACATAGAAACTCCGGTTGATGGGGCTGCTTCTGTTAGGGCAATGATATCGTCACAAGGAGATGAATTGGGCTTACTCGTCAGAAGTCGTTTAGAACAAAGCGCGGGACCTTTTCGAACGTACCTCATTCCAATGGAAGTGCTTACTGATCCCGGACGACGAATTGAGCAAACCGACATTCAAACAATTGAATTTTTTAGTCCAAACGTCGGATTGGAAGAAGTAACGGGCTCAGATTTTATTGGCGGCAATTACTTGGCATGGAGTAACAGAAGCATCTTAAATGTCAGCCAAAATTCGTGGCTCGCCCTACCTGAAGGTCTCTCTTACATTTCCATCAGCCCTGATGGTCGCTTTCTCACAGCCGTTCAGGATCGCAATCTCGTCTGGTGGCTACTGGATGATTTACGAGCAGGCATCGCAGAACCTCTACAGCAAACGCCTGTAGGGGATATATTTCTCGACCACCAATCGTCTCTTAGCTTTAGTCCAGATGGGCGCTGGTTAACAGGCACAGGTCGCCAGTCTCTACACCTTTGGGATGAAGCGGGCGTAATGCGAGCCAGTATGCCTTATGCCAGCTTCGCAAGCGGATATAACTCACCTACATGGTCGCCATCAAGTCACTATCTCGCGTATGTCGCTGATGATCACACGCTGCATATTTACGACACGGAGACACAAACCGATGAGCAACTCCTTGACGGCTTCTTTTCCTGGACAAATGGTGTAACCTATCTGACCAATGGTGAGCTGATCTATACCGCGTGTGGAGTGGAACGAGTAGAAGGGGCGGGTCGAACCTGCCAGCCCGTCTCTCTCAATAGCCCACAGGGGCAGGTCATACTTGACCCTACACTCGGTCGAGCCAATATTATTTCGCTCGTGAACGATGAAGCAATTGCCGGGTCGGGGAGAACAGTCTCTTTGCGAGACACCTCTACAGGAGAGTTGTTGTATCAGGAAGCAGAAGGAAATAGTTATTTATACAGGACGAATTTAGACGCTACCAGTGATCGGCAGCACCTCATTACGTCGGGTGGTAATGGCATTTTCGTATGGGACGTTCCTGCAATACTTTCGGGTGCTGAGCCGCAGTTGTTCGCAGCACCTGAAGCCGCAATCATGGACACCGCCTTGAATCCCGATGAAACCATTCTCGCCGCCGTAGAATGGGGTTGGGAAACAACGCTACTGCGGCTGTACCACTTTCAAACGGGTGCGCTCCTTCTCGAATTCCCCGTTGTTTCTGATGACGAATTTCCAAGTCAACAAGTAACACTGCATACAGTCGCTTTCAATGAGGATGGTTCACAGATCATTGTCGGCGCATGTCTCGACACGTCCGATACCGGTGGTGATGCCCCGGCAACCTGCTATGAATCCGCCATCTATGGTTTGAATTTTGACGGAACGACGATTGCTCGCGCTTTTGTTTTGCCGTCCGGTCCGGGCTTTCCGACCAATCTTCTGTACAGCGCGGATGGTTCGCTGATTGTTGCCAGCACAAGACAGGCGGGAAACACCGGGGTTTATATGTGGGATTCGGCAACAGGCGAACTGCTCATGCGCGAACCGCTGCCATCACCGGTTCAAATCGCATTTAGTCCGGACGGACGACAGTTAGCAGCAAGCAACGATTTAGGGTATATCGCTATTTTCGCGGTTGATGAGTGAAATTTAGCTTTCATAAAGCGAGTCGGTTGTCAAAATAGTTTATAGTCCGTCAGTTCACACGTCCATAAGCCATTCGCTTGCGGCGTCGAATAGTAAATCAGCACGTCATCCTCGCCCACCCAGAAGCGCGAGTCCTGATCGTAATTGCCGCCAATATACTGGTAAACCCGCGTATCAAATGTCCCCGCGCCTACCGGTATCGTCTCATCGCCTAAAAATACGGCGTAGCGCTGTTCAATCGTCGCCATCAACACCTGCTGATGATCGGCGGGATTGTGCAGCCAGGGGACAAGTACAGGTATGGCGACGCCCTCGCCCACCTGCATGATCTGGCGAATGACGCCGCCGATGAAGATTCGCATCAGCGGGGCGACGATCAAGCCGTCAGGTCTGGTATCTGTATCCTGAAAATCGCCCGCAGGCGTGGAGCGTTCAACGGTGAAGTGCGTTTCGTCAATCCGATACTGAGCAAACGACATCTCGCTGCCCTGCGGCGTATTGACGCCGAGATCAACCGAAAATTCGGTGATCTGGTCGCCATAGGCAAGGCATTCAACCCGAATACCCGAACCAAAGGCGGGGGCATCGCGTTCGCAAAGTGTGAGGATTGCACCATCGTCCAGGCGCAGCCTTTGCCACGTTTCGACCATTTCGACAGGCTGCTGATCCAGAAAATAGCGATATGTGCCAGCAGCTATCAGTCGTTCAGTCATGAGGGTTCGTTCCCTGCCACAAGCGCATCCGCCAACCACCACGGACGACTATCCACCACATCCGTTTTTTGCGAGACAAGGCGGTTGCCCGCCGCCGACGGATAAATCTCGCCAATCGTCAAACCTACACCGCTGGAGCGTGTGACGATGGGGTCATTGATACTGCCGTCGAACGGGCGATTCTTCCATTCCGTCCACAATGTAAAATCGGGCGAAATGGCGAATATTCCGCCGCTGCCATGTGGCGTAGCGCGGCTGCTCACCACGACATTCATCCGATTTTCGGCGGCGCGTTCGCGGAAACCTGTTTGCATTTCCCACGCTTCCTGTATATGCGCGGGGATAGCGACAATCTCGACATCCTTCAGCGCCGCCAGGCGGAATGTCTCGGGATAAATCGCATCGCCGCCGAGGATGACTGCTAGGCGACCAAACGGCAGATCAATCGTATACAGGCATTCCCCCAACGCAGATGCCCATGTATGTGATCCGCTTCGATGCAGCTGCGGTTGTTCCAGAACAATTCCATCCCGCCCGATCAGTATGGCAACATGCGCCAACTCACCATCAATCATCTTCACAATACTGGAAGCCACATAAAATGGTTGATTGAGGTTCGCCAGAGTCGTTCTCAACAGGTTGATCACGAACTCCGACGCTTCATGCGCCAATCGCAAGTCATCAATATGCGAATCGGGTAGGTGGAACAGTTCGGGCAATACAAGCATCGAAGCCCCCGCCTGTGCAGCGTCTCGGATTGCATCGGCGGCTTCTTCTACCGCTTCATCCCCGGTTGCAAGTGGCGTGAAGGTCGCAACGGTCACTTGTTCTGCGCCAGGTTTATATTCACGCCGGCGCGGCGCTTCGGCAACTGGCGCGTACAACGCAGGGCGGCGGCTGGTAAAAACATTCGTGCCGTCCGGTCGGCAATTATTATTCGCCTGCGACAAATCAATATCGGCATAGACGACGGCTTCGCCGCGCTTGGGCGCTTTCGCCAGCACCGTTCCATCGGGCGCGACAATCTGACTTTCGCCCGCACCATGCAGAAATTCCGGCGCGATCTTCACCCGTTCAGCCACCTGCACCGCCAGATATTCCGGCACAAGCCAGCCGACCTTGTTCGCCGCCGCCACAAACACTTTGTTTTCAGCGGCACGAACGGGAACATGGAGCGAGGCTTCATCCTCAGCAAACGAGTTCAGTGAATTGCATAACAACTGCGCCCCGCGTATTGCCAAGCCGCGCGGCGTCTCAAAAATCACTCCGTCCATGCACGAGTACATGCTCACACACCCGAATGGGAGATTAAGAATGGGCGCGTTTTCCGTCGCCTTCGTCAGAAAGTTATTTTCGTTGCCCATCAACACCTGCTTGTCGGCGGTCAACACCCGCGACCCATCCGGCGCGAAAATCATATTCGTCCCGGTGACATGCGGATGGTCGCGCCGCACCGTGCAGTTGAGGGCGACATACATGTCATGCTGAACGGCTTTCGCGCTGATCGCCTGGAGAAATTCACCGTCCAGCGCGACAGCGACATCGTAGCAGTATTCCTGATCGCTGTACCATGACGCATGATTGCAAAATTCCGGTAGCACTAAAATGTCAGGAAGCACCTTTGCCGCCTCATCAATCATCCGCAGGCAGGTCGCCAGACTTTCATCTACATCTGTCCCAGTTGAAAATTGGGCGACGGCAACACGAGTCAGATTAGAAATCGTCATCCATTAAGTCCTTTTTGAACCACAGAGGCACAGAGGACACGGAGAAACTTTCTCTATTATCCTCTGTGTTCTCTGTGCCTCTGTGGTTAATTGTCTCTCTTGGCGTCTTGGCGGTTCCATTGTTGTCCTATGCCATACTCGGCTCAACGCCGACGACGCGGGTATTGCAGAAGAAACGAAACGTCTCAATCGTGCCTTCTTCGCCCATCCCGCTGAGACCCCATGCCGGGCGCGGCGCATACAAGCCCAGACTCATGATCGTCGGACCGTTCACCTTGACTTCGCCCGCGTGGATCCGTTCGCCCAGCGTAAGCGCCTTCGCCTCATTGCCCGTGAAAATGTAGGCTTCCAAACCGTAAGGCGTGCCATTTGCCAGCGTTAGCATTTCCTCGTCCGTCGTAAACGGGTGTACTGTGCCGACAGGACCGAAAATTTCGTCCTGCGCGTCGGCGGATGAGACGCCTGTGACGAGCGTTGGGGCGAAGAAATGCCCGCCATCATTGGGCAGTTTACCCGCGCTGTGTGCCGTGCCGCCTTTAGCGATCAGTCTATCCAACTGTCGCTGAATTTTGGCGCGATGAGCGCTGTGTATTAGCGGACCCATCTCCGTCCGCATATCGCACGAATCACCAATTACGACGCGATCCAGGCGCTCCAACACTTTTTCCAGCAGCGCATCCTGAAGGCGTTCATGGACGATCAGCCGACCCAATGCCCTGCACCACTGCCCATTAAGCGCGGTCAGCAGACTGACCACACCATCGGCGGCGAAATCGAGATCGGCATCTTCCATAATGATGACTGGGTTGTTGCCACCCATCTCCAACTGCGCGGGTTTGAACTGCGGCGCACACGCCGTGGCGATACTGCGCCCGCCCTCCACGCCACCAGTGAATGAGATGGCACGGATACGCGGGTCACTCACAAGTCTGCGCCCCACATCCGCGCCGCCATGCACGATCTGAAACACGCCAGCGGGCAAGCCCGCCGCATGTGCCGCTTCGCAGAAAACGTCACAGCCGTAAGGTGCCCATTCAGTCGGTTTAAGAATTGTCGGGCAGCCCGCCGCCAGCGCATTCGCGCCTTTATGTGCTAAAAATGTGGATGGCGCGTTCCACGCAACCAGCAAAAGAGCGGGACCCCAGGGCTTGCGGTAGATGTGCAGCGGCTTGCCGCGATTATCCTGTTCGGTATGTACCCAGCCATCTTTGAGTTGGGCGTTCGCCAGATGCCATGCACCCACCACAATCGCGTTGAGCAACCTCGTCAGGCGAATCACAATCCCCGTCGCAAAGGCATCCAATTCAGCGATACGATCCTTGCGTTTATCCAGTTCCGCCGAAAATGCCGCCAGCACGTCGGCGCGTTCATCAATCGGCATATTCGCCCACATGCCGCTTTCATGCACCCGCCAGGCAGCGGCTAACGCCCGCTCGATCCCAGCGTCATCCGTGGCAAGCTGCGGCTGTGTGCGTTCACCCGTGTTCGGGTTTTCCAGCCACGTTTCAAGCTGAACAGCAGGTCTGGAAAATGTTCCGGCTATATAATCGCACAGGTCAGGCACTATGACCTGCGTGGAAGGCAAATCGCTCATAAATCGTTCTTTCCCTCAAATACTTTTGTCACGCTGCGAGTTTCATGCACGTCGCCGTCCGCCCCGCGCGGATCAACCGGCAGGCGGCGCGTCGGATCAGGCGATAGTTTGACGCCGCGCACATCCAGCGTTCGCACGGCAATTCCATCACGATACAGAACCGTCGTTCGAGTCCGTTCAATCGTTCCGATCAATCGTAT
>Ga0224723_1000631_pt1 | contig 23834 bp, 18 predicted proteins | sample Balambano_FR2_Me_FD_161647 | JGI IMG/M metagenome (GOLD analysis project Ga0224723, IMG submission 161647) | Freshwater sediment microbial communities from Lake Towuti, South Sulawesi, Indonesia - Balambano_FR2_MetaG | ecosystem: Environmental > Aquatic > Freshwater > Lake > Sediment | place... | reverse complement strand
GCTAATCCTCCTGCGGGAGATGCCCCAACAACCGGGAGCAAGGGTTGAATTCTTCCCTCTACCGCTAGTCGGACGGAGGGACAGGGCACGGTCAATTGCCCGTATGCTTCGGAGAACTTCGGGACTCTAGAGGCAAGCCGCATCCGCTCGTCGGTGCGGTAGTTGACTCTTAGGATTGTGAATTTATAGCTGTAGTCAGCTAGGTTAGGACAAGGACATTTTGGCGGCGCGGCGGAGCCGCGCCGCCAAAATGTCCTAATCAATATGGCTACCGCTATAATAAATCCGCAAATTGTACGGGCGGGTTTAGCAGAGCAATCGGCACTGTGCCATGAATTTGACGGCAAAACCCGCCCCTACTCAATCTCGATCTTATTTAATTCCCATTCCTTAGGACTCCGATTGGTTTTACTATTTTTGAATTTGTCGGCAACCTGGTAACGCAATTTCTAAACTTTTCTGACGCAGGCGCGTCTGCATTTAGCGAAAACTTTCAAGATTTCTTCTTTGCCTTCAAAGTTTTGCCGACGATCATTTTTTTCTCTACAGTTGAATTTTTCGGGTGCGTCGCACCCGAAAAATTAACTCTTAAAATCCTATTCCTGATACTCCGGCTCTGGCCCCAACTCTCCGACCCTTCCAGGTGGCCAAAAGCGCACAGCGGCTCTGCCGATGATGTTGTCGCGCGGAACGTAACCCCAAAAGTGGCTATCGTAGCTGTTGTTGCGGTTGTCACCCAAGACCAGGTAGGAATCTTCAGGGACAACCTCTGGGCCCCACTGATATTCTGGCTCAGCGGCGATGTAGTTTTCTCGTAAAGGCTGTCCATTAACGTAAACTCGCCCACCCTGCACCTCAATGGTTTCTCCGGGTAAGCCAATTACCCGTTTGATGAATGCGTCCTTTAGGGAAGGGTTTTCTTGTTTTAGCCGCTCCGTGGGCCAGAAAACCACAATGTCTCCTCGTTGAGGGTCGTTAAAGCGATAGCTGATCTTTTCAACGATCAGGCGGTCGTTTACCTCCAGAGTTGGCAGCATTGATTCAGAAGGAATGTAGCGGGCCTCTGCCACAATCTGACGGATTCCAAAAGCCAGAATAGCGCTTAGTCCAATTGTCTTTAGCCCCTCTATCCAGGGATTTTCTGCGGCTCTGCGGTTTTTCTCAGGTGAATCGTGAACAACGAGTGGCTGTGAACCCTCTAAATCTGGTGAGTTGATTGAAACAGATTGATCTGAAGGATGAAGCTCGGCTTCTGATTGGGGGTTGTGGTCGGATGGAGTAGGCATTGACGGCTCTAAGCTATTAGCACCATTTAGGTTACTGTGGTCAAAGTTATCAGGCACGGGTCGCTGAAAACGGGTCATAAAGTGGGCTGATCAAAAAATATAACGATTTTAAGCACGGGGCTGTAGGTTTTAAGTTAAATCAGGATTTAGCCTGGTAGTTAGGAGTTAACCTGATTAAAACATTGGTTCCATAACTGCTTGTCTCTACTTCAACTGTACAAACAAATTTGCCTACTCGTAGAAACTATAGCTAATCATGTCTGATGATACTCGTCTGCTGATTCGTCATGCCCGGATTTTGTTGCCAAATGGGGAGTTTTTGCTCGGAGACGTGGAGTGCGATCGCCAAATTACTCGCATTGCCCCAGACCTTTCTCTAGAACTCTCTACGGAGAATGAGCGGCCTACTCAGGAAGTTGACGCAACGGGTCTAACTTTGTTGCCAGGAGTGATTGATCCCCAGGTTCACTTTCGCGAGCCAGGTCTAGAGCATAAGGAAGACCTGTTTACCGCAAGCTGTGCCTGTGCAAAAGGGGGCGTAACTTCATTTTTGGAGATGCCCAATACCAAACCGCTAACCACCACTCAGGCTGCATTAGACGACAAGTTGCGCCGTGCTGCCGAAAAGTGTTTGGTCAACTATGGCTTTTTTATTGGCGCAACGCCTGAGAATTTGCCCGACTTGCAAACGGCATCACCCGCCTGTGGCATCAAAATTTTCATGGGATCAGCACACGGGGCGCTGCTGGTCGCTCAGGAGGAAGCGCTGGAGCCAATTTTTGCCTCTGGAACGCGACTGATTGCCGTTCATGCTGAAGATCAGGCAAGAATTAACCAGCGCCGCCAGGAATTTGCTGGGATCACCGACCCAGCCATTCATTCCCAAATTCAGGATAACCAGGCGGCTTTGATGGCGACTCAACTGGCGCTGAAGCTCTCAAAGAAATATCAGCGGCGGTTGCACATCCTGCACCTGTCTACCGCTGATGAGGCAGAGTTGCTGCGGCGCGACAAACCCGCCTGGGTTACAGCAGAGGTCACGCCCCAGCACTTGCTGCTCAATACTGACGCTTACGCCAAAATCGGCACTCTGGCGCAGATGAACCCACCCTTGCGATCGCCCCACGACAACGAAGTTCTCTGGCAAGCCCTACTGGATGGCGTAATCGACTTCATCGCCACCGACCACGCCCCACACACACTAGAGGAAAAGGCAAAAGGCTATCCCAACACACCCTCTGGAATGCCTGGAGTAGAAACCTCGTTGCCGCTAATGCTGACCCAGGCAGTGCAAGGACGCTGCACCGTCGCGCAAGTCGCAAACTGGATGTCTACCGCTGTGGCAAAAGCGTATGGCATTCCAAATAAGGGAGCGATCGCCCCTGGTTACGATGCTGATTTGGTTCTGGTCGATCTGGAAACCTACCGTCCCGTTCTACGCGAAGACCTGCAAACTAAATGTGGCTGGAGTCCGTTTGAAGGCTGGAGCTTAACCGGACATCCCGTAGTCACCATTGTTGGCGGACAGGTCGTTTACGATCACGGCAAACTCAATACCGAAGTGCGAGGACGCGCTCTAGAATTCGTCACCCTGCACTAAGTCAACCCGCACTAGACTGAGTAATACAGCGGGAAAGCCTTAGCCTCCTTAACTTGCAAACCCCTAAGCTTGATATTTTGCTCGTTACCAAGCTCCAGCTTGGTAATGCCAACTTGAAAGCTCCAGCTTTCCTCCAGATCCTAGAAAGCTGGAGCTTTTCCAAAACAGTTCCCAAGCCGGAGCTTGGGAACCAGAAACCTTGCTAGCGAACTAAATCGAGTAGTACAGCGGGAACGCCTTAGCCTCCTTAGGTTTGACGAAGACTCGCTGCTGGGGTTCTAGCTTGAGCTGGTCAAAGCGATCGCGGGTCAAATGAGCCGTAACCACCTGTCCATCATCTAGCGCCAGCTCTGCCTGCACTTCCCAGCCGAGGTGAATTAGACGCATGACTTTGGCGGCAACGGTGGAACCATTGGGCTGCGTTTCGATTAGCACATCTTGAGGACGCAAAAAGACCTCTGGATGAGCCGAGTCAAATCCATTGCCTTGAAAAATGTGAGACGTGCTGGGCAACACGTTGACCGGGCCGATAAAGCTCATCACAAAAGCGCTGGCCGGGTTGTCATAAATCTGGGCGGGACTGCCGATTTGCTCCACTTTGCCTTTGTTCATCACCACGAGTTCATCCGAGACTTCCATCGCCTCTTCCTGGTCGTGAGTGACGAAGACCGTTGTGACATGAACCTCGTCGTGCAAACGGCGCAGCCACACCCGCAAATCTTTCCTCACTTTGGCATCAAGCGCTCCAAAGGGTTCGTCGAGCAGTAGTACTTTGGGTTCAACGGCTAGCGCTCTAGCCAGGGCGACCCGTTGACGCTGACCACCAGAGAGTTGAGAAGGATAGCGATCGCCCAATCCCCCCAACTGCACTAACTCCAGCAACTCCTCCACCTTTGCCTTGACCTTTGCCTTCGGCATTTTGCGAATCTCCATGCCAAAGGCAATATTCCTACGCACCGTTAAGTGTTTGAACAAGGCGTAGTGCTGAAACACAAAGCCAATATTGCGATCCTGAACGCTTTCATGGGTTGCATCTCTGCCCGTGAGAATGACTCTGCCCGTGTCCGGCTTTTCCAAACCTGCAATCAGCCGCAGCAGCGTAGATTTCCCAGAGCCAGACGGCCCAAGCAGCGCAACTAGCGATCCGGTCTTGATTTCTAACTCAACCTGATCGACAGCTTGAAAGCTGCCAAACCGCTTTGAAACATTCTCAATAACAATGCCCACTGCAACCAGACCTCATGTGGAAGGAAAATAACATTACAGCCCGTTTCAGGCGAATAGACCACAGGTAGGGCGAACGGTCGTTCACCCTTACGGCAATTTGTGCCCTGTGCAAGTGAAGACTGCTACAATTCAGTGCCGCTGTCTTGCACTCGACCATCCCCAGTTGCTTTATGGATTTACTGTAGATTTATACCACAAATTTCTATTTTCAATAGCGAATTCTTCAAGGAAGAATTCGTTAGCTAACCCGTTGCAGTATGTTCGGATTTTTGTGTAAATGTGGGCAGAATGCCCACATTTACACAAAAATCAAATCCGTTTCCCCGTTGCTCTGGTTAGAGAAGGGGTGGGAACAGAGACGCTGTTTCGCTTGAGCCAGATAGCTCTCAGTCCAGCGGCTTTTGCGCCTTCGTAGTCTTCTTTGAAGCTGTCGCCAATGTGCCATGCCTCCTCAGGAGAGCAGTTGTGTTTCTGCAACGCGGCGACAAAAACTTGAGGGTCAGGCTTGGCAACTCCTACTTCTGTAGAAATTGTGACTGAGCTAAAAAATTCGGCTAGCTCCAGAGCAGATAGAACAACATAAATGCGAGAGTCAAAGTTAGAGACAATCCCCAGTTCGATCCCCTGGTCACACCACTGCGTCAGAGTAGAGCGAATGTCGGGATAAACCAGCCAGGGTTCAGCCGTCTCAAAGTAGCTGTAGAGAACCGTAAAAAAGGCAGAGAAATCTGTGAATTGGTCTAACACTCCAGCTTTTTGGAAGGTTTGAGCGGCGATCGCCCACCACCAGGCAAACTCTCGCTCTGGAATCTCGGACTGAGACACTCTCGGAAACGCCATCGGCGACGCTGCCTGGAAGCTTTGAAAGAAAGCAGCATCTAAAATTTCAGCCTCTACCGTCACTCCAAACTGGCGGGCCAACAAACCGTAAATTTCGCCCACGCTGCCTTTCACGCCAAATAGCGTACCAACGGCATCCAAAAAAATTACCCTGGGATGCTTCATCAGCGTTTACCTACCTAGCGCAACAGCTAACGTTACACATCTAGATAGAAAGCATCTCACGCAATGGGCGTGCGATCCAGTTCAAACCGACCTTAAGTTGGTGATCCAGCGTCGGCATTCGGTAAAGATATGCTAAGCGACGGGCAACGTAGGCTAGCTGTCCGTCGAGCTTTATCCCCAACCCGGTAAAGGTAGCCTCTTCAGTGCCTAAAGTCATCATCTCGCCGAGGTGTTGATAGCGGAATGGTAGCAACGGTCGATGGGTCAACGAGGCCCAAATGTTCCAACCTGCATATTCTGCCTGTTGAAAAGCGGATTGGGCTGTTGCTGGCACTTTTTGCCCCTCTGCATCCTGACATTCTGCCAAATCACCCAGCGCAAAAATTTCGGGATAGTCAATCGCCTGAAGGGTCGGTGTAATCACAAGCTGTCCACGTGGATTATGCTTCAGCGGCAGATTTTGCACCACCTCAGCAACTTTACTGCCAACCGTCCACAGCACCACCTCAACCGGAATCGTGTCAACCTTTCCCTTATATTCCAGCGAAATGGTGTTTTCACCCAGCGCTTCTACCTTCGTTTCCAGATCGATCCACACGCCCCGGTCTTCCAGCGCCTTTTGAGCCGCTTCCCGGTTAAATTCGGGTGAGCTTCTGAGAATTTGGTCGGTCAGTTCTACTAACCGCAGCCGTCCTCGTTCTTTTAGCCGATCTGCCAGTTTGCAGGCTAGTTCAACACCGCTATAGCCCGCTCCGACGATCGCCACTCGAATTTTGTCTGCGTCAGATGCTTCCAGGGTTCGCAGTCGTTCTTCTAGACGGTAGGCATCGGCGATCGTGCGAAAGGGAATGGCATATTCGGCTGCCCCTGGCACGATATCCAATGGCGTTTCACCGCCCAGCGCCAAGACTAAGCGATCGTAGGATAGCTCTGGTCCGTCTTGAAGCTGAACCTGCCTGGACTGCACATCAATTCCAGCGACAGCAGCCTGATAGAAATGTACGCCTGTGCCTGCCAGCAGTTCTGTGTAAGGTGGGGCAATTTCCCAGGTTTGCAGTTCGCCTGTGAGCAGTTCGTAGAGCAATGGGGAGAATAGGAAGCGATCGCGCTGGTCAACCAGCACAATTTCAGGCTTTTCCAGTTTGCTCCAGGGAAGCTGGCTCAGCCGCAGCGCAGTATACAAACCGCCAAAGCCGCCACCGAGAATACAAATGCGCTTGGGTTGTTGGGTCATGGCAAGGAAGTCTATCCACTCAGGACAACTCTACCTACAGGATAACAAGGCAATCCGCTTTGTTGTGTAGTTCTGGTGGGCACAGTTTCAGGCGTAAATTCGATTTCGTACATTCCGTGACTACAAAACTGGCGGTAATGTTGGGCACAAATTTTCTAATTTTATCGTGCGATCGCGCTCCTGCTTCAAGACACCTATCGGTCTGTTCTATTGGGCGATCGCTCCCAAAACTCCAAATTTTCTCCTCTCAACCCGAAATTTCAGAATTCATACACAAGCGATCGCTCTTCGCTAAGAGACTGTTTGTAAATAAATTTGAAGAAGCTGAAACAGGCTTCAAGACTTGATCCTCCCTAACCCTCCTTAAGAAGGAGGGAACCGAACCAAAAGCTTGAAGTCCCCCTTTTGAAGGGGGATTTAGGGGGATCTAAATCTTTGTTTACAAACAGTTTCTTATCGCAATTTGTCTTGAGTAAGTTGAGGATGCTGTGTTTTTACTCTTTATTCTTTAGGGTGTATGCACGATTCTTTGCAGCCCTCTAAATCCCCCATTCTGGGGGACTTTGAGAGTGGTTTGATACTTCCCAAACACATCATTTTTTGGGAAGTTAGAAACCGTTTAATTCCCTTCTAAGGAGTTTTGGGAAGGAGTGGGTTAGGAATGGGGTTTGTAACTAGCGTGTAGAATTTGATAGAGAACACGGTTCAAATTTGTCATAACCTCGTTACCTCTTCGTTGCGAAATCGTATTACCTGGTAGCCCAATTGCTGGAGATATTCTGTCCGGGCTGCGTCGTAGTCCATTTGCTGGTCGTGGATACTTCCATCGAGTTCAATGACCAATCGTGTTTGTGGACAGTAAAAATCGACAATAAAGCTACCGACTGGATGCTGACATCGAAACCTCAAGCCAGCAAGCTGTCGTTTGTTCAATGCTTGCCATAGTGTTTGCTCAGCAGCAGTTAAGTTCTGTCGCAATCGTCGAGCCGCAGCAATGATGTCAGGAGTCGTCCCCCGAATTCGAGTAGATGTCATATTTCAGGATGCGCTAAGTCTCCTTCAAAATGCCCATTGCGATCGCCCCACTCCCAATTCGATAATTCTGTTTCTCAAAAGCCTTCTAGTCCTCAAAGAGTTAAAAAGCTAATAAACTAAAATGCTGAGTTTGCCCCCCAATCTTCCAAGCTAGCTAACGTGTACACGCAAATCTGCTCAAGCTCAAACCGCTGCATTTCGCCCCCCAACCTCCCAAGATAGAGGACTTCCGAGCCGCAATCCACTTCCCTGAACCCCTCCAAACCGCTCAAAGTCCCCCAGAATGGGAGATTTAGGGGGCTGCAAGAGTTACGCATTCTCTACATTTCGCCCCCCAACCCCCAAGCTAGCTAACGTGTACACGCAAATCTGCTCAAGCTCAAACCGCTGCATTTCGCCCCCCAACCCCCAAGATGGGGGACTTCCGAGCCGCAATCCATTTCCCTGAACCCCTCCAAACCGCTCAAAGTCCCCCAGAATGGGAGATTTAAGGGGGCTGCAAAGAATCGTGCATACACCACATCTCCTCTGCCACAATAGAGCCACCACTCACCGAGGGCACCCATGACGCAGGAGGAATTGCTGGCGCTAATCGACCAAGCCGCCGCTGAAGGCTAGATAGAGCTAGATTTATCGGGACAAGGGTTAACTGAATTCCCTGGGGCGATCGCCCAACTCACTAATCTGAAAGAGCTTAATCTTTTGGGTAACCCAATCAGCGAAATACCGGAGGCAATCATCCAACTTGCTAATCTGACTACGCTGTATCTCAATAGTGACCAAATCAGTGAGATACCAGAGACAATCGCCCGACTTACTAATCTGACCAAGCTTTCCCTCAGTGATAATCAGGTTAGCAGGATACCGGAGGCGATCGCCCAACTCATCAATCTGACTCAGCTTATCCTCAGTGGCACTCAAATCACAGAGATACCGGATGCGGTCACCCAACTCACCAATCTGACTCAGCTTGTGAGTAATTCAATCAGCGAGATACCGGAGGCGATCGGTCAACTCACTAATTTGACAATGCTTTACCTCGCCAACAACCAGATTACAGAAATTCCAGCGGGATTACCCAACTCACCAGTCTAAAGAATCTCCACCTCTCCAATAATCCAATTAGTAAGATTCCAGAGTCAATCGCTCAACTCGCTAATCTGACAACGCTTTCCCTTAGATATAACCAAGTTAACAAGATTCCAGAGTCAATCGCTCAACTCGCTAACCTGGTAATGCTTGACCTCGCAGGTAACCAAATTACAGAAATTCCAGCGGCGATCGCTCAAGTGACTAATTTGACTACGCTTTACCTCTTCAACAACAAGATTAGCCAGATTCCAGCAGCGATCGCTCAACTCATTAATCTAAGGGAACTTAATCTATTTAACAACCAGATTAGTGAGATTCCGACAGCGATTGCTCAGCTCCCGAATTTAGAAACGCTAGATTTGGGAGACAACCAAATTGAGAAGTTTCCTGATTGACTTGAAGATTTGCCTAAGCTTAAAAAAATGGAACTGTACGGGAATCTATTGTCAACTTCTAGTTCATACAATTCCTCTGATCAAGGTTACTAATTTGCCTTTAGAGAGTCGTTTTTAACCGTTGAATTTAGATAACGAGGACGCAAAGGTGGTTTTTGTCCGCTTGCTCGTCCTGGGGATTTACCGCGCGGTTTGGGCGGAGGGGTTGGGGTGCCAATAGCGGCAAGAATAAAGGTAAAAGCTTTAGCAACGCGACCTGGATAGAGACAATCCTGAGGAGATGCCAAGGCAACGATCGATCCTCACCCTCGGCACGTGCCCACCACAGTTGCCAGATGAGTAACGGCATCAGCCCACTCCAGGCTTCAGTGCGCCCTGTAGGGGCGCGTAAATTACAATTGAAGCGCTCAATGTCTGCCACACCCATGGCACTTAAAGTTCTGTTTGCCGTTATGGATTTTGCCGTTCTTGACGACATGAGTTGAGTGACAGGCAGGACAAGTAGGACGGGATTGGACATCGAACCACAGCAGTAACTCTACCTTTCTACCCTCGTATTTTTAGAACTACCGCAGAATCTACGTATTTACAGTGTATACTGAGAGATATTTTTTACAATATTGGTTTAGAGCGTGTTATGAACTTTAAGGTTGGTCAGAGTAGGTGTATGAACAGAAAACCATACCCAACTAATGTCAGCGACCAAGAGTGGGCAATTGTTGCTTCCTACCTGAGCTTGATGAGCGAAGCAGCGCCCCAACGAGAACACAGTTTACGAGAGGTGTTCAATGGATTGCGATGGGTCATTCGCTCTGACAGTGCTTGGCGATTGATGCCGAATGATCTGCCGCCCTGGGTTGCGGTGTACCAACAAACACAACGATGGTTCAAAGCTGGAGTGTTTGAAACGATTGTAGATGACCTGCAAGAACTCTTGAGAGTGACAACGGGACGGAATGAGCAACCCCCTGCGGTGATTATCGATAGTCGCACCTTGCAATCAATCCTTGAGAGCGGTAGACGAGGCGGATATGATGGCGGTAAGCGCAAAAAGGGAAGTAAAGTTCATATTGCTGTTGATACGTTAGGACACTTGTTGGGATTAGTGGTGACTCCAGCCAACGAACAAGACCGAGCGTAAGTACAAGAACTGGCGCAACAGGTGCAGCAAATGACTGAAGAAACAGTAGAAGTTGCCTTTGTAGATCAGGGGTACCTGGAGAGCAATCTGCCCAGGATGCAGCAGCAGAGGGAATTCAATTGGAAGTCGTGAAGTTGAAAGAAGCCAAAAAGGGATTTGTCCTGCTCCCTCATCGGTGGGTAATTGAGCGAAGTTTTGCTTGGGCTGGGCGATTTCGTCGATTAGCGGAGATTTTAGTGGGATTGCACCTGGTTGCTTTTGCCATCCTCATGCTTAAACATTTTGCTGATTTACCAGCGCAAAGTTCATAATACCCTCTAGCGATGAAGGAGCGATAAGCGTTATGACTAAATCGAGTGGCTCAGTCGGCGATCGCTTCAATAAACGTGAAGCAATCTTGCATACGGCGTTGGAGCTATTTGCTAAATTAGGATTTCATGGAACACCTATACCGCTCGTGGCAGAGCGTGCCAATGTAGGAGCAGGTACTATCTATCGATACTTTGAAAACAAAGAAGCATTGGCAAATGCAGTTTATCAACGTGCTAAATTTCAACTGTATGAGATTCTGGTCAAAGATTTTCCGGAGAATTTATCAGCACGTCAGCAATTTCATGCTTTTTGGCAAAGAATGGCACAATTTGCCATCGAGAACTCTTTAGAATTTCAATTTCTAGAATTTCACGACCATGTGTCCTATCTGGATGAATCCAGTTACGAGGTTGCTGCGAAGCTCTGGGAACCGGGGTGCAATTTTTTTGAGAAAACCAACCAACAGCAGATTACGAAGCCAATGCCGCTCAAACTCCTGGTTGCTATCGTTTGGGGTATGTTTGTAGGTGTCGTAAAAGTGAGTTATCGAGGGCATTTTCAACTTAGTCAGGAGATTCTGGCTCAAGCTGAGCAAGCCTGTTGGGAAGCGATTCGCTACTAATTCAGTAATGTCAGGTAGAGCGATCCAGATCAGGATAGTTTGGGGTTGAGGCGAGATCTTATCTGGATAATTATTCAGTAAAAGTGACGGGATTAATAAGAAACCTGATAATTAATCGAGGCCCGTCGGGTAGTGATATTTTGTAAAGGATGGAGAAAACAAACACTTTTCAACAACTGGATAGCTCTGCCCGGATCGTTTCGTTGTAATGATGAATGAAATTCCAGATTTCGCCAATGTGATTATCTAGATTCTTGGAGAAGGACAAGGTTTTTCTCACTAAGCGTGAGACTCGTTGTCTGAGTATGTTGTTAAACCGTTCAATATAGCTAGTCAATCCACTTTCCTTACCCACTGCTTGATGACGCTTACTGGGCAGCGCCATTGTGTAAGCCTCCCAATAATCGCTGTAGACTACCGCCCATTGTCGATACACTGCTAGCAGAGATGCCCATAAGGCAACCGCAGATTTTCCAGAGCGAACCCCGATGTAGCACCCGACGATCTCGCAAGTCTCCACGTCAATTGCTAACCAGACCCATTGCTTGTTGCCCTTGTCCTCTACAAATGACCACACCTCGTCCAGCTGTATTCCAAGCGTCCCTTTGCTTTGGGTTGCACCTGTCGAGGTACTGCCTCATAGCAACGGTTGACATAGCCCTGCAACCAATCCTCTGACACCTGCATCACACGAGCTATCCCTGCTAACGGAACCCTCTCTAACAACAGTCGATCGATCATCGCTTTGCGGTCGGGGTCAATCGGTTTCCATTGCGGATTTTCCACAAACTGACGACCACAATCGCGGCATTTGTAATTCTGTTTGCCACGACGAGTAGTACCGTTCTTCATAATGTCATCACAACCACAGGTGGGACAAATCAAGTAGGGTTTCATGCTTGAGAATCAGGGGCAAAACTCGACTATTGCCTATTTCCCTCTATCCTTTACTAAACGGCACTACCGGACCGTCGAACTTATATAGAACCGATTTGGGATCTTTATAATGGTGGATGAAGGCACCTACACCCTCTACTTTAGTCGCTATGGTATATTCGAGCAGTCTCACCGATGCAGAATGGGAAATTCTTGAACCCCTGTTGCCTCAGATATTACCGCAGAAGAAACGGACACGACCGTGTGGTTGGACGAAGCGGCAAATCTTAGATGGCATCTTCTATCAACTCAAAAATGGCTGTAATTGGGAAGACTTACCGAAAGACTTGCCGCCCTATTCGACAGTCCATTGGCACCACAAACAGTGGCGAGCCGCAGGTGCCATCGAGATGCTAATGCAGACATTACATGAACAAGTGCGAGAACAGGTAAAAAAAGCCCAAGTGGAGGACGTTAATCATCATTGACTCGCAAGCGGTGAAGAATACTTGCAATGCGAGTGTGGAGTTGAAAGGATTCTGTTTTTACAAAGCAACCAATGGGATTAAACGGCATCTAGCCATTGACACATTTGGGTTTCCCTTCTTCACTCACTGCACTCCTACCAATGTTTCAGACGATGCAGGATTGATTGAGATGCTGAGTTTGAACATCGATTATTTCAAGTCGAAGCCCGTCATCTCCCCAAGATTACCATTTTGTTAGACCACGGCTATCACATCGACCATTCTGATTACCGAGTTAGAGAAGGTTTATCCTCAGATCATGACGAAAATCAGATTTCAATTGTCCACCAAACCCTCGAAACAACAGAAGGCAGCACAAAGAAAATCTGGATTCGTTCCAGCGGTTGCTCGCTGGGTGATTGAACGATCTAATGCGTGGATGGAGCGTTGTAAAATCCTGGTCAAAAACTTTGAACGAACTTTGGACAACGCAACGGCTAAAATCAATCTCTGCTTTGTCAGGTTAATACTCAAGCGGCTTGCAGCCTCTCCTTGAGATCTCAAATGGGTTCCATAACCTATACCTAGATTAAAAGTAATAAAATGCAGTTCTATCATAGATTTAACTCTATCGTTCTACCGAAAGTCTTAGCCATCAAATTGCCGAAAAGAAGAGCTTTATCTTTGTCTAGCAAGACCTTCAGCTTTTGGATAAATGAACTGACAAAAGAAATTATCAATTTGTACTGGTTCTAGCTTGACATATCCTAAATTTTTCTTTAAGCTCCTTACAGAATGAACTTTCATTCCGAGGGTTCAACCTCATGATTTGAATTTGGCTGAGCTTTTGGGGCTGCGGTGTCTGCTATTAGCTAGGGAGTTCGGTCATGTGTTCCTGAGGTATTTCATTAAGTTTAGTTGTCCATCCTGATTCGTTATGGGTTAGCCGACTTTAGCGTCGTCTTGGTGTTTGATTACTTCGATTGGACTGTAGTTAGCATTCTCTGGTGAGCCAGGAATATTGAGATGGATAAGCATTCTTTTTCCACGTTGGTGGATGTTTTGAGCTGTCGAGCTTTATATCACCCGAACCAACTTGCCTATCTCTTCCTTGCAGATGGAGAGGTTCAGGAGACTCACTTAACCTATCGAGAATTGGATCAACAAGCTCGAGCCATTGCGGCTCAGTTGCAAATTCTGGGAGCATCAGGTAAGCGATCGCTGCTTCTCTACCAACCTGGATTGGACTATGTCGCTGCTTTTTTTGGATGCTTGTATGCTGGGGTCACGGCTGTTCCTGCTTACCCACCCCGGACTAATCAGTCGCTCCCTCGTCTGCAAGCTGTTGTTGCTGATTCTCGGTCCGTGATTGCACTCACAACTGCCGAGGTGCAGTCTAATATAAAGTGGCAGGTGTCCCAATCCCCGACGCTACGGCAGCTTAATTGGATCGCAACCGACCAGATTGTAATTGATTTCTCTCACGTCTGGCAGAAACCGGAAATTGAGAAAGATACTCTGGCATTTCTTCAATACACATCAGGCTCAACAGGTAAACCCAAGGGTGTAACGGTGAGTCATGGAAACTTATTGCACAATCTGGAATTGATCTACAAAGGTTTTGGGCACACGGCTGAAAGTAAGGGAGTCATCTGGTTACCTCCGTACCACGATATGGGCTTAATTGGTGGTCTGTTGCAACCCCTCTATGGTGCGTTTCCAGTCATTCTGATGTCACCAGTTGCTTTTCTACAAAAGCCGTTGCGCTGGTTGCAGGCAATTTCCCAACACAAAGCAACGACCAGTGGTGGACCTAATTTTGCCTATGAGTTGTGCCTGCGCAGAGTGACGGATGAGCAACGGGCAATGCTGGACTTGAGCCATTGGGAGGTAGCGTTTAACGGGTCCGAACCAATTCGTTCCCAAACTCTGGATCGATTTGCGGATGTTTTTGCATCCTGTGGATTCCGTCGTGAGGCTTTCTACCCTTGTTACGGTATGGCTGAGACAACTCTCATGGTCTCCGGAGGGTGCAAGGATGAGGTGCCGACCCTCGAAGTCGTTCAGACACAAGCGTTGCAACAGCATTTAGTACGACCCGCCAGCCAAACGGACGCGGGTGCCCAAACCTTAGTAAGTTGTGGTAAACCCTTGCTGGATTTGCAGGTGGCGATCGCCCATCCCGATCGTCTAACCCGTTGTTCACCAGATGAAGTGGGTGAAATTTGGGTGGCAGGACCCAGTGTGGCGAAAGGTTACTGGAATCAACCAACCCAGACCGAACACTCATTTCAGGCATATTTGCAGGATACAGGGGAAGGTCCTTATTTACGCACAGGGGATCTGGGCTTTCTGAAGGATGGTGAATTGTTTGTCACGGGACGACTTAAGGATTTGATTATCATTAGAGGTCGTAACCATTACCCTCAAGATATCGAATTAACCGTTACACAAAGCCATTCAGCCCTTCGAGCTGATGCTGGGGCCGCTTTCGCTGTTGAAGTGCAGGGTGAAGAGTGCCTGGTTATCGTCCAGGAGGTGGAACGGTCATACCTGCGAAACCTGGACGTAGATGCTGTTGTTGGGGCCATTCGTCAGTCCTTATCGGAACAGCATGAATTGCAAGTTTACGCTGTAGTGCTGGTTAAAACTGGAAGTATTCCAAAAACATCCAGTGGAAAAATTCAGCGCCGTGCCTGTCGGGAGTTCTTTTTGACAGGCGGACTGGTTGTTGTAGGGCAATGGTATGCCAGGATCGCAGCGAAGCAATCCTCTTGGGATGATTCGGACCCTACAAATTGTAGTCTACGGAGTACCCCAAGCGAAGTGCCCCCAACAATGGCTATCCAGGATTGGTTAATCACCCGATTGGCTCAACGGCTTGGAATGGCTACCGCTGAAATTGATATTCAACAGCCCTTCTCATTCTACGGGCTTGACTCTATGGATGCTGTAGAGATGGTCGGTGATTTAGAAGCATGGTTGGGTCGCTCTCTTTCTCCTACCGTCCTTTGGGATTATTCCTCAATTCAGACATTGGCTGACTACCTGGGCCAGGCTACGCCCAAAGAGCCGGAAGCATTGCCCTACCCAAGGGCAGATCAATCTGATCGCAACGCTGAACTGGATCAGCTCTTAACTGAACTGGAACAGCTTTCGGAAGAAGATGCACGGATGGCGTTTGGAAAATAAAATTTAAGGGGTTTAAGGAAGGATGCATTCAGTTGACACGATCGCTCAGCGTATTGCCCGGCTCTCTCCCGAAAAGCGTGCCCTGTTTGAATCGCAATTAGCGTTGCAGAACAGAACCCAGGAAGCGATCGCCATTATTGGTATGGGCTGCCGCTTCCCACAAGCCAATGATCCAGAATCATTCTGGCAATTGCTGTGCAATGGAACAGACGCAATCACCGAAGTTCCGCCTGAGCGCTGGAATAGGGATGCCTTTCACGATTCAGCCTTAGCTGGAGCAGGAAAATTAAATGCCCGTTGGGGAGGATTTTTAAAGCAGGTAGACCAGTTTGATCCTTACTTTTTTGGCATTTCTCCTCGTGAAGCAGAGCGTATAGACCCCCAGCATCGGCTCTTGTTAGAGGTGGCCTGGGAGTCTCTGGAGTATGCCGGACAAGCTCCTGACCAACTGGCAGGCAGTAAAACTGGCGTGTTTGTTGGGATTAGCACCAGTGATTACTCTCAGATGTTTTTGGATCACTATGAGCTATTAGATGCTTACACCGCTACTGGCTGTGCTTATAGTATTGCAGCCAGTCGCCTGTCATACCTATTAGACTTGCGGGGACCCAGTCTCTCTATCGATACAGCCTGCTCCTCATCCCTGGTTGCCGTGCATCTGGCTTGCCAGAGCTTACGCAATCATGAATGTAATCTGGCACTGGCGGGTGGTGTCAACCTGATGTTGTCGCCAAAGTTAACGATCGCCTTTTCCCAGGCTCAGATGATAGCACCTGATGGACGCTGCAAAACCTTTGACGCTAGAGCAGATGGGTACGTCCGGGGAGAGGGGTGCGGTGTAGTTGCCCTGAAACGGTTGTCCGATGCCCTCAAAGATGGCAATCGCGTTCTGGCTGTCATTCGTGGCTCGGCGGTGAGCCAGGATGGGCGCAGCAATGGATTGACAGCCCCCAATGGATTGGCCCAGCAGTCCGTGATTCGTGAGGCGCTGAGGAATGCAAAAGTGAGTCCAGAGCAGGTCAGCTATATTGAAGTGCATGGTACAGGCACGGCGTTAGGAGATCCCATTGAGGTAGAATCACTCAAAGCCGTTTTCAGGTCTGAGCTTCATGACAATTACGCCTGTCGGCTGGGTTCCGTGAAAACTAATATTGGTCACTTAGAGGCGGCGGCAGGAGTTGCTAGCCTGATTAAGGTTGTGCTGTCTCTCCAGAAAGGTGAAATTCCACCCCACCTGCACTTAAAACAACTGAATCCCCACATTGTTTTAGATGGCACCCCATTCTCCATTCCAACCACCTGTCAACCCTGGGCAGCAGAGGCAGGACAACGGCTGGCAGGCGTGAGTTCGTTTGGGTTTGGTGGTACGATTGCTCATCTGGTTTTAGCAGAGGCTCCACCCTCCCCCTCTGTCAAATCGATGGAGCGCCCGATGCATCTCTTTACACTGTCAGCTAAGAGTGAGGAGGCCCTGCGATCGCTGGCACAGCAGTATCAGGCTACATTGGCAACCCAACCCACTCCATCGTTAGCAGATGTATGTTTTACAACGAACGTGGGGCGCTCTCACTTCACTCATCGCCTTGCTCTGATCACAGACTCTATGGATGAATTACGGGCGCAACTGGATGCTTTTACAAATGGACAGCAGCCCAGTACCCTGCTCACGGGGCAGGCATCTACCTCAAAACGCACAAAAATTGGATTTTTATTCACCGGACAGGGATCTCAGTACCCGAATATGGGCCGTACCCTGTATGAGACAGAACCTATCTTTCAGCAAGCCTTGGATCGATGTTCCGAAATTCTTCAACCCTATTTAGAACATCCGCTATTGTCCGTCCTCTATCCTGAAACCGAAGAAGACCTACGGCTGACTACAACGGCTTACACCCAACCCGCCCTATTTGCTTTGGAGTATGCCCTGACTGAACTGTGGCGCTCATGGGGAATTGAGCCAGATATCGTGATCGGGCATAGTGTGGGTGAGTATGTGGCGGCTTGTGTGGCGGGTGCCATGAGTCTTGAAGATGGATTAAAGCTAATTGCTGAACGGGGACGCTTAATGCAAGCATTACCGCCCGATGGCATGATGGCGGCAGTATTTACGAATGCTGAACAGGTGACTCAAGTTTTGAACGCGTTTCAGCCAGTGGCGATAGCGGCTCTCAATAGCCCTCAAAACACGGTTATTTCAGGACCTCGAGAGTTGGTTCAAGTTGTCTTAGAGCAACTTGAACGCCAGGGCATTCGGTCCTGTCCCCTGAATGTCTCCCATGCCTTCCATTCTCCGCTAATGGAACCGATGTTACCTGCTTTCAAACAAGTAGCTCAAGCAATTGAATTTCAGCCCCTGCGTCTGCCCCTAGTTGCTAATTTGACCGGAAACTTGATGCCACCAGGTGAGGTGTTAGATGCCAATTATTGGTGCCAGCATATTCTTGCACCGGTACAGTTTGCGACAGGGATCTCCATTCTGTCCACGGTGAACCCTGACCTGTTGCTGGAGGTTGGACCTCACCCCACGCTGGTTCAGATCGGCAAGTCTGTTTTGCCCGATTGGCAGGGGCTCTGGGTTTCCTCTCTAAATCGCCGTGAACGAGCCGGACACTCCCTACTGGACAGTATTCAACATCTTTACCTGGCAGGAGTACCCATCAACTGGTTACAGTTTCATCAACACCACAAGCAGCAACGCCTTCCTCTACCAACCTATCCTTTCCAAAGAGAGCGTTACTGGCTGAACGTTCCAGCAGAGATTGAGACAAACAGGAGTAACCTCAATCTTCGCAACGGAATTCGCAGCTATACAGTGGCTGAAAAAATGCAAACCCTGCTCGACAGAATTGACGATACTCTAGCATCCATACGGGCAAACTGGGTGTTACCTGCCTTTAATGGCACGGGTGCTAATAGAAAGAGCAACGATGAAAAGGGGGCAAGTGCTGATTGCGTAACCGCTGATACCCATGAAAGTCAGACCAATGACAATGGTTCCCACAATGGGGCGATCGCCAGTAACGCAGTCGCTGAAAAAGTTCAGTACCTCCTGTCAGACATCGGCAAGATCCCCAGAAACAAACTCAGCTTGAGAAGCCGAATTCATGACGAACTGGGCTTCGACTCTCTGATGCTAGTAGAGTCCAGAAGTAAGTTGATGGCAACGTTCCCACATCTACGAGACCTACCTTTGAGTTTTCTTTTTAGCGGCGTAACTGTGGCAGAACTGATTGAGTTTGTCTCCAAAGCGGAGACGGTACCTATTGCTAGAGCTAGCCAAATAACGTCACCCAACCTGGCCATTGCGCTACCTCACTTGCAAGCGTGGGCAAGAGAATTTGAGCCAGATCGCCCCATGAGGATTGAGAAACACTTGGTTCACAAAGATATTGAGCAAAACGTGTTGATCGCACGTCTAAAACAGCTCCAGGATGATGTCATTCTTGGCGAAATCACCCAAGATATTCAACATCCCTTTTTCTATGAACATTTGAAAGACCATGTCACGGGGTTGTACATAATTGAAGCAGCTCGCCAATTTGGCACCGCACTTGCCCACCTTTGCTACGCATCTCCGTTGGGAATGTCCTTTATTCTTGATGAGATGCAGTCGCAGTTCTACAAATTTGCAGAAACTAATCAACCTCTGTTTGTGATCGCTAACATCGACGATAAATTCTATGCGGATGGACAGCTTGCCCGTATGCAGGTTAGGGCTTCCATTGTGCAGGGTGAAGATGTCGTTGCGTTAGTTAGTGGGCTCTTCAGAATTTTTTCGTCCTCGAAATACAACTACCTGAGGGAAGGTCGTCTTCCAGCTACAACCGCTTCATAACCGGGTCAAAACTATTTAAACAGGAGACACACAATGAGTGCTGAAACCTATGCTGTTGTAGGTGGTGGTGCATCAGGAATCGCTACGGCCTACTACTTACAGCAACACGACATTAATGTAGAGCTGATTGAGCGGGAAGAGCAACTGGGCGGTCGCATTGGATCCTGTATGCTAGGCAATTATCCCATGGAGATGGGTGGCAAGAACATTGGCAAAGATTATCAACTCTTTCGAGAGTTTAGTACTGCCATTGGTAATCATCCCTATGAATACTTTGGGCTAAATTCTTCACGGGTAAGACATGGTCAAATTCTCACCATGGATGGCAAGCGCCGCTGGCGCGGCATAGTGAACTTCTTACGCCATTGCTCCCCTAAGGATATCTTCTGGTTTTTACAGATGTACCTCGCTGTGAAGCGCAATGAACGCAATGGTTATTTAGGAGGGTCTTATTTTGCATCATTGAGCAAACGCTTTGACAGTCAGCCAGCCAGCACATACTTCAGCAAAGAGTTTTGTGATCTGGTGATTCGCCCAATGGCCGTTATCTCGAATGCGGCTGAGCCGGATGAAGTGTTTATTGGTAATCTTGGGACTAATATTCGCATGATCCAGGACAGCTATGAACGGCTCAACAACGGCATGAGTGCTCTCTTGAACGAGTTTGCTAAAACGGTGGAGGTGCGTTTGGCCACCCAGGTGGAATCCTTGGTTTGCCGGAACAATCGTACAATGGGTCTGCAAATGCGACATCAGGGTCAACTTCAAGAGCGGGAGTATGCAGGTGTCATCCTTGCGACTCCGGCTCCAGTCACGTCCAAGTTCGTAGAACCGCTCAACTCCGAGCTAGCTCAAATGTTACAGCGTATTCGTTACTTTCCTGTGACATTAATTGTGGCAGAGTACAACCGCAACATTTTTTCAGATCAGATTAGGGCTCTAGCCTTTGATGCCAATGAACCCATCAGCAATGCAGCGGCTTACGGGGTAAGCAACCTGAATATCGTTCGATACACATTTAGTGGTCGCACGGCTCGCCACCACCTCGAGTCGGGTGCTGACCCTACAGAACTACTTGGTATTGCAGAATCTACTCTTAATCAGTACATTTCGGTTCAGTCCAGCGATCGAGTTCGATTTGTGGCAAAGCAATATCCAACTGGGTTGTGTGCTTATACGCCTCATTTCGCAGACTTCCACACCGAGTTTCAGTCTCAGCAAGAATCAGTTCACGGACTGTATATTACCGGAGACTACGTGCAAGGGGCATCCATTGAAGGTTGTTTCCGAGCTGCTAAGGCATGTGTGGAGAAAGTAGTACAGTCTCGCTGTCGTCACTCAAACCAACCCGAAACCCAAAGGATGTCAGCTGTCATGAGCCTAGACTAGTGGTTGCATCCCTAGATGTTGCACTGTAGAGGTTCCCAAGCTGGGGTGAAACCCCTTCACCCCCTTTATTTTGCTGGACTAACTCTTGATGCTTGACGATGCCCAATTGCCTGGAGAATATAAGATGAAAGCCTTTGTAACCGGAAGTACAGGGTTATTAGGAAATAACCTGATCCACCTGCTGAGTCAAAACAACCATGTTAAAGCGCTGGTACGCTCCAAGGAGAAGGCAGAAAGTGTCTTTAGCGATTGCTCCAATATCACCTTCATTGAGGGCGATATGCTGGAGATTGATCAATTTGCCCATGAATTAGAAGGGTGTGATACCTTGTTTCACACTGCTGCCTATTTCCGGGAGTATTACCAGCCAGGGAACCATTGGCAAAACCTTGAAACGATTAACATTAAGGGCACCGTTACCTTACTAGAGCGAGCAGAGAAATATGGTATCAAGAAGGTAATCTATGTTAGCTCGGCGGGGGTAATTGGGATGGGTCCAAATGGACTTCCAGGAGATGAGTCAACGCCTCCGAGTAAATTTGCTTATAAAAACCTTTACTTCAAAAGTAAACTGCTGGCAGAGGAAGCCGTTCAGCTCTTTTTACAGCAACACTCCCTCCCGGTTGTCTTGATCTTGCCTGGCGGAATTTTTGGGATACGAGACTTTACGCCAACCAGTAGCGGCCAGTTAGTATTAAACTTTCTGCGGCAGAAGCTACCGGGAATTATTGATGGTGGCGGGTGTTTTGTGGATGTGCGAGATGTTGCCCAGGCCATGCTGAATGCGGTTAAAAGCGGTCGGAGTGGCGAGCGGTACCTTGTGGCAGGTCACTACTCCAGTATCGAAAATGTTCTTCAAATTTTAGAACAGCTGACGGGTATTCCTGCCCCCAAACGTCGTATTTCCTACACGGTCGGACTTGCACTTGCTCAGTTATCTGAGATGCAGGGACAACTTACAGGAAAGCCCGTCTTACTCTCTCGGGCACGAGTGCAAAGTTTACATCAAAAATTCCATTGGTCGTCTAAGAAGGCATTAAGAGAATTAGCCATTGCTTTTCGACCCTTAGAGGAAACCCTGCGTGATGAGGTGGACTGGTATCAACAACATCAAACCCATAACCATCTCATTTGTCTCTAATACCAATTCATATAAAAATGCCCACTATTACCCCCTATTGTCTCCCTTGTGCAGGGGGAAGGCGACAACCGGGGGCAATAGGGTGTAGTTTCCACCAAAGAACGAACGGTATAGGAAGACAACTGTAGTCGTTCAAGTGGCATTACTGAATGCCCATAGCATTGCCGGGTATCTAACCGCAGATGAGGCGGTTTGTGAACCGTCTGATCAGATGTCATGGATTAAACCAGCACTGTTCAAGTAAGACGTTAAGAACGCTCATGAAACTACTCACATCAACCAAGTGGTTTAGACGAATTCTTTGGGGAGCTTTGGGAGTTGTGTTGGGGTCCATTCTCTACGGGTTGCTGCAACTAAATGATCCGGTTGCGATCGCCCCTGTTGCCAGAACCGCTCAGTTTTCCCAGTTTTTAGGACAAAGGTTACTGGTGGCATCCGATGCAGACATGGTTGCGACGGCATATGCTGACGGGGGCTTACAGCGGATCTCTGGGGTTGAGGATGCATTAACCGTGATTGATTTGCCGTTGACGGATAATGACTACACCCTTAATCAGGTGCAAGTTTCAAACTCTGTGATGTCCTGGCCCCAAATTATTGCCACGTCACCCGATGGTGCTAAAGCCTATGTTGTGGAGGTACGGAGCCGTCCCCCCGATGGGGTAGAGGACTATGACAGCATTGAGGATATGCCGCCAGGGTCACTATTAACGGTCGTGGATCTCTCTCAAGCTCAACCTGCTGTGATTGAAACCATATCGATTGGTAACAATCCAGAGCATATTGCCATAAGTCCTGATGGTCGCTTGCTGGCGATCGACATTGATGAGGTGGGCAGAGAACTGGTGTTCGTAGCACTGGATGCAAATGGAAACCCAGGTGACCAGTATCCTTTTGCGATCGCCAATGCTGCTGGACAGCCTGCTCAGGTGAATTCTATCAGCTGGCATCCATCAGGGCGATTTCTAGCCTTAAGTCTGGATAACCGGAGTGTGGCATTTTATGAAGTATCATTTGATCCCCCATCAGGTGGAATTACCCTAATGCCTTACGGTAACTCCGTCGAAGTTGGAAACTGGCTCAGTGCAGGAAAATTTACCTCCGATGGTCGCTTCTACTTAGTTCCTGACATGAAGTGGCGAACATGGAACAATATCCGGCAACTGAACTACTTGATGAATCCCAAAGGTGAAATGGTCTCGATTCAGTTTGGGGGGCCTGCCAATGCTGTTAGACAACCTGAAATTGTCTCCAGAGCAGAAGTTGGGCTTGGACCAGAAGGGTTTGCTCTCAGCCCTGATGACTCGTTGGTTGTCACGGTCAATATGCGGCGCACCTACCTGCCGGATCGATTACCAGCCTGGCGAGGTAAGTCCCACAGTTCTCTCTCACTGTTGACCCTGGATCTGGCATCGGGGCAACTGGTTACCCTTGACGAATATGGATTTGAGGGATTATTACCAGAAGATGCTGTCTTTGATGTATCAGGGCGATCGCTGGTCGTAGTGATTTACAACTATCGGGAGCCAGACCCACATACGGGTGCCATAGAATTCTGGAATGTCATTAGGGGGTCCGAGCCAGAGCTAGAGCGGACTGGATTTAAGATCGAGGTGACTCGTGGCCCTCACACGACCGTGTTAGTATCAGGTCCAGATTAATTTACGCCATGTCCTTATTCCACCACTCGCTTGCCCAGATCGATTTTTTCACCTGGGTGAAGAATTACGTCTTTTCCATCTGAAAGTCCTGATTAAACTTCGATTTCTATATCACTGCGATGCCCAACCTGAACCTAGCGTTGTTGTGCCTGCCCCCGCTGCCCAGTGATGTCAACCGATGCTTTCGATTGCTATGTTAACGTGAGTTCGGGTTAAGCAGAGGGCAGCAGATTGTGGTCAATGGCAATTGCAGGCTTCTTGGGCTGGTGGCAGTAGGCAATCAATCCGCAAACAATATTGACCAAGCAGTTGACCGGGCTGCGA
>Ga0224723_1000630_pt1 | contig 23835 bp, 23 predicted proteins | sample Balambano_FR2_Me_FD_161647 | JGI IMG/M metagenome (GOLD analysis project Ga0224723, IMG submission 161647) | Freshwater sediment microbial communities from Lake Towuti, South Sulawesi, Indonesia - Balambano_FR2_MetaG | ecosystem: Environmental > Aquatic > Freshwater > Lake > Sediment | place... | reverse complement strand
AAAAAGGTTGGAAAAACGTTCGGGTTTCGCAAAGGATAGCACATGCAGCCGAAATTCAGAAAATCTTTATGTTGGCGCACGTAACGTGGTTGGAGAATATGGGTTGTAGAGAGTGATATGAACATTTTCAAGAAACCGCCCAAACAGCCCACCTATCACGACCTTTCGGACGCCGATCTGGTCGAAATGGCGAAGACCGATCAGGCCGCGTTTGGTGAACTGTACGAACGCTACGTCAAGAAGATCTACAACTACATCTACTACCGCACCAGCAACCCGCACGACGCTGAGGATTTAACCGCGCGTGTCTTTTATCGGGCGATGGCGCATATCGAAACGTATACCGATCGCGGCGTTCCTTTTCAGGCGTGGTTATACCGGATCGCGCATAACCTGGTTGCCAACTGGCATCGGGATCGGGGTCGGCGCAAGATCATCCCGCTGGATGAATTTGTCGCCTCCAGCCTGCGCTCAGAAGCGCCGGATCGTCAGACGGAGGACGCCGAAGAACGTGAACACCTCCTGGCCGCGATCCGCCGCCTGCCGCCGGAACGCCAGCAGTTACTCATCCTGAAGTTTGTCGAGCAGCTTTCCAACGCGGAGATCGGCGAGATTATGAACCGCACTGAAGGCGCGATCAAGTCGCTCTATCACCGCACCCTCCTTAGCCTGCGGGATGATTTACAGAACCAGGACCAGGGCAGCACTACATCAGGCCGTGAACGCAAGAAGGTTGATCAAGCGCCATGACACAATTTGACTCGCAGGAAATCCGTCTGCAGGACTGGCTTCTGACCGTGACCGACGCCGTCCAGTCCGGGGATGATGATCTCGATCGTCTGCTCGGCCTGAGCAGCGCGCCTTCCACTGGGGCTGATGATCTGTTCGATCTGATCCGCTGGCTGGATACGAGCCTGGTCGAACAGGAGCCATCTGCCAGATTCGTGGCGCGGCTGAAGCAGGATCTGATCGACGAACCGGAAGGTGTTTTCACCCGGCTGCGGCGGCTGCCAGCCCGCGTGCAGATCGCGGCGATCGTGGCGGTGGTGGCCGGAGTGCTGCTGATCGTCCCGCGCCGCCTGCTGAGTCTGGGCAGCGGCGACAAAAAGGCCACCGATATCCCTGCCCTTCAGCCCTGATGTTCTCACAATGGGGGCAGCCGCTGTGATCTCTGCCCCCTACGACTCCCCTACGCGCGTTCCCCAGCCCAAACTACAACTTTTCTTCAGGCACAATTGCGCATACACTAGCGGGAACCGACTATCTCATCATTGTTGAGCCATGTCCCGATTCGTGTTATCGCTGTTTGGTGGATTGGCGCTGGGGTTGGCTGCCGGGCTTTACCTGGGATGGGTGCAGTTCCCGGTCGAATATGTCAACAGCCCGGCGCCGAATCTCGCCCAACAGTACAAAGACGACTACACTATCATGATCGCTAAAGGCTTTCTGGTGGACGGCGACCTGCCCGGCGCGGTCAGCCGGATTAATATGCTGCGCGTGGATAATGTGCCTGAATACGTACAGAACACCACCGAACGCTATATCACCAATTCGCGCGCGCTCGACGATATTTACGCGCTGATCGCGCTCTCTGAAGCGATGGGGCGTCTGACCCCGCTGATGCAGGAATACCGCGAGATCATCGCGCCGGAAGGCGGTTCTGAGGGAGGCGCGGGTTGACCGACCTCGCCGAACAGAAACCCGCTGTCCCGGATCGCCGTGCGCGCCGGTCACGTGCCGAACGCCGCGCCCGAACCCAGGAGCGGCGACAGCGCCATGCTCAGATGACCGCACAATCCACGACGCCGGAATCCCCTGCGCCCGCGCGTGTCGAGGAACGGCCCGCGCGGCGGGAAGCGCGCATCGCCAGCCGCTATGACCGTCCGCGCACCGTGATCTCCTATCCGGTGGCGGTTTTCGGGATCATCGTCGGCATCGTCGGCGGCCTGTTCCTCGCGTGGAATGTCGCCCCGACGGAGGAGTTCGACACCGTGCCCCGTCAGCTTGGCGGCAATGAGCGCGCGCAGTACGTGGTCGCTGTCATGCTGGCCTATCAGTATGATGGCGACTTCAACCGTGCGTTGAATGAACTGGTGGCGCTGAACCTGGGCGCAGACCCGATCCAGGCAGTAGCCGATATTGCCTGCGACCTGGCCTCGACCGGTTACGCCGCCACCACCAGCGGCCAGAACGCGATCCGCAGCCTGATCGATTTTTACCAGCCGCAGGGACGAACCGGCTGCGCGACCGACCTGATCCCGGCGGCGATCGCCCAGGCCAGCCCGGTGATCGAAGTGACGGTATCAACACCCACGCTGCGCCCGCCCGCCAGCAAAACGCCGACACCGGTGGGCACACCGGTCACCATTAGTACGCTGCCGGGGGTCGTGCCTGGTGAAGAGACGGACGAGCCGTTTCTGCGACAGCCGACACCGGCTTTTACACGACAATTTTCCATCGTCCAGATCGATACCTACTGCCGTCTGGAATCTTCGGGGTTGATCGAGGTGCGCGTGCGTGACTCTGGCGGCGAGGAACTGCCCGCCCAGCCGGTGCGCGTGCGCTGGGATCAGGGTGAGAGCATTTTCTACACCGGCCTGCATCCCGATCGCGGTCTGGGGTACGCGGATTTTCAGATGGAGGCGGGGGTGCGTTACACGATCGATATGCCGAGCCTGTCAGACGCCTTTACTCAGACGCTCGACGCCGCCCCCTGCGCCACCAACACCGGCGATACAGCGGTTACGTCTTATATTGTGTGGTTCCGTGCCAATGCCTGACACCAACGCACAGACCCGCGCCAGTTACGACCGTGTGGCGGCAGATTATGGCGCGCGCTTCCAGGACGAAATGGATCACAAGCCGTTCGACCGGCGGATGCTGAACTGGCTGATCGACAGGGTCGGCGCGCTGGGGCCGATCTGCGATCTGGGCTGTGGGCCTGGGCAGATCGCGCGTTACCTCCATAGTCAGGGGGCGGAGACCTTCGGCATTGACCTGTCGCAGAAAATGGTCGAACAGGCGCGGGCGCTGAATCCCGGTCTGCGGTTTGAACAGGGTGACATGCTGGCGCTGACCCCTGTTGCGGATCAGGCTTTTGGCGGGATCGCGGCGTTCTACTGCCTGATCCACATCCCGCCGCAACAGCTTCCAACCGCGCTGGCGGAAATTTACCGTGTGCTGCGTCCCGATGGCACATTGCTGATGACCTTCCACATCGGCCAGGAGGTGCGCCACCTCGACGAGTGGTGGGGTCAGCCGGTCGATCTGGACTTTCACTTTTACGAGCGTGAGGCGATCAAGGCCCGGCTGGCGGAGGCCGGTTTCACGCTGGAAGAGGCCATCGAGCGCGATCCCTACCCGGACATCGAAGTCGCCACCCGCCGCGCCTATCTGTTCGCGCGCCGACCGATGGTAAGGTCTACGCCGTAATAGCGCGCACCAGTTTCAGCGTTTGCGCCAGCGCGCGATCTGCCCCCTCCAGTGACTCATTCCACAGCGTGAACAATATCCCCGCGATCTGCCCCTCCCGCGCGATCCGTTCCGCCACCGCCGCGACCTGTTCGGTGGAAGGCCCGCCGTAAACCGGATAATTCATCGCGGGCATCTGCGTCGCATCGATCACGTCAGTATCCAGGTGGACGTAAAGCGGACGCTGTGGCAGCGGAAGAGTCAGCAGGTCGTTGACGTTTGGCAGATGGCGCAGATCACTGTCACGCAGTTGGATTCCTTCCTGCGGATCAAGATCGCGCGCGTCGGTGATGATCACATCCGTTTCCGGGATCGGCGTCAGGCCCACGGCGGCCATCAGCGCCTCATTGCCGCGCCCGACCAGCGCCGCGACCGGCATCCCGCCCAGGAACCCGCTCGGCGTGGTCTCCGGTGTGTTAAAATCTCCGTGCGAGTCGAACCAGACCACGGCGGGATCATACCGCTGGAGGCCTTTCATCGCGCCCAGCGCGCTCACGCAGTCGCCCGCGAAGATCAGCGGGGTGCGATCAGCGTGCGCCTCGATCGCTACCGCAAGCGCACGATTGACCGCCGCGACCGGATCGCTGTGCGCGGCAAAATCCGGCGTGATGTCCATCCAGGGCGCGTTCAACGACTGCGCGATGCCACTTTCCCGCACTGCATCGACAGCGGAAACCGCCTGCTTTTCTCCGATCCAGTAGGGCACTCCAATACAAACATAAGCCATAGTGCTGTGTTCTTTCCAGTCATGTGAAACAGAGTAGGCGAGATTGTAGCCAGCGCGGAGATGATTGTCATCCTGCGCGTCGGCGTGGTATGGTATCGTCGAGTCGAGTCGGAAAAGTGCATTTTTGAGAAAAAGGGTGTTTATGGCGTTCAACTGGGCCGGGCGGCATTATGTGATCACCAGCGGCGCGAGCGGGATCGGGCTGGAGACGGCGCGGATGCTCAAAACGCGCGGCGCGAGTGTGACGCTGTGGGACATCAACGAGGAGACGCTGCTGAAGGCGGGCCGTGAACTCAATACACCTACCTGCCATGTCGATGTCAGTGAACCGGCAGCCGTGGCCGGGGCGATGCGCGCAGCGGTCGAGTCCGGCGGATTGCTCCACGGGGTGATCCATTCCGCCGCAATTCTGCGCACGGGGCTTTTTGCCGGGTCTGATGTGGAAACACAGGCGCGTATGGTGGCGGTGAACCTGACCGGCACTATTGCCGTCGCCCATGCCGCGCTGCCCTATCTGACGCAGACCGGTGGCGCGCTGGTGCTGCTGGCGTCGATCGGGGCGTTTTATGGTGGGCCGGAATTCGCCACTTATAACGCCACCAAAGCCGCCGTTCTGAGCCTGGCCCAGGCGCTGCGCATCGAACTGATGGGCAGCGGAGTCACGGTGACGGCTGTCTGCCCCAATTTTGTCGCCACGCCGATGCTGGACGAACGCAACCGGCAGGCCCGGCTTGTCCACGCCAAATCGCCGCTGCGGGAGATCACTACGCCAGACAAGATCGCCGCCACTATCCTGCGCGGGATCGAACGCCGTGAGCCGCTGGTGATCCCCGGCTGGCGGGCGCGGGCAATTTATCGGCTGAGCCGTTATGGAGCGTTCGCCGCACACCGGGTCATGACGCGGGCCTGGCGCAATGCGGAGCGCTGAGAATTTTTTGCACGCGGTTATCGACACAACCATCAACCATTCCAGGCTGAGAGTGTTTTGTGTTTAGAAGCCATTCGGGAAGTCAAAGATTTTCCTGCAAGCTATCATTGTACCCAGCAATAAATATACCTTTTCAAATTGCTTCTGGTTCAGCCGACGGCAGGAATGCCCTTCCTGCGACCCACTTGCCTGATCTGTTATTGTCCGGGGATATGCAGCGCGCTGACGCCTTGACTCAAAGCGCACTGCTCACCGCTTAAAGGATGGCCCATGTTTGATCTGACAGGAAAAGTCGCCGCTGTGACCGGGGGAACCGGCGTGCTAGGTTCGGCCATGTGCCGCGCGCTGGCTCAGGCGGGCGCGTCTGTGGCAGCGCTGGCGACGACTGAACACAAGACTCAGGCCCTGGCGGCGGAGATCACGGGGGCGGGCGGCAGCGCGATCGGCGTGGTGGTCGATGTACTGGAACGTGATACCGTGGAGGCGGCGGCCAGACGTATCCTCGATCAGTTAGGGCCGGTGGATATTCTGATCAACGGCGCGGGCGGCAATAAACCGGAGGCCACGACCAACGCCGATCGCCGTTGGGTCGATCTGCCGCCGGACGCGCTGCAATGGGTGTTCAACCTCAATTTTCTGGGGACGGTGCTGCCGTCACAGGTCTTTGGCCGGGCGATGGGTGAGCGCGGACACGGTGTGATCGTCAACATCTCGTCGATGGCGGCCATACGCCCACTGACGCGCGTGCTGGCCTACGGCGGCGCGAAGGCGGCGATCAACAACTTCACCCAATGGCTGGCGGTGCATATGGCGCAGGAATACAGCCCGCAGATTCGGGTCAACGCGATCGCGCCCGGCTTTTTTCTGACTGAGCAGAATCGCTCCCTGCTGACGGATCAGGCGACCGGCGAGCTGACCGACCGCGGGCGCAAGATCATCGCGCACACGCCGATGGGTCGTTTTGGCGAGCCGGATGATCTGATCGGCACGCTGTTGTGGCTAGTATCCGATGCCAGCCGCTTCGTGACCGGGATCGTCGTGCCGGTAGACGGCGGCTTCAGCGCCTATTCGGGTGTCTAAGGCGCGGCGCATCATCATTCAAAGCTGATGCGCACCGTCACCAACTGCTGCGGCTCGATCGCCAGCGTGATGCGACCGTTGCCGTCCGTCTCCAGGTAACGCTGTGACTCTTCCGCCAGGTTCAGGAGCTGCACATGCTCCGCGCGGGTGTGCGGCAGCAGAAACACTTCCACCGGGCGATCGTGCGGGTTGAGCAGGCGCACGATCCAGCCTTTGCCGCGCTGAGGTGGCTTGAGCGCGGTGAGGATCGCGCCCTGGCCGTCGCTGTCGTCGCCGCGTCCCAGGCTGGTCAGCACCGAAAGGAAGCTGCGGCGCGGGCGTTCCGGTCGGGTCTCGTACTGATAAGCCTGAACCGGCGCGTCATATTCCTGGGCGGCCCGCATCAGCGCGGCGCGATCCGCACCCGGCAGGCCATAGAGGGCATAGCTGGCCGTCAGCGAGCGCTGCATCTGCGCGCCGGGAACCGCCAGCATGGGGCCGTCTGCACGAGCGCCGAGATCGTTGCGGTTCAGCCAGCCGACCGCCCGCACCAGCGTCAGCGCCAGCGTGCTTTGATCGTCTTCGGGAATCGCTTCCACCTCTGGCAGGCCGCGCGCCAGCAGTGCCATCGCCCCCTGCGCACCGCCGATCGCACACGCGGTCTGGATCGGGAATGTGCCCACCGCCAGCCGTTCAGATGCGCCAAAAACGCCGTTGGCGATCACACGCTCGCTTGTAATCCCCGTGCGCAGATGGACGCGCAGGCGGTGATCGCGCGCGGAATTTTCAAACGTGGTGCGGAAGTATACGCCGGGGATGTGATCATAAAAAGTGGCCGTGGTGTAAAGATCAATCGCCTTCAGGCCCCGATCGCGGCTCCGATCCGGGCGCAGCGACGGCGCGATCCTCATGCGGTGGTGCAGCAGCAGGCGCTCGTAGATCGGGGACGACTCGATCCGCACATCCTCCACCTGCGCGGCCTGCGTGATCACGTCGGCGCGGGGCGGAAAATAGCGCCCGGCGTCCCCCGCGTCGCCGCCGTCAAAAAAGCGCAGCACATCACTGATGTTGCCCTGCTCGCGCAGCCAGTCGAGCGCGCCTTCCCGCGCAGACAGGCGTTCCCCTGTCACGCTGCCGATGACGCCGCCCGCTTCAGTGCGCGCCAGAAAACGCTCCTCCGGCATCGAATCGCTCAATTCGAGCGTGTAAGCGGCATAGCCGACGGCGGGCGCATCGGCCAGGAAACTCAGCACCCCGCTGTGATCGTCATGCTCGCCCGGCGGCGACCAGCAGAACATTTGCTCCTCATCACTGCCAGGAGTGCGCAGCCGCAGCGGATAACGACCGTCCGGCAGGTGCAGCGCCAGTTCAACCGGTTGGCGCACCGACCAGTTATGCGCGTTCCACACCACGACATAAGTCGCGGTTCGGGCGGCGGTTCGCATCTCCGAGGCAGACTGCGCGCTGCCATAGGCTCCAAACGTCGCCCGCAGCGGCTTACCGGGCAGCATTTCGAGCGCGCCGGCAATGACCTGCGCCGCGTTATCCTCGATCTGTAGGTAGCGTGTTTCGTTGTCTTGGTGAACCCGATCCACTCCCAGGCCGCCGAGCGCGGTACGCGCCTGATTCCTGATCAGCAGCCGCCAGGCATGATCCGTCAGCGCCCTGAGGGTTTCCATCCGCTGATCGCTGCGCCGCTGGCCGTGAGTCTGCGCAATCGCCAGCCACGGCTCGACGCCATACGTCAGACGGGCCTGCTGGAGCGCATTCTGCTGCTTCAGACTGATCCGCGCCGAAAGCGATCCGCCGGGCAGCGGGCGGTTGGTCGGGGATCGCAGCGCGCCCTTGACGACCGGGCGGCGGTTATCGTGAATCGAACGTCGCAGCGCCCGCACATAATCGGACAGATCGCTCTGTGTGGCGTCCACACCGGCTTGTGATTCCAGATAGGCCAGGGTGTCTTTGGGGGCTTGCCCTACCTCGTCAAAGTTCAGCAGCCACAGATAGGGGCCTTCCGGACGAAGAAGCTGCTGCGCGATCACACTGGTTTTTACGTCGGGTTGGCCGTGGGGGTTGCTGTGCATATCCTGATGGATCACGAGTACACTGCTGCCATCCAGCGACTCCCAGCGGAAAGGGGCATTACGCGCCGGGTGATCATCCCGCAGCAGCGCCGCGCCGATCCCAAACCCACGCAAAATCTGGGGAAGCTGCGCCGGATGCTCGCTATCCTCCAGGCCATAGGCGATCGGCATCAGCTTCACGCCGTAACGCGCCGCATCTGCCCGCGCCAGCAGCAGATTCCGGATCAGCGACTCGCCGCTGACCAGGGTTCGATCCGCATTCACGTACCATGGGCCGATCCCCAGGCGTCCGCCTGCGTTATAAATCACCAGCAGCGTGACCAGTTCTGGTCGCACGCTGCTGACATCTTCCAGCAGCACAGTCTGGCCGCCGAGCAGACAGTAACGGAGCGGTTCGATGTCGCCGCTGGCCCCCATCACATCCAGCAGGCGCGCCATCATGTCCATCAGCCAGGCCCGGCGGCTTTCAAATGTCTCCACACCCTCGCGTTCCCATCGCAGCAGGGGGATAACGTGCAGCGACATCAGTGATGTCTCCGACAGCGGCTTGGTATCCATCGGGGATCGCTTCCTCGCGGGGTTTGGCTTGTAACGATACACTTACTCTATTGTACCCGGTTGCCGAGTTTTGTGAATTCAGGCGCACGGCATTACAAAAAATTCGCAGATCGTTTCATTCTGGCGAGTACGTATTGGCTACATGGTCTCCCCGCAGGTGGTTTGTGCTGCTGGCCCTGCTGCTGGCCGCTGCGTTCAGCCTCGGCCCGATCTTCGAGCCGCCGGATGAATTACAGCACTTCGAGGTGGTGCGGCATCTGGCGCTGAACGGGCGCATGGCCGATCCGCGCCCGCTGATATTCAGCGAGTTTCACCAGGCCCCACTCTATTATGCGCTGCTGGCCCCGCTCTATAGGCTGATCGGCGGCGATGACGACCTCCACGCAGTTCGTGAGCGAGTCAACCCCCACCGTGATTATCGCTGGTGGCTGGAAGGAAATGACAACAAGAACACCTTTCTGCACACCCGCGCCGAAGATTTTCCGTACCGCAGCCCGACTGCGCGGACAGTTCACCTGCTGCGGCTGGTGTCTGTGGCGCTGGGCGTCGGCACGGTGATCATCGCCGATCGGATTTTCGCGCTGATCTGGCCGGGCGATCACGCCGCGCGCTGGCTGGCGCTGGCGATCGTGGCCTGCTGGCCGCAGTTTTTATATGTATCGTCCGCCATCACCAATGACGCGCTGGCTGTTTTTCTTGGAACAGCAGGCTTATGGCGGCTCCTGATCTTTCAGGAGCGCGGCGATCGACGCTCGGCGCTGGGGCTGGGCGTGGTGATCGGCCTGGCGCTGATCACGAAAGTCTCGCTGCTGGTGCTGCTCCTGGCCGCGTTGATCACCGTTGCGTTCCGGCGTGACCTGTGGACGCACGCGCTTGTCGTCTTTCTTGCGGCGGCGGCGCTGGGTGGATGGTGGTACGCGCGCAATCTGATCGTGTTCGGCGACGCCACAATGACCAGCGTGATGTATCAGACCTGGCCGGGCGAGGCGATCGATCCGCTGCGCGTCTCTGCCGTGACGCTTTTGAATCAGATCGAGTGGTTATACCGCCGCACCTGGGCACGCTTCGGCAACAGCGGGTTCATCCCAGCCGCGCCGTGGCTGTATACGCTGTTCGATCTGCTCATCTTGGGGGCGCTGATCGGCTGGGCGTGCAGCATATGGGTACGGCGATCGCGCTGTGCGCCAAATTATTCTGCGACGCTGTGGCTGTATGCCGCGCTGTGGGTGGGCGTCGTGATCGGCTATTCGCTCACCACCCGAAATGGAAGCCACGGACGCCTGCTGCTGCCGGGTATCGCGGCCTGTGCTGCGATCATATCTCATGGGCTGCTGGCGTTGATCCCGCGTCAGGCGCGCATCGCGGCTGCACTGGGCGCATCCCTGGTGCTGGGCGCATCCGGGATAACCGCCGTGTTCGGCAGTTACCTGCCCGCATTTCGACCGCTGCCCCCAGCCAGCGACCCGCATCCGGTCGGCCTGCGCTATGGCGACGCGCTGGAACTGATCGGCGTGTCAGGCCCAACCGTGCGCGGTCAGCCCGGCCAGATCGTGAGCCTTGATCTGACATGGCTTGCCCTGGCTTTCACAGATGCCGATCTGCGCCTTTGGCTCTCCATCCCTGATCTGACCTCGGCGCTGGATCGGCTCAGCTACCCCGCCAATGGCAATCGACTGGCCGCCGATCTGCGCCCCGGCCAGACATGGCGTGACCGCACCGTGTTTGCGATTCCCGTCTCCGCCGCGCCGCAAACCGTGTACTTCATCACCCTCGATGTGTTTGACGGCAGACCGGATAGTCTGCTGCCAGTGACAGCCAGCGCCAGCGGAGCTGCGATCCCGCGTCCCCCTGTCGCGCGTTTGGCGATCAGCGCCCCGCCTGGAGCGATTGATGCCGCCTATACCTTCGCCGGGCGGTTTGATCTGGCCCAACCCCGCTTCCACGACGGGCAATTGTGTCTGGAATGGTCAGCGCGCCAGCCGGTGACGATCGATTTTGGTGTGCTTCTGCGCGGTCTCGCCAGCGATCAGGAAATCTGGCAGCGCGATCATCAGCCGCGCGATGGGCGTTATCCAACCGGCGCGTGGAGCGCAGGCGAGATCGTCGCGTACTGTGTGCCTGTTGACCGGGCTGCTGCCCAGGCCGACACGCTGCTGATCGGCCTGTACGATCCGCAGACCAGTGAACTGTTGGGCGAGGTGGCGCGAATTCTGATGCCGGATAATGGATAATTTACAGTTGGGCCAAACAACCCTTACATTTTGGCGGCATGTTTAGGAGGTGCATTTCACCCGTCTAAGCGCCCATAACCAAAAGGATACGCCGATGACCCGCCAAACGCTGATGGTGCTGATCGCCCTGTTTACCGCCGCGCTGCTGTTGGCGCTGCTGCTGCCGATGTCCCCGGCGGCAGCTCAACCCGGACAGCGCACCCCCCGCCCGGAACGCACCCCACCACCGGAGGTAACACGCCCGCAGCCGACCCTTACCGGCCCGCAGATCACCCGCACGCCGCTGCCCGATTACGCGGCGACCGCGCAGGCCCGCGCCACGCAGACCAACCTTAACCCCACCGCGATCCGAGCCACGGCGCTGGCCGCTGCGACCCGTATCGCTGATTTTGACCTGACAGATGAGCAGATCGAAGCGCTGACGCTGCTGCTGGAAAGCGTCATCATCGATCTGGAGCGCACCGAAAGCGGCGCGTTGGTCAGTGTGACGATCTCCGAAGCGGGCTTTAACGCGATCGTGGATGCGCTGGCCGATCAAACCGAGTACAGCGCGGAGCAGATCAGCGTCGATCTCATCCCCGGCGGCATGATCATCACCGTCGAAGATGCCGTTATGGTGGCGGGTCAGAACCGTGATCTGGTCGTTGAACTGGCGGTCAGCGCGGTGGACGGTGAGGTCGTGATCGAGGTGGTATCCGTCAGCCCAGGCGCGCAAACGGCGGCTTCCAATGAAGTGGCTGCGCTGGTCGGCAGCGCGCTCAATGCCCAGACCGACGCGGTGACGTTCGTCGAGGTCGATGCCCCGATCAGCTACTCGGTCGCGGCGGTCACGATCGAAGACGCGCAGATCACGCTGGTGATCGCCTTGACTTTTGAATGAGGCATAGCAGGGCGCAGATTGTGACGATCCGCGCCCCTGATGATCGCATCGCCGATCAGCGCTTCAGCACGGCGGGGTTGCACACATTGGCATACTCGCCTTTTGTCAGCGCCGCCACGATCAGCCTGGCCGCATCGATGCCGACATTGATCTGCGCGTCGGTGGTGCTGGCGGCCAGATGCGGCGTGTGGATCACGTTTGGCAGGCCCAGCAACGGATGATCCGGCGGCGGTGGTTCCTGAGCGTAGACATCCAGCGCTGCGCCAGCCGCGTGCCCGCTTTTCAGCGCCTGGGCCAGATCGGTGTCATTGATCAAGCCGCCGCGCGCCGCGTTGATGATCCGCACGCCTTTTTTCATCTTCGCCAGCGAGGGTGCATTGATCATCTCGCGCGTTTCGTCGGTGATCAGACTGTGAAGGCTGATAAAGTCGGCGCGGCTGAAAAGTGTATCCAGATCGACCATTTCCACGCCCAGATCGGCGGCGATGTCTGGCGCAATATACGGATCATAGGCGACGACGGTCATGTCAAAAGCCTGCGCGCGTTTGGCAACGGCGCGGCCAATCCGCCCGAAGCCGACCACGCCCAGTGTTTTCCCACGTAGTTCAACCCCCACGAACGACTTGCGATCCCAATTGCCGCCCGCCAGCGAACCGTGCCCCTGCGGGATAAAGCGGGCCAGCGCCAGCATCAGGCCGAGCGTCATCTCCGCCGTGGAAATGGTGTTGCCGTCCGGCGTGTTGACGACCACGATGCCGCGCGCCGTCGCCGCGTCCAGATCGACATTATCGACGCCCACACCCGCGCGGGCGATGATCTTCAGGCGGTCGGCTTTTTCGATCAGTTCCGCATCGGCGGTTGTGGCGCTGCGGATGATCAGCGCGTCCGCTTCTGGCACGGCGGCCAGCGTCTGCTCGCGGTTATAGGCGGCGGCGGTGACGTGAAAGCCATCCACCGCTTTCAGGATGTCCACCGCGCGCGGATCGACGTTATCGAGGACGAGGATATGGTGCGTTGGCATAGGCGACATAGGGTGATTTTCAATCCTTTTGGTGTGAAGTGCCCAGTCAGTTAACGGGTTATGAATGGCGAGTCGTTCAGCAAAGGCGACCTGGACGGCTTTAGAACAATTTGAGCTGCGTGGGCGGGTCTTTGGGATCGGCCGACTCCTCTTCCACCGGGTCGGGTTCCGGCGCGGGCGTGGCTTCGATCGTCCCCGATCGCCGTTTGCGCACTTCCTCCAGCACGTCCACCAGCCGCCTGATGTCCGCTTCCATGTCGTGGCGCAGGGCGGGATTGCGCAGCGCCGCCGCCGGGTGAAACAGGGGATAATAAGCGCGACCGCCATCATATTTGGGCTGGCCGTGAATCTGCGTGATCTTGCCCTTCGGGAAGTAGCGTTCCATGCTGAAGCGCCCCAGCGTGGCGATCACCAGCGGGTCGATAATCTCGATCTGGCGATCCAGATAGGGTTTGCAGGCGATAATCTCATCAGGCATGGGATCACGGTTTTCTGGTGGACGGTGCTTGACCACGTTGGCGATAAAGACCTGCTCGCGCTTCATCCCGATCAGATTCAGCAGATAATCCAGGTAACGACCAGACTGGCCGACGAACGGAAGCCCCTGCTGATCTTCGTTATAACCTGGCCCTTCGCCAATAAACAGGATTTCGGCGCTCACATCCCCATAACCTGGGACGCCTTTGGTCGCCTTCTCCCATAATCGGCAGGCCTTACAAACGCGCACCTCTTCGGCGATCGCCGCCAGACGCGCGGCGCGATCCTCGCTCATCGCTCTCTCCTCGCTTGCTTTCGTCCACGTCCCGCAAACCGCCGGACAAATCCCAGTCTAGCGCACGAATTTTAACATCGCGTGAGCCTTTGTTCGATCCTCAGATGAGCAGGGTGACGAGCATACTCAGCATAAGAATGCTGGCAAGGGTAGAGAACAGGATTGACGCGGTGACGAACTGCGCTTCGCCGCCAAACTGTGCCGCCAGTACCCCGGCCAGCACAGCGGTGGGCATGGCAAGCTGCGTGATCGTCACCTGGCGCATCAGGCCATCCAGGCCCAGCGCCGCCGTCACCAAGACCGCGATCAGGGGCGAAAGAATTAACCGTCCCCCTGCCGCAACGACCACCGGCCCGATCTGCCCGCGCAGGGACGTGCTGCGAAGCTGCAAACCCAGCACCACCAGCATGGCGGGAACCGTCGCCCCGGCCAGCAGACTGATCGACCGGGTGATGGGCAGCGGCACGGTGAGACTGCCTGCGTTGACGATCAACCCGGCGATCGTGGCGTAGATCAGCGGGACCTTAAAGGCGTTGAGCAGGGCATCTCTGCCGCTGACCGATCCGCGTGACGCCAGCCATACGCCCAGAATATTGGTGACGACGACAGAGGCGACATAGGCGATCACGGCGTACTGACGCGCCTCAGAGCCAAAAGTAAACTCGTTGAACGGGATGCCATAATTGGCCCCGTTAAACGCGATCAGCGACAGGACGTAGGCGCTCGCCATCCGCCGGTCGAGGCCCATCACGCGCGCGATCCCGAAACCGGCCACGCTGAGGATGATAAGCGTCACGACAATGGCCGCAGTGACCTGGATCAGCACACTGCCAACCACCTCAGAAGACGACAGGCTCTGGAAGACCAGCGCAGGCGAGAACAGATAAACGATCACGGTGGAAAGCGACTGCCGATCGAGGGCAAAAAACTCGCCCAGCAGCGCGCCCAGCGCCACGATCAGCATGATCGGCGCGATCACGGTCAGGATAATTTCGAGAAATTGTGACATCGTGTGCGGTTCTGGAATAGCGCAGCGCCTTATTGTAGCCGCTGGCCGATCGCATCGACCACGGGCCGCGCATAACCAATACAGGCCACAGGCATCACGCGCAGCACATCTCCTCAATGACGATTCTTTCGGTTTCTATAAAGAAACTTTTACCACGCCGTCTGAGGTAATCAGAGTACAATTTTAGATACAAATGTTTCGTGAGCAGGACTCATGTTGATCAAACCACTGCTGGTTATCCCCACAACCGCCGACGAATATCAGAATTTTGCGATCCGCGTGCTTCATTACACGCTGATCGGGCTGGGAGCGATTACGCTGCTGGCTTTCTTTGCGGCCTCGACCCCTCTCCAGCGCTCGCTGATCGGTGTCCTGGCGGTCATCCTCGGCGCGAGTTACAGCCTGCTCCACCTGCGCCGCTTTTCCCTGGCCTATCTGGTGTTCGTCGTGTCGTTCTGGCTGCTGATCACGTTCGCTACCATAAACATCAACGGCATCCGCAATTCGAGCATCGGCGCCTACGTCGTCATCATCATCTTTACCGCGATCTTCTTCACCAACAGCCGCGCTGTGATCGTGGTTACGATGCTGAGTATCCTGAACTACGTGATCCTGGTCGTCGGCGAGCTTCAGGGTGTGCTGCCGCTGATGACCACGCCGCTGTATATTGAGGATCGCTTTTTCCAGAGCGTCGGTGTCTCGATGTCTGCCGGTGTGCTGGTCTATTCCTCATCGCGGCTGATTCGCAAGACGACCGCGCGGCTGCGAATGCAGGATCAGATCGTGACGCAGCGCAACCGCGAGCTGGAGGCGGAGATCGCCGAACGGAGACGAGTTGAAGCCGTGCTGCGCGCCAGCGAGGAAAAGTATCGCCTGCTGTTTGAAAACTCGACGCTGTTGTGCGCTGTATATGACCGTGCTGGAACGGTCATGCTGATCAACCCGGCGGCGGCGGCGATCTACGACCATTCTCCGTCAGATTTGCAGGGCCAGCCGATCACCGCGCTGATGTCCGTCAACGACGCCGCTGGTGCGCTCGAATGTCATGCGCGCGTGATGCGCACCGGCACAGCGGAGATCATCAACGGGCACACCACGCTGCCGAACGGACGCGAAATCTATTTCATGCGTCACGTCATGCCGCTGCCTGATCCGGCTGAATTCGGCGGCGAGATCGATCAGGTGCTGGTCATCACCACCGATGTGACCGAGCAGCGGGTGGCCGAACAGCGTCAGCGGGAATTGGTGCTTGCGAAAGAAAAAAGCGCCTTCCTGACCGAATTTCTGGGCACCATCTCTCACGATTTGAAAACGCCACTGGGGGTGATCGCCAACAGCCTGTATCTGCTGGAACGCGCCGCCGAACCTGACCGGCGTCAGACCAAAATCGAGCAGATCACTCAGCAGGTGCAGCTCATGGATCGTTATATCCAGGATATGCTGATGATCTCCCGGCTGGAATATATGCCGACGATGGACAGCCGTCAGCTCGACCTGCCGCCCCTGGTGGAGGGCGTGATCAACGATCTGAAACCGCGCATTGAAGATAAACATATCGATGTGCGGGTGATCACCCAGGCGCATCTGCCGCAAATTCCCGGTGACGCCGACCAACTGCGGCGGGCGCTGGTTAACCTGGTCGAAAACGCGGTCAACTATACCCCACGCGCCGGTCAGGTCGCCGTCACGCTGGGCCGCCAGGATCACAGCCTGATGATCGAAGTCACCGACACGGGCATCGGGATCAAGCCGGAGGATGTGCCACACGTCTTCGAGCGTTTTTACCGCGCGCCAGAAGCCCGCTCCATCCTCAGTTCAGGAACCGGTCTGGGGCTGGCGATCGTCAAGAAGATCGTCGATCTGCACCAGGGGCGGATCGAGGTTTCCAGCCAGTCCGGAACCGGCACATCCTTCCGTATGTATCTGCCGCTGCAACCCATCGGCGCTTCCTGAGCATGTCCAAGCGTACTCAGGCGCTCAACGCCCGGCGCAGTTCATCCATCGCGGTGCGGATTCCCTGCGGGTAGCCGAAAACCGCCGTCCCCACAATCAGCACATCAGCCCCGGCCTGGGCGGCGCTCATCGCGGTGGTATGATTGATGCCGCCGTCCACCTCCAGATCAATGGGATGCCTCGCCTCGCCGATCATCGCGCGCAGCACCGCCACTTTGCGCAGCGTACCGGTGATCAATTCCTGACCGCCGAAACCGGGATTGACCGTCATCACATTGATCACATCAACCCTATCCATGATCTCCGCCAGCACGCCCGGCGGTGTGTGCGGGTTCAGCGCGACCCCCGCGCCGCAGCCCAGTTCACGGATGTGCTGCAAGGTGCGGTGCAGGTTGGGGCTGGCTTCGAGGTGCACGGTGATCCGGCTCGCGCCAGCCTCCGCGAAGGCCGCGACATGGCGTTCAGGTTCGACGATCATCAGGTGAACGTCCAGCGGCAGCGAGGTTACACGCCGCACCGCTTCCACGACCAGCGGCCCTATCGTAATATTGGGGACAAAGCGCCCATCCATCACATCCACATGGATCATAGCCGCGCCGCCCGCTTCCGCCTCCTTGACCTGCTCCCCCAGCCGCGTGAAATCCGCCGCCAGGATCGACGGCGCGAATTTGATCGCTCCCATAAAGTTCCCTCGTCTCGACGCTGCGTTGATCAGTGAGTGTGATGATTGCTGATCTGCGCGATCTGCGCAACTGGCCGCCGCATAAGATTTCGCTGAACACTTGCCAGCGCAATGGCATCGGCGCGCTATACTTTGAGCACTGCACAGGTGAAGATGTGATGAAAGGAACACCCCGATGGAATATCGCCGCCTGGGAAATGCGGGAGTCAAGGTCAGCGCGATCTCGCTGGGCGCCTGGCTGACGTATGGCAGCAGCCGCGTTGAAGAGGACATTGCCGGCGACTGCCTGCGCAAAGCGATCGACTCCGGCATCAATTTTATTGATGTGGCTGATATTTACGCTTATGGCGCGGCGGAGACGGTGGTAGGCCGCGTGATCAAGGATTACCGGCGCAGCGATCTGGTGATCAGCACCAAAGCCTTCTGGCCGATGAGTGAGAACGTCAACGCTCGCGGGCTGTCTCGCAAGCACATTTTTGAGTCGGTGCACGCATCGCTCAAACGCTTCGACATGGAATATCTCGATATATTCTTCTGCCATCGCTTTGACCCGGACACGCCGGTCGAGGAAACCGTGCGCGCCATCGACGATCTGATCCGCCAGGGCAAGATCATGTACTGGGGGACGAGCATGTGGACGGCGGATAATCTGGAAGCCGGGCTGCACGCGGCCAGAGTGGTCAATGCGCATCGCCCGGTGACGGAACAGCCGATCTATAACATGCTCGACCGTGAGCAGGTGGAAGGGCCGGTAGAACAGGTCTGCCAGGCAAACGGGATCGGCCTGGTGGTATGGAGTCCGCTGGCGCAGGGTGTGCTGACCGGGAAATACAATAACGGCATTCCTGAAAACAGCCGTGCGGGCAGCGTCGATCAGGCCTGGTTCAGCCGCCAGATCGCGGAAGACCGGCTTGAGCGCGTCCGTAAGCTGACGGCCCTGGCCGACGACATGGGTACGACGACCGCCGCGCTGGCGCTGGCCTGGGCGTTGAAAAACCCCGTCGTCAGCAGCGTGATCACCGGCGCGAGCCGCCCGGAGCAGATCGACGAAAATCTCAGGGCGCTCGACGTGCAGATCACAGACGAGATCAACGCGCGCATTGAAGACATTCTGCAAAACAGGCCGGTCGCGGCCAGCGCGTGATGGCATCACTGAATAGAGGGCGGGGTTCATGCCTGCGCCCGCGCCTGGTTCAGATGGCCGCTTTCAACTCGGCGTGCGCGGCAACTTCGCCCTGATACAGGCGGTTCAGATGTTCCTGCAAGGCCGTGAACATCTCGGTCACAGCGGTCTCTGGCAGCGGAAAATCAAGATTGTACTGAGTGGTCATGGCGCGGATGTCGGCCGTCAACGAATCCGTGGTCTGCCAGGCGTTACCGCCGCGCATGAGGGTGGCAAAGCGTTCCCGCAGGAGGGTTTTTACTTCGCCGAAGGTTTCATCTGGCAGACAGGCCTCCGCAAAGGTGCTCCAGCGCGCGGCCAGTGCATCATAGCGATCGGCCACTGTGCTCAGACGAGGATTGGCGGTGATCTGTGCCGCTTCCCGCAGAAAACGCGCATACAGCCCGCGCAGCGCGCCCTCACCCACACTCATTTCGACGCCCTCGAACGCTGAACGCAGCGCGCTGAAAAATCCGCGCCGGTCGGCAAACAGCGACGGCCAGCTTTTCTTATTCCTGCTGTCCGTCATCATCTTCGCCCATCTGCCGCCTCCTTGTGGCGTTTGTCGAGCGCAGTTTAGCGATCTTTTGTCCGGGATGAGCATAATCAGGCAAGATCGGTCAAGTCAGGCCAGGCGGGGAGCTTATCCAAATAATCCGCGACGCGGGGGGATGGCGTGGGTCAGTGTTGTAAATCCGCCGCCATGCAGGTCATAAACCGGTCGAATCTCATCTAGGATCAGGCGCACCGCCTTGTGCGATCGATCGTGGTGGTTCAGCATCTCCAGAAAGCCGCCGTGTTCGCGGAAGATGGCCTGAGCCACCTCCGGTTCAATGACTTCTTGCTGTAAGCCGATGTCGCGCTTCCATTCCTTCTCCCCCCACTGCCATTTTTCGGGGTAAAAGTAGTAATACAGCGGATAAAGCGCCGCCGTCACCACAGACACACCGCGCTGCCGGTAGCTCCACAGATCAACCCCGGCGCAGCGGGCGATCTCTGCGATCAGAATCAGCGCCTGGACGCACAAGACCTGATTTTGAAGCCCCTGGGCGGCACTGGTCTCCACGGCGCGGGGGATATAACCTTCCGGGTGAACGTGCTGATCGATCGTCTCCCGGTAAAGTGCCGTTCCGGTTTCAAAAAGCGGCTCATTTTCCAGCAGCACGCCGGCCCCGGTTTTCAGCGCCGCCAGCCACAGCGCATCGATCAGCGGGAGATCATGGATCGACGTGTCCAGCGCATCGATTCTTTCCGCAAAGCGATCGCGCCACGCCACCTGATAATCGGCGCTGAATACGGGATGATCCCTCAACATTTCATGACACTGCGCCATGATCAGCGTATCGGCCAGGCTGGCGCGATAATCTGGCGCTTCATCCAGAGCCGATTCGACCAGCGCCGCCAGTGCGTCCACAGCGCGCGCGCCCGCTTCGGTGTCACCCAGCGCGCGGAAGCGGAAACTGTCTCGCTGCGCCTGCGCGATCAGCCGCTCAGGTCTCAGCGCATCCATATGCGCCCAGGCCGTTTTGAACGGCGCGCGGCTGCGATGGGCGGCGGCGGCCTGAACTTGCTCAGAGGTAAATTTGAGGGCGTAGTGGCTGGGCTTCACCGTCAACTCAATATCACTCAGGAACTGACCCTTACGGATTCGTCCCAAGATCAAATGTTAGATTTTAATTTAAGATGTTACAATAGTGTGATAAGATCGCCGCCAAATGAAGCCTCTAAACGCGAGAAATCATCGTGACGCACGATCCGTCTTCCAAGACTCCCTCGATGGAACCGGAGCGGGAACCGCCGCTGATTCTTTCCGGGGATAATCCTCAGGACACATTAGACCATATCCGCCAGAAGATGGAAAGAGTGGCGGCAGAGTTTTCCAGCGGCAGGCTGAACCGCGCGCAGTTCAACGCGATCTACGGCCACTATACCGAACAGCGCGCCATCATCGAAAGCCTGGTCCGGCGTAACCCGGACAGCGATGCGTGGAAGCAGGTCGCGCGGCGCGGGCATACCACCTTTCTGCGCCTGCATTTCGAGTCGCGCCCGCTGTATTATGTCGTCTTTCGACACCGGGAAAAAAAGCCGCTGATCGCGGGCGGCAAGCCCCCCGCCAACACCGCGCCGCAGATCGTCCGTCTGCTGCGGGGGTTGTGGGAGGTCAAGACGCTGCCGGCCAACACGGTTGCGCGCAAGGAGATCGAGAACGGCCAGTGGCTGGTGCTGGCGATCGGGGAATGGGCGGTGACGATCGTGATCTTTTCGCTCCAGCCGTCCGCCATCCAGACCAACCTGATCCGCGATCTTCAGTCGGACTTCGAGCGTGCCAACCGTCTGTCGCTCCAGCGTGGGCTGACGGCTGACATGATGGTCTTCCCTCAGCGCGCGATCCTGCGGCTGACCGGCCCACTGGAATAATGGCTACAACAAGGCCTGCGGGCGAGGCAGTGCGTCCATGTGCGAGGTATGCGTCACGCACAGCACTCCAGAGAGCGCGAACGCGATCACGCCCTGGTTGTCGATCGTCAGCGCGTTTGGCGCAACCTTGACCGGCGGCAGATCGGCCAACAGCTGCACCTGAACGGCATGGGCCAGCAGATCGATGGCGAAGCGCTGAAACAACAGGGTGAGGTCAGCGCCGTCGTAAACGCGGATCACCCCAGTATCCACATCACTGGTGATCAGAAAATTGCCTCCTGGCGAACAATCCATTTTGTTGACGAAGTAGTGTGCATCCAGCCCACGGCGCGGCTTGCCGCTGGAATCAGTCAGGACGATCTGTCGGCCATCCGTGACGAAAATCGACCCGCCGCCGCGCGCAATGGCGATCTGAGGGCGAAGTTCAGTCAGTGGGGACAGCCCCAGGTTAAAACGCCCGACGTGAATATGCTGCTGGTAGAGATGGATGTGCGCGCTGTCGTCCAGCGCAGCGCTCAGGCCCAGGAAGCGATCGAGCGCTATGGCGCGCAGGTCTTCGGACTCCTCGGCTTCCAGCGCGATCTCCCGTCCTTCAGTTTCGAGGTAAAGCTGCGCGCCACCTTCATAATACAGGCGCATACGGCCATCGTCGGTCAGATACGTGTCAAACATCATGCCCTGAAAAAACGGCAGCACCGTGCCGTTGGGCGCCTTCAACTCGCTGATGAAGTCCTGCCAGTCCGACGCGCGGCGATCTGGCGGAGGACGAAACACACGCTCTTCCAGCGGCGTGCCGGTCTCCAGCTCATAATAGGCCACCCGATCGCGGCGTGACCAGGCCGCCAGCAGCAGCGGATCGCCTTCGAGGATATGCACATCGGAAATCGTCCGGTTGGTGAGGTGCAGCCGCCAGCTCATCATCAGTATTTGGGATAATTTGGGATAAAGTTGCGATTAGCATACAATGGATTCGGCTGTTGTGGCAAGTAGGCTGAGGATAAAAAACGCGCGCGGAGTGGGGCGGTTAGTCAGCGGCAGAACTGGACTGCACCGTGATCTGGCCGCGCGGCGCGGTCAGGATCAGCGAGACGCGGCGGGTGCTGTCCTCGTAATCGCGGTCTTCCAGAAAATCGCCCTGCAAAAAGCGGTAGATGGCCTCATCAAAGATCGGGTCAATGCCGTTGCCGCCGCGTTCCAGTTCCAGCAGCGCGTCGATCGTCTCCGGGACGCGCACGACCAGCGCCCCATTAAGCGTGGTGATCGTGCCGGGATCATTTTCGATGTCAGCGGCCTGAGGCGCATAATCAGGCAGCGTCACCAGCACATTCCCGGTCTCGACTTCCAGCCCGATACGTTCGAGTTGCAGTTCATTCAGGTTGAAGACGACATCGCCGTCCGCAGCGCGAAAGGCCAGATCGATCGCCACATCGGGCGGCAGGGCCAGGCGCAGCCGTCCACGGCCCACCGCATCCAGCCGGGGCAGACCTGAAGCGCGGGTCTCGGTCAGCGCGAAAGTGGCGCGGCCATCGTCATTTTCGGTGTACTCAATGTCAATGACACTTTCCAGGCTGCCCGTAAATGTGCCAGAGATTCCGCCGCCCGGTTCCGCCGCCACAATATCGACCGCCGTGGTGCGCACCGTGACGTTCACCTGAAGCAGCGTGATCGCCTCGCCCACTGGCTGATCGATCGTCACCCGCAGATCGTCCCGTTCCTGCGACGCTCGCTGCGAGTAGCTAATCACCGTCATGCCTGCGATCAGCGCCAGCGTCACCGCCACGGAGACAGCGCCGGACGCGGGAACGCGCGCGCGCAGCAGCAGGCTCAACCCCGCGATCAACAGCAGCCCCGGCCACGCTCGAATCATCAGATCATAGGCTCCGTCCGGCAGCGCATCGACGGCGCGCAGAGTCAGGATCAGCGACACTGCGATCAGCACAAAGGCCCACAAAAGAGTCGTTCGCCGCTGAACGCGCACCGTCTAACCCCTTATCTGACGCAGAAAGAAGATGACGCTGAGGAGCAGCAGAGCCACCGGCCAGAAGAAGCCTCGGTCTTCAGGCAGGGACACGCTTCCGGTCTGCTGAAGTGCCCAGGCTCCGGCGATCACGAGGATGATGAACATGACCAGAAGGGGTTGGAGCGAATGACCCCGGCGTGGCAGCAGGAGCGACTGCTGCGGCATGGCCCACCACAGCGCCAGGTAGAGGATCACCCCACCCCCCAGGCTGACGAGGGTAAAGGCCGCCAGCAGCAGCCGGATCAGCCAGGCGTTAATGTGCCAGGACGCGGCTAATCCACCGCACACGCCGCCAAAAACCCGATCGGTGAAACTGCGCTGCATGAAGCCTAGATCAAATCCTGACGCTGGAAAGGATAGCGGCGGTCAGAGTCGGTGCGCCATCTCATCTGCCTACGCCTCGTTCAGCACGTCCGACGGACGCACAAAGCGGATCAGGGCGCGGATGCGGGCGAATTCCACCTCATCGCCGTCACGCAGGCGATATTTGCGGCGCGGGGTGAGTTGAAAGCCGTTGATGCGCGTGCCGTTGGTGCTGCCCAGATCTTCGATATACAGCCCGCCTTCGTGCCGGGTGATGGCCGCGTGCTGGCGCGAGACCCCATTCTGGTAAGCCCCAAACGAACTGAGGTCAAGGCTCAGCCCCTTCGCTTCTTCGCCATCGGCGGTGCGCCCGACCATGATGATCTCATCCATGTCCAGCAAAATTTTCTTGTCGCCGATCTTGAACTGAAGGCGCCACGCCGGCCCCAGGATATTCGTCTCTGGACGTGCGGGCCGATCTTCCATCGGCTGCGCGGCGTCTGTCGAACTGAGAAAACCGGTCTCACGTTTGGGTTCTTCCGTCACAACCGTCATCC
>Ga0224723_1000629_pt1 | contig 23863 bp, 25 predicted proteins | sample Balambano_FR2_Me_FD_161647 | JGI IMG/M metagenome (GOLD analysis project Ga0224723, IMG submission 161647) | Freshwater sediment microbial communities from Lake Towuti, South Sulawesi, Indonesia - Balambano_FR2_MetaG | ecosystem: Environmental > Aquatic > Freshwater > Lake > Sediment | place... | reverse complement strand
ATCCCCAGCCCCCGCTCTTTAAGAGGAACTTTTACTATGACTTTGGCAAACTCTGAACCTCAAGCCCTTAACTTTGAGTGCGAAACCGGGAATTACCATACCTTTTGCCCGATTAGCTGCGTTGCGTGGCTTTACCAAAAGATTGAAGACAGCTTTTTCCTGGTGATTGGCACTAAAACCTGCGGCTATTTCCTCCAAAACGCGATGGGCGTGATGATCTTTGCCGAGCCGCGCTACGCCATGGCGGAACTGGAGGAAGGCGATATCTCAGCTCAACTCAACGATTATGAGGAACTGAAGCGCCTGTGCTTGCAGATTAAGCGCGATCGCAACCCCAGCGTGATCGTCTGGATCGGCACCTGCACTACCGAAATCATCAAGATGGACTTGGAAGGGCTGGCACCCAAACTCGAAGCAGAGATTGGGATTCCCATCGTGACTGCCCGTGCGAATGGCTTGGACTACGCCTTTACTCAGGGCGAGGATACCGTGCTGGCAGCAATGGCGCACCGCTGCCCTGAGAAGGCTCCGAAACTGGATTCGGAAAAGGAAGAGCGGAATGCGATCGCCAAACTGCTCAACTTTGGGCGCAAAAAAGAAGACATTGCCGCCGAAGAATCCGAATATGTCGATCATCCGCCCCTCGTTTTGTTTGGCTCTCTGCCCGACCCCGTCGTTACCCAACTCACCCTGGAACTCAAACGACAGGGCATCAAAGTTTCCGGCTGGCTCCCCTCCAAACGCTACACCGAGTTACCTGTACTCGAAGAAGGCTACTACGTTAGTGGCGTAAATCCTTTCCTCTCGCGCACCGCCACCACCCTGATGCGCCGCCGCAAATGCAAACTGATCGGCGCACCCTTCCCCATCGGCCCCGACGGCACCCGCGCCTGGATTGAGAAAATCTGTTCCGTCTTCGGCATCGAGCCAAAAGGCTTAGACGAACGCGAAGCTCAAATCTGGGACAGCCTGGAAGACTACCTGAAGCTGATTCGCGGCAAATCCGTCTTCTTCATGGGCGACAACCTGCTAGAAATCTCCCTGGCCAGATTCCTGGTACGCTGCGGCATGACCGTTCCCGAAATCGGTATCCCCTACATGGACAAGCGCTACCAGGCAGCAGAACTGAGCCTACTCGAAAAAACCTGCCAGGAAATGGGCGTTCCTACTCCCAAAATCATCGAAAAGCCCGACAACTACAACCAGCTTCAGCGCATTCAGGCACTTCAGCCAGATCTGGTGATTACAGGCATGGCCCACGCCAACCCCCTGGAAGCACGCGGCATCAACACCAAATGGTCGGTCGAGTTCACCTTCGCCCAAATTCACGGCTTCACCAACGCCCGTGATGCCCTAGAACTCGTCACCCGCCCCCTCCGCCGCAACACCAATCTCAAAGACTTGGGCTGGGACAAACTCGTGCGCGAAGAAGCCAAAATCTAGAAGCAAAATCTAAGAAATACTCTCAGGTCGCAGTTCCTTTAGATAGGAATTGCGACCATTCTTTTGCTTCACTCAAGAATGTTTTAACAGCAGGTGTAGCGGTTTCAAGAGATGGAACTGCGAGAGCGAGATGTCTGTACTGTTTCGGTTTGAGTGATAAAACGTGCAGTCCTGAAAGGTCTAAAGGTAAAGCCATTTCAGGGACAATTGTAGCTCCTATTCCCTCTTGCACCATTGCAAAAATTGGTCGTAAGTCAATTACTTCAAACTGGATATTGGGAGTCACTTTCGCTTTGCGAAACATACTTATAACAATTGGTTCACAGCCTGCTTTGGACATAATGAACGATTCATCAGCAAGTTGTCAGATGTGAATTTCGCTCTGTTTTGCGAGGGAATGATGAGTTGCCTGCAACTCCTTCTCCAAAGCGGTCACTGCATGGCTCACAGCCGATTGCGTCATTCCTAACTGCTCACTGTCCAGTGTAAAACTATTAACCTCTGCAACAGGCGCAAAGGACTGGATTTGTGCTGCTGGCTTTAGTCTTAACACACTGAAAGACTTGTTTAGGATGAAATAGCCCTGCTAATTCAGTTTGAACTTGAGTAGAATCAACCCTGGTGGAACAGGGGCTTAAGCCCTTTGTGATGTCAGCTTCACAAAGAACTGGTATTACCTAACATCTATTCTGGTAATTAAGTAGAAAAAGTGAACTATGCAGAAAATTGTTTTTGAGCTAGAGGTCTATTCCTTCCACATTGACTTTCTTGGTCATGTGAACAATACAGTTTATACCCAGTGGATGGAGATTGGTCGAACAAAACTTTTAGAAGCAGTTGGAATGCCCCTTCACGCTATCTTTCAACAGGGGTTTGCACCCGTGTTGGTGCAGACGAACATTACCTATAAGTCGCCGTTGCTGCTGGGCGATCGCGTTCACGTTCAACTGTGGCTTTCGGAACTGCGAAATGCTTCTGCGGTGATGCAGATTCACTTCTTTAACCAACACCAGACCTTAGTAGCTGAGGGACAGCAGAAAGGATTATTTGTCGATCGGCAAACGATGCGACCCAGAAGGCTTCAGCCAGAAGAATGGGCTTTATTTCTTCCCTATCTCATTCAGCAATAAAAAAGGACACATCATGCCCCTTTTCACCATTATTCAATTGTTGTCTCGTTTCCAGGCAGAGCCAGGAACGAGGAATTTAACCTTTGTATTTGGCTCCTTAGACAGGAATCGCCTCTGGAAGTGGGACGGGTGATTTGACCTCTGCCAGCAAATCGTGTAGCTCTGTACCCTCTATTACCTCAGTGTCGAGCAGCTTGGTGGCGATCGCCTCCAGCAGTTCCCGATTTTGGTCAAGGATATCGAGCGCGTGTTGGTGAGCGCTTTCTACGATTTCCTTTACCTCACGATCGATCGCTTCGGCGGTTTGCTCACTCACTGCACGACGAGGGTTTGGAGCGCCATTCTCCAGAAACATTCCCTGCTGGCGCTCATAGGCAAGTGGCCCCAATACCTTGCTCATGCCGTAGGTCATCACCATTCGCTCTGCCAGGTCGGTAGCGCGTTGCAGGTCATTGGATGCACCTGTAGTGATGTTGCCAAAGATGATTTCTTCAGCAGAGCGTCCGCCTAACATGGTGGCGATTTGTCCGCGCAGTTCTGTTTCATCCATCAGGAAGCGATCTTCAGTGGGCAGTTGCAGTGTGTAACCTAAAGCTGCCATACCGCGTGGCACAATCGAGATTTTTTCGACCCGACCGCTTCCGGGCATGAGTGCGCCAACAAGGGCGTGACCGACTTCGTGGTAGGCAACAATCTTCTTCTCCTTTTCATTGAGAACGCGACTCTTCTTCTCCAACCCGGCGACGACTCGCTCGATCGCTTCGGCAAAGTCTTCCTGGGCAACGGTTTCACGTCCACGACGGGCGGCTAACAAAGCGGCTTCATTTACCAGGTTGGCTAAGTCGGCTCCGGCAAAACCGGGAGTGCGAGTGGCGATCGCCCTCAAATCAATGTCTGATCCCAGCTTCACCTTTTGGGAATGAATGTTGAGAATTTCTTCCCGTCCCGATAGGTCAGGGCGATCGACTAACACCTGTCGGTCAAATCGTCCGGGACGCAGCAATGCTGGGTCAAGCGTTTCAGGGCGGTTGGTGGCTGCCAGCACAATCACCGTTGCATCACCTGCGGCGAAACCATCCATCTCAGTCAACAACTGGTTGAGCGTTTGCTCTCGCTCATCATTACCGCCATAAAAGCCACCTGAATTGCGGGACTTCCCGATCGCGTCTAACTCATCAATAAACACGATGCAAGGGGCTTGCTTCTTCGCTTGCTCAAACAAGTCACGCACTCGTGAGGAACCTACTCCAACAAACAGTTCTACAAACTCAGAACCAGAGATGCTAAAGAAAGGAACGCCTGCCTCTCCTGCAACCGCCTTAGCCAATAGCGTTTTGCCCGTGCCAGGAGGTCCAACCAGCAGTACCCCTTTTGGAATGCGGGCACCGATTTGGGTGTAGCGCTTTGGCGTTTTGAGAAATTCAACGATTTCGACTAGCTCTGTTTTTGCTTCCTCAACGCCTGCCACATCCGCAAAGGTGATTTTGTCAGACTCTCCTTCTACATAAACTTTTGCTTTACTCTTACCAATCGAAAGTGCGCCCTGCGGGCCACCGCCGCCCCGATTGATAAAAAACTGCCAGATTGCCACGAAAATCAGTGGCGGAATTACCCAACCTAAAATGCTAGTAAACCAACTGTTGCGAGGGGGTGGCGTAGCGGCAAATTCAACCCCTTTTTCCTCTAACAGCTTGGGCAATTCCAGGTCAAAAATGGGCGTGGTAGACAATACCTGCCCAGGTTGGTCAGCTTCTGCCTTAAGCTGATAGCGAATCTCATTTTGCCCCACCGAGGCACGGGCAACCTCCTGATCTTGCACCTGATGGATAAACAGGCTGTAGGGCACTTGAGGAATGCGCGGGCCAAACAAGCTAGGGAAAAAGATGTTGACCAGCAAAAACAACCCTGACAGTAACAGTAAAATATTCCCAATCTGACGAGGACGAGGAGGCTGAGACTGGTCTTTTTTAATGGGCATAAATCTAGTTGCTCCTTTTTATACGCTTTGTGAAAAGCGATTTCGATGTAAATGAAGCGATCGCAAGCTTTTCGACGACCCTTGTTAACCTCACACTTCACATAACTCAATCATTTTAAGATGAATGCGAAGGTACCAGACGAGATGCTGATGGGCGGATTTCCGGCTATGTAGACCTAGCACCAGCAGCATTTAACTGTTTGCTGCCCTTTGCCTAGATTTCGCTGGGTACAGTTGGGAGCTAGATCGCCTTGCGGCAGGATTACTCACAAATAACTAGTTCAATAAACATATCCAGAAATAGAAATCGAAAATCTAAGCTGTTTCCATCCAGTCAAAAATTTGATCTAGCTGTTCCAAAGTGATTAGCCCGTACTGCCACAGCACCATTGGCAGAAAACTTATGCCCTGGTCGTGGTGGCGCAGGGCAACGGCGATCGCATCAGCAGGCACTGCCAGGTCTTCACGCAAAAAATTGATTAGCCGAGTCTGGTGAGAGGAGTCCATTGTTTGTTAACCGTCCTTATGTCTATAAGATGGAATGTAACAAAGTTTGTTAAATTTTGTAAACGCTTCTCAGTTTATTATTCAGGATTATAGCGGTAAGTCTGAAGAATTTGGAGTAGGAGGGAGCGACAAGGGCATAGATTTCTTGGCGCTTACTCCAAGTGAAACAATTGCCCAGCCTAAACAACACCAGGGTAAGAGTTTCCCCATTCAATGCCAAAACTATAGTCAAAGCGTCTTTCTTAAGAATGAGAATTAAATGAGAAGTTGAACCGAAGTAAAATTCGATTTTCGGTTATTTCCGGTTTTAAAGGGGCGAACGGTCGTTCGTCCCTACGCCCGTGTTTTTTACTCGCTCACACAGGCGATCCTGAAAGTCTTGATAAACCGCTTTGATCTATCTTTCTACAATGCCATCAATTTTGGGGTTGAGCAGTTTGCCAAAATCTGTCACAGGTTAAATATCAAGTACCCTTTTAACTGTCTGGTGCAAATTAGTGCAAATTAGTGCAAACAGTCAAACTAAGGAGATTTCTAGCAAACAAAATACCTGTAGGGGCAGGTTTAGCATCAAAACGTCGGTCAACTGCAAAGATTCTGGCAAAACCTACCCCTACCTGAGGGTAAATTCTTTCTTAGAAATCTCCTAAACCACCGTCTAGAGCGTGAATTGCTTTGGTATCAGAAGGCTTTGATAGTGAGTAAATTGACCTATTTGTACCTGGTAATTACCCATAGAATTTTAACTTTTAGGGTGAAATTGCTTAAAAAGTCCCCAAATCTATATAAATTAAAGCTTTTCCCGTTCCATATAGCTCAACTTGACCTTAGAATAAAGCATTGAAAATTCGAGTCTGCGGGAGTTTCAGCGATTTTGCCAAGAATTCCCACTTGAATTTTCTGCTCTAGATCTCAATTCGAGTTCTGGATTACCTGATCTACTCAGCTCAAAGCTCCAAGGAGATTCCCATGAACAAGGGCGAATTAGTCGATTCTGTGGCTGAAAAAGCCAATGTCACCAAAAAACAAGCCGATGCCGTCTTAACTGCTGCCATTGACTCGATCATGGAAGCGGTTTCTAAAGGCGAAAAGGTAACGCTAGTTGGTTTTGGTTCGTTTGAACCGCGCGAACGCAAAGCCCGTGAGGGACGCAATCCCAAAACGGGCGAAGCGATGGAAATTCCGGCAACGAAAGTGCCTGCTTTTTCTGCTGGAAAACTATTCAAAGAGAAGGTCGCTCCCCCAAAATAGAACCGTTCCTGCGAAGACTATTCGCAACTATGACCGTGCAAGAATATCCGTGCAAGTATCTTCAGTGCGACCTCAACACGGGGGAAATCTAACTTGGGCAGCATCGCTGGCAGGTTGTTCCCCCTCTATGATTCTCGATTTTTCTGCAAGCATTAATCCGCTGGGACCTCCTCACTCGGCGATCGCCGCCATCCATAATCATCTAGGCGATCTGCGAAATTACCCTGACCCCAATTATCATGAGTTGCGGCAGGCGTTGAGTCAGTTTCATCGCCTGCCGCCTGACTGGGTTTTGCCTGGAAACGGCTCTGCGGAATTGCTGACCTGGGCAAGCCGCGAGTTAGCAGAACTGGATGCAACCTACCTACTCACTCCTGCGTTTGGAGATTATCTGCGATCGCTTAAAGCATTTGACACACTCGTCATTTGCTGTCCGCTAAATCTGGCATTTCCCTTTGCAACTTCCTCAGCAGCTTTCACCGGGGCAATCGTACCGTCCGTTCAGCCCCAAGTTCAGCCTCAAATTTTGCCTCAGATTCTGGTAGATTTCCCTGCTCAGCCCGCTCAACTGGGTCTGCTATTAAACAATCCGCACAATCCGACGGGCTGGTTGTTTTCGAGCAAAGAGATTTTGCCTTACTTAGAACAATTTGCCCTGGTGGTCGTAGACGAGGCATTTATGGACTTTTTGCCCCCTGACCAGCAGCAAAGCCTGACCGAATCGATATTAGACCATCCCAATCTAGTCATCTTGCGATCGCTCACCAAGTTCTACAGCCTACCAGGATTGCGAATTGGCTATGCGATCGCCCACCCTGATCGCCTCCAGCGCTGGCAGCAATGGCGCGATCCCTGGTCTGTTAATACCCTGGCCGCCGCCGCCGCCGTTGCCGTTCTTCAAGACACTACCTTTCAGCAGCAAACCTGGAACTGGTTAATAGAAGCGCGATCGCAACTCTTCCAGGGACTCTCAGACTTACCGGGACTGTCTCCCCTGGCGAGTGCAGCAAACTACCTATTGGTGCAATCTGAGCATTCCGTTACGCAGCTTCAGCAACAACTGCTCAAACAAAGCCGCATCCTGATTCGAGACTGCATCAGTTTTCCAGAACTGGGCGATCGCTACTTCCGCGTCGCCGTCCGCACACTGTCTGAAAACCAACAATTATTGGAAGGGATGAGGGATGAGGGATGAGGGATGAAGATGTAAGACCTGAATTGGTAAGGTAATGGTTAGATTGGGTGAAGCATAGCGAAACCCGACACGGCCTTTGCTGAAGGTAACAGGACTGACGCAAGTAGAACGAAGAACTAAGCGATCGCCATGCTCCCTGACTACAACCTGGTCATCATTGGTGGAACTGCGGCGGCGCGTTATGCTGCCCTGACTGCAAGTCGTCTCAGAGCGCGTGTCGCTTTGATAGAGCCTGAATTCTCAGGAAATCAGGTCTTGCGCCATCAGACCTTAATTCAGACAGGACGGGTTGCTCAGCAAATGCGTCAGGCTGAACAGTGGGGACTACCCAGCGGAAATTTCGACACACTCGTGCAGTGGTCAGACTTACTTCAGTGGGCGCAACGGGTAACGGACGTGCAGGATGACGGAGAGCGATCGCTCCCTGTTCTCGCGGCGGCTGGCGTAGATGTGATTGTGGGTGAAGGTGAGTTTGTCCGTCGCCCACAGTTGGCGTTTGCAGTAAACGGGCGATCGCTGCGATCGCGCACCTATCTACTGGCAACGGCTTCTTATCCCGTGATTCCTCAAATCGACGGATTAGCTGCCGCCGAACCCTGTACCCCAGAAACATTTTGGCAAACCCCTCCCCCAGCGTCCGCTCATATTGTAATTCTCGGCGGTGAACCTAACGGACTAGAACTAGCTCAAACTTTGACGCGGCTGGGCTATCAGGTGACACTCATCGTCAAAAACTTGTTGCCCCATGAAGATGCTGAAGTCGCCCATTTGATTCAGGTTTGTCTGGAGTCAGAAGGTGTACAGATTCTCAGCCAGACGCAGGTAACGCAGGTGAAGCGGCTGGATGATAAGAAATGGGTGCAGGCTGGCGATCGCGCCCTCGAAGCTGACGAAATCATAGTGGCTACACGACAGCGGCCCCGACTCAATTCTCTCAACCTGGAAGCCGCCGAGGTGAAATTTACCGCAACCGGAATTCTAGTTAACGATAGGCTACAAACAGCCAATCCCCGCATTTATGCCTGTGGTGAATCGTTGGGCGGCTACCCGTTCCCGCATTTGGCACAGTATGAAGCGGCGATCGCCCTCAAAAATGCGCTCTTCTTCCCTTTCACCAAAACAGATTACCGCACCATTCCCTGGGCAATCTTCACCGATCCTGAACTAGCGAGAGTCGGACTCACCGAAGCCCAGGCGATTCAACGGTTTGGCAAAGACCAGTTTGATCGGAATGTCATCGTGCTGCGACAGCCGCTCAAAACACTAGCAAAAGCGCAAATCTGCGGCGAAACCACTGGCTTTTGTAAACTGGTTATGCATCGTAATGGCAACCTTTTAGGCGCACAGTTGGTGGGCACAAATGCAAGTGAAGTCGTGGGAGCGATCGCCCTCGCCATTCGCCAAAATCTGCATATTAAAACCCTAGCCACCCTGCCCACCATTTCCCCAACCTGGTCAGAGATTGTGCAGCAAACCGCGATGGAGTGGGAGAGGAAGTGGGGCGATCGCCATCCCTTCCAGCGCGATCTGTTAGAAAGCTGGTTTAATCTCCGTCGTTGAATCTTCATGAGTATTCATACATAACTTCGGGATACTCCAGTTTCTACACTCTGGCCAGAGTTACCACTTCTGACTGATCCTGATACTTTCCTCGTCGTGTCTCATAGCTAACTTCGCAGGGTTCTCCTTCCAAAAATAAGAGTTGCACAATTCCCTCGCTGGCATAAATTCGACAGTCTGCACTAGAGGAGTTAGAAAACTCTAGCGTCAAATGTCCGCGCCATGCCGCCTCTGCGGGGGTTAAATTGGCAATGATGCCGCAGCGGGCGTAAGTACTTTTGCCAATGCAAACAACCGTAATATTGTCTGGAATTTGTAGCCGCTCTAGCGCCACTCCTAAACCATAGGAATGGGCAGGCAGAATAAAAAAGTCACCACTGGAATCGCTGTGTAGCCGAGTAGGTTCTAAGTTGTCAGGGTTGAAATGTTTGGGATCAACGACTGTACCAGGAATGTGGCGGAAAATGCGAAACTCTGCCGGAGATAGGCGAATGTCATAACCGTAGGAAGAAAGCCCATAGCTAATCACCGGGCGCAGTGCTGTCGATTCTAAACTGATGCCTCGAATCAAACTTGGCTCAAATGGGGAAATCATCCCCTGAGCCGCCATCCGAGCAATCCAGGTGTCATTTTTAATCATGGTTTTGTGGGAGTAGAGGTTGTTGAGTTCTTAGCCTTTAGGGGCGATCGCTTCGCCGCAACTCGGTGATCTGGTCGGCCACATTTCGGATTGATTCAGGCACTTCTGGCCCTGTCAAAATTACGTCTACCTGAGGCGGACGATTTTCCAAAAACGCTAAAACTTCTGTCTCTGGGATCAGCCCAAAATTGATTGCCAAACTCAGTTCATCTAGCACCACCATTGAATATCGCCCTTCTGCAACAACGCTTTGGGTATAGCGCCAGAGGTCGAATAAAGCTGCAACTTCAGTGTCTTCAATTTCAGAGGTGTCAATGCAGCGGGGCAAATCGCAGCGCAGCCAGTCCAGATTTTGCCCTAGCCGTACTGGATGCTCATGCCCCTGGCAAATGCCGCCCTTAAGAAACTGCACCACCAAAACAGACCTGCCCTGTCCCGCAATTCTCAATGCCTGAGCCATCACATTGGTAAAGAAGCTGCGATAGGGGGAGGTAAAAACTTGAACCAACCCCCCTATGGTGTAAGGAAATTGGCGATTAGAACTATTAGAACTAATGGACTGGGTTTCGATCTGAGAAACCATAGAAAAATCACTCTAGCGAATCGGATCTTGACGTGTGGTAAAGCGTTAGTTTAAGACTGGGCTAGTACAAAAATACGTTACTCAAAAGCATACGTCCTTTGTCTCCAGAAATCCAGACAAAAAACAAAATGTAGCGTCATCTCCCTGATTTCCCCTCTATCAAACACTACTGATGTACACCCGTCAACCACATATGGTGTTATGTGGCGTTACGCCTTACGTCCTAATTAGGGCACTATGCACCTGGCAGGAGGGATGAGAGATAAGGGATGAAGTTCTGGAGGCTTTGCCTCTACACCCGCATAGATGTCTCTCCCCAATCCTCACTCCCCATCCCTGCTCCAAAACGCTGTATCCTTCTGAGAAGACTCTAAAGGCACACGAGGCAATCACAATGTGGCAGCGTCCTGATGGTCGGCAACCGGATCAACTGCGTCTGGTTCGGTTTGAGCGACAGTTTACTCGCTTTGCGGCTGGTTCGGTGTTAACACACTGCGGTGATACTCAGGTGCTGTGTACAGTAACGGTGCAGCCGGGAGTGCCCAGATTTTTGGAAGGGACGGGGCAAGGATGGCTCACCGCTGAGTATCGAATGCTGCCGGGGGCAACGCCACAGCGCCAAGAGCGAGAGTTTATGAAACTATCGGGGCGAACGCAGGAAATTCAGCGATTGATTGGGCGCAGTTTGCGATCGGCGATTGACATGAAGGTGTTGGGCGAACGCACGCTCATTGTGGACGCTGACGTGTTGCAGGCTGATGCAGGAACTCGCACTACTGCAATTACGGGCGGCTATGTGGCGGTGAGTGATGCGGTGCAAAAACTGTTGGAACGGGGAGACTTGGAGCGATCGCCCCTGCGTCACCAGATTGCTGCTGTGTCCATTGGTCTAATCGAAGCAGATCCTTTTCTAGACCTCAATTACCCCGAAGATGTCGCTGCAACTGTTGATTTCAACGTTGTTCTAAACCAAAACTTGAGCCTGATTGAGCTACAGGGGACGGCAGAAGAAGGTAGCTTTACTCGCGTTCAGCTTAATCAGATGATGGACTTAGCTGAAAAAGGCATCCAGGAACTGTTGGAATTGCAGCGTCAGGCACTTCAATAAAGTTCTCCCAAAACTCGAAAAACTTCTCAAAAATGGCTTAGGCGGATGGGGGTGGGGTGCGAGATTCAGCATTGTCAGGGGCGATCGCTGGGCTGTCCTTTAATGTAGCAGACCCTTCCTCAGCAGCATTTTCTGAAGTCACATCTAAAGCAATCTCTCTAGGAGAGCGAGAATTTTTCTCAACTCGTTCTACCAGCGGCAGTGTCGCTAAGCTTTCTGTCGCCCCTACAGGTCTCCACTGGGGCTGCTTATCCCAGGGGTCTAAAATATCTTTGATTAACACTTCCTCAATCCAGGTTTTAGCTACAACGGTTAGCGGGAGTGCCAGCAATAGCCCCAAAAAACCAAAAAAACTGGCGAAGAAAATTTGAGCGGCCAGAGTAGCGGCTGGAAGTAGTGAAACTTGCTGCGCCATCACCGTTGGAGTCAGCCAGTAACTCTCAATTTGCTGAATGACCAAATAGAGAACGAGTACGGCGATCGCCTTCCAGGGTGCATCGAGTAGGGCGATCGTTAGTGGAAAGACTAAACTCAGGGTCGGACCAATGTTGGGAATAAAGTTTAAAAGTCCTGCTAGCAAAGCGTGAGCCAGCACCAGTTGAATTTGCAGTATCCACAGTCCAACACCGCTGAGGGCGGCAATAAACAGAGAGTTAATCAGAATTCCGGCTAGCCAGTTTCCGAGCGAGACTTCACACTTCACCAAAATTTCGTTTGCCCGTCGTCGATAGAACGAGGGAAAAAGCTGCAAAAGTGCCTGTCGATAGGAAGTCGGATCTGCCAGAAACATAATCGTCAGAACGACCACCAGCAAAAATTGCAGGACTGCTGTGAGTGAGTTCGAGAAAAATGCAAAGAAGTTTTCGAGCAGATTTCTAAACAGCGGTTGCAGTTCTCGCGTCAAATTAGAGGGAGTGGGTAATTCTAATTCTGGTAGCCAGGTAGGTTGCTGGTTAATCAGGTCTTCTACCCATTCCAACGCTTCAGCAAAGGCGCTAGGCAATAGCTCAACCAGTCGCAAAAACTGATCTAGAAAAGGGGGCACAATCAACACGATAAACAGGATGTTGATCAAAAACAGTAACCCCAACGTCAGCGCCACCGCTGCGGCGCGATGCATTCCGGCTCGCTGAAACCGCTGTACCACGCTGTTGAGTGCGGTTGCTAGCACCACTGCGGTAAACACCAGCAGCAGCATTTGACGGATCTGCCAGAGAATGATCAGGGCGATCGCCAAACACAAAAAGCCAAGCCACTGACCCAATTTCACGACGCTAGCTCCTGAGTAATGAAATTACATTTATCCCACATCAGCCACACCTTTGCCCGACTGGTTTGCGGAGTCCTGATTCGATTGATTTTGGTCAATCTGCTTTTGTCGAATTGCCTGCCGAAATCCTAGCAGCACCAACACATTTGAGAGTGTGAGAAAAGATTCTGCCCCACCGTGCAAAAAGTCTACGTTGGCTAGCGATTCTCCGTAGGCAACCTGAGCGTAAATGCCAACGGGAATAGTGACTGCAACAAATACAAGCGTCATGTAAAACCCGATTAAAGCAAGGCGAGGGGTTTGACCCGAACGGGTGAGAAACCAGAGAAAGCCGAGGTAGGGGAAGAGGGAGAGGGCGAAGAGAGTTTCTTTGGAAGGCATGGGAGAGGGAGGGGTGAGGGATGAGGGGTGAGGGGTGAGGGATGAGGATGAGGGATGAAGAGGTTATTTGTCTTTTGTTAGGAGGGCGGGCGGTTCCTGCGGAGTTGCGCGGAGCGCTAATCGCCAGATCCACCAGGCCGCAAGGCAGAGTGTGATGTTGCCTATGACGGTCATAGCGGCTTGCAGTGTGACCAGCCATTCTAGCTCAAGAGCGTTGTCAAAGAAGTGCCAGGTACAGGCACACATAGCGCTGACCAGGGCAGGTAGCATTCCAAACGACAAAGCTCTCCAAGCTGGATTGAGAGTGACTTCGGCATACGTCCAGATCAGCCAAATTGCGGCGACCCATTCGATGACGCTTGAGATGTGAATGATCCAGGTCGGGATGGAGAGGGCGTGCATAGTAGGAGAGATGAGCTGCTCTAGAGGTCGATTTTGGTGTATGAAGCACACGAAAAATCAACCCTTTTAATCAGGTATTGTAAGGGGTATGTTGTTTGACAGGATTGGAACGGCGAATGCGGGCGGTTTTATGTGGTTACTATGGCAAGGGCAATGGTGGAGATGAGGCCCTTTTAGCAGCTTTGCTGCAAATGTTGCCGTCCCATGTGGAGCCGTTTGTACTATCGGGCAATCCGGCCGAAACGGCGCAACGCTATGGGGTAGCAGCAGGCGATCGGATGTCTTCTTCAATCTTTTCAGTTTTAAGGCGATCGGATGCTTTCATCTGGGGAGGCGGAAGTTTGATGCAGGATGCCACCAGCGCCTTCAGTCCAGTCTACTATGCAGGGTTGATGGGATTGGCGCGGCAAATGGGCTTGAAGACGATTGCCTGGGCGCAAGGAATCGGACCTCTAAGCCGTTCTTCAACTCGCTGTTTGACCGAGAAGGCTTTTGCAGGCTGTGCGGCGGTAAGTGTACGCGATCGCGCCTCTGCTAAGCTGCTGGTAGACTGGCAGATTCCCTGTACGTTAGCGCCCGATCCCGTTTGGGCACTGGAGCCAAAACCTGTTCCAGGTTTATGGAATTTGCCCGCTCCTAGAGTTGCAGTGATATTACGAACTCATCCGCATTTGACCCCGCCCCGCATTCAGGTGTTGACTCGTGCTCTGGTCGATTTTCAAAGAGCAACTCAAACCTGCCTGCTGCTCATTCCGTTTCAGCCTGTGCAAGATTTGGCGATCGCCCAGGCGATTCAACCTCAGCTAACAGGTTCCAGTCACATTCTGACGCTGGAAGATCCGCAGCAGTTGCGGGGAGTATTTGAGGGAGTAGAAATGGCGATCGCCATGCGCTTTCACGGACTCATCATGGCGGCGGCGGCTGAGTGTCGCTGTTTTGCAATTAGCTATGACCCCAAAGTAAGCCAACTCATGCAGGATTTAGATCTCCCTGGCTGGAGCCTAGACCAGATTCCTACTGACCCCAACCCAATCTGCCAAACCTGGCTAGAACTCTACGCCAACGGCGACCCGCTCTCCGCTGACCAACTCTACTCCCTCCGAGATAGAGCCTTGATGCACCAAGATTTGCTGCATCAAGCCTTGAGATTCTAAGGGTCGCCTGCGCCCAGTGCCCGCACTTGCTCATCAGATAGTCCTGCAATGGCGATCACCTGTTCGATCTCCATTCCAGTCGCCAGCAGATTGCGAGCCGTCTGAAGTAACTGGGCTTGAGCTTGCTCTTTAGCAGCGCGTTCCCGTTCTTTTTCCAGCCGTTCTTGCTCTTTGGCCGCGCGTTCCCGTTCTTTTTCCAGCCGTTCTTGCTCTTTGGCCGCGCGTTCCCGTTCTTTTTCCAGCCGCTGCTGTTCCTTTTCAAACTGTTCCTGTTCAGTATCGGTTAGCAGCCAGTTGCCCTCTCGATCGCACCAGCGCAACCAGGCATCTGGTAAACCTTCAAACTCGCCCTGCCAAATCCCCAGACCAATTTCCAGATCATCTAGCCAGACTGCTGGAGCCACTTCACCCACCGTTTGCTCGTGGTAAGAGCCGCCCTCTAGCTTGAAATAGCGCAGTTGCCCAGTATAGCGGCTGTAGACAATGTAGTGCGGAACTCGCAAATATCGCTCGTATACCTCTAGCTTGCCAGGTGGTTTTGGTTTTTTAGAAGGCTCTCCGTTTAGCGTGGCTGGGGTTACTGCTGTAGCGGCGCTGTGAAACCGACCTAAATCCTCTGCCTCGGTGCCTGGAGACAAAAATTCGACGATGACATAGGGAAACTTGCCTTCTTGCCACACGACATAGCTGCGGCGTGAGTCTTTACCCTCATACAGGCGGGGCACACCAACGACTAGAAACCAATCAGGGCGCTTTTGCCACAGCGGGTGGGTGACATCATAATAAAGGTTAAGGTCGGAGGCAGTGAAACAATTGTCGCGACTATAGCGACTCAGGTGCAGGGTGCGGCTTAGCAGTTGCGGTTGCAGGTCGTGAAACTCGTCGGGCAAACCAGGCTCCTCTGGATCCTCGCTGGGCAAATCGTACATAGTGGGTAAGGTTTCGCGGGGCGATCGCGGCGGGTCAGTTTGTTCAACCCGTCTTGCCCGACCTTCAGCCGTTAGATTGTCAAGAATAGACATAACCCTTTCACAGCTTGACTCTAAAGTTAGTTCTAATTTACACTACCAACTCGATTTTGCTGTTTTGACTATTCACATGGCGCTGTATTCCTACAGCGATTACTCATCATGACTTCTCCTGATTTGCGACAGTATGCTCCTGCCGCCCAGCGCAATCGAGAGCCAATTCTAGAGGTGTTACAACAGGTTTTACCGCAAGGAACAGTTTTAGAAGTCTCCAGCGGGACGGGGGAACACGCCGTATTTTTTGCCCCTCGTTTGCGCTCCTGCAAGTGGCTTCCCTCTGACCCAAATCCTGCGGCACGAGATAGCATTGCTGCATGGCGGCAGGATTGCACCGCTGATAACTTGTATCCACCAATCGCCCTGGATGCGCGTGACCCTGTTTGGAGTGTAGAGCAGGACGACTTACCAGAGTCTCTACAGAATTCTGGGTTCAAACGGGGAGAAATTGAGGCGATCGCCAACATTAACATGATTCACATTGCCCCCTGGTCAGCCTGCCTGGGGCTAATGGCAGGAGCAGGGCGAATCTTGCCCCCCAATGGCATCCTCTACCTTTATGGCCCCTATAAACAAAAGGGCAAACATACCGCTTCCAGTAACGAAGCGTTTGATCAAAGCCTTCGTGCCCAAAACCCAGAATGGGGTGTGCGAGATCTAGAAGAAGTGATAGCTGTTGCCCAATCTCAACATCTCTCTCTGCTCAGAGTTGTCCCCATGCCTGCTAACAACTTATCCGTTATTTTTAGACATGATGAGTAGCGATCGCTTTTCCAAAAAACATTTTGCAGAGTGTGTTCAGATTTTTGTGTAAATGCGGGTATTCGTCCGCATTTACACGAAGATTAAATCAGTCTCTCATTACCGCTCCAACCAGGCCCGCATCTTCCCCGGATTCAGCAACCCATAGGGGTCAACCATTTCTTTGAACTGAAGCTGCACCGGATCAATCGTTTTCCTACCCCCATCCTCCAAAACATAGGTGTGTGGATTGGCAATGAACGCGCCCTGTTCTTCGTGATATCGAATGATTTCTTGAAGTCGCTCTGGAGTCGAATAGCGCACAATTTGCAGCGCGGCCGGAAGCACAGAGCCATTTACTCGAATAAATTCCAGGTGCATCATCACCTCATCCCCAAAGTGGTGATACATTTGCTCCAGTAGCCTGAGCTGCTTGTCTGCCGGAAATAGCGTTTGCAGATAGGTGAGCGATGGGTCAACGCTGCGGGCGTGGAGCGTCGTGTGATTCCAGGAATATTCCACTAGCGTCACCCCTTTGCTAGCATCTTTGGCAGCTTTTTCATAACAGAATGCGCCGCCATATTCCCGTACCAGGTCGGCTAGAGGTTCTCGACAAGATTCTGAAACGAGCAGCAGGGCACAGTGGCTATTTTCAGGAATGTGGCTCCGCAGGGCAGCAAAGTAGTCAGGAATCGGGGAGGCACAGATGCAAATTAGCTTTTTAATGATGCCATCGGAATCGCCTAATGCCTGACCAAACCGCGCTGCACTCATGAAATTGGGGAAACTGACGATGTATTCTGCCCAGGGATAAGCAGGTCCAAGGGGAATTTCTAATTCAGTAATAATGCCATTAGTGCCATAGGCGTGATTTACTTTTTGTACCTCATCGCCGCGTAGCTCGATCACGCGGGGCTGGTCTTCCATCGTCACAACCCGAACCGCGTGAAGGTTGCCGCGATCGCGCAGTTGCCCATAGGTAATTGAGCCGATGCCACCGCTACCGCCGCCAACAAAGCCGCCTATCGTCGCAGTTCTATAAGTTGAGGGAGTCATGCGAATCTCCCAATCGATTTCCCGCGCCTGTTTGTCAAGGGCGGCTAGCTTTATACCCGGTTCAACGCAGGCAAGTCCAGGTTTTAGCCAGCGAACCGACTGCATCCGGCTCAGGTCAAGAATTACGCCGCCCTCCAGGGGAACGCACTGCCCATAGTTGCCTGTTCCTGCCCCGCGAACCGTCAGCGGCAACTTGAATTTCACGCAGACTTCTGCCACTCGCAGCACCTCGGCTTCACTTGCAGGACGAACCACCAGATCGCCCACTTTGCCCGTCAACTGTGCCTGCAATACGGGGCTGAAGCTGTAGTAGTCTTGTGAAAGTTTGGCTACCTGAGTCGGTTCTCGAATGATTTCAATGCCGCTCAGGGCACTGGTGAGTGAGTCCCAATCAAGCGATCGCCCCGTTGCAGCCGTTGCAGTCATCTAGTCAACCTCCAATGTACTAAGGATTAGGTTAAATCGAGTCACCCGTCATTTCACCAGCAAGTCGTCCAGTTCGGCGTAGTCAGGCAAGGTAGTGTCGATCGGCTGTCCTCGCCGCAGTACAGTTCGATTGTGCTGCGATCGCGACAGCAGTTCACTAAAGTAACGCCCCTTAAACAAAATCAAATCCGCAGGCAGCCCTACTCCAATCCGCCCAATGCTTAGAAAACCCATCAGATTGGCGGGTATCGTTGTGACTGCGGTACACCAGTCACCATAGGCTGCATCAAAGTGAGCAATTTTTGCAGACTGGGTAAACACCTCTAGCACGTCGTGATCGCCAAAAGCGTGAAACGGGTCGCGGCAGTTGTCGCTGGCAACCGCTGTGGGAATGCCAGAGTGCTTTAGCTCATGCAGCAGCGTCACGCCCCGCCAGCGTGGAGTGCGGCTGGGAAACTTAGAGTAAGCTGCAAGCTGCTGCTCTAGCGGGGCATACAGGAAATGTTGAGAAGCCTGCTGGTTGCGGTCTTGTAGGTAAAGATTACACATTGGCAGACTAACGATACCGATGTTTGCTTGCTTAACCAGGTCAATCGTTTCTTGAACTTCCTCGGCAGACTGAACTGAGAGACTACAGCAGTGACCGCAAACGATTTGTCCGGTGAATTCGTGGCGTAGTGCTGCTGCTGCAATCAGCCGCAAAGTAATGTCAGCGGGGTTGCCGCTTTCGTCGGTGTGAAAGTCGAGGTTGAGGTGGCGATCGCTCGCCAGTTCAAAAACGCGATCGATCTGACGCTCCAAATCCTCATTCATCAGCGGCAGACCGCCCAAACAGCCGCCGACTCCAGCAATCTGATCAGCCAGCAGATCCCCTTCCTCCTCCATAAAGTAGTCTAGCGTCACCAGGGAGGCTGCCTGAAGCTCTAACCGATCCTGCCACTCTGTTTTCAGCGCCTCAAAGACTTCCAGGCTAATTTTGGCTTGCCCGTTGGCAGAGTCGATGTGAGTTCGTAGGGCACGGGTGCCGTGAGCATAGCTGCACTTTAGCCCAAACTCCATGCGGCGGTAGACATCTTCTGCACCCCAATGCTTCTCGCGATCGCGACTGACTAGTGCCAGGGCACTATCAAACGTGCCTTCAACGTTGGGCGATCGCCCCCAGGTGTGCCCTTTATCTAGATGCGTGTGCAAATCTACAAAGCAGGGCCAGACCATTCCGCGACCCACATCGACTGAGGGAACTTCGTCGGGAACAGTTGCAGACTGTTGCAGCGAATGGACTATCCCATCTCGAATTTCAATATCCACCAGCAGCAGCGGCTCGATCGGACTCAGCAATTCTGATAGGTCAAGCGCCTCGGCACTGGCTGGCTGGATCAGGCTAGATGGGATGTGGGCATTCTTCAGCCAGTAATGAGACGCTCCAGGAATCTTCATTGCCAGTAGGTGTACCAGTAGATGCTCAATTTTCTCGTCGAACGGCGCTTTCGTGCCACTTCCCAAGTAAAAAGTCAGAAAGCAGGGTCAGCGCTACAAAGATGATCACCCCCAACCCGGTTGTCATCAGCAGAGCCGCAAACATCCGGGGAATCTGTAGATTGTAGCTGGAAATCAGGATTTGGTATGCGATCCCCGATTTAGTGCCGCCCGTTCCGGCGACAAATTCTGCCACGACTGCGCCAATCAGAGCTAAGCCGCCGCTAATCCGCAAGCCGCCTAAAAAGTAAGGCATGGCGCTGGGCAACCGTAAATGCAGTAGGGTTTGCCAGCGAGAGGCTTTGTAAAGCTGAAATAGGTTGAGCAGATTGTGGTCAGCGCTGTTTAACCCCAGCGTCGTATTAGCAATGATTGGGAACAGGGCTACAATCCAGGCGCAGATTACCAGCGCTACAAAGGTGCTGTTGTCTCCTGGCACCACCTGCCTGACCCAGATAATGATTAGGGGGGCGATCGCCACCACTGGGGTTGTCTGCAAAATCACCGCATAGGGAAAGAAGCTGCGCTCAATCCACTTGCTCTGGGTAAACAAAACTGACACCAGCAGCCCCGAAATTACCGCCACGACAAAAGCCGCCAGGGTAATTTGAAACGTGATGATTAGCGACGGAAACAGCGTCCCCCACTCGCTAACCAGTGTTTGCAGCACCAGCAGCGGTCCAGGCAGTAAATAAGGCTGAATGTCGCTTACCCGCACCGCGATTTCCCAGAACGCTAGCACCAGCAACCCCACCCCCACCGGAGCCAGCAGGTCAGGCGAGAGACGACGTAGCTGAGGCAGTCCGGTAGCTTTGCCAACTGGCTTAGCGGTCATGCGGACTAACCCATTAGTGCGATCGCTCGATGCACTAAGAGGGAGGCGATCGCCCATCAGCAAGTTTTGCAGTTCTAGAATCAGGGCAGTCAGGTAGCGCAAAAGCATGGGAGAGTAGGGGTAAGGATGAGGGATAAGGGATGAGGAATGAAGGGAAGTAGAGGGGTAGAGCGCTCTCCCTACCTACTGCCTACTACCTACCGCTAAGCATATTCAGCAGCTCGCTGGCTAGAGGTAGCAATCGCCCCATCCTGCCCATTGGCGGCTTGGGCTAAAGCAGAGGAGATTTCACGGCAGTATTCACCGTAAAGGGGGGAGAGGCGAAATTCTTCGGTACGGGGGTAGGGGGTGGCGATCGCCACGTCCGCCACGACCCGACCAGGACGCGCCGCCATCACAATCACGCGATTCGATAGGTAGACCGCTTCATAGATGTTGTGCGTAACAAACACTACTGTCCACTGCTTTTGGCTCCAGAGGTCGAGCAGGTCGCTGTTGAGTCGGCTGCGGGTCATCTCATCCAGCGCCCCAAATGGCTCATCCATCAACAGCACTTCTGGCTTGGTTACCAGGGCACGGGCGATCGACACTCGCATCTTCATCCCGCCAGACAGTTCACGCGGATAGCACTGCTCGAAGCCACTCAAGTCAACTAGTTCCAGCGCTTCAGCCACCGCTGCTCTAGAGGCAGAATAGAGAACCCCCGCTAGCTTCAGCGGCAGCCGCACATTGTCCTGCACCGTTGCCCAGGGCATCAGCGCCGCTTCTTGAAACACAAACGCCAACTGGCGCTGAGAATGTCCGCCATTCCACTCAATCTGCCCTGAACTCATCTTGCCTAAGCCTGCAATCATCCGCAGGACGGTGCTTTTGCCACAGCCAGACGGCCCAACCAGGCTAATAAACTGCCCCTCGCCAATGGTCAAGTTGAGGTGCTGTAGCGCCACCGTACCATTGGAATAAACCTTGCTGACATCGCTGAGCGTAATGGCAGGATGAGTCATGGACGTTTCATGCAGATAAAGTGCAGTGTGAGCGAGTTACTAATCAAAGCCCCCCTAAGCCTGATAAGCTTCTACACCCTTGTTAACAAAGTCCAGCGTATAAGCCTGAGTGTAGTCTGTATTTGGGTCAAACACGCCCGCCTCCGCCATTGTGTCAAAGAAAGACTGCCAGCGCTCGTCGGTCATTGCGCCAATGCCCTGCGTTTCTGCCTCGCCCGAAATGGCAATACCGTATTCCTGCATCTTTTCAATGCCGTAGGCGATTTGCTCATCGGTCATTTCAGGGTTTGCTTCTTTGATTAGCTCATTCCCTGGAGCAGGATCGTCAAAGTAGCTGTACCAGCCCTTGATCGATGCATCAACAAACCGCTGCACCAGGTCTGGATCGGATTCAACCAATTCCCGTCGAGTTTCAATCGTAGTGGAATAAGGCTCGTAGCCGTAGTCTGCCAGCAGGAAGACGACGGGGGTAAAGCCGCCTTCTTTCTCGATCGCCAGTGGTTCAGAACTCAGATAGCCCTGCTGGGCCGACTGTTTGTCTGCCAAAAACGGGCCAGGGTTGAAGTTGTAGGTACGCTTCTGGTCTTCAGTAAAGCCATACCGAGCAACCAGGAACGGCCAGTAGGTCGTATTTGCGGCAGCAGAGACAAAAATCGGCTTGCCTTTCAGGTTTTCGAGCGACTCAACTCCTGTATCGGGGTGGGCAATCAAGATTTGCGGATCTTTTTGGAACATTGCCGCTACGGTCACTTTTGGGATACCTTCTTCAATCGCCTTGATCGCATCCGCTGTGTAGCCCATAAAGAAATCGACCGCGCCGCCCATCAACAGTTGTGTGCCGTTTACCTGAGGGCCACCCATCTGAATCGTCACATCCAGACCATGCTCTTCATAAATGCCTGTAGCAACTGCTTGATAGAAGCCGCCATGTTCTGCTTGAGCAAACCAATTAGTGCCGTAGGTAATAGCCGTTAACTCGCCGCTGGGAGAAGGGCTAGTGGCTGGAGATTCTGCTGTTGCTTCGGGTTCGGCGGCAGGCTGGTTGCCAGTACAGGAGGCAATAACCCCGGTACCCACTGCCATTGCTCCATATTGAATGAATTTACGGCGGCTGATCCCGTAAATTCTAGGGTGTGGATAGCGCAGTCGGCTCATGCAAGTCTCCTTTGAGTTGGAAGTGAGATCCCCTAGTTTGAAGCTACTAAAATAGACCAGGGAGAAACTGTATTTTTAGATACGAGCGATCGCTAATGCCGCTAACGTCTCAACGAACTGCAAACCCAAGCAGGCTCAAACTGAATGAGTAGCAGGCTGTTGCTCAATCCAGCGAATCACCTGTTCACCCAAACGCACATTACTTAGGCGATCGGCTTCGCGAATCCCGGTTGGGCTGGTGACATTCACCTCGGTCAGGTAGCCTCCAATGACATCAATTCCTACAAAGATTAAGCCATCTCGCCGCAGCGCGGGGGCTAAAAGGCTACAAATTTGGCGATCGCGCTCAGTAATTTCTGCCGCCGCTACCCGTCCGCCTACCGCCATGTTGCCGCGAAACTCGCTGCCCGTCGGAATCCGATTCACCGCGCCGATCGGTTCGCCGTTCAGCAAAATCACGCGCTTGTCGCCGTCTTTGGCTTCTGGTAGAAACGTTTGCACCATAATCGGGTACTGGTTTTGGGTGCTGATTTCGATTAAGGAGTTGAAGTTGCGATCGCCCGGTTCGATCAGCAAAATTCCCTCGCCGCCCTTACCACCCAGCGGCTTGATCACCGCCGCACCCTGCTGCTCAATAAACTGCCGAATCACCCGCTTATCCTGACTCACAATGGTCTTGGGGATCACGTCGGCAAACTGAAGGGCATACATCTTCTCGTTTGCCATTCGCAGTCCGGCAGGCGAATTAACCACCAGCGTTTTTGCTGGATTTACATAGTCCAGAATGTAGGTGGCGTAAAGGTAGGGAACATTCACAGGCGGGTCCGTTCGCATGAATATCGCGTCCATTTCCTCCAGACAGAGGAGGGTGCGATCGCCAAGCTGATACCAGTTCACCTCCGCCACCCAGCGCCCATCCACCAACTGCACCGGAGTCAACTGCACCTGCTGCAATTCTGCCCAGGCTTTACCCCCCGTGACGCTGAGCAACCTTGCTTCCGTCACCCAAACCTCATGACCAAGCGCCTGGGCCGCCTCCATCAGCGCCACGCTCGTATCGTGACCAGGATCAAGCTTTTGAATCGGGTCAATAATAAACGCAAATTTCACGCGGCTACACTCCACGATGCACTTGGGCAACTCTACATTAAACCGCAAAGCAGCGATGTCAAGCGCTTACGCCGCCAGCAGATCATCCAGCTTGCCGCGAGAGTTGAGCGCATACAGGTCATCACAGCCGCCAATGTGCTGGTCGTTGATAAAAATCTGCGGCAAAGAGCGTCTACCGTTAGCTCGTTCAGCCATTACTTCCCGCGCATCTTCGTCACCATCAATGGAATATTCAGTAAACTCCACCCCTTTTTTATTTAAAAGCGCCTTAGCCCGAATGCAGAAAGGACAAGTAGACCAGGTGTAAATCTCAACGTTGGCACTCATAAATTATGTCTCATCACGTATTTCGATCTTAGTAAAGAATTAGGGGCTAGGGACTGGGAGTCAGGGGCAGAAAGATTCCGATCTATGCAACCCCCAACCCCTAGCC
>Ga0224723_1000628_pt1 | contig 23864 bp, 23 predicted proteins | sample Balambano_FR2_Me_FD_161647 | JGI IMG/M metagenome (GOLD analysis project Ga0224723, IMG submission 161647) | Freshwater sediment microbial communities from Lake Towuti, South Sulawesi, Indonesia - Balambano_FR2_MetaG | ecosystem: Environmental > Aquatic > Freshwater > Lake > Sediment | place... | reverse complement strand
GTGCTGGGTGTAAGGAGTGCTGGGTGCTGGGTGCTGGGTGCTGGGTGCTGGGTGCTGGGTGCTGGGTGTAGTGTAAAACTACGGGTGAATTATTTAACTTAGTAACTATAATCTATGGAGTGCTGGGTGCTGGGTGCTGGGTGTAGTGTAAAACTACGGGTGAATTATTTAACTTAGTAACTATAATCTATAGGAATCCGGTTTGATTATTGAAACATACGTAGGGTGTGTTATGCCGAAGGCTAACGCACCGTCCTAACATATCTCGGTGCGTTACGCTTATGCGGTAACACACCCTACAGTACCTAATTGTGTTCAAAAATCAAATAGTAGTCCTATATGTCGTTTGGCACTCAGCACCCAGCACTCTTTATTTCCCCAACAGAGATTCAAATTCAAACCGCAAAGCTTTTACATCAGCCAATCTTGCTACTAGTAAATTATCCCTGCCTGCATCATTCAAACGCGCTTTCCAGTAGTTGATGCTCTCTGAATTATTCAACCAAAATTGAATCACAGTATCTACAACTTGATCCATTTCCCAACCCCATTTTGCAGGTACTGGTTCTACAGATTCTATAAATGCATCTAGTGTACAAATATGGCTTCCTAAGTACTCCACTCCTTGGTTCTGTTCCTGCTCGCTCTGCTGACTAAAGAAGTGCAAAACTGAAGATATCCCTACAATGTCAAAAGTATATTTCATCATTGTTAGTTAATTATTAGGAGTTATTACTATTTTAAAAAAAGTTGGATGTAAAAAAAATACTAAACTATACCTTTAAAAAAGTTGAATTCATATGTGTGAATAATTAGCAGTTACAACGAGAGAGTGCTAATTTTTATCCACTTATTTAATGTATTATTTAAGAGTTTCTTCTAATAAATGAAAAGTGTATCACATTCTAAATAATTTCTTAACTATTTCTTTTGCAGATTTGCGGGGAGAAATAGCAGCGTTATCTGCGGCTTGTTTATGGGCGATCGCGTCAGTAGTGTATGGTCACTTGGGAGTGCGTATACCTCCGTTACACTTAAATTTGATTAAAGGGGTAATTGCGATCACCTTTCTTGCTTTGACGATTACTATCCAACAAGAATTTATTTCATACCCAGGTATAATTCCTTTATCTTTGCTTCTTTTCAGTGGCATCATCGGCATTGGTTTGGGTGATATTGCTTTTCTCGGAGCAATAAATACCCTTGGTGCATCTCGTACATTGTTGATGGGAACCCTTGCACCTCCATTAACAGCAATTGGAGCAACAATGTTTTTGGGCGAAAGCTTAAATGTTAATGCTTGGTGTGGTATTTTACTAACAATTTTAGGTGTTGCTTGGGTAATTACTGAAAAAGTATCTAAAAAAGATCATGTGACCCACCTGTGGCGGGGTGTTGGTATTGGTTTACTAGCAGCGATCGCTAATGCTACAGGAGCTTTGCTATCTCGGGCGGCTCTTTTTAATACAAGTATTTCACCTTTATGGGCGGCATTATTAAGATTGATTGCGGCTGTGTCAATTTTAATTGTCATGGTGTGGTATTCACGCCGTCAAAGTAATTTTAGCTTTAAAACTTTATATTCAATCCGAGTCAGCGCTGCCTGTTGTTTTGCGGCCTTTTGTGGAACATACTTAGGAATTTGGTTACAACAAACTGCAATTAAGTTTACCGTTGTCGGAATTGCTTTTACTCTACTACAGACTAGTCCATTGTTTATCATACCTATAACTATCTGTATGGGTGAGAAAGTCAGTTTGAGAGCGATCGCGGGTGTAGTTATAGCGATTGTTGGTATAGGATTACTTTTCTATCTCAAGTAGAGTTATATAAATTGAAAATTATTGCCAAAAAACACAATCTTTCTGGTGTTGAGAAAAATTTTCTGCTAGTAATAGTAAATCTTCTTGGGGAAGAGAAGATGTTGTATAAAAAGGGTGCTTAGGAACTCTAGAAGTGTAATCAAAAAACATCGTAAATCGGTCAGAATCTACAGGAATTTTTCCTCGATGTAATATACTAGCAGTACCAGCGAAAACTACCGTACCAGATAGTCCTGTACATGATTTAAAGTGAGATGGAGAAATAACCCGATTTATAGTTTCATCATGAAGATAACCATATTTATAGTTTAACGCTTTACATACACTTGCTGTTAGCGGCTGAGGAATGTATTCAAAAGGGCCAGAATCATCGTTAACATCATGAATGTAAACAATAATCTTCAATACCTTTCTATCTTCCATATCTATATGCCATAATCTGGATTTTTGCTGGACTTGATTGGCAATGTCCCGACGAAAATACATTCCATGGTAAGCTACTGGCAAACCTAAATAATTCTCAGCAATATTGAGTAAACGTTGTTCTAGTCCCCACATAAAAAGCTCTGGGTATTGCATGACTTGTTGGCTACTTGCATGAACCACAAATTCATCTTTTTTTCCAGAAAGACTATTGGGGACTTCGGGTACTAATTTTTTTGCTGCTTGAATAAATTTTTGACTAGAGGGAATTGAAAGTGCTTCTAAAGAAGTTATAGCAACTCCTTCAGTTTTTATAGTCTCTACCAAAGACATATCAGCAGCGCTAAGAACTGGTAGATAACTAAGGTGTTCCGCCAATGCTGCTTGATAAACTAAGTCAGCAGGTGCTTGAAAAAAAGGAACTCCGTATATGTTTCTGAGTATCCTGTTACGCGCCTTTTTTAAGAAAGTATACATTGGCTTAGCGCAATTATAATAAGATAACTCCTTTGGTATAAATAAAAGCACAGCAAAACCTTGTAGACATTACTTATACAATTAAACCTTTTTTTCTATTACTTGGGCTGCAAGACACACTATTTACACAATCTTGTTGATTAGTTAACCCGTACTTGATGATTCCTTTAAAAATACTAAGAGTATAAATACTTAACTTTATTAAAAGGGAGTAGGGAGTAGGGAGTAGAGAATGAGGAAGATTAAGAAATGTTTTTTTGATTATTTACGAACACAATGTCCCAGTAAAAGGCTCATATCTTGCATCATTTTTAATTAATCTAAAATTCCGTCCGTAATTTAAATTCGGACTAGTAGCATAAGTACTCTTAAAGATTTAACCTAACTATTTCTCTACTCCCTCTCCCTAACGCCACATGCTACAACGGGAGGCAGCGTCGTGCGGAGGTATCCTCCGCTCTCGACGACTGCCGTGGGAAACCCCCGCAACGCAGTGGCTCCTCCCTACTCCCTACTCCCTGTTAAATAGCTTCTCCTCCGACTACTACATCACGAATCCGCAAGCTCGGACCACCACAACCAACAGCTAAACCGTTTTGTCCACCTTTACCACAACCACCAGACTCATCCCACCAAAAATCATCGCCAATACCTTCAATATCGGCTAGAGTTTGGAAAACATTTCCGGAAAGTGTCACGTCTCGCACTGGTTCAGCAATTTTACCGTTTCTGATCATCCAAGCTTCTCCAGCACTAAAGGTAAACATTTCGCCATTTGTCATTCCACCTAACCAGTTACAAGCGTAAACTCCTTCTTTGATACCGTTGAATAAGTCTTTGACTGGGGTTTTACCACGCTCAATCCAGGTGTTAGTCATTCTTACTAGCGGTGCATAGTGATAGTTAAGACAGCGAGCGTTTCCTGTAGGTGTCTCGTCTAATTTTCCAGCTGTTTCCCGTGAATGCAACCTACCTACCAAAATTCCATCTTTAATTAATTGAGTAGTAGTAGCGGGTGTACCTTCATCATCATAATAATAGCTACCGCGATGTCCTTGGGGTGCAGCACCGTCAAATATTTGTAATTCTTGGGAACCAAACCTACGTCCAATACTCATGACTTCCAATAAATCAGGATTTTCATAAGCCATATCAGCTTCTGAAAGATGTCCAAAGGCTTCGTGGACAAATAAACCAGTTAGAATCGGATCAATAACTACAGTGTAGGTGTTGCCTTTGACTGGTGGTAAAGATAGCGCTGCAACAGCTCTTTTGGCTGCTGCTTCAACTTGTCCATCTAAATCTATTAAATCTTCAAATGCTTTGCGTGAACCGATAGTTTCTCTTCCAGTTTGTACCGTTTCACCGTTTTTAGCAGTCGCAGCAAAACGCATTTCCATGTCTACCCATGACTGTTCAATCAGAGTTCCTTCAGAAGTTGCGAGGATAACTCTTTGAGAACTATCACCATAACGAACAGAGGTGGTTGTAATCCGATGATCAATACTTTTGAGTAAATCTGTGTAGCGATCGCATAATTCTTTTTTTTGACTCAGGGGTATTTGACGTGGGTTTTTACCAGTCAGGGGTAATTGACAGACAGCTTGCACTGGTTGGACGGGTGCGAGAATAGTTTCTTCATCACCCACCATGCGTGCTGCGGCTATAGCTTCTTCAATTCTGTCTTGAATTGTCTCTAGTTGATTGAAGCTACTTAATCCCCACCCACCTTTATAACAAGTGCGGATATGTCCACCAATAGAAATACCTTCACTGAGGGTTTCTATTTTGTCTCCCCGTAACGAGATATCAGTTCCCTCTGCTTCTTCTAAACGAATCATCAGATAATCTACACAAGATGAATAGCGAGCGATCAGGTCAGAGAGTAAGTTTTGGGTGTCAGTTAGTTTAGTAGTCATAATATAATTTTTGGTTAACTATCTATATTTAACGCAGCTTGGCGCTTTAGTAGGACTCGCGTTAAAAAATTCATCGGGTCGTCTCTACGTTGAATGTGCCACTTTATAAACGGATATTCTCATCCATCTTTGAACGACATTCAGGTTTTACAATAATTATTTACCCATATTTGAGTGTCAATCAGGGTGAGAGAGTGATGTCATTAAATTTACAAACCTCCCAGCAAGAAAAGTGGGAATCGAAAACCAATGCTATTAGTAGTATTAAGGCAGTTATACTTTTAACGGTAAGTTTTTTTTTACTTTGTCTGACATTTTCACTACATCGGTATTTTAGCTTTTACGCTTCCTTTGACCAAGGTATTTTTAATCAAGTTTTTTGGAATAATCTACATGGTAGATTCTTTCAAAGCTCTCTCTCCTCAAGTCTTTCAACAAATGTTGTCCATGCAGGACAATTTCCCGAAGTTTATTATCATCGGTTAGGTCAACACTTCACACCTGCATTGTTACTTTGGCTACCCGTATATGCTATATTTGCTTCCCCTGTTACTTTAACAGTTTTACAGGTGACTCTAATTACTGTTGCTGGTTTGGTATTGTATTTACTAGCACGAGAGTACTTAGAAAGACCTTTGGCAGTGATGATTACTGCTAGCTTTTATACTGCTAACGCTGTGATTGGCCCAACTTTATCTAACTTTCATGATATTAGTCAAATACCTTTATTTGTCTTTTCTTTATTACTAGCAATGGAGAAACGCTGCTGGTGGTTATTTTGGATCATAGCAGTGATGATTTTAGCGGTACGAGAAGATGCTGGAGTGGGTTTATTTGGGATTGGTGTCTACATGATTTTGAGTAGACGTTTCCCTCGTGTTGGTTTTGCTACTTGCATCCTGAGTTTTGGTTATATGATTGCTCTAACTAATGTCATCATGCCGCTATTTTCTCGTGATATCTCCCAGCGGTTTATGATGGAAAGGTTTGGACAATATGCGGATGGCAATGAAGCTTCGACTTTAGAGATTATCTGGGGGATGATTCGCAACCCAATTAGGTTATTGACAGAATTAGTTACTCCTGTAGATAGAACGATTAAGTATTTAGTTGGTCAATGGCTGCCTCTAGCATTTATCCCAGCAATTTCTCCTGCTTCTTGGATGATAGCAGGTTTTCCTTTACTGAAGTTATTTCTCGGTAAGGGAGATTCGGTTTTATCAATTACAATTCGTTATGCTTTGACTGTTGTTCCAGGATTATTCTATGGTGCTATTTTATGGTGGTCACAGCATCCCAATAAGTTTAAATTATCTTTTCGTCGCTTTTGGGTATGTTGTATCTGCCTTTCCTTATTTTTTAGCTTTACATCTAACCCACATCGAACTTTTTACTTTGTTATTCCCGATTCTGTTAAACCTTGGGTATACGTGTCTATATCACAGCAATGGCATCATGTAAACCAAATGCGTCCATTGTTAGCACAAATTCCTTCTTCTTCAAGCGTGTCTGCGACAACTTACCTTGTACCACATCTTTCTAGTCGTCGAGAAATTTTACGTTTACCAATGTATCAACTGCGAAATGATGCCCGAGAATTAGTTAAAGTAGATTACGCGATCGCTGATTTATGGCAACTGCAAAAATACTCACCAGCATTTGTAACTGAACGCGGTTCGTTAGAGGAATTAGTATCTTTTATTGAAAGAGTAACGAATAATCAGGAATATGGAATTATTGGTTTTGCAGATGGAGTTATCCTGCTGAAAAAAGGTGCAAACTCTGATACGCAAGCGGTAAATGCTTGGTTAAGTTTCCGCAAGGCATTAGTTTAGCTAGCATAGTACAATTATAGAGACGACTCGGTGGGTCGTCTCCATAGTGGAGCAATTTTAGTAATTATTCTTTTACCTCATACCTTCTTCCTTTTACCTTGATCAAGGGTGACTTTTTTTCTAGAAAATGTTAAAACAATCAAAAAATTCAGGGAAATATATTAGCTGAGATAGTTGGAACTGAATTTTTCGATAAATCTAGGAATATAGTTATCTATTAAGGGTTAGGCAAATGAAGATACTAGTATTAAGTTGGGAGTTTCCACCCCGTATAGTTGGGGGAATTGCCCGTCATGTTGGGGAATTATACCCAGAATTGGTAAAATTAGGTCATCAAATCTACTTAATTACTCCAGAATTTGGTCAAGCACCGATGTATGAAATAGTGGATGGAGTACACGTACATCGAGTCCCAGTAAGTAGTGGTAATGACTTTTTCCACTGGGTTGTGAATATGAATCATAGTATGGGACACCAAGGTGGTAAGTTAATTATGGAGGAAGGTCCCTTTGATTTAATTCATGCTCATGACTGGGTGGTAGGAGATGCAGCGATCGCTCTCAAGCATACTTTTAAAATACCTCTAATTGCCACTATTCACGCTACTGAACACGGACGCTACAACGGTATTTATACAGATACACAACGTTATATTAGTGGGAAAGAGCAAATATTAGCTTACAATGCTTGGCGGGTAATTGTTTGCACTGATTATATGCGTCGGGAAGTAGAAAGAGCGTTGCATGCTCCTTGGGAAAAAGTTGATGTTATTTATAATGGCATTCGTCCGGAAAAGAAACATCATCACCAAGACTTTTATGCTCATGATTTCCGTCGTCAGTTTGCCGAAGACGATGAGAAGATAGTTTATTATGTAGGACGCATGGCTTATGAGAAAGGTGTTTCTTTAATATTGAATGCTGCTCCAAAGGTACTTTCCCAAATGGGGGGTAATGTGAAGTTTGTCATTATTGGTGGTGGTAATACTGAGCATCTTAAACGTCAATCTTGGGATTTAGGAATTTGGCATAAAACTTATTTTACTGGCTTTATGTCTGATGAGTACTTAGATAAATTTCAAACAGTGGCTGATTGTGCTGTTTTCCCTAGTCTTTATGAACCATTTGGGATTGTAGCATTAGAAAGCTTTGCTTCTCGTGTACCAGTGGTAGTATCTGATACAGGTGGCTTTCCAGAAGTCGTGCAACATACTAAAACAGGTATTGTGACTTATACTAATGATACAGATTCTCTGGCATGGGGAATTTTGGAAGTATTGAAAAATCCAGGTTACCGTCAGTGGTTGGTGGATAATGCTTACGAAGATTTGGAAAGACGCTTTAATTGGTCAAAGTTAGCAAAACAGACAGAAAGTGTTTATCAAAGAGTGGTAGACGAGCGATCGCTGGTTGTGTGGTAGAGAGGTGTGAAACCAGTAGGGGGTAGGGTAGGGGTTGATATTTTACTTAATCCCTATTAAGGATTGAAACCCAATCTTTTGGCCCAATTGAGTGGGATCAAGTAGTTAAAATTTCCACTTCCTTTATTGTTTAATGGTTCAAATTTATTTGTAAACTAAAGGAACAGTCAGTTCCCCAATGTAACTACTTCTATGTTGACTGAAACTTCTTCGCGTTACGTTACGCGCAATCCTGAAATTTTAAGTGGAGAGCCAATTATTCTTGGCACTCGTACATCTGTACGTGCTATTGTTAGTTTATGGCGATTGGGCATTATGCCAGAAGAAATCTTAAACCATTTACCTCATTTGACGCTAGCACAGGTGTTTGATGCCTTAAGTTTTTATCTAGATAACCAAGCAGAAATTAATGAGTATATTGAACGAAATCAAGTACCTTCGGAATTAATACATCCGTCCGTAAAAGCTGTGTTGCCTACGTTATGACAATTTTTGCAGCACTTCACACTGATGAAGATGTGTCGGCGTTAGTCGCAACACTTCTACGCGCTCGCGGTCTAAATGTTACAACAGTTCCCGAACAAGCAACTCTCGGCAAAAGTGACAGGGAGCAGCTAGAATTCGCAACAAGTCTTGACAGATGTATCTTGACTCACAATCGAGTTGATTTTGAGCGATTACATCTTCAGTATATAGAGGAAGATAAAGAGCATTGTGGAATTATTGTCGTACCTCATAAAAATGCCTATGAGGTCGCGCAACGAATTGGTATTTTGGTAAACACCTTAACAGCTGATGAAATTAAAAATCAGTTATTGTACGCATAAACTTTTTCCAGGAATTTCTGTTAATAACTAGTAATTTATTCTTAACAGAATTTGACATCACTGAGTCCTTGTTGATATTGAAAAATTTTAGAATGTTTTTAGAATGTGTTTTTATTACTTCTGATAATTTATTTAATTTATTACACGTAAATACCCAGGATACAACTTAAACCCTTATTTTTACTCTTTTAGTCTCTTCGCTACTAAAGACTATTTCTAATACATATTAGAGGTTAAAATCTTAGTGTTAGCTCGTGGAAAAGTCAATGCATAAAAGATTAATAGCTTTATTACTATGTATTTTATTAATATCTGGTTGTGTACCAACCCAATCTGAAGTGCGTGGTAATGGCATCAATATTATATTAATGATTGGCGATGGTATGGGCTGGGAAATGGCTCGTGCAGCAGCAGTTGCCAACGGCGCTCCCATGTATAAAAATGGTAAAGGACAAGGTTTAAATTTCCAAAAACTTGAAGGCTATACTTTAGCAACTAATTACGGCACAATTATTCAAGGTATAGATGGTAAATTTTCTGTAGGTAACTCAGCTCTAGATAATAGTAATCCCGTAACTGGCAAAAGTTCCATCACCCAAGGCTTTGTTTTTAATCCGGCATTTAATAATGGTAACTTAGGTAATATTGTCGGCTATAATGCTGCTCGTGGTGGAGTTAATCCTTGGACACCCGGTAATGATAAAGAATATATCAAGGAAAATGTTCCTGATTCTGCCAATACAGCTACATCCCTTTATACAGGCATTAAGACATATAACAATGCCATGGGTGTAGATATCTATGAACAACGTCACACAACTATTTTAGAGCAAGCTGCAAAAAATGGTAAATCTACTGGTTTAGTTACCTCCGTACCCATTACCCACGCAACTCCTGGAGCAGCTGCATCTTTTGTAAATCGTCGTAATAAGTATAGTTCTCCTAGTCCTGATTCAGATAATATTCTGCAACAAACTCTCAAAATATTTAAACCTACTGTGATACTAGGTGGTGGTCATCCCCTGGATTTAGGTAACAAAACTAATGTCAGCGGAGAATACGATTGGGGTTATATTGATAAATTTACTTATTATGAACTGAGAACCCAACCTAATTCTAATTCCTACGGCTATACATTTCTTGAACGGGGTGCTTCAGCAACCTCCACTTTACTTAAAACTGCTGCTAAACTTGACCCAAATAAAGGAGATAAACTTTTTGGTTTATATGGCGCTCGTGGACAAAATGGTAATCTACCTTTTAGTACCGCAAATAGTGATTATAGTAACACAGGTTTAGGCAATGTTTCACTCTTTGCTACAGCTTCTGAAAATAATCAAATTCCCCAAATAGATAAAGTGCGTCCCTTATCTTCAGGTGAAACTGATGCTAAATTTATTGCTAGAGAAAAAAATGAAAATCCCACACTCGCAGATTTAACTTCCGCAGCGTTAACAGTTTTGGGTAAAGACGCGGATGGCTTTTGGTTGATGGTAGAAGGTGGTGATATTGACTGGGCTTGTCATGATGATAACCTCGATAATACGATTGGCACAGTTAAAGATTTTGATCAAGCTGTCGGAACTGTAATCGATTGGATTAATAAAAATGGTGGTTGGAAAAAGAATCTTTTAATTGTCACCGCAGACCATGACCACTATTTTACGCTTAATCCTAACTTTCCGAAACTACTTTCTAAATTTGGTGCTGAAGATTTAACTTACAATAAACACAAACCAGCCGAAGCTGGTCACTATTGGGGTAGCGATTCTAATATCAAATATGGGTGGGGTACTCATACTAATTATTTAGTACCTGTTTACTATCAAGGTGGTGTTGTAGATTTGGGTAAATATATTGGTAAAAATATTACATTTATTGATAATCCTCCTGGAGCTACTGCCAAAACTTACTCAATTCCTGGTGTGAAGGATGCTGTAGACCAAACTCACATTTATCAAGTGATGCTAGATACAATCAATGCCAAATTTTGAGCGATCGCTGATTTTTATCAAGGTAAAAGAAAAAACATTACTGTTAAGTGCTTCCTCTACTAGATTGCAAAAGTCTCAAATGCCACTCGCACAGGTTCAGATGAAGCAGAAATAAAATTGAGCTTTTCAAAGCCAATAACCTTTCCCTCTTCATCCTTCATCAACACCACCTCATCTCCCGTTTCTTCAACCTCATATTCATTTTCAGGATTCCCAAACCAAACAACGAGAGTATTCCCAATCTTATCATGAAACACTTTTACTTGTGCCATATAGCTTCTCCTTCTTTAATCGCACCAGTTCTATATGCCGTTATTAAAAAGCCTTCACCGTTCAGCCTTCTTGTCACAGCACAAACCCATCGCTTATTACCATCTGAACGATAAAACAGGTAAACTTGTTGATCGCTTTTGCTCAAACGAATTTCATCGGGTTCCTTGAGTGTAGCTTGAATATCAACTTCCCGTCCTCGCATAATAGGGTGCTTAATAGTTGTAATAATTTCCCAATAACTTACTGTCGTACGAACGTAAAAGGCAAGAGGGGTATCGACTTCAAAAAAAATCTTCTCATCAGGAGATTCTTCTAGACTCATCCCAGCAATTCCTCCAATGTATCTAAATTCCTCCAAATCTTATATACTACTGTATTTTTAATGTCACAGATGATTACTAAAATGTTGCATTAACTCCCAATATTGTGTGTTTCCGTAAACTCTCCACAGTTAAAATTACCTGCTGTGCAACTTGATTAATTTCTTCTTTAGTATTAAATCTACCAATTCCAAACCTAATGGATGCATAAGCCAATTTTTCCGAATGTCCCAAAGCTGTGAGAACATGAGAAGGTGCAGTTGTAGTTGACGAACAAGCAGAACCAGAAGAAACTGCCATCACAGGTTGCAATCCTAGCAATAATGCTGCACCATCCACTCCTTCAACACTAATATTCAAATTTCCTGCTAATCTTTGAGTGGGGTGTCCATTCAGATAAATTCCTTCTAACTTTGAAAGTGCATCCCATAAATCTTGTCTTAATTGGGTGAGACGTTGGTTTTCTGTCTCCATTTCTTCTAAAGCTATTTCTACAGCTTTACCAAATCCGACTATTTGCGGTGTATATAAAGTACCAGAACGCATCCCCCGCTCATGACCACCACCGTGTTGTTGTGGTGCTAGCTGTACTCTAGGGTTACGACGACGAACATATAAAGCACCAATCCCTTTAGGTGCATAGACTTTATGTCCAGTCAGTGACATCAAGTCTATTTTCATGGCTTGCACATCTAAAGGAATTTTACCAATAGCTTGAGCAGCATCAGTATGAAAGATGATATCTCTTTGCCGACACATTTCTCCGATTTCTGCTAATGGTTGTAACACCCCGATTTCATTATTAGCAGCCATAATTGACACTAATATAGTATCATCACGGAAAACTTTTTCTAATTCAGTTAAATTAATCAATCCATCTTTTCTAACTGGCAGGATTGTCACTTCAAAACCCAGAGTTTTCAGATATTTACAAGGGTCAAGAACTGCGCTGTGTTCAGTTGCGACAGTAATAATATGTTGTCCTTTTTGGAAATAAGCTTCCGCTACACCTTTAATCGCTAAATTATTCGCTTCTGTTGCACCGCTAGTAAAGACAATTTCTTCTGGACTAGCGTTAATAGCTTCTGCTAAAATTTCCCGTGATTGTTTGACAGCAGCTTCTGCTTCCCAACCGTAAATATGATTCACACTAGATGGGTTCCCAAAATGTTCTGTAAAATAAGGTATCATAGCAGTCACTACTCGCTCATCGACAGGAGTAGTGGCGTGGTTATCGAGGTAAATAGGGCGAGACATTTTTAATTAGTAGGCGTATCTTAAACTAAAATTTGACCAATTTTTCTCAGGATAGCAAGGACTTGGTATAGTTCATTTTCTTTTCGGAATAATGTAAATTTATCAGATAAAGCATATTTAGGTTTATCTTCCTTTATTAGCTTAATGACTTGAAAATCTTCTCCATTTGTCACCAATCCAAAAATAGGTTTTTCTAAATTAGGATTAGCTATCATATAACTCAAAGCTTGAGGAATTGCTTCTATTAAAGAAAAACTAGCTTTTTTCGATTCAATTACTAATAACCATAACTGGTCTTGCACAACTAAGACATCAATTCTACCTTTAATAATTTCATCTTGATCCTCAACTTTAATTTCTATAGACTTTTCCGTTTTTAAGAAAAAAGGCTCGTCATAAAATCCAGCTAAATTTAACAAAGGTGATAAAATTACTAATTTTACCGCATTTTCTAATAACGGAGAACGCTTAATTAATCTTAGTAATTGCAATTTTACTCGGTCTAAATACTGCTTATCTAAATCAGGGATTTCTGCTAAATTTTCAAACCATTCTGTAAAGAATTGCTGGTTGTCAACTTGTTGGAGACCAAATCTTTCTTCTAAGTACTCGAAGGTAACATTTTGAGGTTGGATGATTTGCACCATAGTTTGTTAAGATTAACGTTTTGCACTATTCTCATTATACTTCCTAGCGGGTTATGAATATTTTCAAAGATTACACTAATCTTACATAAATTTGTTATTTAGTTGCGCTTTGGCGCTTTCATGAGCTAAAACGCCACTACGTATATAGATAGTTACTTTTTGGTAACTACTTTACATAACAGTTTAATTACTTTTAGTATCTAGCAGGGTAATTTGAAAATCTATTTCACGAGGTAGATCATGTCCACGGTAGCAGTTGTTTATTTCTCTGGTACAGGTCATACTGATTTAATGGCCCAAGCTGTAGCAGAGGGTGCTAGTAAAGTTCCTGGAACGAAGGTTGAAGTTTTGCCAATTACAGGAGAGCAAATCGTTAACGGTCGCTGGAAAGATGATGTCACTTTAGAGAAGTTGAGCCAAGCTGACGCAATTGTATTTGGTTCACCAACTTATATGGGTGGTGTTGCAGGTCAATTTAAAGCGTTTATTGATGGTGCTAGTGAAGTTTGGTTTAAACAAGGTTGGAAAGATAAAATTGCTGGTGGGTTTACTCACTCTAGTTCTCTCAGTGGTGATAAGCAGGGAACGTTACTATATATGGCAATTAATGCTGCTCAGCATTCTATGATATGGGTAGGTGCGGGTGAGTTGCCAAGCAATTACTTTGGTAAAGATGATGGTGTTAATCGTTTGGGTTCGTTCCTTGGTATAATGGGACAAAGTCCAATGGATATGAGTGGTAAACCTGCGGAAATTGATTCCGGCGATCGCCTAACATCACAGAATTTCGGACAACGCATTGCGGAATTTGCTCAGCGCTTGCAAAAATAAGTTTTTTATACAGGACGTTGTAGTAACCAAACTAATATACGTCCTGTAATAATTTCAAACATCGTTATGAATGTTGCTACGCTCACAGGAAATCTTAAACTTGGTCTTAAAGCTAAAATAATATAGATTATCAAGCTGACAACTCCACTGGCAACTAAGCTAACAAGAATAATCAAAATAACTGCTATTTTTGCTCTGGAAGACCGATGTATAAGTTTTTGTAGTATAAACCATTTTGCGATAAAACTTCCTAAAATAGATCCAATTAAAGGAGCTATAAGGTAATTTATAGAACCAAGTAATACCGCACCTATAATTGCACCGACTAAGATACTAAAAATAGTCCCGAATATTGACCGCAAGTTCCAGCTAACTAATCGCCGTAACACCAAATCTTGCATAATTTCTACAGGAGTGATAGTCGCAATCGCAGCTAGCAAAGGATAAAAAATCCTGATATTACTCCCTAGACTAGTATTCATAATCACACTAGTCAGCGATCGCGCAAATATGCCGACAGTTATACCGATGACAATTGCTAAAATCCACTGCTTAAAAAAGCTCTGATTAATCTGTACATCAGATACAGTTTGATTATTTACTGATTGATTTGTTTTATTCTTTAACTGTGACGGCGGATATAAAGCCTGATTAATCTCTGTTAATCGCTGTAAAATTATGCGAGTATGCTCAGGGCGTTGACCAGGCAGACGAGCCATCATACAATCAAGAAAATCAGCAAAGATTGGCGAAACTCCAGAAGCATTATCACGCCAGAGAAGTTCATCTGTCAAAGGATTGTATAATTGACTCGGATTTGTCGCTGTAAGTAAATAAACGAAAGTCCGTCCTAAAGCAAAGAAATCAGATTGCTGCACAGCTTGACCATTCATTTGCTCTGGTGGAGTATATCCAGAAGAAACAATACCTGTAACATTACCATCGGCTTGTTTCGCCATATATGTTTCTGTAATTTGACGAACTGTGCCAAAATCAATTAATACTAAACCCCCATCAGCTCTCAGCATGATATTTGCTGGTTTGATGTCTCGATGAAAAAAGTTTTGACTATGTACTTGTTGCAGTATTGTTGCTAATTCTGTTAGCCATGCAATTGCTAATTTTTGGTCGATAGGTTGATTTCCACGTTGTGTGAGATATTTTTGTAAATCTAACCCGTGGATTTTCTCCATTACTAGACAATGTACTGGTTGCTGGCTGTTTTTAGGATGATAAACAAAATAACCGTCTGATTCTACTTTCGGAATTCCTGGATGATCCAGAACACTTAACACCTCTGCTTCCCGTTGAAATAACTCCACAGCTTTGGGATGGTTATTGTGCAGAACTTTGAGAACCTTCGATTCACCAGAGCGATCGCTAACTTCATAAGTCTTACCAAAGCCACCACCACCCAGTTGTGATACTACCCGATAACGTCCTTGTAACAGTAACTCTGAACCGCAACCGAAACAAAACAGAACATTATCAGAGTTTTCAGGTTGTTGACATAGAGGATTTATGCAGAAGCTCATCAGGTTGAAGGCTAAAATCAGGATTTATAGGCGATAATAGCAATTCAAGCTGCTCTTGGTAAACATAAATCATTACAAATCTATTATGAGTAATAATATGCAACGGGAGTTTAGTAACCGTGAAGAATTAATAGCATACCTCCGCGAACAATTCCCCGATGCTGATAACCGGGATAATCATATCAGCGAAATCATTGGTGGACGGAAAGCTGCACAAAAAGTCTTGCAAAAAGTAGACCCAGCACGCTACGCGAAATCACGTAATTTTCTTTCAGGTGCTGTGACTAAACTATCACCTTACATTCGTTACGGTGTTTTAAGCTTACGTGAAATTCGGGATTTTGTCCTTGATAAAGTGGCGCAAGATGACGCTACCAAATTAGTTAATGAATTAGGCTGGCGCGATTATTGGCAAAGATTATACGTCAAGCTAGGGGACAGTATTTGGAAAGACCAAGAGGAATACAAAACTGGTTACACTGTAACTGAGTATACACCTGATTTACCTGAAGATATAACAGAAGGGATCACAGGAAGAGTTTGTATCGACAGCTTCACTCAGCAGTTACGAGAAACAGGCTATCTACATAATCATATGCGGATGTGGATGGCAGCTTATGTAGTGCATTGGCGTCGTATTCGTTGGCAAGCTGGGGCAAAATGGTTTTTGGAACATCTTTTAGATGGCGACCCAGCAAGTAATAATATGTCATGGCAGTGGGTAGCCAGTACATTCAGCCACAAGCCATATTTCTTCAACCGCGAAAATTTAGAACGTTATACAGAAGGTGTTTACTGTAAACAGTGTCCATTGTATGGTAAGTGCGACTTTGAGGGAAGTTATGAACAATTAGAAGCACGACTTTTTCCTAAAGGAGAATTTACAAGACAAGCTAACAGTCAAAGTTTCCAAAAAGGAAAAAGCCGACGGTAAATTTTATCAAAAATAAGTTATGAATAACCACCCTATGGTTTGGGGACAATTAGTGTTGAGTTTATTTTGCTACGTGTTACTAGGTTGGTTATTTGCTTGGACTCCAGGCTGGGCAGAGGCTTTGCAGTATAATGAGTCCCAACAGAAGACAGCCTTCATTTTATCAAGAATTGCTTTGATAGTTGTGACTTTGACCTTAACTTTGAGCTTTGCTTGGAATAGAGGTACTATGGGTTGGGTTAAAACTTTAGGTTGGTGTTATATATTAAGTCACGTAGTAGTTGGAGTTTTACTTTTAGTTTTTGGTGGAGATATAACATTATATGTAATTTGGATGGTAGTAGTAAGTGTCGCTTGGGCTGGTGCTTTTAGTTTAGTCGCAGCAAAAAATCAATTACTCATGTCCTTTATTCCCTTGCACGCTTACGTAATTTTGGGAATCACCTTAATTGTTGGTTTCAGTTTGGGATGGTTAGTGCGTTTATTCAATAAGTGAAAAAGGTTTTCAGAAAGGGAAAAATTAACGGTAATCAAACTTGCAACTCCTGAGCAGTTTGAATTTGAGGTAGTGGTTCTAGCGCGGTAGTCACTGGTGCGTAATGACAATAACAAATAACAATTGTTTCAAAGTCAGCATTTGGAAGTTCTGGGATATACTCTGACGAGATTCTGGCTTGTCATCATCGAGGCGTTTTTCATATGTATCAATCAAATTATCTATTGCTTCAATAATAAATTGAATATCTTTACCAATTACCTAAAATTTATAATCTCTAATCCTAATAGCTTAGAAATTACTCATGAATTCGGTCTGATTTAAGATTAATTTTTTGCTCTCGTATTCTATCTATAATTCTTTTTTCTGCTGTATCTAAGTAAGCAAGTTCTTCTAATGTTCTCTGTTTCCTTTTTTGCACTACTTCTAAATTCTTAATGAGGTATTCGCCACTTAAATAGAAATCGAACGTTCGTAATGCTTCTTCATCAGATATTTCTCTCCCAGTACAAGGACTACTCTCCAGTTCTTCTACTTCTTCAACTTGATTCTTAACTTGTTCCTGCATCACTTTTACCTCCAACGTCTGATATGTTCTTCTAAAAATTGTAGCGCTCTTTCCTCCGTTAATATCATTTCTCTGGAACCATCTGGGTTCTCCTCGAAGCCAATCCTTCTATAAAACTCAATAGCTCTAGGTATCGCTGCTACTTTAAATATTCCACTCATTTCATGAGGAGCAGAGGTCATTTCCTGAATAATATCAGCTATCAACCACTCAGCCGCTCCCCTGCAAGTTTCAGATACGTTTCTAGGTAAACAATTCCAAGGTGCAGTACAGACAATATCTAATAATATATGCTGTTGTCGTCCTTCATACAAATAAATTTCCCCCATTCTGTACTCAATAATTGCGCCAGCTTGAAGCATATCATTATTCACGACTCCTCTAAAATTGGTTGGCTCATCTCCAGATAATTCTAATAAATCAAAACATATATTTGCACAATCACCAAATTTAGTTCCTAAAACATTATTTCTATTACCACCATAAAACTCAATCAAATAATCCTGTATTTTATCTTGCCAATACAACAAATTAGCGGTCACTGCATTATTAGCATAATTTACATAAACAAATTTATTTTTAGTCATACATTGACGTTAACAATCAAACATTATTAAGATATTAAGCTACGTAGAATACTTACCCTTGCCAACGATCCGACTCACCTTCTTCATCTAAAAACTGCTTCAATCTAGTCTTATACAACTTTTGATATTCACTCAAACTATATTTATTTACTTCAATAGCTAAGTCAGAAGGTTTTTCTTGAAGAACTTCAGCAACTTGGTCGTTTGCTGCTGGAGAAAAATGACCACCGTCAAAGGTATTGCTAGGATTTTTAGTTAATTGAGAAGGAACGGAAAAATCATACATCTGATTGTAAATCTGTGAAACTTGATGAAAACCTTGTAGAGTACAATCTGTCAACTTTCTCCCGTACGTCTCGTTCACTACACTCCATGCGGAACGAGGTGGTACATACCCAATTAACTCAGCCTTAGGAAAAATATTTTTCAATTCTGTATAATAATTTACCTGATTTTGATCGCACTCTTGAGGTGGTTGTGGTTTGAGAAATTCAGGTTTATAAACTGGTTTATTCTCAATTTCTGCCAACTCGAATTTATCATTATAGTAATTAGCAGGGTCAGGACTTTGACCTAATAATGTCATCACAGAAAATAAGAATACATCTCCGGAAAGATAAGCATGATAAATTGATTGAGTAGCTAATTTACCTATATCAGAATTTTCTGTACTAACTTTATCTTTCTTAACAAAGTTAAATTCATCGACGCCAATATAAAGCTTTTTAGGAGTAATTCCTTGTTTCTTGACAAATTTAGCAATACTAATAAAATCGTGAACTTCACCACCTTTAACTGCATAGTTAAAACAATTACTATTTTTAAATAATGATGCTTTCAAACCAATTACCCTAGAACTTCCTAAAATCAGACAATCATAATTTTGCTGTTTTGTTCTGAGAAACAAATTTGTTTTTGAAACACGCTCATTGAATGCAAAGTTCTTACCAGTTAACTTATTGCCACTACTATACCAAAGTGGGTCAATCAACCAGTTAAGTAAGCCAACACTTGCCATAAGAACCGCAGTTAATCCAACATACAATTTAAAATTGAAACTAGATGGTTTAATTTCATCTTCTGTGACTACATCATTTGTTGTAGATACTTTTAATAGTGTTTGCTTAGATGCACTACCTATACGTTTTTTAACTAAAAGTTTCTTTTTCATATCATTAGTATCTTGTGGTAGACGAATAAATTATATTTATTTAGAATTGAAAATAGAGAAACTCACTAACTCTTGTAAAACAAAGTAAAGAGATAGCAGTTAAAGTCGCGACAATTAAACTCCAAACTTGATTAGGCTTCCATTGGATTTTGTACCAAAAGTTACTTTTGTTTACTAAATCTTTCTGAGAGGATACATGAGTTAATGTCGGGCTATATTTTCCCATCCACTCATATACATTAGGTGTAAACCAAGTTACGAAAAGTAAAATAGCGATTCCAAACACAGCGTATTTCTGACTAATACCTACATTTACAGTGAACCCATCAAAACTAACTCCCCAATTTCTTAAGAATCCTAGCTGAGATTCTAGAAATTGAGGTAGAGCTATACCGTTCATACCAATCATTGAGCTTAAAATCAACTGGGCAGTATGTAAATTATTGGCTCTAAATAATACCCAAGAAACTACCACTGCAAAAAAAGTTACAAACCAACCGATCCCGCGAATCAACCACTTATCTTTTTTCGGATCTTGCCCTAAAGAATGGCGAAGCGATCGCCACTGGTGATTGATCATCAAGTAGATTCCATGCAATCCACCCCAAATCACAAATGTCCAGCCAGCATTATGCCAAAGGCCTCCTAAAAGCATTGTAATGATTAAATTTAGAGAACGGCGGATTTCTCCTTTGCGATTTCCACCAAGGGGAATGTAAAGATAATCTCGTAAAAAGTTAGATAAGGTAATATGCCAACGACGCCAAAAATCTATAATGCTAACAGCTTTGTAAGGAGAATCAAAATTTAATGGCAGTCTCACACCAAACATATAAGCAGCACCAATTGCCATATCTGAGTAACCAGAAAAATCAAAATATAGCTGCAAAGTATAACCTAATGCTCCTACCCAAGCTTCTGAAAATGTTAAAGTAACTCCCTGAGATGCTGCATTAAAAGCGGAATTAGCAAATTGGGCAACACTGTCAGCAATCACAACTTTCTTGAATAAACCTGCAACAAAAACAGTTAAACCGATAGCTAAAGTTTGCTTGTTAAAACGATAAGTTGATTCTTCCTCAAACTGAGTAACTATTTCTTGATGTCGAACAATAGGGCCAGATATGACATATGGAAAGAATGTTACAAAAAGACTATATTTCAAAAGACTATATGCTTCGGCTTCACCTTTATAAGCATCAACTAGATAGCTAATCTGATGAAATGTAAAAAATGATATGCCTAGAGGTAAGGCAATGGTAATTATGTTAAAATTAGAACCTGCTAGATAATTTAAGTTATCTAAAAAGAAGTTAAAATATTTAAAGTAACCTAATAATCCTAAATTAATTGCAATACCTAAAAATAATAATTTTTTAGAAAAAGATAATTGTTGTCTGCTAAGTGAATTCCCAATGAAATAATTAAATAAAATTGAGCCAATTATTAAAGGTAAATTAGCCGGATTCCACCAACCATAAAAAAATAACGAAGCAGCTACTATCCAAAATATCGGTAACTGCTGAGTCATAAATTTATGGTTACGACCAAGTATAAAGAAGCCAACTAAAGATATAGGAAGAAAGAAAAAAATAAATTCAAATGAATTGAATAGCATATCTAGCCCAATAAAAATTTAATCATTTAATTTTAAATTTACAAGACTGTAAATGTTGTGATCATGCCTACTTAAATAAATAAAGCTTTGATAGCCCATTAATAAAGAAGTAGTGAGAATTATTTCGCTAAAGAAAATAACTTTATCAATAACAATTTATACACGTAAGTGTAGGATAATGTAAACTTTTACGCTATATTATAAAAATTTTGTAAAAACTTAACAATTAATTATAAAGATTTTATAAAGAAGGTCAAATTATTACTTACTGATTGATTGTGTTTTATGTAACACAAAACAATTGCTCATCAATATATATACTGAATAGTAAGCACGCTATTTGAGACTTATACTATAGAAAGTTGAGAGTTTTTATATATAGCCATCTAAGAATATATTGAAATCTGGAACCGATTACATATCATGAATGTCTAGTCCGGTTAGTGGAAACGAATCAATTGGAAAGTATTTGCTTTTACCTTTTAGTACTAGTAGCTTTGCAATGTAAAAAGAAAACACTTGTATAAATAAAGTTTGGAAGTGTTTGATCACTAGAATGAGTATACTATTGGGATTAAAATTACATGAGTATATTTTTTAACGGATATAATGCTATTTTTCAAAAACTTTGCTTATTGGTGACTATATTATTTATTTATACTTGTGCGGAATGTACCACTATCGCTCAAGCACAAAATCCTAAACCCCCAACACCACCAAAACCAAATACAACGAACCGCAATTTACCTAAAGGTATTAAGGTTAATATTCCAAGCATTGGTTTACCAGGACGAAGAGAAAATGGTGGTACACGTAATCCACAAACAAACTGCATTGCTTCTGAACCAGCTATTTTACAGTTACTGTTACCACCAACTAACGTTGGATTAACAACCGCTGCTTACCCTCGATTTTTTTGGTACACACCCAAAAACACGTCTCAAAGAGCGGAATTTTCCCTATACAAGGTAGATAAAGCTATAGGACGTAGTTTAGTATATAACACTACTTTCAACCTCAATAGTGGTGGTGTATCCAGTTTAGCTTTACCTAGCGATGTTGGTATGCCTCCATTAACAATCAATCAAATGTATCAATGGTCTGTATCACTTGTTTGCAACCTCCAAGACACTTCAGCAAAATCAGTTATTAGAGTAGATGGTTGGGTACAACGAGTGAATGTTCGTGATGCTGTACAAGTACAAGAGTTAACCGAGGATTCGGCTGTAGCTTCTTCCTACGCTCAACAAGGTTTATGGTTAGACTTACTATCAACTTTAGCTCAGTTACGGGCTTGTAAACCTTATGACAGAACCGTGTCTAACACTTGGGCTAGTGTACTAAATCAAGCCGCTCTGGAAAAGGTTGCTCAACAACCACTTTTTTCTAAATGTGCCAATCCTGGATCTAAGAGGGAACAGGGAAATTCCCGTAATTAAAACTAGGGGAGTGTAATGAGAGGACACATTCTTTTCTTGCGCTGGTCATGAAAGTTTTACATCTCTATATAACTGAAGAGGCATATCTTAGTTTACATTTCCTAGTATTTCTTTGTAATACTTAATTTTTAAATAATTAAGCATATTTAACATAGATTACAAATAATAACTTTGATAATAATTTATTAAGTGCATAAAGCTAAATTGAGGATATGCTTAGTTAAAGATTCAAATAACTAAGTGCAGTTAAGCATAGCATTATAGTCAATTACTAACAGCGAAAACCCAAGCAAATTGAGCGAAACATCATGATGATACAGAGAATTTTGCTGGCCGTTTCAGGATTAGGACACGCAGAACAGATGCTCAAAAATTTGAAGGATCTGCCATCTATCCAAGCAGCAAAAGTTACAGTTTTACACGTTGTTGCTGAGCAAACTACCGCTGAAGCAATGACAGCTAAATGGGAAGAGGGCGGTAGAATTTTGGCTAATGCCATTCAAACTTTAAATTTAGACCCTAGCCAAGTTTCCTCAATTATGCGCCAAGGTGATCCTAAATATGTAGTATGTCAAGTAGCTGACGAGATTGAAGCTGACTTGATTATTATGGGTTCACGGGGGCTTAAGCGGTTACAATCAATTTTAGGAAACTCAGTAAGTCAGTATGTTTTCCAATTGTCTTCTCGTCCCATGTTGCTGGTAAAAGATGACATTTATGTTAAGAGAATTAACCGCGTTATGGTGGCGATGGATAATTCAGATGCAGCTAAGCACTGTTTAACATTAGCTTTATTCCTTCTTAGAGATGTTAAGGGAGGAGAATTAATTTTGGCTAATGTGAATAAAGATTGGGTAAATAAAAATCCGGCTAATGTTACAACTAGCGCAGAACAAAACCCTATCTTAGCTCCTGCGATCGCCGAAGCCAAAAAATACGGTATACAAGCTCGTTGTGTTGTGAGTAACGGCGCACCTGGTCAAGAAAATTTTGTCACTAGCAGCGGTAGAACTGGGCAAGAAATCTGTCGTTTAGCTGAGGAGTTAAATGTAGATTTACTATTACTGGGTTCTCCCGATCGCCGTCCTTCGATTGCCAAAAACCTAGTTGATATTGACCGACTTTTAGGTGCTTCTTTATCTGATTATGTAAGAGTTAATGCTACTTGTCCAGTGTTATTAGCCCGAACTGCTGGGTAAAGAGTGCTGAGTGCTGAGTGCTGAAGAGTGCGGAGGTGATTGTAATAAATAAAGCTCCTACACAAATGTAAGAGCTTTATATTTTACACACAAGGAATTAACTCTTGTTTCCACCTTCGCGGCTTGCTGTCTGAATGTAAAGAATGATTAAAAATACAGCGGGAACGAGTACGAACAGAATGCTCGCTACGAATCCCAGGTCATTAACTTGCATCGCAACGTTGCCCCTCTTTGTTTTCCAGTCAACAATTTTAGGATACCACTAGTTGGG
>Ga0224723_1000627_pt1 | contig 23871 bp, 27 predicted proteins | sample Balambano_FR2_Me_FD_161647 | JGI IMG/M metagenome (GOLD analysis project Ga0224723, IMG submission 161647) | Freshwater sediment microbial communities from Lake Towuti, South Sulawesi, Indonesia - Balambano_FR2_MetaG | ecosystem: Environmental > Aquatic > Freshwater > Lake > Sediment | place... | reverse complement strand
CCCCTCTCCCAAGTTTGGGAGAGGGGAATGGGGTGAGGGCTGCAAGGATTTTGAACCTCTGGATGTTATTTCCTGGCACGAACTTTTCGGTAAAAAGGCTGAAAAACCTTATTTAGGTTAACTTATAACTTTATTCAGCAAGCCCTACTTAATTAACAGCTATCCATTAACTCAAATGCAAAAAATATTACGCAAGTTGTGGACACTTTTAAAACGTTTAGTTATCAAAATAGTTTCGATTGAAATTTATGGTGATAATTTAAATAAAGTTAATGTCATAGCACCAGAAATTATCCTAACCCCAGAAGCACCGAGCATGGTGTTTATTGATGAAGCTAAGTTCTTACAAGCAGAAACTTATACTACTCCTTGTGCATACACTGTACTTTTAGAAGGAGTTTTTTACTGTCCTCAATACTCGGTAATTTTGACGAAAGAACGTCAAATTTTGTCAGAATCATTTAATGTAGCCAAACCCCCAGAAGAATTTGCTCTGAAGTATTTATTTTCACCCAAAATCGAGAAAGTAACTGGATATTCAATAATTTGGCATCAGACGACTAATAATTACTATCACACACTAATTGATAATCTTTCTCGCTTTTATCTTACCTGCCAACATCATATTATTCAGCAGGGAACAGAAATCAAGCTATTACATTCACGACATATTTCAGCAGTGGAAGAATTCTACTTATCAAAATTTCTCCAGCCAAATATAAAAAAACACTGTGTAAATAATCACAAGAGAGATAATAATATTGCTCAACTTTTCTATTTAGAAAAATTAATAATATCTACATTTTTGAATTATAATTTTAGTGCTGCATTGCCGAGTGTGTGTAGACAAATATTTTCTCGATATTACCCCTCACGGTTACGAGCTAGAAAGCATAGAATATTTATTTCTAGAGCCGAATCCTATAACAACCGAAATATTATTAACGAAGCGGAACTACTAGAACTACTCAATAAGTTTGGGTTTAAAAAATACATTCTTGAAAAAATGTCAGTAACTGAGCAAATAGAATTGTTTTATGATGCAGAAGTTGTGGTTGCTCCTCATGGTGCTGGTTTAAGTAATTTAGTATTCTCAGAAAATGTGAAAGTTTTAGAGCTATTTCCTTATCCTTTTGTAGTTCCGTATTTCTACTATCTTGCTAAATCGATGGGACATACCTATGATTACTGGTGTGGAAATTGCCAATATACACCTGGAAAAGGGTGGAACAACAATTTTTCTGTTGATATATCAAAAATACACGAACTACTACAAGCATTAGTATAAATTTTAACGACAATTATCACAGTGACCGCAACGTAAATTCATTGCTTCTTGATTAAAACCAAAAGCGTTTAATAAAAACTGCCAACGACACTGTTTAGTGAAAAAATACTGATTCATTTGCTTGACTGAGTGAAATTCCTGGGTTGATTTGTTCCCTGTACCCGATACTATAGTGTAATGAAAAGGGTCAATCCAGTTTAATTTACCGCTACTGTGTAACAAAGAAAGTGCTACACCTGCATCAGGAAATTGTTTTATAACTGTATTAACATCACCATTTTTCGGTAATTTTTTTATGAGTTCTTGCGCTTGTTGCTGAGTAGATCGCATCTTTTGTTCAAAAAAACTTTGTCTTTGCTTATCTTCTGAATCTAACCATCCTGTGGGTTCACTAATCAAAGTTAATGCTTGTGCTAATTTCCCATCCCTTCCAGCACGACCAATTTCTTGGACGTATTCACTCAATAAATGTGGTGCGTGGAAGTGAATTACCCAACGAACATCTGGCTTATTTATCCCCATCCCAAATGCACAAGTACAAACTACAAATGGCATTTTTCCACTTAGCCAATCGTTTTCAATCTTCCGACGTTCTTCTGCATTTAGCCCTGCATGATAAGCTGCTGTAGAATAACTAAATTTTTGTAGCCATATGGCTAAGTTCTCGCTATCTCGCCGACTACGAACATAAATTAATCCTGTGTTGGGATGATTTTGAATAAATTTTAATAATTGTTGTTTTCTACCTTGTGGTGTCCAAGCTATCCGGACTTGTAAGTTTAGATTAGAGCGATATGGATTAATTTTAAATATATCTGGTTGCTGTAATTCTAAAACTTCTTGAATAATTTTTTGCGCTTGTAAATCTGCGGTAGCAGTAAACGACGCAATACAGATTTTTGTACCTGGTGGTTTGAATTTTAAAAGTGTTGGACGTACTTTTCCTAATCGACGATAAGCAGGTCTAAATGTATCTCCCCATTGCACTAAACAATGAGCTTCATCTAAGATTAATCCGTTAATTTTTAACTGTGGTTGGCATAATTTCTCCCACACAGGTAAGCTTAATAAGGTTTCTGGTGATAAATATAATAGTTTTAATTTTTGGGACTCTAAATCTCGTAAAATCTCTCTTTTTTTAGCCGAACTTAATTCGCTGTGTAAAAGTGATGCAGGTAGATTACGTTGTCGTAATTCTTGTACCTGATTTTCCATGAGTGCTACTAAAGGCGAAATTACTAAAGTAACTCCTGTTTCTAGTAATGCTGGTAGTTGGAAACAAATAGATTTTCCTCCACCCGTTGGCATGATTATTAGCGCGTCTTTTTTGGATATCAGACTGCGAATAATTTCCCCTTGCGGTGGGCGAAAATCATCATAACCCCAAATTTTTTTAAACTCACTAAGAACCTGATTCCAAGATGGAGTTTCTCCTGGCATAATTAATAAATAAGTGTAGATGCACCCTAATTGCACACTTAATATGACGTTGTTCTGAGTATAACTGCTAGTAAGATGACAAAGTTCAGTAATTTCATCAGTTTTTTAATATATTATTTCAAGTTTAGTTTTTAATACCGACTATAATTAAATTTATTAATTCTTCTGCAAAAGTATCATCTATTGGAGCGTGTTTTAATAATAATCTATACCAAACTGCGCCGTATATGGCGTCAATTACTAACTCTATATCTAAATTATTTCGTAATTCTTGCCGTTCAATGGCTCTTTCTATTATCGTTTGTGTAGCTGCTCTCCTTGTTGCCACAAATTGCTCTCGAAACGATTCGGCTACACTAGTATCTAATTGCGCTTCGGCTATCAAACCTGTCATAGCATCTCTAGCGGAAGTGGTGTTAAGAATAGTAAAGAGTTGTTGTAGAATCTGATACAGGTCTTTTCTCAGATCACCTGTGTCTGGGGTAGGTACATTATGGGATGCTTGAACTGCATAAGCTTCCATTACCACTGCTGCTTTGGATGTCCACCAACGGTATATAGTTTGTTTTCCTACACCTGCACGATTAGCGATCGCTTCTATACAAATTCCCCGATAACCCTTTTCCTCTAATAATTCCGCAGCAGCTTTGAGTATGGCTTGGTGTGACTTCTCATTACGTCTACGTCCTTGGTTTGAGGTGTCTTTTCCATTTGCTTTCATCTACTATTAATTCCTACAAGTTAATCTGTTTACTAACTTTTGATAGTACTCAAAGAGAAAGCGCGTTACCATAGTAAACCATTCAAATCTTTTACCTGAATTATGCCTTCTCCTTTACCTGGGATGAATCCTTATCTAGAAAACCCAGAGTTGTGGTCAGAATTTCATAGTCGGATGATTGTAGCGATCGCGGATGCGCTTGATGATTGTCTGAGTCGAGATTACCGTGTTGCGGTGGAAAAACGAGTATATTTAAGCGAAGTTGGGGATAGTGTGTTAGTAGGAATTCCCGATGTATCTGTGACTGCTCCTGTACAAACTACTACTACTACTACTATAACTACAGTAGCTCAACCTCTCAACATAGAAATTCCAATTGCTGAGGAAGTACAAGAACGTTTCCTAGAAATTCGTGAAGGTACTACAGGAACTGTGATAACTACTATTGAATTATTATCACCTAAAAATAAACGCTCTGGTGATGGACGTAATACATATCTTCAAAAACGACAAAAGATTCTTACCAGTGCTACTCACTTAATTGAAATTGATTTACTACGTGGTGGTGAACCTTTCCCAATGATTGGTGCGCCTACATCAGATTATCGCATTTTAATCAGTCGCAGTGAGCAACGTCCAAAAGCACAATTGTACCCTTTTAATTTGAGAGAGCAAATACCGACTTTTCCAATTCCTTTACGCAATCAAGAACAAGAACCATTACTGCAATTACAGCCATTGTTACATAGAATCTATGACCGCGCTCGATTAGAACTTGCGATCAATTACAATCAGCCTTGTGTTCCTAAGTTATCCAAAGAAGATGAAGCTTGGTTATTAAGTAAAAAGGAAGAAGGTAAAATGTAATTTGATAAATCTTTACTTTTACCTTCTTTCTTATAACTTTTACCTTCATTCAGTAGGAGTATCTTGCAGGATAGTTTTGGAGACAATGCGGGTTTTCTTGCGATCGCTCTCCGATAACTCTTCTCCAGCTTGTAATCTGGTCGCAGAAGTTTGTAAAACCGTTGCTGCACCTGTATCACCCATTTGCAAAGCAGTTTTAGCAGCAGTTTGCAGCATAGTAGCAGCACCAGCGCGATCGCCTTGTTGTAATTTTGCTTCTGCTAACTGAGTTTGGCGATATTTAGCCAATGCTAAAACAGATTGTTGTACTTCAGGGTTATTACTTGGTTGATAAGCGGAAACTACATTAATTTCTACTGGAATATTTTCTGAGAGTAAACCAGTTTTGTTTTGCGCTGGGTCGTCATAACGGACTTGTAAACGGGCCATAGTTTGTATACCTACAGGTAATCTACCGAGGTAAATATTTGCTAAAACTACCCGTTGTCCATCTGTCATTAAATCTCCCAAACGTACGGCAAAACGTCCATCAGTTTCGGTTTGTACTGGTAACTCAATTGTATCTGGGGAAACTTGAGCAATGGGTTTTAGCTCCGCAAAACGCACCATTGGCATTAAAGAAAATAATAAATAAGCATTTGTTAATCCTACTGTTTGCGCCCGGTTGAAAAGGCGACTAAATTCGTCAGCAGCTTGGTCTGGGTGTTGAATATAAGACAAAGTACCAAGAGCAGCATCAGCAATTTTTTCTAAGATATCTTGGTTCCAGTTATCCCCAAAACCCAAAGTATTTAAAGTCAAGTTATAACCAGCAGCAAGTTGAGCAAATTTGAGACAGCGACTATCATCACCGTGTTCATTAGTACCATCAGTTAATAAAAAGGCTTGGGAAATAGTTTCTTTTTTTCCTTTGGCTAGTTCCTCAATTCCCAAACGTAATCCCTCATCAATTGCAGTTCCCCCATCAGCGGAGAGCCGATTAATTTGTTGTTTAATCCGCTCTGGATCTTCAATAATTTGATTAGGGACTAAAACCTTAGCCCGATGGTCAAAAATCACAACACTCAGGCGATCGCCTGGATTTAGTCGGTCAACCAAGCGGTTTGCTGCTTTCTTAACAGTTTCTAGGGGTCGTCCACCCATAGAACCACTATGGTCAAGAATCAAGCATAAATTTAAAGGTACATTACGATCAGTATTTTCAGCGATCGCAGAAATAGAAATAGCCAGCTGACGCTGACTGTTGATTTGATTTACATCTAAGTTGCCATCATTCAGAGTCGGCTGTAAGCTAACCTTCATAACCCAAATTTCCTATTCTCAGATATATATAAACAACTTCAAAACCCAGGATTACCTCTACGGAAAACTTATTTGGTAAACATACGTTGATTATATTCAGCAAGCAGTCAGAATATATTAATCACCAAATGCCACTAGATGCAAAGACCCATTGGCTACATAGAGAGAAATCCACACCCCCAGAGCAGCTACCATCGCGCTAGTATGTATTACAGTTAACGGCATTATCTCTCAGGCAACAGTTGCTATGGATATTTCTCCCATCAAGGCTGTTCAAGCCCCTTACTACGGCGATAACTTCTACCGCACACCGCCGCCAGATTTACCGTCGCTTTTATTAAAAGAGCGAATTGTATACCTGGGTATGCCATTGGTGCCTGCTGTTACGGAACTAATTGTTGCCGAATTGCTATATTTACAGTCAGATGACCCAGAAAAGCCAATTAAAATATACATCAACTCTACTGGCACTTCCGGCTACAGTGGCGACCCTATAGGCTTTGAAACGGAAGCTTTTGCCATTTATGACACGATGAAATATATTAAGCCTCCCATCCATACTATTTGTATTGGGTCAGCGATGGGTATGGCTGCGATGCTACTAAGCGCTGGTACTAAAGGTTGTCGCGCTAGTTTACCTAATGCTTCTATTATCCTGCATCAACCCAAAAGCTACGCCCAAGGTCAAGCAACGGATATTCAAATTCGGGCTAAGGAAGTACTAGCAAATAAATCCACAATGGTTGGTATTATTTCCCATACTACGGGACAGCCTCCAGAAAAAATTATTAAAGACATGGATAGGCTGTTTTACATGACACCATACCAAGCCAAAGAATATGGTTTGATTGACCGAGTTTTTGAGAAAGAAGAACTTGCCAATCCTCCATTACCTGCTGGTGTTCTTTAAGAGTGCTGAGTGCTGAGTGCTGAGTACGGAGTACGGAGTGCTGAGTGCTGAGTATGAGGAACTTAAGTATAAGGAGTGTTACGTCTTCCTTTACAAAACGCCTACATTGAGTTGTAAGGCAAAAATTGATAGCAGTACTTACACTCTAAACCCAATTCCCCGTACTTCCCACTCAGCACCCTGCACCCCGCACTCAGCACCCTGCACTCAGCACTCAGCACTCAGCACTCTTCTACACAAATAATTACAAACGGAGAAAATTATGCCTATTGGTGTTCCTAAAGTTCCCTACCGGATGCCAGGGGAACAATATACACAATGGATAGATATTTACAATCGTCTTTACCGAGAGCGAGTAATTTTTCTGGGACGAGACATCGATGATGAAATTGCGAATCAAATCATCGCAGTAATGCTATATCTAGATTCAGAAGACCCTGGTAAAGATATTTCTTTATACATCAACTCTCCTGGTGGTATGGTTACTGCTGGGTTAGCAATTTATGACACCATGCAACACATCAAATCTGATGTAGTAACGATTTGTGTAGGTTTAGCTGCATCAATGGGGTCTTTCTTACTAGCTGCTGGTGCTAAGGGCAAACGCTTAGCTTTACCAAATTCGCGTATTATGATACACCAACCTTCTGGTGGTACTCGCGGTCAAGCTACAGATATTGAAATTGAGGCTAGAGAAATTATCAGGATGCGTCATCAGTTGAATAGTATTTACGCGAGTAATACTGGTCAATCTCTACAAAAAATAGAGAAAGACATGGATCGTGACTTTTTCATGTCTGCTGCTGAAGCGAAAGAATACGGTTTAATTGACCGTGTGATTGAGGAACGTCCGTAGGGGGAGAGTGGGGGAGAGGGAGAGGGGGATAATTATTAGTTAATAGTTACTCCCCACTCCTTACTCCCCACTACCTAAAAAAATTCCTGCTAATAGAATTTTCTCTCGAAAAAAGTGTATAGTTTGAACTTTAAAGTAAAAAATCAACCTTTATTATTAGTAAGTCAGGCTTTAAGCTAGTTGCTGACAGCTGATATTCGCGCTTGTAATAGCTCAAGATGGAACTTGCAGATTGCTACCGCTTATTGGGTTTAAGAACCGGAGCCTCTTTTGCTGACATTAAGTCTTCTTACCGACGACTTGCACAGCAATATCATCCCGATATAAATCAAGATGACAGAAAAGCTAAAGACAAGTTTATTGCCGTAACTGAGGCTTATAAACTTTTACTGGAGGTAGTTCCCCCACAGGAAATAGTTCCATCACAGCCAACTGAGTCGCAAATACCTACGCAGGAAATACCTGTAACTATAGCTACACCAAAAAAGCCAACACCGAAACCACCACATATTTCGGAAATAGAAAAGCGCTTGAAGTGGAAGACTTACGAGCAATTACAACGATATTTGAGAGAGAAACGGTTTCCACAGGCGATCGCTCTTGCGGAAGCTTTGGCTGAGCGTTTACCAGATGATGCAGAAGTACGTCAATGGCAAGCTATATCCTATCAACTCTGGGGAAAAGCTCTAATTGCAGAAAAGCAGATGCTGAAAGCAAGAATTTATCTGAAAAAAGCTTTAAAGACTGACCCGAATAATAAAACTCTTTTACATGAAGTAGAGCGCGATTTCCAAAAATTAGAGCAAGTTTTTTAAAGTTTTTGGGTGTTTCCACATTAACACCCTATCTCTATACTCTGTAAGTAGTAATTGACTGAGATTGAATTCGTGAAATTTCCAAAACTCGTCCTAACCACTCCTCTGTTTGCTGGATAACTCTAGATTTTTCTATGGAATCTGACCAAATTTTCTCCCAATTAAATAGCCAGCGTGTCAAAAAGCGGCCTAAATCAACTAATTCAGCGGCTTGGTCTATATCTAGATGTATCAAGTCTGGTACAGTCCACTCAATGAAATACCTGCTTTCTTTAGCAAGATTGAGTATCAGTTCCTGATGGGATTCCTCAATAAAAAATTTCTGAATCTGAGATAAATTCTCTGCTAACTGATACAAGCGAGCAGGGATATCGTTTTTTACAAAGCTTTCTTGCTTTAAGATAAAGTCTTTCATTAATTTCCCAAAAACTCGATAATGATTTGAGTAACCCTTTCTCTAATATTAGAGTCTAAAATTTCCATTGAGCGATTTTGACGGGGACGAAGATTAATAATTGAGTCGCAAATAACTTTCTGATTTACGAGCATAAAGCTAGCACCCCAGATATTTTCTTGCCTACTACCATCATTTAACAATGCCTGTTCACAGTCATAATGTGCCTCTCCACCCCCAACCAATACGACGCGCTTGATATCAACTGCGGTTTTAATATAAAACTTATGCTCCTCAAGCATTTGCTCTATTTGTTCGATAGTCGCAGGAGTACGTAGCAATAAGATCAATCGGTTTTCCTCTATCTGAATCTAAAATTTGGTGCAAACTCCATATTTGTGTTGTAGCACCTGAATATTATCTGATAGAGGGTATCAAGATATAAGCCTAGTAATTAAAAATACCTAATTTTAGAAAAGATATGTTAACAACTAGTTATTATTCACTTTTCTTTGTAAAATTAGATGAAATTTTTGATATCCATTTATACCAATTTTCTAACCCTACACCTGTTATTGCAGAAACTTGGATAACCTGAATTTGAGGATTTACTTGTCGTGCATAATCTATACAACGCTCAACATCAAATTCTACGTAAGGTAATAAATCAATTTTAGTGAGAATCATCACCTCACTAGCACGAAACATATGAGGGTACTTGATTGGTTTATCTTCTCCCTCAGTTACGGAAAGAATAACTACCTTTGCTTGCTCTCCTAAATCAAATAAAGCTGGACAAACAAGATTACCAACATTCTCAATCATTACTACTGAATTTAGAGGTGGGTTGAGTTGTTGTAAACCCTTGTCTATCATTGCTGCATCTAGGTGACAACCAGCACCTGTATTAATTTGCACAACTTTACAGCCAGTTTCCTGAATTTTCTGAGCATCGTTTGTTGTTTCTTGGTCGCCTTCAATTACATTAATATTTAGTTGATTTTTTAAATCATTGATAGTGCGAGTCAGGAGAGTAGTTTTTCCTGCACCGGGAGAACTCATCAAATTTAAAGCAAAAATATTTCTACCCTTAAACCATCCACGATTTTGGGCAGCTAAAAGATTATTTTTTGCTAAGATTTGTTGTTCTAAAGATATAGTTGTGTTATGAATTTTTGCATGAATTGCTTCTGGAACTTCATGATGGTCATGAGTATGAGAATGGGTGATTACTGTTCCATTAGGTAAAGTGTGGGTGTGATGGTTATTAGCTGGAGAAATATTAACTGCTATGCCATCTGAATTAATAACTTGAGCTTTATCACCATCATTACATCCACAAGTTACACACATATTTCTTGTACCTCAATTTCCTTAACTAAAAGCTCTTCACCCGCGATTAAATCAAAGTTGACACTTCCACAACTACAGATACCGAAGGGTTTTTCTAACACAAACTCAGTACCACATTCATGACAACGTGCCAAACCAGGAATTTCTCTAATTTCTAATTTTGCTTGTTCTAAAACTGTCCCCTGCGAACAAATACCAAAACAAAAGGCGATCGCCTCAGGTAAAATAGCTGAAAGTTTACCAATTTCTACTACAATTCGTCGAACCTTGACACCTTGAGAATGTTCAACAACAATAGCTACAATATTTTGAGTAATACCTAATTCGTGCATTAGTATAAAACCTTAACAAATTCTCGGTAATTGTTCACCAACTAACATATCAACAATCCGTTCAGTACCAAAAATAGTCTTTAATAAGACAATACCTACAGGTGAATCAATAACTTCCCCCAGAATACAAGCATCATATCCCATTGGATGAGACTTCATCGCAGATAAAACTTTCTCTGCATTTTCTTTTGCGACTACTATTACCAACTTACCTTCATTCGCTAAATATAAGGGATCTAAACCTAAAAGTTCGCATACACCTTGTACTTCTTCCCTAACTGGAATTGATTTCTCAAACAAACGAATCCCCACATGAGAACTGAGAGAAAATTCATTTAATACTGTTGCTAAACCACCTCTGGTGACATCCCGCATAGCATGAACTTGTGGACAAACATTTAAGATAGTCGCAACTAAATCATTTAAAGGTTGACAATCACTTTCAATATTAGTATCTAAAGCTAGCTCACCACGAGCAATTAAAATGGCTGCACCATGATTTCCTAAGTGTCCATTAATAATGACTACATCTCCAGGTTGGATATTATAAGCAGAAATCTTAAATTTTGAAGGAATAACACCAATTCCACTAGTGTTAATAAATAATTTGTCTGCTGCACCTCGATGAACAACTTTTGTATCACCAGTTACAATTTCTACTCCTGCTTGATTAGCAGCAATTTTCATGCTTGTGACAACTTGCTGTAATATTTCTATAGATAACCCTTCTTCTAAGATGACACTACAGGTGAGGTACAAAGGTTTAGCACCACTCACAGCTAAATCATTCACAGTACCATTAATTGCTAATTTTCCAATATCACCACCTGGAAAAAATAAGGGGTCTACAACGTAAGAATCTGTAGTTAAAGCAAGTCTATTTCCTTGTTGCATTAAACTTGCTAAATCAAGACTTGCTTGGTCTTCTAATTGTGATAAAATCGGATTATCAAAAGTATTTACAAATATATTATCGATTAAATCGCGCATGGCTTTACCACCACTTCCATGTGCAAGAGTAATATGTGTATCTCTCACTTTTTTATAAGATTTTGTTAATGAATTATGTAACATAGCTTACTGATTTTTAATAACCACTCTCTGGTTAATTGATTTATTTTGAAAAACTTGGGTAAAACGCCCATATTTGTAATAAGCTGCACAAGCACCTTCAGAAGATACCATACAAGTACCTATTGGTGTTTCTGGTGTACAAGCTGTACCAAACACTTTACATTGCCAAGGTTTTAAAACTCCTTTGAGAATTTCTCCACATTGACAAGCTTTGTGATCAAGAACTTTAGCATTAGGAATTGTAAATTTAACTTCTGCATCAAATTGAGAATATATACTCTTAATTTTCAAGCCAGAATTAGGAATTTCCCCTAAACCACGCCATTCAAATATTTCTCTAACTTCAAAAACTTTATTCATTGCTTCTAGAGCAATTTTATTACCGTAGGGTTGCACGAGTCTACTATATTGATTTTCAACTTGGCAACGATTTTCTAATAACTGGTGTAGTAGCATCCAAATAGATTGGAGAATATCCAGAGGTTCAAAACCAGCGATCACAATCGGTTTATGGTAATCTTGTGAGATAAATTGATAAAGTTCTGTCCCAATTACCATGCTGACATGACCAGGGCCAATAAAGCCATCTAACTGTAAATCGGGATTTTCTAAAAGAGCAGCTAAGGCTGGAATTACCAGTACATGATTACAAAACATACTAAAGTTTGTAATATTTTCCTCTGCTGCTTGGAGGATGGTAAAAGCAGTGCTAGGAGCAGTGGTTTCAAAGCCAATACCAAAAAATACTACTTCTTTTTGAGGATTTTCTTTAGCGATTTGTAAGCTATCTAAAGGAGAGTAAACCATACGGATATCTGCTCCTTGTGCTTTGGCTTGCAGTAAACTAAGTTTAGACCCAGGAACTCGCATAGTATCGCCAAAGGTGGTCAAGATAACGTCCGGATTTTGAGAGATAGAAATAGCATCATCGAGTCGTCCTTTTGGCATGATACATACCGGACAACCAGGGCCATGAATTAATTCAATATTTGTCGGTAAAAGCTCTTCTATGCCATATTTAAAAATGGAATGTGTATGACCTCCACATACTTCCATGATTTTAATAGGTTTTTCTAAGCTTTGAGATAACTTTTTAATTTCTAAGAGTAAAGCTTCTGCTTTTTGAGGATTGCGGAATTCGTTTATGTATTTCATTATAAATTAACCATTATTTCAGCCATTTCTTCTAATAATTTTAATGTTTCTGCTGCTTCTTGTTCGTTAATTCTATTCATCGCAAAACCCACATGAACTAGTACCCAATCATTGATACAAGTGTCTATAGGATGTTCTTCATCTACAATACAAGCTATATTTACTTGCCGTTTTACTCCACCAACCTTAACAATGGCTAGTTTTTGATTTTTGTCTTTGATCTCGATGATTTGACCGGGTATTCCTAAACACATATAAATATATTTTTTGATAAACCGCGTAGAGACGACCCATCAGGTCGTCAATGATTTGGCTGCTGTAATTACTGCTTGTCCTAGTGACAATCCTCCGTCGTTGGGAGGTACTATGCTGTGTGTTAATACTTTTAATTCTAAGGATTGTAAATTTGTTGTAACTGCCTGTAGAAGAAAAGTATTTTGGAATACTCCTCCTGTCAGTACAATTTGATTAACTTTATGTTTTATACATAAGTATTTCACCATATTAATAATGGCATTAGCTAAACCTCGATGAAATTTTACAGCGATAATTTGTTGTGATTGGTGATGCTGTAAATCATTGAGTAAAGCTTGCCACATTGGGCTTGTTTCTATAAAATATATATTTTCTAGGGTAGTAAAATTAAAAGGATAAGCTTGTATTTCTTTATCTTTAATTAAGATGTCTCTATCAATTAAAGCTTCCATTTCAATTGCTGCTTGTCCTTCATAACTACATTCTTGACGACAAACTCCTATAGCAGCTGCAACTGCATCAAATAAACGTCCAACTGAGGAAGCTAGAGGAGTGTTAATATTTTGATTTATAAGTTGATTAAGTAGTTTTAGTGGCTTGGTTTCTAAAAATTTTATTAATTCTAAGTCACTATACTTAGTAGTTAAATTTTTCCAAGAAAATGCTGATAGCAAATGAGAGTACGTATTCCTCCAAGGTTGATAAATTGCTTGTTTTCCTCCAATCATTGCTACTGGCTTAAAGGTTGCCAGACGTTGAAAATTACAATAATCTGTTAAAAGAAATTCTCCACCCCAAAATGTGTTATCTTCACCATACCCTAAGCCATCTAAAGCGATACCTAATACTGGTGATGTATTAATAGCAATTCCATTTTCTGCCATACAAGCAGCAATATGAGCATGATGATGTTGGATGTTATCAAGTTTAATATCAGTGGTAGTTGCAATTTGTTGACCCAGTTTGGTTGAGAGATATTCTGGATGCTTATCTACTGCTATTATCTGTGGTTTATGCTGAAATAAATTTAAGTATAAATCTACCGTATCTTGATAAGCATTAAAGGTTATAGCATTTTCTAAATCTCCTAAATGTTGTGATAAAATTGCTTTGCCATCTTGTAATAAACAAAAAGTATTTTTTAATTCACCACCCATTGCTAATATGTGTGGTGCTTTATCAAATCCCAGTGGTAAATTTATAGGTGCTGGTGCGTATCCTCTGGCACGACGAATAATTTGTAACCTATCGTCAATTACCCGAACTACAGAATCGTCTACTCTATTAAGTATCTCCCGATTATGTAAGAGAAAATAATCAGCAATTTCTCTTAATTTTTCCTGCCCTTCTTGATTATCAATACATTGTGGTTCGTCGGAAATATTACCACTAGTTAATACAATTGGACGATTCATCCGCTTGAGTATGAGATGATGTAAAGGTGTATAAGGTAGCATGAAACCCAACGTATTTTGTTTGGGTGCAACAGATAAAGCGATAGAATCAATGTTGGATTTTTCCAGTAATACAATTGGTGCAGCGGGACTTTCTAATAATTCTCTTTCTTTTGGATTAATAATACAGTATTGTTCAATTACTTTTATATCTCGTGCCATTAGGGCAAATGGTTTATGATCACGGTGTTTACGAAAGCGTAATTTTTGGACTGCGGATTCGTTGGTAGCATCACAAGCAAGATGAATTCCCCCAATACCTTTAATTGCGACAATTTCACCTTTTTGTAATAAAGTACAAACCGCATCTACTTCATCCAACATCGAGAACATGAAGCTAGTAATTGGTTTGCTATCAGCACGCTGCAACCAAGTATCAGGCCCACAAATATGACAAGCGATCGCCTGAGCATGAAAGCGTCGGTTATCGACATCGTTGTATTCCTTGCCACATTGCGGACACATACCAAAACCAGACATACTGGTATTGCCTCTATCGTAAGGAATACCGCGAATAATACTTAAGCGGGGGCCACAATGAGTACAATTAGTAAAAGGATAGCGGTAATAACGACTATACGGGTTAAAAATCTCTTGTTGACATTGAGGACAAGTAGCAGCATCAGGAGCTATTTCAGTTTTGATGAAATTGTTTAGACTGGCAGAAATAACAAAATCATCAAAATTGCATTTACCATCATAACGTTGACGTGTAACTTCGCTAATTTTTGCCAAGGGTGGACATTCCTCGTACAGTCTTTGAACAAATTTAGTTAAAGCATCCTCACTACCAAAAGCACGAATTAAAACACCTTCACCATCATTACAAACATCACCACGCAAACCGCAAGCTTTAGCCAGACGATATACAGTAGGACGAAATCCCACACCTTGCACTCTACCCCGTACTCGAATTTGCTCACCAATCATAAATCCTGGTCTTTCTAATAACTATTAAATCCTCAAATAGACCTACAATCTGATATCCCAAAGTAGAATCCGATTATTACCAGAATCAGCAACTACCGCAGTCTTTCCACAAATTTTGATTCCATAACACCAATTGACACTGTCTCGCATTGGTAAACCAAAATCACGATTTTCACCCTTACTTTGGTAATCATACTGACCAGCGATCGCATCAGCCATAGCTCCTTGTGCTGCTTTCTTCCATCCCAATAACCGAGAATTAGCAGTATCAGCAACTAACAACCAATCTCTAACAGCATCCACCCCATATGGCATACTTAAACTAGCAGCACTAGGAAAATATAAACCTTGATTCATCTCTACTTCCTCAAAGTTTTTTTGTCCCAACACTAATGTACATGGAGTATTATTCTGGGATGGGATTTTGTCCCAAACCATCACCCGGTTATTACCCGCATCAGTGACTACCAAATTTTCTCCCCAAAAGGTAATATCGTGACACCAACGCATACTAGCAGCATTAGGATTATCACCACCATTTTCATTGCGGGAAATCATATCTGGCTGTCCTAATACTAAATCAGCAGGCTGTCCATTTTCATCCGGTAATTGATGCCAAATTAAAACTCTTCTATTACCAGTATCAGCAACAAATAACTTACCATGATAATAGAAAACACCGTAACACCAATTTAAAGTATTTGCTGCTGCTTCTCGATTTCCTCTATTTGGTTCATTGTCAGTAAAATTAACTTGTCCTAACACCAAATCTGCTGGAACATGACTATCTTCTGGCACATTTTTCCAAATTAAAACCCGGTGATTCCACGCATCAGCTACCGCTAATCCTGCACCACACTGACATATACCAGTAGGTACACTGAAACTATTTCTTCCTGGTATACTTTTAGCATTTTGTCCCTCACTCTCAAAATTTGGTTGTCCAATTAGCCAATCAGCAGGTTGATTATCTTGAGTAGGTATTTGCCAACCTAATAAGCGATGATGTCCAGTATCAGACACCCATAAAGAACCATTATCTAACATTAAAGCTGCACGAGGCCCAAACATATTGATAGCACTCGGTGCAAGTGGTGTTACTAATTTTCCTGGTGCAGCATTATTACCTAAAATTACTTTTGCACCTTGCGATGCGAAAAGTGATTGATCATTTAGAGTTAGAGTATCCATTAAACCTTTTTTTCTAACCCTACATTAGAAAAAATATTAATTTAGTTCATAGCGATAATAATATAAATTCAAGCAACTTTTAGCCACCCAAAAACCTGGTCAACTGTCAAATCCAGCTTGAGAAATTTTGGGATAGGAAGAATATCTTGACCTGTCAACTCGACAGGTTCTTGTCCAGGGATAAATACTAAAATTATTCGGTCTTCAGGGTCAATTAACCATCCCAATTCAGTACCATATTTAAGACAGTGCAAAATATTACTAATAACTTTAGTACCTTTCTGGTCGGGTGAGAGAATTTCTACCGTCCAATCAGGATAAATTTCAAAAGCGTTAGGTACTTCACCATCTGCATCAAGAGGAATTCGTTGCCAAAGAAATACGGTAGCATCTGGAACAATTGAACGTCCGCCAAAAGTACAGCGCAATTCTGGGAAGGCTAGAGCGATTTTTGCTGTTTCTGCAACTTGATTTACTACATTACAAAACTTTAGTTGCAGGCGTGAATGTTTGCCTTGAGGCATAGGCTTTGGGTAGATGTAACCATTGATAAATTCACTGGCAGGCTTAGATTCTGGTAGGTTAAGGAATTCTTTGAGAGTTAGAGACGTTGCTGTTGTCATAGCCTTGGTTTGGGAAAAATCGCCAGTTAATTAGTATCTTATCGTTAGTAGGTACTGACCGCTATAATGTTATCTCAATTGCAAATCTTCTGTCATATTATGTCCGGTAATATGCCCATAATAAAATATTCTCAGCTATTTTGCGCCTACCCTGCGGGAAGGAGAGGTGCTGACAGGTATCATATTTATTAAAAATATTGGCAAAAATCAACAGATGTTAAGTATGAGTAGTTTAAGATTGTTAAATAACTAAGATTTAAGTGAATAATGGAATGTTAACAAAACTTCATCTCCAACAAGTCGGGCCAGCAAAACACTTTGATGTTGATTTTGCTAATGTTATTAAAAAACTTGCGCCTCATGCTGATGAATGGATAGAGATTGGAGAACCAATGCGAGTTTCCGTTGAAGATGTACGCGATATTCCTACACTTAATCTACCTTACGGTAATCTTCCTATCACTCAAGCCTCAGCAGGAATGAAACGTATTTTAGGACATGCTTATTTACTTGTATGGACTTGGTACGAACATAAAAAAGCTTCGGAGCTACGACAACAAAATCCAATCACTCAAATAGTTTTATTAATAGATGAAGTTGAATCTCATCTCCATCCACGGTGGCAAAGAGTAATTTTACCAGCTATTTTAGATGTGGTGACAGAATTAGAACCTAAAATTCAAATACAAGCTTTAGCAACTACACATTCTCCGCTTATTCTTGCTTCCTTAGAACCTAATTTTGATGAAGAACAAGATAAATTGTTTTTATTTAAGTTAGAAGGTAGAGTAGTTACCCTTGATGAAATACCTTGGGCTAAACAAGGTGATATAGTTGGTTGGTTAACTTCAGAAATTTTTCAACTCAAACAAGCTCGTTCTCAAGAAGCGGAAATTACTATAGAAGCAGCAGAAGCTTGGATGCGTCACGATGATATGAATGCTTTCCCAAACCACTTAAGAAACCACGCACAGATTCATCAAGAATTACAAAGATTATTACCTGGACATGATCCATTTTGGCCGCGTTGGATAGTTACAACCGAGAAAATAAATTCTGTATCAAGAGTGTATAGCTCGTGCAATTAGGAAGGAGCGAGGAGCTATTGAATAATTACCTAATTTTCATTCCAAGTTCTTAACTGTAGATATACTAACAGCAGTGTAATACCTAATAATACTGTTGCAGCAGCAGCAGCATAACCAAAATCAAATTGGGCAAATGCTTCTTGATAGATATAGTAAACTAACAAGTTCGTAGAATTTAAAGGCCCACCACCTGTGATTACATAAACTTGTTCAAAGCTACGTAATGTAAAAATTACCGTCGTAATTGTTGTAAATACTAAAGTTGGTCGTAATCCAGGTAGAGTAATATGCCAAAATTGTTGCCATTCATTAGCACCATCAAGTTCCGCAGCTTCATAACGACTTGGAGGAATTGTTTGCAATCCGGCTAAGAAAACAACCATATTAAAACCTAGTTGTTTCCAAGTACTTAAGATAATTAATACTATCATTGCCCAAGATTTATCCCCTAACCAAGGAATTGCTTGTAAACCAAAGCTGGTTAAAAAGCTGTTAATTGCTCCTTCTTGTTCAAATAACCAACGAAACCCTAACCCAGCTGCAACCAAAGAAATTATTGAAGGTAGAAAGTAAGCAGTTCGCAATATCCCTCGTAATGCCAAGCTTCTGTTTAATAATACTGCTAACCCTAAAGGAATAACTAAACTAGGAATGACAGTAGCAACTGTAAAATAAACAGTATTACCAATAACTTGCCAAAAGTCAGTATTTAGTAGTAAACGCCAATAATTTTTTAATCCTACCCAGTAAGTACCAGATGAAGTAAAACTACCAGCAGTGAAGCTTAGATAAAATAAGTACGCGATCGGGTAAACAATGAATAACAACAGCAAAACTAGTGCTGGGCTGATAAAAACCCATGCGGCAACTGTATCATTATCTAGCAGATGATTACTTTTGAAACGGGAGCTAGTCATTGGCAGTAGTAGTAATTGTATTTTGTCCTACGAGTGTTTTGCTGAAGGTGTAGTTAGAATTTTCTTAACATAACCAACAGACTTACATGATTAAACTTAACTCCCAACTGAACAAACTTCAAATCTCTCCTATTTTGCTTGTAGTGCTAACGACAGTAAGTGCAACTATAAGTACAAATGCATTTGCTCAAATTTCACCACAACCATTACCTACTCCCACTCAATTTGACAATTCCATAGACCCTGTTATTCAGAAATTATCAGGTACTTGGCAAGGTGAAGACCCCTCAGGTTCGGATACGCTAACTTTCATATTTACACCCCAAGGTAAGTTATTTTTAGTTTCTACTAACTCTAATAAACTTTCTACTGCTGTAGAATTACGCTATAAAGTTAATGCCAACATCCAACCGATGCATTTGGATGTCATTTTACCAAATGTAAGTAGACCTGTACTAACTATTTTTGAGTTGACAGCTGATGGTAAAATGCGGTTACAGTTAGAAGGTACTGATGTTGGTAAATCTCGACCCAAGGAATTTTCAATGAGAGCAACTGTATTTGAGAAAACCTCTGACTCTACGATGTTGCCGAAAAATATTCATATTTTAGATCCATTGAAGGGAAATTAGCTTATTTATATCCTCCACCTATAAAAATTAATACCAAAATCATAATTTTTATTCTGAAATAATATACATCTCCAAAAATGATGTAAGAGCGTACTCCTCCGTTTACTAACTTTGAGATTTTCTGGTAATTTCTTGGGGCATAGAATCAATTATAAGTTTATAAACTTCACTTGCTAATTTATATGCTTTCTTTAATTCCCCTGAAGTAGGGTTGAAATCTTCTGTTGCTTCCATTGGATATCGATATATTTGATTATATTGACTTAAATACCCTGCTTCTTTTAAAAGAGCCGCTAACTCTGGTTTAAATGTAGCTGCTAGTTTTACTAAAGTGTTAATGTTATGAGTATCACCAGGGTCAGTATCATGGAAAACAAGAAAACCTTTAAGAGCTTTTTCTGCACCTTGCTGACAATGGTAAATTGAAATATCTGGTAGTTCTTGAGCTAATTTTTGTGCAGCTGCCAAATCACGTTGTGCCTTTTTTAACCAAAATTGTACTAGAGTAAGTTTTGCCTTGTCCATAAAGTAATTTACCTTGTTCTACAATTTTTTTAGTTAAAGAAGCTGGGACTAATTTAAATGTTTCCACATCGCTTCTGGTTTTAATTACAATATCCACATCTATCATTAAATAATTTACAGCATTTAATGCACGCACTCCCCATTCAATACGGTCAAATTTAGGAATATTGTCTGGAACAATTACGCACAAATCAAGGTCGCTATATATATGTGGGTTTCCCCAAGCATAGGAACCAAACAAGATAATTTCTTCAGGATTTAATTCATCTACGATACGTTGGGTGATTTCAGTAATCATGGTTTCGGTGATAAATGTCATATTATGAGTATGTTTTGTTCTAAATCAGCTTTAACTTAATTCTAAAACGTAAATTCCTGTTCTGGTTTTTGAATCTTAGTTAAGCTTTGATTTAATCATAAACATAATGTAGTTAGTATCCATCTAGTTACTCAAAGTTACGATGAAATGATAAATAATGTGCCGATTGCTATAGGACTAATCTATATTTACATCCTGCGATCGCACATCTACTTATATCCAATTGGTGAAGAAGGATGTACATTAATTTCAATAAATCAGGAATCGCCTAACCCGCAAAGGTATATACTATCATTCCATTTAATTCAAATACCGATTAAGGTCGCATAAGCATCTACATCAAGACACATATCTTTACTAAATATAAAATACAAATGCAAGACTCATCATCTATACGCTTTCCCCAATTGTTTGCGGGATTAGCTGCTTTGTCAGTTGCTCTGGTAGTTAGCTCTTTTATTGGTGCTGGTGCGATTCGTAATTTACGGTCAACCAACGATGCTCTTAGTGTCACAGGTTCAGCGAAACGACCGATTACTTCTGATTACGTGATTTGGAGAATGTCTATCTCTAGTCAACAACCGACACCACAAGCAGCATACCAAGAACTTAGAACTCGTACTGAACGAGTGCAAAGATATCTTAAAGAGCAACAAATTCCTGACAATGCAGTAACCCTAAATTCAATCGATACTTCACCAATTCCTGAAGTTGTTAACGGTCGAGAAACAGGAAAAACTATTGCTTACAGATTAAATCAGCGTTTTGAAATCCGCTCTAATGATGTTAGTCGCATCGCTAAATTATCTCAACAGTCAACGGAACTAATTAACGAAGGTATACCCTTAGTTTCTGAGCCTCCAGAGTATTTATATACACAACTAGCAAAACTACGGGTTGAAATGGTAGCAGAAGCGACTAAAGACGCAAAGCAAAGGGCTGAAGCGATCGCTCGTAGTACAGGGAATGAAGTAGGTTCAGTCCAAAGTGCCCAAACTGGGGTATTTCAAATTACCTCACGTAACTCTACAGAAGTTAGTAACTCGGGTATTTACGATACTTCATCTGTAGAAAAGGATATTACTGCTGTTGTGTCAGTGAAGTTTGCTATGGAGTAGGATGATTTGTTCGTAGTAAGATATGTATCTTACTACGAATAATGCTATTTAGGTTTGAGTTTATATATGAAGATTGTCACAACAGGTGCATCTTGTGCTAGTATAGTTTCCCCTCAAATCGACACTCAAAATCTCTCTAGTAATTCCTTAAAGCTGGGAATTATGGCTTCTGGAAGCGGTAGTAATTTTGAAGCTATTGCCCAAGCAATTCAAGCTGGACAACTTAACGCTCAAATTCAAGTTTTAATTTACAATAACCCTGATGCTTTTGCAGCAGTTAGAGCTAGTAATTGGGGTGTGAGTGCTGAACTTCTTAACCACCGCAATTACAAGCAGCGTGAAGATTTTGATCGAGATATTGTCCAATCTTTACGAGAGTATGATGTGGATTGGGTAGTTATGGCTGGTTGGATGCGTTTGGTAACTCCTGTATTAATTGATGCTTTTCCTCACAAAATTATTAATATTCACCCTAGTTTATTACCCTCTTTTAAAGGGGTAAATGCTGTAGAGCAGGCTTTAAGTGCTGGTGTCAAAATTACTGGTTGTACAGTGCATTTAGTATGTTTAGAAGTTGATAGTGGGCCAATTATCATGCAAGCTGCTGTCCCAGTGTTACCTGATGATACAGCACAAACACTCCACGCTAGAATTCAAGTCCAGGAACATCTTGTCTTACCCCAAGCGATCGCCCTTGCTGCGGATCATTTTTCTACTGTCACGACTTCAAACTCAAAAGATGCAACTCGTCGCTGACTGATATATACATCAATTCTATGCTTCCCAGGGGGATCACCAGCAGCGATCGCCCAAGAATTCTGAATCACTCCATTTTCTGCAAGTACTGTACGTGTCACTGCTGCGGTTGCTCCATCTGCTGAAATTAAGAAGTTCTCAGTATTTTGAGTACCCCAACTTTCTGGTGCTTTGGGTAATTGTAGAATTTCTCGCCATGTTACCCGACCTTTGTAATTTTTAAGTTGGATACGCCATCCGTATTTATCACCTTCTCGCCAAGGTATCCTAGTTGTGGGGATAAAGGTAACTCTACCATTTTTACGGTTAACTCGAAATACTCCAAACTCAGCTTTGTCAATATTAATTAATTTAGGAGCTAATAACCTAGAAGAGGGAGGTGTATCAACTTCATGAGCAATAACTGGAATTAGGCAAGAAAAAGCTATGATGATGCCAGAAGCCCACATTCTCAGTTGCATAATTTCTTTAATGATTACTGCTACTTATTTATATAAAAAACTCTATTTTTTTTTAGATAAGCAGGAAACACTTTTACAGCATAAATATACACACATAAAAATCAGGCGGTTACTTGTCATTCTAACAAATATCCGCCTGTAATTTTTTATTCCCAGCACTCATTAACAACAATTTAATTAGCGAGATTCAGTACCTTGATTAGGGCTACCTGCTACAGAATCATTAGAAGGTGATTCTGGAGCTGCGGTGTCTTTACCGCCAGTTTTAGCGTTAGTACCAGTGGTACGAATTTCTTCGTCAAGAGGAGTTTGATATCCACCGGAAGAGGTTACTGTAGTATCAGTTTGCTTATCTTTTTGTTCTTCAGGCATGGTTCTAATCCTTGGTTTTCATTCTTAAACTTGATTCTAATTAACCAAGGAGTATAAATACATCTTTCTCTAATATGATTATTTGCATTTAATACGTCTACCGAAAGGATTATTGAGCAATAATCACTTCAATGTTAAAGTCGCTGGAGTTTCCATAGATAGCTAGAAATAATATTCGTTAAAATATGGGCAACAATTGGCACTAGTAAATTATCACTAATTAGGGCGCTATAACCAAATATCACTCCTACAATACTTGCCCAAACTACGTAAGACCATTGATTAATACTACTCAAATGTAATATCCCAAAGCAAAAACTGGAAAATATCACCGCAACATGGTCTAATCCAAAAGCTGGTAACATTACACCCCGAAATAGTAGTTCTTCGCTCAATCCTGGTAGTAATCCTAACCAAATTAAATCTGGTAAAGCTAAAGGTTTTAATACTATTTCTAAGTAATAATCAGCACTTTTACGGTACGGTGGACACAGATGATAAGCTATGCTGCTGATGGCGGTAATACTTAGACCTAAACCTATACCTAAAAAGAATTCGTTGAGATTCCAGTGCCACTTCATTAGAGCTATATTACCAATTCTCAGCCATAATTTAGCGACTATCCATAAGATAATCGCAGTCACTCCCATTGCTACAAGCACTTGGGTACGTGTCAGGTATGGGATTTCTGGTTCGTGCTTTTGCTGTTGTTCCACGGGAGGG
>Ga0224723_1000626_pt1 | contig 23871 bp, 21 predicted proteins | sample Balambano_FR2_Me_FD_161647 | JGI IMG/M metagenome (GOLD analysis project Ga0224723, IMG submission 161647) | Freshwater sediment microbial communities from Lake Towuti, South Sulawesi, Indonesia - Balambano_FR2_MetaG | ecosystem: Environmental > Aquatic > Freshwater > Lake > Sediment | place... | reverse complement strand
GGCGAGCCCGGATCCGGCGGTGCCGGCCGCGCTCCCGGCATGTCTGGCGCCCGCTCCCGGGCGGGCCAGGACAGGACGTTGGTCGGCTTCCCCCGGCCGCGGAAGGCGGTGTTCAGCGCCGCGATGCGGGCATCGTCGCAGCCCATCACGCAGATCGCGAAGCCTTCCGCCGGCAACCCGGCCTCGGCCAGCGCGGCGCGCCCGGCGGCCTCGGCCCGCCCGGCGAGGCCGAAGCCGTCCCATCGCGGGTCCTCGATCACGGTGTCAACCAGCGGCTCCATCGTCGCGCTCATACGCCTCGATGATCCGGCCGACAAGCGGATGGCGCACCACGTCGCGGGCGCTGAAGTAGTTGAAGCTGACCCCCTTGACGCCGGCGATGATCCGCTCGGCCTCGGCCAGGCCCGAGGCGGTGCCGCGCGGCAGGTCCACCTGGGTGCGGTCGCCGGTCACCACCATGCGGCTGCCCTCGCCGAGCCGGGTCAAGAACATCTTCATCTGCATCGAGGTGGCGTTCTGCGCCTCGTCCAGCACCACGAAGGCATTGGCGAGCGTGCGGCCGCGCATGAAGGCGAGCGGCGCGATCTCGATCTGCTTGTCCTCGATCAGCTTCTGCATCTGCTTGCCCGGCAGAAAGTCGTTCAGCGCGTCGTAGAGCGGCTGCATGTAGGGATCGACCTTGTCCTTCATATCGCCGGGCAGGAAGCCGAGCCGCTCGCCCGCCTCCACCGCCGGGCGGCTCAGGATGATCCGGTCGACCTGCCCGCCGATCAGGAAGGTCACGCCGACCGCCACCGCGAGATAGGTCTTGCCGGTGCCGGCCGGGCCAATGCCGAACGACAGTTCATGTTCGAACAGGTTCTTCACATAGGCCTTCTGCGCCTCGGTCCGCGGCTCGACCGACTTGCGGCGGGTGCGCAACTCGTAACGCCCGCCTTGGAACATCTCCATCTGCTCGAGGTCGCGCCCGGCGCCGAGCCGGCCGCCATCCTGCCGTGCGGGGTCGAGCGCCGCCCGCCCCATCCGGAGCGCGCCGTCCACATCGCCCGCGATCACCGGCTTGCCGGCCTCGAGCCGGGCATAGAGCGCGCGCAGCACCGCCGCCGCCTGTTCCCGCGCGCCCCTGTCCCCGATCACCGCCAGCCGGTTTCCCCGTCTCAGGATGTGCACCCCGGTCTGATGCTCGATCTGCGCCAGGTTGCGGTCGAACTCGCCACATAGATCGATCAGCAATCGGTTGTCGGGAAATTCCAGAAGCGTCTCGACAATCTCTTCCGGACGGGACGGGGGGGTCAGCGCGCTGATGCCCAAGGACGGCTCCTTCTGCTGCGGTGAACGAATAATTCCGTCCGTCGAGTGTGGGCGCGGATCGCCCGGCTGGCAAGAAGATTGGCAATGCGGGGGATGAAGCTTTTGTGGCTCGCGCGGACCGGCGGCGAGGCCGCCGCCGGCAGCCTGCCTGGATCGCTGGGTCCGGCGCCGTGGTCAGGCCGCGGCGCGCTCGCCCGCCAGCGAATTCGGCGCCGCGGCGACGATGCGGACGCGCACCAGATCGCCCGGCCGGCCGGCCGGGTCGGGCACGTGCACCGCCTGCAGATGCTCGGACTTGCCCACCATCTGCCCCGGCAGCCGCCCCGGTTTCTCGTAGAGCACGGCCGCCTCGCGCCCGACCATCGCGGCCTGCGCCGCCTGCTGCTGCGCGGAGATCAGCCGCTGCAGGGTCTGGAGCCGCGCGTCGGCGAGTTCGTCGGCCACACCCGGCTTCTCCGCCGCCGGCGTGCCGGGGCGGGCCGAATAGCGGAAGCTGAAGGCCGCGCCGAACCCCACGTCGCGGATCAGATCCAGCGTGGCCTGGAAATCGGCGTCGGTCTCGCCCGGGAATCCCACGATGAAATCGGAACTGAGGAGGATGTCGGGCCGCGCCGCGCGGATCCGCCCGACCAGCCGCAGATAGTCGGCGGCGCGGTGCTTGCGGTTCATCGCCTTCAGGATGCGGTCGGACCCCGACTGCACCGGCAGGTGCAGGTAGGGCATCAGCTTCGGCTCGTCGCCATGCGCGGCGATCAGGTCGTCGGTCATGTCGTTCGGGTGCGAGGTGGTGTAGCGGATGCGGTCCAGCCCGTCGATCCGCGCCAGCGCCCGGATCAGCCCGGCAAGCCCCATCCCGTCCGCCGCCCAGGCGTTGACGTTCTGGCCGAGAAGCGTGATCTCGCGCACGCCGCACTCCACCAGCCCGCGTGCCTCGTCGATGATCCGCGCGGGGCGCCGGCTCGTCTCGGCGCCCCGGGTATAGGGCACGACGCAGAAGGCGCAGAACTTGTCGCAGCCTTCCTGCACGGTCAGGAAGGCGGTCGGCCCGGGATGGCCCCGCCGCGCCGGCAGGTGGTCGAACTTGTCCTCGGCCGGGAATGCGGTGTCGAGCGCGCGGCGCCCCGCCGTCACCTCGGCCATCATGGCCGGCAAGCGGTGATAGCTCTGCGGGCCGACCACGAGGTCGACCAGCGGCGCGCGGCGCAGGACCTCCTCGCCCTCGGCCTGGGCCACGCAGCCGGCAACGCCGATCTTCATGCCCGGCCGCGCCGCCTTGAGCGGCCTGAGGCGGCCCAGATCGGAATAGACCTTCTCGGCCGCCTTCTCGCGGATATGGCAGGTGTTGAGCAGCACGAGGTCGGCGTTCTCGGGCCGGTCGGTCGCAACATAGCCCTCGGCGCCGAGCACCTCGGCCATGCGCTCGCTGTCATGGACGTTCATCTGACAGCCGTAGGTCTTGATGAACAGCGTCCTTGGTCCGGACATGGCACCCGCTCTCCGCTCCGAAACACCGCTTAGTACACGACCACCGGGGCCTTCTGCAACGCACCGGACGGCGGCACCGCGCCCGTGCAGAAAGGCTTAACCGATTCGCGCGCAGACCGGCAGCGGCGTCGGCAGAGACGGCAGGAACATGCGCCACAGCGGGGTCAGGGCCTTTCTGGGTCGGGCGGGCGCAACGCTTGCCCGCGGCCCGGTCGCGGTCGTCTTGGCAGAAGATGCGGTCGAGGTCGGCTCGACCCTCAGCCACCACCGCGCCGCGGGGTTTCGCGAGATCCTGCTTCTGGCCCATCCGGCGCTGGACCTGCCCCCCGGCACCGCGGACGGCGTCCACCGGATCGACCATGACGTGTTTGCCGACGACGCGCTCTGCCGCGCGCTGAACCCCCTGATCGCGGCCGCGCCCGGCACCTGGTTTCTCTACTGCTACAATGCCGAATACCTGTTCCACCCCTTCGCCGAGACGCGCAACATCCGCGAACTGATCGCCTTCCATGCCGAGGAGCGACGCGATGCGGTTCTGGCCTATGTCATCGACCTCTATGCTGCCGATCTCGCACGCCATCCCGACGCCGTGTCGCAGGACACGGCGATGTTCGACCGGATCGGCTACTATGCGCTCGACCGGCCCGACCCGGCGCGGCCCGGCGCCGTGAAGGACCGTCAGCTCGATGTCTTCGGGGGCCTGCGCTGGCGGTTCGAGGAGCATGTCCCGCCCGCCCGCCGGCGCATCGACCGGATCGCGCTGTTCCGGGCGCAGCGCGGGCTGGCCCTGCGCCCCAACCACAGCTTCAACATCGAGGAATACAACACTTATGCCTGCGCCTGGCACAACAATATCACGGTCGCGATAGCGTCCTTCCGCACCGCCAAGGCGCTGAAGGCGAACCCGGGGTCGAGCGATGCGATCGCGAGCTTCCGCTGGCCCGGGTCCGAGCCGTTCCGCTGGCGGGCACAGCAGCTGATGGACCTCGGGATGATCGAGCCCGGGCAGTGGTTCTGACTGCCCGGGCGCAAGACGCGCGCGCCGCCGGCCCGGCGCCCGCGTCGCCGCCGGGACCGAGCACAGGGTGACGGCGCGCGGAGCGCGGGTCGGCCGGTGCCGTCAGGCGCCGGCGGCTTCAAGGAACGGATAGTCGGTGTAGCCCTCGGCCCCGCCGCCGTAGAAGGTCGCGCGGTCCGGCGTGTTCAGCGCCGCGCCGCGCCGGAGCCGCTCCACCAGATCGGGGTTGGCGATGAACGGGCGGCCGAAGGCCACCATGTCGGCGCGGCCCGAGGCGACCGCCTCCATCGCCAACTCTCGGTCATAGCCGTTGTTGGCGATGTAGGCGCCGCGGAAGCGCCCGCGCAGCGCGCCGATGTCCTCGCCCGGGGCGAGCTGGCGCGGCCCCCCGGTCTGGCCCTCGACCATGTGCAGATAGGCGAGCCCGGCCCGGTCGATCACGTCCACCGCCGCCGCGAACAGGGTCATCGGATCGCTGTCCGACACGCCGTTCGCGTTCGAGAACGGGCTGAGGCGGATGCCGACGCGGCTCGCCTCCCAGGCGGAGGTGACCGACGCCACCACCTCGGACAGGAAGCGCACGCGGTTTTCCACCGCGCCGCCGTAACCGTCGGTCCGCCGGTTCGACCCGTCGCGCAGGAACTGATCGATGAGGTAGCCGTTGGCGGCATGGATCTCGACACCATCAAACCCGGCCGCGCGCGCATTCCGCGTCGCCTGCGCATAGTCCTGCACGATGCGGGCAATCTCGTCCGACTCCAGCGCCCGCGGCACCGAGGTCGGAACGAAGCCCGTGCCGTCGAAGGTCTGCGTTCCGGCCGCGATGGCCGAGGGCGCGACCGGCGCCCGACCGTCCGGCTGCAGGCTGGTGTGCGACACCCGGCCCACATGCCAGATCTGGATCACGATCCGGCCGCCGCGCGCGTGCACGGCGTCGTTCACCGCCCGCCAGCCGGCGACCTGCGCCGCGCTGTGGATGCCGGGGGTCCAGGCATATCCCTTGCCCTCGGGCGAGATCTGCGAGGCTTCGGTGATCAGCAGGCCGGCGGTCGCGCGCTGCGCGTAATACTCGGCATGAAGCGCCACCGGCGCATCGTCCGCGGGCCGGGCCCGGTTCCGCGTCAGCGGCGCCATGGCGATGCGGTTCGGTGCCTCGATCGCGCCGAGGCGGAGGGGAGAGAACAGGGTCGGGCCGGTCATCTGGGATCCTTGTCGCCGTGCATGATGGCGCGCCGGACCGCCCGCGTCATCCGCGGCTGGCCGGCAACCCCGTACAGATAGGACAGGTCCGGCGCGCGCACCTGTGCACGGCCGCAGGGTGCCTGTGCGGCGTCAGCCTTGCGCGCTGTCGGACAGGCGCCGCAGCCGGATCACCACGTCCACCCGGCTGATCTCGGTCCCGGGCGGGGCTTCCGGCAGGTTGGCGATCCGCAACTGATCGACCGGCGCGTCGGTCAACTCGCCGCGGTCTTCCCAATAGAAATGCGGGTGGTCGTCCATCCGCGTGTCGAAGTAGCTGCGATGGCCGTCGACCACCACCTCCTGCATCAGCCCGGCGGCGCAGAAGGCCCGGAGCGTGTTGTAGACCGTCGCCAGGCTGACCCGCTCGCCGGTGTCGAGACAGGCGGCGTAAAGCCCCTCGGCGGTAACGTGCCGGTTCTCGCCGTCGCCGACCAGAAGATCGGCCAGCGTAACGCGCTGCCGCGTCGGCCTGAGGCCCCCGCGCGCCAGCCATGCGGCACCCCGTTCGGTGGTGGTGTCAGTCATCCGGCCTGTCCGCCTCCGTCACGCCCGACATATTGAGGGCGCGACTGCGGATTTTCAATTGATAATCCGCCGCAGGGGCGCGCGGCGGCTGTCGCCGCCGGCCCGCCCGCCCTTGCAACGTGTTCGGCACGGATGCTAGAGGAACCTGAAACAGGCCGAAACAGAACGTGACCGGGCAGAAGGACGGCGGCCGATGGGGGCCTTTTCCACGCAGTTCGACAGGGACGACCTTCTGCGCTGCGCGCGGGGCGAACTGTTCGGGCCCGGCAACGCGCAGCTGCCCGAGCCGCCGATGCTGATGATGGACCGCATCACCGACATCAGCGCGGACGGCGGCGCGCATGGCAGGGGCCATGTCGTCGCCGAATTCGACATCCGCCCCGACCTGTGGTTCTTCGCCTGCCATTTTCCCGGCAACCCGATCATGCCGGGCTGCCTCGGGCTCGACGCTCTGTGGCAGCTGACCGGCTTCAATCTCGGCTGGCGCGGCTGGCCCGGCCGCGGCTACGCGCTCGGCGTGGGCGAGGTCAAGCTCACGGGCATGGTCCGTCCCGACCGCAGGCTGCTGCGCTATCATGTCGATGTCACCAAGGCGCTGCAGAGCCGCCGGCTGACGATGGGGGTCGCGGACGGCAGGGTCGAGGCGGACGGCGAGATCATCTATCAGGTCCGGGACATGAAAGTGGCGCTGTCGGCGGGCTGAACCCGGCGCCCGTCCCGGACCGCACTGCGAGGGAGTGAGCGCATGCGTCGCGTTGTCGTCACCGGCTTCGGCATCGTCTCGTCCATCGGCAACGATGCGGCCGAGGTGCTGGGATCGCTGCGCGCCGGCCGGTCCGGCATCACCGCCAATGCCGACATGGCCGAGCGCGGCTTCCGCAGCCAGGTCGCCGGCGCCGTGGCGCTCGACGTGACCGAGCATGTGGAGAAGCGCACGCTGCGCTTCATGGGGCCGGGTGCCGCCTATGCCCATATCGCCATGGCCCAGGCCATCGCCCACGCAGGGCTGGAACCGGCCGAGGTGTCGCATCCGCGCACCGGGCTCGTCGCGGGCTCGGGCGGGCCGTCCACCTCGTCGATGTTCGCCGCGCATCGGGCGGTGCTCGATACCGGCTCGCCAAAGCGGATCGGCCCCTATGCCGTGCCGAAATGCATGTCCTCCACCATCTCGGCCAATCTCTCCACCGCCTACCGCATCAGGGGGATCAACTATTCGATCACCTCGGCCTGTTCGACCTCGCTCCATTGCATCGGCAATGCGGCCGAGCAGATCCAGCTCGGCAAGCAGGACGTGATGTTCGCCGGCGGCGCCGAAGAGCTCGACTGGACACTGTCCTGCCTGTTCGACGCGATGGGGGCGATGTCGTCGAAGTACAACAACCGCCCCGACCAGGCCTCGCGCGCCTTCGATGCCGGGCGCGACGGCTTCGTGATCGCCGGCGGCGGCGGGATGGTGGTGCTGGAAGACCTCGACCACGCCCGCGCCCGCGGCGCCAGGATCCATGCCGAGATAACCGGCTACGCCGCGACCTCGGACGGGCACGACATGGTGGCGCCTTCCGGCGAGGGCGGCGAGCGGGCGATGCGGCTCGCGCTCGCCACCCTGCCGCCGGACCGGAGGGTGAGCTACATCAACGCGCATGGCACCTCCACCCCGGTCGGCGACATCGGCGAGGTCGAGGCGGTGCGCCGGGTGTTCGGCAGGGGCGCCACGCCGCCGGTCTCGTCCACCAAGTCAATGACCGGGCACAGCCAGGGCGCCACCGGCGCGCAGGAGGCCGTCTATTGCCTGCTGATGCTGGAGCATGACTTCATCGCGCCCTCGATCAATGTCGAGGTTCTCGACCCCGGCATCGACCCGGGCGAGATCGCGACGGCGCGGATCGACGCCGCCGGGCTCGACACGGTCATGACCAACAGCTTCGGCTTCGGCGGCACCAACGGCTCGATGCTGCTGTCCCGGTTCCGGGAGTGAGGACGATGGCGGGTCTGATGACGGGCAAGCGCGGTCTGGTGATGGGGGTCGCCAACGACCGCTCGATCGCCTGGGGCATTGCCCGGGCGATGGCGGAGGAAGGGGCGGAGCTGGCCTTCTCCTACCAGGGCGAGGCCTTCGGCAAGCGGGTTGCGCCGCTCGCCGCCTCGGTCGGGTCGGATCTGCTGGTCGATGTCGACGTGATGGACGACGCCTCGCTCGACGCCTGCTTCGCGACCCTGGCCGAGCGGTGGGGGACGATGGATTTCCTGGTCCATGCCATCGCCTATTCCGACAAGACCGAACTGACGGGCCGGTTCATCAACACCACGCGCGAGAACTTCCGCAACTCGCTATGCATCTCGTGCTTCAGCTTCATCGACGTGGCCCGCCGCGCCGCGCCGCTGATGGCGGCGGGCGGCACGCTTCTGACGCTGACCTTCCAGGGCTCGAACCGCGTCACGCCCAACTACAACGTGATGGGCGTGGCCAAGGCGGCCCTGGAAAGCGCGGTGCGCTATCTGGCCAACGACCTCGGGCCGCAGAAGATCCGCGTGAACGCGATCAGCCCGGGGCCGATGAAGACGCTGGCCGGCGCCGCGATCGGCGGCGCGCGCGCGACCTTCCGCCAGACCGAAGCGAACGCGCCGCTCCGCGCCAACCCGACGCTCGAGGCGGTGGGCGGCACAGCCGTCTATCTCGCCTCCGACTATGGCGCCTTCACCACCGGCGAGATCATCCGGGTGGACGGCGGCTATCATGTCCTCGGCATGCCACAGCCGGAGTATATGTGATCGCTCAGGGCCGGGTCACGGCGGCGGGTTCTCCGCCCCCAGATCCCAGCCGTACAGGACGACCGGCTCCGACTCCTCGGCCCCCATGCGGCGGTAGAGCGCCCGTGCCGCGTCATTGTCGGTTTCGGTCGCGAGCCAGACCGCGCCGCAGCCGCGGTCCCGGGCGCGCGCGATCAGCCTTCCGACCAGCGCCGTGGCGATGCCCTGCCGCCGCAGGTCATTGGCGACGCCGACCTCGTTGATGTAGAATTCGGGCGGCTTGTCGGGGTGCAGAAGCTCGGCCCCCGAGGCGAAGCCAGCCACCCGCCCGCCGACCTGCGCGAACACCAGCGCATGTCCCTCGCGCGCCAGGAAGGCCCGAAGCTGGCCGGGATCGACCGGCCCGTCGAACAGGTCCGACGCTGCGAGGAGACCGGCATTCTCGGGCCCGAGCAGATGATAGCTGATCTTGTCCGACATCACCTGCCCGGCCGACCTGCGCCAGAGGAAGGCGCTTGCGGCCCGGTCCGCGCGGTGTTTCGGCGGCATGACGCTAGCGCGATGCGCGGCCGTCGTCGGCCGTCCTGTTATCTGCACCCTGCGCCCGCAGCCCTGGCCAACCCTGCGCCGCGCACCGCCGGCGGTCAAGCGCCGGGACCGCCCGCGTCGTCGCCGAGCGGCCCCGGGCGGCGCTCCTCGCTCAGCAGCACGTTCGCCTCCACCTGGCCGACCCCCGGCAGCGTCATGATCCGCCGTCGGAGCACCCGCTCGAAATCCGCGATGTCGCGGGCGACCACGCGCAGGCGGTAGTCGAACAGCCCGAGCACGTGCTGGACCACCTGAACCTCGGGGATCGCCGTCACCGCGCGCTCGAAATCCTCGAGGCTGACGCGCCCCTTGGTGGCGAGCTTCACGCCAAGGAACACGGTGACACCGAAGCCGAGCGCCGTGCGGTCCACCACCACCCGCGTCCCCGCCAGGATCCCCGCGCCTTCGAGCCGCCGCACCCGCCGCCAGGCGGCCGGCTGCGATAGGCCGAAGCGGCGGCCGAGCGCGCCCGCACCTTGCGTTCCGTCCTGCGCCAGAGCCCGCAGGATCGCCCGGTCGGTGTCGTCGAGGTCGATCACAAAGGCAGCCCGCCCTCGTCCTTGATCGTCGCCACCAGCATCAGCGCCTCGATGTCGGCGATATGCGGCAGCGTCAGGATGCGGCGGCGATAGATGTCCTGATAGTGGCCGATGTCGCGCGCGATCACCGTCAGGCGCACATCGACCCGGCCAAGGAAGGTCTCGATCGACATGACCTCGGGCACATCCCGCGCGCCGGCGATGAACTGGTCGAAGGCGCGCGGGTCGGTCTTGTCGAGGGTGAAGCGCAGGCTCACCTCCAGCGCATAGCCGAGCCGCCGCCAGTCGATCACCGCCTGGCGCGCGCCGATCACGCCCGACGCCTCCATCCGCTCCAGCCGCCGCCAGCAGGTGGCGGTCGTGACCCCCGCCCGCTCGGCCAGGCCGGCCGTGCCGAGCCCCGGTTCCGCGAGAAGCTGGCGCAGGATGCGCCGGTCGGTGTCGTCGAGCATGAAAAGTCCGCCATTAGGCCTTTCTGCGAATGCCTTTTCGCAGAAGGGCGCGAGGCCGTCAAATTATGCACGGGGTATCGCGCGACGCTTCCTATGCTGCACATCGGACAAGCACAACGAAGGGGACGACCATGCGGGTCTATTACGATCGCGACTGCGACATCAACCTGATCAAGGACAGACGGGTGGCCATCCTCGGCTACGGCAGCCAGGGCCATGCGCATGCGCTGAACCTGCGCGATTCGGGCGCGAAGAACCTGGCCGTGGCGCTCCGCCCCGGTTCGCCCTCGGCCAAGAAGGCCGAGGCCGAAGGACTGAAGGTCATGGACATCGCCGAGGCCGCGGCATGGTGCGACCTCATCATGTTCACCATGCCCGACGAGCTGCAGGCCGCGACCTACAGGGCGCATGTGCACGACCACCTGCGCGAGGGCGCGGCGATCGCCTTTGCGCATGGGCTGAACGTCCATTTCGGCCTGATCGAGCCGAAGCCCGGGGTCGATGTCGTCATGATGGCGCCAAAGGGGCCGGGCCACACGGTGCGCGGCGAATACCTCAAGGGCGGCGGCGTGCCCTGCCTTGTGGCCGTCCACAACGATGCGTCCGGCAAGGCGATGGAGATCGGCCTCAGCTACTGTTCCGCGATCGGCGGCGGGCGGTCGGGCATCATCGAGACCAACTTCCGCCAGGAATGCGAGACCGACCTGTTTGGCGAGCAGGCGGTGCTCTGCGGCGGGCTGGTCGAGCTGATCCGGATGGGCTTCGAGACCCTGGTCGAGGCCGGCTACGAGCCGGAGATGGCCTATTTCGAATGCCTGCACGAGGTGAAGCTGATCGTGGACCTGATCTACGAGGGCGGCATCGCCAACATGAACTATTCAATCTCGAACACCGCCGAATACGGCGAATACGTCTCGGGCCCGCGCATCCTGCCCTACGAGGAGACCAAGCGCCGGATGAAGGAGGTGCTGACCGACATCCAGACCGGCAAGTTCGTCGCCCAGTTCATGCAGGAGAATGCCGTCGGCCAGCCCTTCTTCAAGGCCACCCGCCGGCGCAACGACGACCACCAGATCGAGCGCGTGGGCGAACGCCTGCGCGCGATGATGCCCTGGATCGCCAAGGGCAAGATGGTGGACCGCGCGCGGAACTGACGGGCCGCGCCCGCGGGCGGCCCCGGGTCAGGCCGGGGCCAGCTCGCGCAGGCGGATCGACACCGGGAAGTGGTCGCTGAACCCGTCCGGGTTCACGTTGGCCGCGGCATTGCCCTTGGGCAGGCCGAAGCGGATCGGTCCCTCGCCGACGCGGTGGCTGACCATCGGCGGGAAGGCCTCGATCCGGGCCGTGCCGTCGATCGCGGTGAACGGGCCGCGGCCGTCGAGCAGCGGCGGGCTGGCCAGGATCTGGTCGAACAGATTGGCATCGTTGTTGTAATAGAGCGTCCCGTCCAGCACCCGGAGCTTGCCGCGATGGTCGGCCGCGATGGTGCGCAGATACTCCCAGGCAAAGTTGTAGAACCGCGCCGATTCGGCCCGCTCCACATCGCCGCGCTCGCGCCAGGCCCGTGCGTTGAACCTGAGCGACGGGTCATGCGGGTCGTCGTTCAGATCGCCGAAGGCCAGCACCGCCGCCCGCGGCCCGACCTCCTGGCGGATCCGCTCGTGCCAGTAGCCGAGCGTCTCGCCGGCGGTGGCGCGGAAGCCCGCGCTTTCGACCGTGCCGCCGGAGCGCGAGGGCCAGTGGTTGCACATCAGGATCAGGTCGTGTCCGGTCTGGCTGCGGAAGGTCGCCTGGGTGATGTCGCGCGTGCCGGTGCGGCGCAGCACGAAATGGTTGAAGACCAGCGCCGGATCGGCGCTGTAGCGCGCCCGGTCGAACAGAAAGGCGGTGTCGATCCCGCGCAGGTCGCGGCTGTTGTCGGCATGCACCACGCCGTAGTCGCGGCCGGCGACGGCGGCCGAGACCCGGGCCGCGAGATCGCCGAGCACAAAGGCGTCCTCCACCTCGCAGACGCCGAGGATGTCGGGGCCCTTCGCTTCGTTCATCAGGGCGATGATCCGCGCCAGCTGATCGAGCTTGCGGCGGTAGAGGTCCTGCGTCCAGCCCCTGAGGTCGCCCGCGACGCGCGACTTGATCCATTCGATGCGGGGCGGGTGATCCTCGGGGCCGAACAGGTTTTCGAGGTTCCAGAAGGCGATGAAGTGCTCGGGCATGGAAATCTCCTGACACAGCGAATGTGCCTGAGGTTACACCGAATCGCGCCGCCGCGCAGCCCCGGATGACGCCCGCGTCCGGCCGCCGCCCGGCGGTCAGACGGCGGCCTTCACCGCCGCCACGATGTCCGTCACGACCTCGCCCAGAACCGCCTCGTCCTCGCATTCCGCCATCACCCGGATCAGCGGCTCGGTGCCCGACTTGCGGATCAGAAGCCGCCCGTGGCCGTTCAGCCGCGCCTCGGCACTCGCGATCACCGCCTTCACCGCCGGCGCCGTCAGGGGCTCGGCGCCGCGATCGTAGCGGACGTTCTTCAGCATCTGCGGCACGATCTCGAAACTGTGCACCAGCTTCGAGGCGGGCACCGACCGCCGCGCCATCTCGGCCAGGAACTGCAGGCCCGCGATCAGCCCGTCGCCGGTGGTGGCATAGTCGGTCATCACGATATGGCCGGACTGCTCGCCCCCGAGGTTCCAGCCGCCGCGGCGCATCGCCTCGACCACGTAGCGGTCGCCGACCGGCGCGCGTTCGAGCCGCAGGCCGCGGCCGGCGAGGTACCGCTCGAGCCCGAGGTTCGACATGACCGACGCCACCAGCGTGCCGTCGTTCAGCCGCCCCTCCTCGGCCCATCGCGCCGCGAACAGCGCCATGATCTGGTCGCCGTCGGCCACCCGGCCGGTCTCGTCGAGGATGATCACCCGGTCGGCATCGCCATCGAGGCAGATGCCCACGTCCGCGCCATGCGTCACCACCGCCTCGGCCGCGGTCTGGGGATCGGTCGAGCCGCACATCAGGTTGATGTTGGTGCCGTTGGGCGCCACCCCCACCGGGATCACCTGCGCCCCCAGTTCCCACAGCACCTCCGGCGCGGCGCGGTAGGCCGCACCATTGGCGCAATCGATCACCACCTTCAGCCCGTCGAGCCTGAGGCCGGCCGGGAAGGTGGTCTTGGCATATTCCTGATAGCGCCCGCGGCCGTCGTCGATCCGCTTCGCCCGCCCGATCTGCCCGGGCTCCACCAGCGCCGGATCGGCGGCGACAAGGACCTCGATCTCGGCCTCCGCCTCGTCCGACAGCTTGAAGCCGTCGGGACCGAAGAACTTGATGCCGTTGTCCTGATGCGGGTTGTGGCTGGCCGAGATCATCACGCCGAGGTCGGCCCGCATCGAGCGGGTCAGGAACCCCACCGCCGGCGTCGGCACCGGCCCGAGCAGCAGCACGTTCATCCCCGTGCTGGTCAGCCCGGCGGTCAGCGCGTTTTCCAGCATGTAGCCCGAAAGCCGGGTGTCCTTGCCGATCACCACGCGATGCGCCGCGGCGCTGGCGCGGCGGAAATAGTGCCCGGCGGCGGCGCCGAGCCGCAGCGCCACCTCGGCCGTCATCGGATGGGTGTTGGCGGTGCCCCGCACCCCGTCGGTTCCGAATAGTCGTCGTGTCATGTCCTGTCTCCTGCCCCTTCGCCCGGCCTTGTCGCCTGCCACAGGGCAAGCGCCTGCCGTGTTTCGCCCACGTCATGGACCCTCAGAATCTGCACCCCTTGTTCCGCGCCGGCAAGCGCCACGGCGAGCGAGCCCGGCAGGCGGTCGTCGGGATCGGCGGCGCCGCCGACACTGCCGATGAAGCGCTTGCGCGAGGCCCCGAGCAAAAGCGGCAGCCCGAGGTCGTGGAACAGCGAAAGCCGCCGCAACAGCGCCAGATTATGCGCCACCGTCTTGCCAAAGCCGATGCCCGGATCGACCACGATCCGGTCCGGCGCGATGCCCGCCGCGGTCGCCGCCGCCACCCGCTCGGCGAGGTCGTCAAAGACGTCGAGCAGCACGTCGTTATAGCGCGGGTCGGCCTGCATCGTCGCGGGCTCGCCCAATGCATGCACAAGCACCACCGGCGCGCCCGACGTCGCGACCACGCCCGCCAGCGCCGGATCGTGCCGGAGACCCGAGACGTCGTTGACGATGCCGGCCCCCGCGGCCAGCGCCGCCGCCGCCACCGCGGCCTTGCGCGTGTCGATCGACAGCGGAAGGCCGGCCTCGCGCAGGGCCTCGATCACCGGCGCGGTGCGGGCGATTTCGTCGGCCTCGGCGACCGGGGTCGCGCCCGGCCGCGTGCTTTCGCCGCCGATGTCGATGATCTCGGCGCCCGCCACAGCCATTCGCCGGGCCTGCGCCAGCGCGGCAGAGGGCGCGAGATACCGCCCGCCGTCCGAGAAACTGTCCGGCGTGACGTTGAGGATGCCCATCAGCCGCGGCCGGTCAAGGCCCAGGCCCGCCAGCGCCGGACGGGGGCGGCTCAGCCGGCCGCGCGCCTCTTCGGGCAGGTCGGCCGCCGCGATCAGCGCCGGCGCGCGTCCGCGTTCCAGCACCTCGACCCGGTCGAACCAGCACCAGCCTCCGGCCAGCGGCAGTGCAGTGTCGGGGCGCGCCGGATCGGTCATCGCGACGGGGCGGTAGCGGATCATGCGGCGATGATGTCCAGCAATCGCGCCCTGCTGGCAAGTCCCGGGCCTCAGGCGCGCCGCACCGGCACGCGGCTTCCCGCCGGCACCGCAACAGGCCCGTGAACGATGACCTGCCGCGCCCCGAGCATTTCCGCCAGCCAGAGCGCCAGCGCCACCGGCTCGCGCGCGGGCGGGCCGTCCACGGCGTCGAGCACCAGCTTGGACGGCGCCCAGACCACCATCCGCCCCCGTCGCATCGCCCAGTCGATCTCGGTCCGGGTCGAGACCACCACGCAGCGCGGGTCGCGCGCCGCCAGCACCCAGGCCTGCTGCTCGATCGCCAGAAGGTCGATCCGCGCCTGCGTCGGGCGATGGCCCGTCACGGGCCGCGGCAGGTCGGGCAGCCCCACCGTCAGGATCACCGGCGCGCCCTCGGCCTGCCATGCGTCCAGCCGCGCGGGCAGGTCGCGCGCCTGCACCGCCGGCACGTCTAGGTGCACCACCACCGGCGGCGGCGCCGCGCCGTCGTCCGCCGCCGGCGGCGGGGGGAGTTCGGCGCGCGCGCGCACGATCTCGACCCCGAGCGCGCCCGGGCCGCGGTCGAGTTTCGCGATCCGGACGAACACCCGCATCGCCTGCGGTGCGGCGAGGATCCGCTCGGCCACCCGCTCGGCCAGCGTCTCGAGCAGGTTCAGCCGTTCCCGCGCCAGTTCCGCGGCGATCGCCTCGGTGATCCGGTCGTAGGACAGGATGCGATCGACATCGTCCTCGAGCGGCGCCGCGGCGGGGCGCACCTCTACCACCACGTCAAAACGGATGCGCTGGCTCTGCCCGCGTTCGGGCTGGAAGGCGCCGATCTCCACCTCGACGACATGGTCGCGCAGGCTGATCCGGTCGCGCAAGGTGCCGCCCGCGGTCGCCTCGGCGCGGGCCTCGGGATGGGCGAAGGCAAGGCTGGTCTCGGTGGTCACGCTGAACAAACCGGATGAGGCGGCGCGGCCGCACGGCCGGCCCTGCCCCGGGGCTAGCGCGTTCGCGGACCCGATGGCAAGGGCAGCCGTAGCGCGGTCAGCCCTCGGGCCGGGCGGCACGGTCCTTGAGGGCCAGATGCGCGGCCGCAAGCCGTGCCAGCGGCACGCGATAGGGCGAGCAGGAGACATAGTCGAACCCGGCGCTGCGGCAGAAGGCGATCGATTCCGGATTGCCGCCGTGCTCGCCGCAGATCGACACTGTCAGGTCGGACCGGGTCCGGCGTCCGCGTGCGGCCCCGATCAGCAGAAGCTCGCCCACCCCGTCCACGTCGAGGATGTGGAACGGGTCCTCGGGGAACACGCCCTGCTGCACATAGGTGGTCATGAACCGCCCGGCATCGTCGCGCGACAGGCCGTAGGACATCTGCGTCAGGTCGTTGGTGCCGAACGACAGGAAGCTTGCGTGCTGGGCGATCTCGCCGGCGCGGAGCGCGGCGCGCGGCGTTTCCACCATCACGCCCAGCTTGTAGGAGAACTCGACCTCCGACCGGGTGCGCACCTGCGCCGCCACCGCGTCGATCCGGCTTTTCACCAGTTCCACCTCGCGCCGCGCCGAGACCAGCGGGATCATCACCTCGGGCACCACCGCCGGGCCGCGCCGGCCGACCTCGACGGTCGCCTCGAAGATCGCCTGCACCTGCATGTCGTAGATTTCCGGCAGCACGACGCCAAGGCGCACCCCCCGCATGCCGAGCATCGGGTTGACCTCAGTCAGCGCCTCGGCCCGCCGCATCACCTCGCTCAGGGGCCGATCGAGCGCCTCGGCCAGTTCGCGCAGGCCCTCGCGCCCTTGCGGCAGGAACTCGTGCAGCGGCGGGTCGAACAGCCGGATGCAGACCGGCAGGCCCTTCATGATGTCGAACAGCTGCACGAAATCCGCCCGCTGCATCGGCAGGAGCCGCGCCAGCGCCGCGGCGCGTTCGGCCGCGGTATCGGCGAAGATCATCTCGCGCATCACGACAAGGCGGTCCTCCTCGAAGAACATGTGCTCGGTGCGGCAGAGGCCGATCCCCTGCGCCGCGAACATCCGCGCCGTCTCGGCATCCTCGGGCGTGTCGGCATTGGCCCTGACGCCGATATCGCGCACGTCGTCGGCCCAGGACAGCAGGCGGCGGAACGTGTCGTCGAGCGCCGGGGCGAGCATGTCGGCCGCGCCCGCCAACGCCTCGCCGGTGGTGCCGTCCACGGTGATCACATCGCCCTCGCGGAACACCCGTCCGTCCGGCGCGGTCAGCTTGCGCTCGCGCAGGTCGAGCCGCAGGTCCGAGGCGCCGACGATGCAGGGCACGCCGAGGCCGCGCGCGATCACCGCCGCATGGCTCGTCATGCCGCCGCGTTCGGTCAGCACGCCGGCCGAGGAATGCATGCCGCGGATATCCTCGGGCGCGGTTTCGCGCCGCACCAGGATGCAGGGCTCGCCGCGCGCCGCGCTGGCCTGTGCCGCGTCCGCCGAGAACACGATCCGCCCTGTGGCCGCGCCGGGCGAGGCGGCGATGCCGCGGGCGAAGCGGTCGCGGGGTCCGCGCGGATCGACCTGCGGGTGCAGAAGCTGCGACAGGGTGCGCGGCTCGACCCTCAGCACCGCCTCCTCGCGGCCGATGATCCCGTCATCGGCCAGCGCGACCGCGATCCGAAGGTCGGCCCGCGCCGTGCGCGCGACCCTGACCGCGTCGAGCACCGCCAGCCGGCCATCCTCCAGCGTGAACTCGATCTGCATCTCTTCGCGCAGCCGGGCCCGGCAGGCGGCACCGTGCCGGGTCAGCGCTTCGAAGGCCCCGGGCGCCAGCTCCTCCAGCGAGGGCCCGCGCGCGTCGCGCGTCAGGTAGATCGCACCCCCCGCTTCGAGCGCGTCGCGGCCCTGGCTCTGGCCCAGATAGCGGCCCGTGACCTGCGCGCGGCCGGTCACCGGATCGACGAACTGGATCACGCCCGAGCCGGAGATGCCCTTGCCGATGCCCTGCGCCATCGCCTGCACCACGAGGCCGAGCCCGCCGTCCTCGGGCGCGCCCTTGGCCTGGCGCAGCAGGCGGGCCGAGGTGCCCTCCCAGGCCCGCGCCATCGAGCGCAGGACTTCGGCCAGCTGCTGCGCCGGGTCCTCGGGAAACGGCGCCTCCATCTCGGCTTCGTAGGCCAGGAGCGCGTCGCGGATCGCCTGCGGTGAGGGGGCGGCGTCGTCGAACATGTCGGGGTCGAGCCGCGCCACATGGGTCGCGAAGCCGCGGATGAAGCGCAAATAAAGCACATCCGCCGCCGCGGCGCCGTTGCTCTTTGTTAGCAACGCATGGCGCCCGGCGTTCAGACCGATGTTCAGGATCGTCGCCGGCCCGCCCCAGTCGGGGTTCTCCGGGCTCGGACGGACCGAAACCAGCGGCGCGGCGCCGAAGATGTCGAGGATCGCCTCGCAATCCACCAGCGCGCCCTGGGCAATGGCGCGCACGGTGCGGAACGGGAGCGCCACCGTCCGCGGCACCGGCAGGTCCAGCCGCACCAGCCGCTGCAGGCATTTCGCCCGCCAGCCGTGGCTGGCCGCCGACAGCGGCGCGGTCGGCGTGACTTCGACGAAGTCGAGGATCGGCTCGTGTTTCTGCACCGCGGCGACCTTCACAGTTGCAGTGCAGCATACGCTTTTCGGGCCTTGGCGCAAGCCTGACGCAGGGTGCGGGCGGCGCTGCCGGGCGTCCCCGCAGGTCCCGCGCGGCGGCGCTCAGCCCTCGATCCGCGTCAGGTCGGCGACCCGGCCGCAAAGAGCGCGGATGCGGTGCAGCAGGTTGAGCCGGTTGCGGCGGACGATCTGGTTGTCGCTGTTGACCTGCACCGCCGCGAAGAAGGCATCGACGGGCGCGCGCAGCGCAGCCAGCGCGCGCATCGCGGCGGCGAAATCCTCGGCGGCAAGGGCCGGACCGACCGCGGCCTCAGCCATGTCGAGCGCGGCGAAGAGCGCCCGCTCCTCGGGGGTTTCGGCGAATTTCGGGTCGGCGCCGAAGGAGTATTCGACACCGTCCTGCGTCTCGGCCTGGGTCAGGATGTTGTTGGCGCGCCGGAACCCTTGCAGCAGGTTCGCGCCGTCGTCGGTGCCGAGGAAGGCCGACAGGGCTTCGGCGCGCTTGACGAGAAGCGTGAGGTCGTCACGGTTCGGCAGGGGAAGGACCGCGTCGATGACGTCTTGGCGCAGTTCTCGGTCGCGCAGGACGACCTTCAGGCGGTCGTGAAGGAAGGCCAGAAGGTCGTCGCTGACCTGCCCGGCGCCGCTGGCTATGGCGGCCTGCTGCCACGCATCGCCGGCCTCGCCGTGCCGGAGCACCTGCCTGTGAAGTTCGTCGTGGAAGCCATGGGCCGCAAGCGTGGCTAGGAGGTCGGCCGCAACGCCGTCGAAGCCTTTGCGGTGGCGCAGGACCTGGGCGTCGAACAGGCGGTCCAGATGCAGACGCAGACGGTTGGACAGCACCAGTCGGATCACCCCGAGCGCGGCGCGGCGCTGCGCGAAGGGGTCCTTGCTGCCTGTCGGCTTCTCGTCGATCGCCCAGAAGCCGGTCAGCGTGTCGATCTTGTCGGCCAGCGCGACGGCGATGCTGACGGGCTCGGTCGGCACCGCGTCGGAAGGGCCGAGCGGGGCGTAGTGCGCGCGGCAGGCCTCCGCCACGGCATCGGGCAGGCCCGCGGCGCGGGCGTAGTAGCCGCCCATGAAGCCCTGCAGTTCGGGAAATTCGGCCACCATGGCCGATTGCAGGTCGGCCTTGGCGACACGCGCCGCCTGCTCCGCGAGGTCGGGGTCGGCGCCGACCAGCGGGGCGATGTCGCGGGCGAGCGCTGCGATCCGGCGCACCCGCTCGGCTTGGCTGCCGAGCCGGTTGTGGAAAGTGACATTCTCGAGGCCGGCCGCCATGCCTTCCATCCCCACAGCCTGCACGGTCCTGAGGTCGTTCTTCCAGAAGAACCTGGCGTCCGACAGCCGCGCCGCCAGCACCTTGCCGTTGCCCGCAAGGATGGTGGCGCCGCCGTCCGCGGTCTCGCGGTTGGCGACGGTGACGAAGCCCTCGATCCGGCCGGAGCGGGGATCGCGCACCGAAAAGAACTTCTGGTGTTCGCGCATCGAGGTCTGCAGCACCTCCGGCGGCAGGTCGAGGAACTCGGCGCCGATCTGCCCGACCAGCACGACCGGCCATTCGACAAGCCCCGCCACCTCGGCCAGAAGGCCGGGGTCGGGCACGACCTCGAGCCCCTGCGCGAAGGCCTGGGTGGTGGCGTCGTGCCAGATCTGCGCCTCGCGCCCGGCCGCATCCAGCTCCACGAAGGCGCGCCTGAGCTTTTCCCGGTAATCGGCGAAGGCGGTGACGGCAAAGCGCGCGGGCGCCATGAAGCGGTGGCCCGCGGTCGTGGCCCCGGCGGCGATGCCGTCCACCTCCAGCGGCACCACCTCGGCCCCCGCCTCGTCGCTCAGCAGGCACAGGATCGACTGCAGCGGCCGGACCCAGCGCAGGCTGCCCGACCCCCAGCGCATCGATTTCGGCCAGGGAAACTCGCGGATCACCCCCGCCAGCACCTCGGCCACGATCGCCGCGGCGGGCCGGCCCGGCGTCTCGATCACCGCGAACCACGCCTGCCCCTTCTTCTCGTCGCGCCGCTCGAGCCGGTCCCGCGTGAGGCCGGTCGTGCGCAGGAAGCCTTCGAGCGCCGCCTCCGGCGCGTCGGTGCGCGGGCCCTTGCGCTCTTCGCGGATCGGCCGGCTCGCGGCGTCCAGCCCCTCGACCGCCAGCGCAAGGCGCCGCGGCGTCGAGAAGGCGCCGGCCGATACATAGGTCAGCCCCGCCGCGACCAGCCCCTCGGTCACCAGCCGCTTCAGGTCGTCGCGGGCGCGCGCCTGCATCCGGGCAGGGATCTCCTCGGAGAGGAGTTCGATCAGCAGGTCAGGCATGGAACTGGTCCTAGAGCGCGAGGAAAAGCTGGATCACGGCGGCGTTGATCAGATCGACAAAGAAGGCCGAGACCAGCGGCAGGATGACGAAGGCGACCGGCGAGGGGCCGTAGCGCTTGGTCACCGCGTTCATGTTGGCGATGGCGGTCGGCGTCGCGCCGAGCGAGAAGCCGGCAAAGCCCGCCGAGAGCACGGCGGCGCGGTAGCCGCCGCCCATCAGCGGGAATACCAGCAGAAGGATGAAGGCCACCGCCGCCACGGTCTGCGCCGCCAGCGTCACCAACATCAGGAGCCCGAGGCCCTGCAGCGTCCAAAGCTGCATCGCCATCAGCGAGATCGCAAGGAAGGTGCCGAGCGCGACCTCGGAGACCAGCGACAGCGCCGGGGTGCGCGACACCGCCGGATAGCGCGGCAGCAGCACCGGCAGCAGGTTGCCGACCCCGATCGCCACCAGCATGCAGGGCACGAAGGCTGGCAGGGTCAGCCCGCTCAGCCCGATCAGGTCATGCAGCGCCAGCCCGATCAGGATCACCACATGCAGCACGAACAGCGTGCGCATCAGGCCGATGGGCGTGATCGTGGCGACCGCCTCCTGCGCAAAGGACAGGCCGAGCGCATTGCCGTCGTCGGGGCGTTCGGGGGTCAGGCGGTTGCGCTCGACGAGAAACTTGGCCACCGGCCCGCCGATCAGCGCGGCGACCACGAGGCCGATCGTGGCGCTGGCCACGCCGAGTTCCATCGCGCCCGTGAAGCCCGTGATCCGCGCGATCTCGGGCGCCCAGGCGATGGTGGTGCCATGGCCGCCGATCAGGCTTGCGGAGCCAAGGAGGATGCCCAGTTGCAGCGGCAGGCTGAAGCCGACCGCGGCAACGGCGCCGATCAGGTTCTGCACGACGATCAGCGCCACCGTCAGCGCCAACAGGATCGCGAGCGGTCGCCCGCCCGCGGCGACATCGCGCATCCGCGCGTTCAGGCCGATGCCAGAGAAGAACAGCACCAGCAGGTAGTCGCGGATCTGCAAGCCGAAGGCGAGCGGCCGGTCGAAGAGCGTCACCACGCCGAGCGCGATCACCGCCGCCACCAGCCCGCCCGTCACCGGCTCGGGGATGTTGAAGTCGCGCAGCAGCCGCACCCGCCGGGTGATCTGCGCGCCGATCAGGAACACCAGGAGCCCCAGCGTCGCTGTCTCGAAATCGGGAATGAGGATCGGCTCGCCGGTCACAGGCCGCCCCCGCCGGTCTCGGGCGCCAGCTGATGCCAGGCAAAGGCGCTGCCGTCGGGAAAGACGGCGACGACCCGGTCCACGCCGGGGGCGATCCTGGCGCGCGACAGGAAGGCCAGCGCCTCGCCCCGCTCCAGGGCCGCGCCGATCCGCGCGGCGTCGAAACAGTCGAACCAGCCTGGCGCGTTCAAGGGCACCGCCCCGTCATAGAGCCGATAGGTCTCGGTCAGCGTGGCGAGCGTCAATGGCGTGGTGAAGCAGGCACGGAAGCGCAGCGGCGAGGAGGCGGCGTCGATGCCGGTCAGGTTCTCGGTCACGATCGCCTCGGGCGCGTCGGACCCGATCGGGGTCAGCGTGATCTCCTGCCCCGGCCCAAACTGGGCCGGGACATAGAAGGCGTGGACCTGCAGCCAGTACATCGCGACACCGGCCACGAGCCCGCTCAACACCAGCGCCCCCGCGACGATCCGGCCATTCACGCCGCCGCCCCGCCGCCGGCATCGGTCAAGAGGAAGGCGTCGGCGCAGGCCTTGGCCAGCGACCGCACCCGGCCGATGTAGGCCTGCCGCTCGGTCACCGAGATGACGCCGCGCGCGTCGAGCAGATTGAACAGGTGGCTCGCCTTGATGCACTGGTCATAGGCGGGATGCGCCATCACGATCGGCCGGCCCGCCGCGTCGGGCTGCGCGGCCGCAAGGATGCGGCCGCATTCGGCTTCGGCATCCAAGAAATGCCGCAGCAGCATCGCCGTGTCGGCCGCGTCGAAGTTCCAGCGGCTGTATTCCCGCTCGGTCTGGCGGAACACGTCGCCATAGCGGAGCGCGATCGGCGCCTGCGGATCGTTGTAGGGCATGTCCATCACATGCCCGACGCTCAGCACATACATCGCCAGCCGCTCGAGGCCATAGGTCAGCTCTCCCGAGACCGGGCGGCAGTCGTGCCCGCCGACCTGCTGGAAATAGGTGAACTGGCTCACCTCCATGCCGTTGCACCAGACCTCCCAGCCAAGGCCCCAGGCGCCGAGCGTCGGGCTTTCCCAGTCGTCCTCGACAAAGCGGATGTCGTGCAGGGCCATGTCGATGCCGATCGCCTCGAGCGATCCCAGATACAGATCCTGCAGGTCGGGCGGCGAGGGCTTCATCAGCACCTGATACTGGTAGTAGTGCTGCAGCCGGTTCGGGTTCTCGCCATAGCGCCCGTCGGTCGGACGGCGCGAGGGCTGGACATAGGCCGCGGACCAGGGCCGGGGTCCGAGCGCGCGCAGCGTCGTGGCCGGGTGGAAGGTGCCCGCGCCCACCTCCATGTCATAGGGCTGCAGCACAGCGCAGCCCCGCGCCGCCCAGTAGGCCTGAAGCCGCATCAGGATCTCCTGAAAGCAGCGGGGGGCGGCAGTTGCGGGGGCCATGGCGCATTCCTTGCAAGCTGCGCATTGCATAGGCAACGCTCGCCGAAGGGTCAATTGCCGGCCGGGCCCGGCCCGGGACGCGGACCCGTCTGTCGCGGAATTGACGTGCATCCGCCGCCGGCTCTGCTAGCGTCAGCCAACAGACATGCGGGGGCGGCGACGCAGGAACCGGCATCGCCCGCCCCGGCCGGAACCCGAGGGGCTCGTGCGAAGAACCATTCCGACTTGGGGCCTGCCCGGGCTCGTCGCCTTCTGCGTGACCTGTCTGATCGCCACCGCCGCCCGCGCCCAAGAGCGCGTCTGGCTCCAGATCGAGGCGCAGCCCACCCGCGCCGCGGCCGAAGCCCGCGCCCGCGCCTATGCCGAGCGCTTTCCGGACGTGGCCGGGTTCGTCCTGCCTTCGGGCTGGCATGCCGTCCTGCTCGGCCCGTCATCGCCGGAGGCGGCGCGCGAGCGGCTGCGGGCGCTCCGCCGCGAGGGGTCGGTCCCGGCCGACAGCTTCGTCGTGGCGGCCTCCGTCCTCGGCGCGCGCTTCTGGCCGCCGGAGGAAACCTCGGCCGCGCCGGAGCCGGCCGACGCGCCGGAGGCGGCGGCCGCCGATCCGGGCGCGGTGCCGGCAGCGGTCTCGGCTCTCGGCGACCCCGCCGCAGCGATTACCGATCTGGCCGGGATCCCCGCGCCGCCCGCCGATCCCGAGACGCCGGCCGAAGCCGGCGCCGCCGAGGCCGCGCTGTCGCAGGCCGAA
>Ga0224723_1000625_pt1 | contig 23907 bp, 24 predicted proteins | sample Balambano_FR2_Me_FD_161647 | JGI IMG/M metagenome (GOLD analysis project Ga0224723, IMG submission 161647) | Freshwater sediment microbial communities from Lake Towuti, South Sulawesi, Indonesia - Balambano_FR2_MetaG | ecosystem: Environmental > Aquatic > Freshwater > Lake > Sediment | place... | reverse complement strand
GTTAGGGGCTAGGGTTAAGAAGGCATTTCTTCGTCTCTAACCCCCAGCCCCTAGCTCCTATTCTCTAGCGATCGCCCGCCCCTCCTCTGGTTTTGGCGCACCATTGGTGCTGTTTAGCTGCTGGCGCACATCGTCAATTGCCTCGTTTAGTTCAGCAATTTTGTCTTCCAATCCGCGACGGGCTGTTTCGATGCTCTGCTCGGTGGGAGGCTTAAGTGAACGCCTGCGAGTAGCTTTATTCTTAAGCTTAGGAAAATCCTCCGACGAGGTTTCATCGTTGGCAAGCCTGGAGCTAACTACTGCACCTAAAATGCCGCCTACGACACCGCCAACAACGGTTCCGAGTAAAAATCCACCAAAAAAACTATCGCGCTGACTCATAATTAACCACTGAAAGAGATTCGGAGTGATTTCTAATGACTCCCTCACAGCTTACTCGCTAGGCGAGGGGGTTGCCCACAAAAATGAGGTTGCCATGCTCTGGGGGGCAAGGCTCAGATGAAAATTCTACCCTCACCCGCTTAATTTAGGTTTGAAGCTCGTGCTCACTAGGTGCCAAAGGTGCGATCGCCCGCATCTCCCAACCCCGGAACAATATAGCCTTTGTCGTTTAGCCCTTCATCAATCGTGGCTGCATAAATATTCAGCCCCGGATACGCAGCACCTAGTTTTTGCAGAGCCGTAGGTGCCGTGACCACCGAAATCACGCGAACCAGTTCCGGGTCGGCTCCCCGCTTCACCAGCTCAGCCATCGCCGCCAGACTAGTTCCACCCGTAGCCAACATCGGCTCACTGATCAAAATTCGAGTTTGGGGCGCAAATTGCTCTGGCAGCTTATTCAAATAGCAGGTTGCTTCCAGCGTCTCCTCATTCCGCACTAGCCCGATATGATAGACCGAAGCCAGCGGCAATAGCGCCTGTGCCCCCTCCAAAAGAGCCAAACCAGCACGTAAAATCGGCACCACTGCAACTGGAATTTCTGGGTTAATGAACGTTGCTGGGCAGGAAGCAAGCGGAGTTTGCACCGTTGTTTCCATAATCGGGAGCCAATCTCGAATTGCCTCGTAGGTCAGCCAGCGCCCTAGTTCAGTCATGGCGCTGCGAAACAGGATAGAGGGAGTTGATTCGTCACGAGCAACAGCTAGCCAGTGCTTAATCAGCGGGTGAGGTGGAACGTGAACACGCAGTTGGGGAGCCATTACTAGAAAAAATGACGGTAGTTATGCATAAATTTGCCCTCATCATACTCTGTTCTTGTGAAGCAATATTCAGCTAGCGCCACCCTCAGCCACTCTATTGAAAGTCTTTTGCATTAGTATTGACATTAATTTGCAACAAGCTTAGTATTGTCTTCAGTGTTCTCCTCTCAAAGGATCGGCAGGTGGGGTTGGTCAGCAGACTAATCCCCCTTTTTTTGTCTGCATTCTCTCTCAAAGTCTGACACTAAAATTCAGGTGAATTGAGCGATTCAGAGTGAGATACACTAAAGGGTAGGATTTTTCAGCTAAATGCTTTGCTCTAACTGCCTTTATGCCTGCTACCTCTGAACCTTTTGAACAATCTGCTGCTGCTCATCTGTCAAAGTCTCAAGCTTCTCATTCCATGACAACCGCAAGGCGTGCTGTCATGGCTGATTCAGCAGACAGTTTTGATGTGATTGTGATCGGTTCTGGAATTGGTGGATTAGTCACCGCAACTCAGCTAGCAGTCAAGGGAGCGAAAGTGCTGGTGCTGGAGCGCTACCTGATTCCAGGAGGCAGTGCAGGCTATTTTGAGCGATCGGGCTATCGCTTTGATGTCGGAGCATCAATGATCTTTGGCTTCGGCAAGCGAGGAACCACCAACCTCCTAACTCGCGCACTGGACGCAGTAGGGGTTAGTTTAGAAACGATCCCCGATCCGGTACAGATTCACTACCATTTGCCAAATCAGCTAGAACTGAAAGTTCATCGTGACTATGAGAAATTTTTGCAAGAATTGTCTGCTCGTTTTCCCCATGAGCAGCAAGGTATTCGCCAGTTTTACGATGAATGTTGGAAGGTGTTTAACTGCCTGAATGCGATGGATCTGCTGTCGCTTGAGGAGCCGCGCTATCTAACGCGGGTATTTTTTCAGCATCCGTTTGCCTGTCTGGGCTTGGTGAAGTATTTACCCCAAAATGTGGGTGACCTTGCTCGTCGCTACATCCAAGATCCGGAGTTGCTCAAATTTATTGATATGGAGTGCTACTGCTGGTCGGTGGTTCCGGCAGACCTGACTCCGATGATCAACGCAGGAATGGTGTTTTCCGATCGCCACTATGGAGGCATCAATTATCCTAAAGGCGGGGTCGGGCAGATTGCCCAGAAACTAGTGGAAGGACTAGAAAAAGCGGGTGGGCAGATTCAGTACAAAGCCAGAGTGACAGAGATTATTCGCGAAAAGGGGCGGGCGATCGCCGTTCGCTTAGCATCTGGGCAGGTCTATCGGGCAGAGCGAGTTGTCTCTAACGCGACCCGTTGGGACACCTTTGAAAAGCTGTTGCCCGAAGCGGAGATGCCGCGTGCAGAGCAAAAGTGGCAGCAGCGCTATCAAAAATCGCCAAGCTTCTTTAGCTTGCATCTGGGTGTAAACGCAGAGGTGCTGCCTCCTGGTACGGAGTGCCATCACATTTTGCTAGAAGACTGGAGCCGCATGGAAGCGGCAGAAGGAACCATTTTTCTATCGATTCCAACCTTGCTTGACCCCAGTTTGGCTCCACCGGGGCATCACATCTTGCATACCTTTACGCCAAGCTGGATTAATGACTGGCAGGGGCTGTCTGCCAGTGAGTATCAACAGAAAAAAGAAAAGGTCGCTAACCAAATCGTCAGTCGTCTGGAAAGCTTCTTTCCTGGACTGTCTGCCGCACTAGACTATCAGGAAGCAGGCACCCCGCGTACCCATCGACGGTTTTTAGGACGAGACGACGGTACCTATGGCCCCATTCCTACCCGCAAACTAATGGGGTTGTTAGGAATGCCGTTCAATCGCACTGCTGTCCCAGGACTTTATTGTGTGGGCGACAGCACCTTTCCGGGGCAGGGATTGAACGCAGTTGCCTTTTCTGGCTTTGCCTGCGCTCACCGAATTGCGGTTGACTTGGGACTATGAATAACCCCCTCCAACCATTAGCTGAAAGGGGCTTTTTATCTATACACACATCTCCGAACAGTGTGACCCGACTGGCTTGGAGCTTCCAAAGCAACCCTGTCACAGCGCAGACGCTCTTTCACAGTATTCATCTGGCAGTTTTATAGCTTCTATCAAGGGGTCGAAAATCTGACGGTTAATTTGAAGTCAGCTATGGCAAAAGACAGAAGGCAAAAGGCAGAGGGCAGGAAGTTTAGGACTGTTCTAATAGGGAGTTTTTTGACGGATGCACGATGAATTGCCGCGTCTACAAGGTCACTTCAGCGGGCTGTCTAGCGGCAACGGTGTTTTCTAGAGAGCCAATTCCTTCGATCTCGATGCGGACGCGATCGCCAACCTGCAAAGGCCCAATCCCTTCTGGCGTTCCCGTTAGCACAACATCTCCGGGCAACAGGGTCATAACCTGACTGATATAGGACACCAAAACACTAGGAGCAAATACCATTTCGCTGGTTAGCGCAGACTGCACGGGGTGAGGATTTTCATTTAGGAAAGTTTGCAGTTGTGCGCCTACACTTAGCTCCCGTACAACCCAAGGCCCTAACGGGCAGAAAGTGTCAAAGCCTTTTGCTCTCGTCCATTGCCCGTCCCGCTTTTGCAAATCCCGTGCGGTTACGTCATTGGCAATGGTGTAGCCCCAGATTTTGGACTGAGCCTCTTCAGCGGTGCAGTCTACACAGCGATCGCCAATCACCAGCGCCAATTCTCCTTCATAATCCACCCGCTGAGCTTGAGGAGGATAGTGAATTGGGAATTCTGGTGCTGTCACCGCAGTAGACGGTTTGATAAACAACAGCGGCTCTTGGGGCACTTCACCCCCCATTTCAGCCGCGTGCTTCATATAATTTTTGCCAACTGCAACAATTTTTGAAGGCGCACAAGGCGCTAGAAGTTGATATTGGTCTGGCGCTATTTCCTGGTCAGTTAGCTGTCCTTTTAACCAAGGGGGAGCATCCAACACCTGCACTCGCCGATCGAGGTGCAGCAGCCCATAGTGAAGCTTCCCTGCTAAAGTCTGGATTCGGACGTAGCGTTGCGCCATAGTTGTTAGTTTGACGGTAAGTAAGTAACTCTGATTAAATATCTTCGTAAAAACCGGGACGCTCTCCCGGTTTTTTAGATCTTAAAAAACATTTTTTTAGCGAGTAGTTTTAGCAAGTGGTCTTAGCGGACAGGCAATTTCCCATCGCGTTAGTGAGCAAATAGTAGGTAGATTAACGGCAACTAGGATATAATTGTAATCCCTTGCTTCTGGTCAAAAGCTCAATGGGAGGAAATGGATAAGCTGAGTCAAGCCCTCCTAATTTTCCTGACACCAGGTAGTTTTGCAATCAGAAGCCAATGTCCATAAGGAGATTACTGGCATGAACTATATCTATGAAACCATGTATATTCTGCGTTCTGATCTGGGAGACGAACTAACCGATCAGGCGATCGAGAAATATCAAAGCCTGCTGCAAGAGCAGGGAGCGCAGGATGTTGAAACCCAGCACCGGGGCAGACGGCGTTTGGCTTATGAAATTCAGAAGCAGCGGGAAGGAGTCTACATTCAAATGAACTACAAGGCTCCTGGCGAAGCAGTTGCCATTCTGGAACGGGCAATGCGCTTGAGCGATGAGGTGATTCGCTATCTCACGACCAAGCATGAAGTGCCTTCTGTAGAAGTTGAAGAAGAGGCGATCGCCGAAGTTTAACGACTTCACCAATACCGTTTTGATATGAACCTGCCTTGTCTGGAGTGCATCCGCACATGGGAATTACACCTCAAACAAGGCAGCCTTGAAGAGAATTGGTACAGCTAACCTGGGAACTTGGAGATATCGTTTGGATTATCTGAATCCTCCCCACACCAAGAGCGATCAAGGTTCAAGCGCTAGGCTGGAGGAAGGATACCTTTCTTCCATTTTGGTGTTTAGCGAATCAGGTAAACTATGAAACTCTCCAAAAAGAACCTGGATGAACGGTTGAGCTATGTCTACGACGTAATTATTGTAGGCGGTGGAGCGGGTGGGCTATCAGCCGCAATCTACCTTCAGCGATATCGGCTTTCTTGTCTCGTCATTGAAAAAGGGCGGGGGCGTTCCTTCTGGATGCAGGACTTGCGAAATTATCTTGGCTTACCGCCTGACACACCCGGACGGGATCTACTACAGCAGGGACAAGACCACTTGCTCTCTCTAGGCGGCGACCACTTGCGGGGCTTTGTAGAAGATGTACAGGATGAAGGAGACACCTTTGCCGTTAAGGTCAAGCTGGGCAAGCAGGACAGCCTCTATCCCGTATTTCGCTCCAAATATCTAATTGCAGCTAGCGGCATCATCGATCACCTGCCGCAGCTTGAAGATATGCAAAATGTATATGACTATGCAGGCTACAATCTACACGTCTGCATGATCTGTGATGGCTACGAAATTGCCGATCGTAAATGCGGCCTATTCGTCAACACTGAAGCTGCCATTAATACGGCTTTTGTACTCAACTGGTTCACCCCTTACATCACCGTCTTCACTCAAGGTTTGACCGAAGTGAGTACCGAAATGCGGCAAAAGCTTAAGGATTATGGCTATCCGCTGGTTGAAACGCCAATTCGCCGTTTCTTAGGACACAATCACGAGATGACTGGCGTAGAGCTAGCAGATGGTTCCACAGTCGAGTTAGAAACTGGACTAGTGGCAATGGGTTCTCACTATTACAACGAGTATTTGAGAGGGCTAGATCTTCAGTGGAAAGGCAACAATCTGGTGACAGATTCAATGTGCCGCACTTCACATCCCCGCATTTTTGCGGTTGGAGATCTAAAAGACGGTTTAAATCAGGTGTCAATTGCCGTCGCAGATGGTACATTAGCTGCAACAGCGATTTGGCGAGACATCCGCCGCGCTTCACCCCCCCGCCGTTGGGAACAAAATTTGATTGAGCCTATCGGAGCCGTAACGTGACTTACTCCCACACTCCTAATCCCGATCTTCAAGCCGAAGTAGCCAGCTTGCGCGAAGAGTTGCAGATGCGCGATCAGCTCGTGCAACAGCTATCTCAAGAGCTGTTTCGCCTGGTCAAGGGCAATACGGGCTTTATGCCCAGTCCAGAAGTTTCTGAGCGCCATCAGGCAGAAATGCGGGCGCTGCGGGAGCAGCTTCAGGGCGTTGAGCAACAGGTGACATTTTATCAGGAACAAATCTCGGATCGAGACAGCGAAATTTATCAACTGCGCCAGTCTGCCCAGGAACTCAGCGATCGCTCCCGAATGCTGGAACAGGTCGTGCAAGAGCTACCCAACATCTATCGGCAGAAGTTTGCTGAGCGGATGATTCCGGTGAGAGAAAAAGTAGCTCGAATTCAGCGAGAAAATCGCCAGCTTCACGCTGAACTGCAAAGCGTCAGCTATCGGCTAGCGGTAAGGAGTCGCCGTTCTAGCCAAATCGATTTGCCGAGCTTCCCCCGGATTGGCTCTAGCACAAAGCCAATTCCCTCCTTTGGCAATGTTTAGTGGCGCGAGTTCTAATTCTGGTTGACGCGGAGGTTACTCAACAGGGATTGGTAGAAACTCCGGTAGAGCTGGCTTTAGGAATAGCTGCACTGAAGCGGGCGATCGCCACCTTCCCAGCTAATCCTTCAAGCCCCACTTACGTTGCGGCAAAAATTCTCACAACATCTCTACAAAACGTTCCGCTGGATAAAACCGATCAGATTTGTCCACTCACGTTGAACTTACCTGATTTTGTTGCATTTCTAGGACAAGAGACATACCGCGCTTGCCGAGACATTTCAGGAATGCGGCGACGGGTTGAGCAATTGGGTTATCTCACAGGCACCGGACAGCTTTGGCTACCTATCGTGTTGACAGCGCGAGGAGCGCTCTACGGAGAAGTAATTGGGGCTGAAGTTACCAGTGCTGAAGCTGTTTCACCTACTTTTTTCCAACCGCTACATTTGTCAGACCGTTGGCGACAGCCCCTTTATCGGCTGAGTCAGCGGTTGTTGCGATCGCTCTCTGCTCCACCTGCAACCTACCTGCTCCAATTTGGCTTTGAGGGAGAAGCGATTGGTTTTGATCGCTTGCTGCCATTCCCGGCGGCTCCGGCGATCGCCAGTTTGGGCGTTCAATCTCCCGATTTGTTTGCCTGCCACTGGCTTTGCATAACCAATCAGCCAATTTTAGATCTCACGATTTCGTCCAATGCTGCTTATCGGGTTTGTGAACCTGTATCTGAAGCAGCTAGATTATCGTGAGATTCCCCCAATTCGGTTGATTGACACAATCCGCTGGCGTAAGCCATGATCATGAGAGAGGTTCATAAAACTTTGTGAAGGCTGTATTGAATGTCTTTTGAACTGGTATCGCTGGAAACCGTAAAGGAAATCGCACATCAATACGGCTATTGGTCAGTTTTTCTCGGAATTATGCTGGAGAATGCAGGAATTCCCATTCCAGGGGAGACTGTCACTCTGGTTGGCGGTTTTTTGGCAGGCAGCGGTGAATTAAACTATTGGTTTGTTTTGGGAAGTGCGATCGCCGGAGCCGTAATTGGCGATAGCTGCGGTTACTGGCTTGGCTTTTATGGCGGCTGGTCGCTCATCACCCGCTTAGGACGCATTTTTCGGATCGAAGAAGCACAACTCGAAGAAGTCCGCAGTCAGTTTAGCCAGAATGCTGGTAAAGCCGTCTTTCTAGGACGATTCATAGCAGTCCTAAGGATTTTTGCTGGGCCGCTAGCAGGTATCGCCCAAATGCCCTACTACCAGTTTTTCCTTTGTAACTTAGCTGGTGCAGCGACCTGGGCTTCTGTGACAGTCAGCCTTTCCTATTTTGCAGGTCGTTTAATTCCACTCGATCAGCTAGTGGGCTGGGCGACTCAGTTTACAATCGTTGCCTTGCTCGTTTTGGTGGGGTGGATTGCCATTCCTCTAGTGCTTGAATCTCGTAGAAATAAATTGAGTGCCAGAGACTAAAGCTATTTAGACCTTCTAAACACACTGCTCTAGTTAAAGTGATTGACATCGAAACAGGTGCTTTTGAAGTCGCCGATACGATAAAACCGTACCTCACCAAGCAGTGGATACAGTGAACCAACGGTTGCTGGATAACGTTTAAGACCTTGCAATAGAACGTCGCAGGGCAACCGCAAGCAGTAGTGCCATCGGCTAGAGCGCAGCCAAGCCCACAGCACACTACCAATAGGTGAATCATGCAAAAGCGACCCCACAGAACCGTTGTGTCCAACTGTTGCTTCCATCCACTCAGAGTCGCCAGCGATCGCAAACGCGACGGTGTGGACTCAATTGGTCGAATAGTTAACCCTACAGATGGGTAGAGGTTGTCCTGTTTCTTGGCAAGCAGGCTGATTCGGCTGGTCAGATTGAGTGGGGAGATAGAGGTTGCGGGTGCGTACCAGTGAGGCAGAATGCTTGACTGGTACCTCGACGATAAATTTAGAGCCGTTGTCTGGCTGAGAGTGGAATCTTAAGTGTCCCTGGTGCTGGTTGACCACAGTTTGATAGCTAACGGTCAAGCCTAGCCCAATACCGTGACCAGTTTGTTTAGTTGTGAAGAAGGGATCAAAGATTCTAGGCTGAAATTCGTAAGGAATGCCGCAACCGTTGTCGGCGATCGCCACTCGTACCCAAACTTCGCTCGTCAACTCATCCAAGAAAGACTCTGTTTTAATCGTGATAGTTTTAGGCTCTGGCTGATCGTGATGCAGTGCCTCGACTGCATTGATTAACAAATTCATAAATACCTGATTGAGCAATCTGGGATAGCACTCAACCTCAGGAATATTGTCGTACTGCCGCACAACCTGAATGTCAGACCGGATGTGATTTTGCAGTACAAACAGGGTGCTGTCTAAACCCGCCTGAAGATTTGCTATTTTGCAGTGAGCTTCATCCAAGCGAGAAAAGCTGCGTAGTGACAGGACTACCTCTCGGATGCGAGTTGCTCCTGCCCTAATAGAGTTAAGAATACGGGGTAGATCCTGCAACAGAAAGTCCAGTTCAATTTCCCGCGCTAAATCTTGAAGTGAGGAATCAGCTTCAGGGTAGCAAGTCTGATAGTGATTCAATAGCCGCAGCAGGTCTTTGATGTAGCGCTCAATGTAGGGAATGTTGCCGTAGATGAAGCTGACTGGATTGTTGATTTCATGGGCAACGCCTGCCACCATTTGCCCCAGGCTAGACATCTTTTCGCTTTGAATCAACTGTGCCTGAGTTTGCTGTAGGTCATGTAGCAGTGAGGCGAGATATTCGGCTTGGGCAGCGCTGGCGATCGCCTGCTGTCGCGTTTGGGCATAGAGGTGCCCTTGCTGAATTGAAATTGCTAACTGGTCTGCGACAGCCTGGGCCAGCTTTTGGTCATCCCTGGTCCAGTAGCGAATGCGAGAACACTGGTTGAGGTAAAGAATAGCCTGAAGGGTGCCATTTGCCTGTACCGGAACCACTAGCGATGATTTAATTTGAGCAAGCTGATATTCCTGATTGTCAGCCCCAATCCGAGCGTCTTGGGTAATATCTGAGATGACAACCTGCTGGCGATGTTGAATTACCCACTGAGTAATCGGTCCATTCGTATCAAAATCGTCTACGGAGGGAGGTAAAGACGGGCGGCAAACTTCAAACAAGTGTTTGCGTCTGAAGACTGTCGCATCTGATTCTAAAGGATAGGGAAGTGTTTGTTCGCTGTCCTCTTCCAAATCTTCAACTCGGTGAACCAGACAGCGATCGATTTCTAGAACATCGAGCAGTTGGGCGATCGCCTCAGTCAAAATCGTTTCCAGGTCAAGACTTTGGCGCGTCTGACTTGTGATCTGGTTGACGAGTTGTTCTCGCCGCGCTTGTTTCTGGGTTTTTTCGTAAAGCTGCGCCTGACGGATCGCAATCTCAAGCTGTTGGGCGATCGACTGCATGAACTCAACCTCAGCCCTAGACCAGCGGCGTGGGCGATCGGCAAGGCAAGCAATAAACCCAATCGAATTTTCTTGCCCTCGCACGGGCACCAGCAAATTAGCGTTTGCCCCCAGGACTTGCAGCTTTGACTGGGTAAAAGGTTGATGTTTAGGCAAGAGCCAATTAGTAATTAAAGCTAGATCTGGAGGCGCAGAGTTGCTTCTAGCACTGACGACCAACTCTCCGGACTCAATCAGCGGCGCAGCAGAGCCAAAGCGGGACAGCGGATAGTGCCCCAGGTGAGAAGCATAGCCGTCAACTACCCGCTCACAAACCACCTGAACGCGCTGAGTGTCCTTGAAATACCAGAAAAAGATGCATCGCTCCAGGTTTAGCAGCGTTGCAACCTCATCTACAGCAGTTTGAAGGACGACCTTAAGCTCCAGGGAATTGCGAATGCGATCCACGATCCGACGCAGGAGAGCGTTCTGCTGAATCGGATCTTGAAATCGGAGTGTCAACAGTTTGTTAATTGGAAAAAACAAGGAGCGCACTTAGGAAAAGCTAAGAAGATATGACGCAAATCAACCAGATACATCGCTTGAAGCCAATATCAGACGCACTTTAAGGATTGCGGGTTAAATAACCTGTGGGGCGGGTGAGACCCCTACCAAGACGGGCAGATGTCCATTCCACAAAACGTACAGCTTATTTAGTTTCCAATCCTAAGGAGGAACAACTGAGGCAGACTGCACCACATCTTTAGCGGCAATTGATGACTGGTGAACTGGTAACTGGTGGCCAGTAAACACTAGCTTCCATTCCCGATCGCCAATTACCTGACAGCTTTGTTAAAGCCGCACGAGTTATCAGATCACTCTGATCTAGATAGCCACTCCTTGAGCATCTGTCTTCTAATAGACAAATTCAGTAGCTTACTTAACTGTATTCAAAAATTTAGCGAGTGACCAGGATCACTCTTCTTTTTGAGTTTGGTCACTTCCCTTGTTGGCTTCGTCTTGGGTAGGAGGGGAGATACCAAAAATTTCTACCCATTGGCTCAACTCGTTATCTTTCGCAATGTTACATATTGGCTACATGAATTTAATGTTAGTGGTTTTCTTTGGTTCCTATGTCTGCTCAAATTCAGCCTCAATCCGATATTGCTCAAGTTGTTGAGAAAATATTTTCTTCCCGCAGGATTACTCGTGCTGATCAGCACCGCTTCATGTCTACTGCTCTATCTAAAGTGCGGCTTAGCCACGATGAGCAGATTTACATTAATCGAGTTTTTGAAGCGCTGCGTAGGGGACTGCTGAAGGTTGTGGATTAAGGGTGTGGTATTAAAGTGAAGAGGTCAGCCTGATGGTCAGGCAGGCTGACCCAGAGAGTAGAGAAACCTATGTCTTCACAAGTGCTTGAGCTGCTGCTGCGCCGATGTCGGCTGATTCATTTTGATCGACCCGCTGAAACGGTTGATATTGCTATCCAAGCTGGAAAAATTGTGGCGATCGCCCCCCACCTCGACCAACCCGCCCAGCTAGAGCTAGACATTCAAGAGCAAATAGTTAGTCCACCGTTTGTCGAGTCACATATTCACCTAGACTCTGCCCTAACTGCGGGAGAGCCTCGCTGGAATCAAAGCGGTACGTTGTTTGAAGGAATTGAGATCTGGCGCGATCGCAAACAGTCGCTAACGATAGAAGACGTAAAGCAGCGGGCGATCGCCACCCTCAAGCAACAGGCAATGCAGGGCGTGCTGTTTGTCCGCAGCCATGCTGACGTAAGCGAACAAAATCTGATTGCGCTCAAGGGTTTGCTGGAAGTCCGCGAAGAAGTCAAAGACTGGATCACGCTGCAAGTGGTTGCCTTTCCCCAAGACGGTGTATATGGCGGCGCGAAGAACGACGAACTGATGGAAGAAGCGATGCGACTGGGCGTTGATGTGGTCGGCGGCATTCCTCACTATGAGTTGACCCGTGAAGATGGAGTGCGATCGATTCACCGGATTTTTGAACTGGCGCAAAAGTACGATCGCCTAATCGACATTCACTGTGACGAAATTGACGATGACCAGTCTCGCTTTTTGGAAGTGGTTGCCGCTTGCGCCCTGCGGACAGGTTTGGGGTCACGGGTGACAGCCAGCCATACTACCGCTTTTGGTTCTTACAATAACGCCTATGCTTTCAAGCTACTGGGCTTTTTGCAGCGCACGTCGATTAACTTTATCGCTAATCCGCTGATCAACGTCACGCTTCAGGGACGGGCAGACACCTACCCAAAACGGCGTGGCGTAACGCGAGTCAAGGAACTCTGGCAGCAGGGGCAAAACGTCAGTCTGGGGCATGACTGCGTTCAAGATCCCTGGTATAGCTTAGGCACAGGCAATATGCTGGATGTGGCCAGCATGGCAGTTCACGTTTGTCAGATGACGGGCACTCCAGAAATTGATGCTTGCTACAACATGATTACCTGGCACGGTGCAAAGACACTGCACATTGAAGACCAGTACGGTATTGAGGTCGGCAAACCTGCAAATTTGATTGTTTTGGATGCGGGCGATCGCTACGATGCCATTCGTCGCCGTGCCACAGTTCGCTATGTCATCTCTAAAGGAAAACTGTTGGCACACACGGAGCCACCAAATTCTCAATGGAAAGGCTTAAGTTAAGATAGTCGATGAATGTCCAATACAGATTGACGTTTAATCGTAAATCGATTAGGGTTTCGGCGACTAACCAGGTGTTCTAGATGCCTACCCTGTTACGAATAGGTGCATACCGTTTCTTCTGTTACGCAGGCGATCGGGATGAGCCACCTCATGTCCACGTCGAACGAGAGAGCAACGAAGCTAAGTTTTGGTTGATGCCAGTTCGGTTGCAAAGCAATCGAGGCTTTAATCGTGCAGAGATCAATCGCATTCAGAAACTGGTTGAAGACCATCAAGAGCAATTACTAACTGGCTGGCATGACTTCTTTAGTGACGGAACTGATTGAAGTAGCAAGAATTCAAAGCGTAATCGTAACAGAAGATACGCTCTCGGTTGATTTATCTGATGGACGCACAATATCTGTTCCGCTCGTATGGTATCCACGACTTCTGCATGGCTCTGTGGATGAACGCAACAATTGGCGGTTGATCGGTGATGGTCAAGGAATTCACTGGTCTAGCCTTGATGAAGATATCAGCGTCAAAAACCTGATTTTGGGTCAAGCATCAGGAGAGAGTCAGAAGTCGTTTCAAAAATGGCTTGAGGGACGTTTGCAGACAGAAAATTAGTTCTTTCCCCAGCCAAGTGAGATACCCATTGCACAGGTATTCATCAACAACCTTGAGCACAATGGTACTGACCTAAGGGGCAAGATCTGCGACTTCTTCGAGAAGTCGCAGATCTGAACGCTGCACTTTTGCTTAGCTTATTTCAGTGCCATTCACCTTAAGCTCCTTCCCCTAACATTGCAGGTACGTCAATCTCTTTAATGCAAGAGGCATCCAGGCAACTGTCTCCAACTGCTTCTGCCACCGTTTCCACACCTGCCAGGTTAGACAAATCGGCTTGAAGCCATTCCCCCACTGGTGCCACTGTGCGAGAAACGGCTAGGAGGCGATCGCACTGAGAAACCAGATGTTCAGCAACCGCAAGCCCAATCCCACGACTCGCACCCGCCACAAGAATCGTTTTGGACATATTCATTTTCCTATTCAATTAAGGCGAAGCCCGAACTTAGTCACCCCTGGAAACTCGATGTCAAACTGGTCGCTGAAATACTCGGCGTGAAAGGTTTGGTAAGGCTTAAACCCAGTGGACTCGTAGGTATGACGAGCCGTATCGTTGCTGTTGATGATCATAATTAACGACTTGTCAGCTTGCAGTTAGAGATACAAAACCATTCGCAAACCTTCATCTACTTCCTCCTGCAAATAGTCTGGGAGGGAACCGATACGTTCAGTTAAAAACGCTTTATCGACCGTAAAAATCTGAGATACATTGGCGACAGAATCTCTCGATAAACCTGATACATCACGAGGCAATAACACGTTGCCTGGAGCTTCTGCCAACTGAGTGTTCGAGGTGATAATTACGACGATAACTGTATTGATACGGCTTTGAGTAAAAACATCATCTTGAATCACCAAGACAGGGCGACGATATCCTGGCTCTGAACCTACTGGATTAGGTAGATTCGCCCACCAAATCTCTCCCCGATACATTACCAATCCTCATGAGGCAGAGACATAAATTGCATCTCTGCCATTACTGGGTCTAGTTCAGAAGGCTCTTTAGAATAGACTTGGTTAAGCTTGTGCAGTATTTGGTTACGGTTGTACTTTTTCAAATAAGCTTTCAACGCCTTTGTGTAAAGCTCACTCCGTGACAAACCTAACTGTTGAGCTAGTGCTTCTGCCTCTTCAAAAACCGAGTCTGGAAGCGATATTGCGGTTTTCATAACGACTTTGAAGACAAGTTCTACTCTTCGAGTCATACCCTGGTTATACCAAAACTGCAAGGTCAACAACATTCAGAAAAAGCAAATGAGAGCAGTGGGAAAAGTTCAGACGGCAAAAGGGCAATTGGATAAGGACATTCTTTTTGGATCGGTTGGGGTTTAAGTGATCTTCGTCTCTCTTCGCTTCTCCAGCACCCAGGCTTGTAGAGTGAAGTCTGTAAAATTTCCTATAAAGGGGTGATATACCTGAGTTAATTGCTTCGGTTAAAAGGACGATAATCAGGAACAATTATCTCAGGACTGATATATAGGGTTAAATGTGGGAAAGAAGTGGCTGACTGCTCTAGCGCTAGCAGGTTTTGGATTCCTGTTGCTTATGATTGTTTCGCTAAATCTGCGGGCATTTCAACCTGTTGTGACAGAATCCCCTACTCAATTGGAGCCTACGCCGTCTGCCATTCCGGTCAGGGAATTACGGTATGAAGTGCATACATTGCCGCAAAGTGTTGTGCATACGCTGCTGATTCCTGTGGGGGAGCGGTTTACGGTGGCTCCGGCGATCGCCCCTTCTACCAACACGATCGAAGAATTTGCGATGGAATATGGCGCGATCGCCGCGATTAATGGTGGCTTCTTTAACCCCGAAAACCTGAAATCAACTTCATACGTGGTGCTAAATGGCGAACAGATTGCAGACCCACGAGACGACGAACTGTTAGTCACTAACCCTCAACTCATTCCATACCTGGATAAGATTTTTAATCGAACTGAATTGCGTCAATATCGCTGTGGGCAAACGGTTCGCTATGACATTGCTCTGCATCAAGAAGCTGTGCCCCTGAACTGTAAATTACTTAATGCTTTGGGAGGTGGGCCGCGTCTGTTGCCAGAACTCACTTCTGAGCAAGAAGGATTTTGGCATAGAGTGGATGGTGAAATTCGTCGCGATCCACTGGGAGTCGAACGCCCCAATGCAAGATCTGCGGTGGGAATTACCCGTGAAGGAGACATCATTTTGGCAATGGTGGCTCAGCAACCTGAAATACCTGCTAATTCGGGAATGACTTTGCTAGAGTTAGCCGATTTTTTGAAAAACCTGGGTGCAGAACAGGCAATGAACCTGGATGGGGGTGGCTCAGCGTCCTTTTATTTGGATGGCGAAGCGGTTTATGGCAAGGTGGATGAAGCGGGCCATCGCGTAGTGCGATCGGTTAAGTCGGTGTTGCTGGTTCACGAACATTCTTAGCCCATTGGTTATTCCTGGTTGCCTTACTAGAATTCTTTAGGATTTGCAGTTTGGTGAACCGCTTAAAAGAACTAGAGGGAGATGAGAAAGCTACATAGGCAAAGGATTGAGCGATCGCAGCAAAGCATCAAATCATATAGACAAAACATTAAGCGATCGCAGCAAAGCATTAAGCGACTGTAGGTAAGCATTAAGCGATCGCAGCAAAGCATTAAGCGACTGTAGGTAAGCATTAAGCGATCGCAATAAAGCATTAAGCGGCTGTAGGTGGAGCATTAAGCGATCGCAATAAAGCATTAAACATTACAAGCAAAGCATTGAACTGTACAGGCAAAGCATTAAATATTGCAAGCAAAGCATTAAATCGTCGCAAATTCAGCACTAGCAGCTTTCGACCGTCTGCTGCATTTATTGGACTATCTCTATTATTCCGCACCTGCCAAAGTTGACAAATGCTCCAACAGTTGACTTTGCTGGAGAACCTGTGGATACCGTCCCATCTGAAAGCTGGGGCAGTATAACAATTCTATGAGCGTCTCTTTTCCGGGCTTTGCCTGGAAATGCTGCTTGGGAGGCTCCGCTTTACTGTAAATAAGGTAGAGCCTCCAGAACGGCATTCCTGCCTGAAAGCCAGGAACGAGAAAATGGACTTTAACGATTAGCCCGGAATTGATTTAAGGGCGAAATATCGAATCACAGTTTAGCCTGGTGCCAGATCTCAGCTTAACCAGCTTAAACAGACAATTTATTCTGACTGCATTGCCGTTTGCGCTTCAAGCCAAAAGCACCCAGCCCAACTACTGCCAGTGCAGCAACCGTACCTGGTTCAGGGACTAAGACAGGCGGACGGCGCAGCATCGTGGCTTGCTCGTAGTCGTAGGCATAGCTAATGATTTCTGCCTCGCCAAAGTAGTTGCCCATAAACTCCAGCGACATGGGAATTCCTTCTTTGGAATAGCCCATTGGCACAGTAATTCCAGGCAGTCCTAAAATGTTTGCCTCAAATCGGGCGGGAAGGCTGCCAAAGGTAGCATAGACTTCATTGGCTCCTTCTCCCTGCGGTGGGGCAAGGTAGTTGAGCGTGGGGAAGACGAATGCGTCAATTCCCTCTTTTGCCATGAAGTCTTCGTATTCTAAAGTTCTCAGTTGGGCGATCGCCTCCAACGCCTGATCTACAAGCGGCAGTTCTTCCCAGGGTTTCGCATTTCCCGCGCTGATCGTATCGGCTATTCCTTTGACGTAATCATAGAATTCATAGTCTTCTGGCAAAATGTCGAGCAAATCGACAAACGACTGAATCTTCTCATCGTCATACCCTTTGATCAGTTGCTCGTAGTAGAAGGCACGAGTTTGCCCAACGCGAGAACTGTCAGTTGGGTAGTCATAGGGCGGATTGCCATTCACCAAAAAGTCAATGAACCAGGTTTCGTGAGCCGGAATATCAACTTCAACTAAAGTCGCACCCTGCGATCTCAAAACCCGTTTGGCTTGCTCAAAAGCGGCAGAGATTTGTGGGTCTAATGGGAAACTTTCCCCCTTGTCCGGATCGCCCTTGCCAATGTAAGGACGGGGTAAACCTAACACGACTCCTTCCAGCGAAGTATCATCCAGAGCGCTACTGTAGTCCGGCGATTCAGGAATTGCTGGAATGTAAGGATTCCAAAGGTTGTTGGGGTCAAACTCGACCAGTGCTTCCATTGCGAAGGCGACATCTGCGACCGATTTTGCCATTGGCCCAATTACATCTCGTTCTGTGGTGAGTGGCCAGGTGCCATCGACTGAAATGAGTCCGGCACTGGGCTTGAGTCCAACGAGTGAGTTGTGAGCGCTAGGTACGCGAATGGAGCCGCCCGTTTCACCACCCATTGAAAACATCGCAAAACCAGAGGCGATCGCCGCTCCAGAACCGCTGCTAGAGCCACCTGGAGTGCGATTACGAGCATAGGGATTAATCACCGGGCCATATGCCTCACTAATGCCGTCATAGGAAAACGCCCAGGTACTCATGTTGGCTTTACCCAAAATGACTGCCCCCGCTTCACGCAGCTTACTCACTGAAAAGGCATCATCTTCGGCAATGAGTGTTTTAAAGACTTCGACTCCATTGGTGGTAGGCAATCCTTCCACGTTAAAGGAATCTTTGATCAGAACGGGGACACCGTGCAGGGGTCCGAGTACTGTGCCTTGCGATCGCAACTCATCTAACGCCGCCGCATCTTTGAGCGCATCAGGATTCAGGAAAGCGACTGAGTTAATGGTGGGTCCCGCCTGGTCAAACTCAGCAATTCGATCAAGATACATCTGGGTTAGTTCACGACTCGTCAACGTTCCTTCGTTGAATGCGGCACTCACATCCAAAATCGTTGCTTCATCCAAAGGAATTGAGAATGTTGCCGCCTCTACCGCCACTGGAACTAACCCCAGTAAAAGGGATGGAGTTGCCACCAAAACAGCTTGCTTTAAACGTCCAGTCATCAGATGTTGCATCCTCATGAATTAACTACGGATTGGGGGCTATTAGAAGCAGATTCAAGTGACGTGATAAGACTGCGCCTATTCAACTCGCTAACACAATTTTTGGCACAATTCTGGCATGGCAAAACGATTGCCTGAAGGCAATATTTCAATACTCTTTAGAAGTCTTTTGGAAGACTTTTTAGCAAGGTATCTAACACCAGCCACAAATGCGACTTTTGAAAATACCTCTGGGAATAGATTCGTTAAAACTGCCCAAAATTTGCTAGCTTCAACAGAGAAAATTGCTCTGTAAGCTTGAAGTTAAGTTCCATCCCCGAATAGTTTCGTAACTTCTATTACAGTTCATGAAAAGTTTATATAGTGCTGCACAGCGATGATTCAAACACAAGAATTAAGATCTGCGACTTCTTAAAGAAGTCGCAGATCTTAGCATTCATAAACCTCTTAAGAGTGCTATAGAGTATCTATGTTTTTATGTAGCAGAAGGTGATTTCTTGTTCTTCTAATTGCTAGGTATAAATTGTTATATGCGAGAAATAAATATGCAGAGTACGAAAGTAATTTATGCTACTGCCCTAAGTCTTCTAGTACTAGCTGGATTAACTTCAAACTCACTTTCATTGCAGTCAAACAAAGTGAGTGGAGTCCTGATTGCTACTCCAGATGTTGCATTACCTGAAGGGGCGATCGCCTACATTACCCTCCTGGACGTATCGCCCCGACAAGACGTTGAGACCAACATCATTGCCCGACAAACTATCACTGACCTCAACCAACTGCCGATTTCGTTTGAACTGTCCTACAATCCTGACCAAATTCACCCTGACCATCTCTACGCAATTCAGGCACAGGTCACGATAGAAGGGAGAGTTGTTTTAAGAAATCGCTCCGCTTATCCGGTAATTACTCAGGGAAGTCCATCTATGGTTAAGGTTTTGGTCGTTCGGAATTCTGATGAGTTGCAGAATACTTCCAATTGATAGACATCATGAGCCTTCAATTATCAGTTGCAGGACTACGCCCTAGGTCAATCAGCGATCGCCACTACTATCGTGCTGTGAGTGTTGAAGCTGGGCATTCGCACCTCTTGTGATTACACCGAACCCGCTAATTGCCCCCTTTCAAGAACAAGGATGCTACTCTTAGCCTCCTGTCTGAAAATAGGGGGGCATTTCAGTTAGACCATGCTGACGGACATTAGCTCATCTGCCATATCAAAGTTAGCGTTGACCGACTGCACGTCATCCAGGTCTTCTAGCGCATCCATCAGCTTGAGCAGCGATCGCGCCTGGTCAGGGTCGGTCACTTCTACAGAATTTTGCGGAATCCAGCGCAGTTCCGTCTGGTGAACTTTATAGCCCTTTTCCTGTAGAGTCTGACTCAAAGTTTCCAGATTGTTAGGTTCTGTGAATACCTCAGCCCCCGCTGCTTCATCGACTTCAACCAGTTCATAGGATTCTGCCTCACCTTCCAATGACGCTTCTAGCAATTCATCCTCATCAATTTCCCCAGTCAGGGTGACAACGCCCTTTTGCTCAAACATCCAGCCGACGCAGCCCGTTTCTCCCAAGTTTCCTCCAGCTTTGTTAAAAGCGGCCCTGAGGTCAGCGGCAGTGCGGTTACGGTTGTCGGTAAAGGCTTCAATCAAGACGGCTACTCCACCCGGCCCATATCCCTCATAGCGAATTGCTTCTAGCGCATCGGCATCTGCGCCGAGCTTGCCCGATCCTTTGGCGATCGCCCGTTCGATATTGTCATTGGGAGTCCCAGCCGCTTTTGCCTTCTCAATTGCCGTGCGAAGCTGAAAATTGCCGTTGGGGTCGGGTACGCCGCTACGAGCAGCCACAATAATCTCCCGTGAAATTTTAGCAAAGGTTTTACCTTTTACCGCATCAACTCTAGCTTTTTGCCGCTTGATATTTGCCCACTTACTGTGTCCTGCCATGCGCCAACCAATCAATGCTCTGAAATAACGTCCAAACCTAGAATAGTAAACCCGCCGCAAGTTTGGCAGCTTATGTCTTATCGTCTAAAGCGATAGACTGACCTCCAAAACTAATTCGACTCCGCTCGCTCCACGATCTGTCAGGTTAAACTTTTTCTATCCTCTGAATTTCCAAATGAAGAATTGTTTAGGCGCGTTCTATCTTTGTATCTAGATTTGTCAAGGACACAGGCTTCGCCGCACTAATTCCAAACCTGGAGTGTACTCCATTAGCTTCAGCCCTTTGCGTTGTAAAAAAAGTCTGGACCTGGAGCCTTCTATTTTTAATACACAATTTCAGTATTTCTAAATGAAATTTAAACTTCTCAAGAACTGAAAACCCCGAGCAGTAAAAGTTTTAGTCTTCTACAGGTGTAGAGTTCAAAGTAAGCTGGGTGCTTTTTCTAGGAATGATTCTATTAAAAAGGTTGAAATAGATTGTCTCGCTATTTCTCTATCTCTGCGGGATGACCGTATCTGATTTAGGTTTATCGCTCTAGGTTGATTCAGGTGTTAAAGGCAAACGAATACTGTAAGAGTATGGCTGCTGAGCGGGTCAAACAAACCCTTTACCAAGTTGGCAACGAGCTGAATTCTTATCAGTGGTTGCATTGCCAAGTCTCCTTAAAATGCAGAATTAGCGAGGACATTCGACTATGAAACTTTCAAATCTCACCAAATTGGCTGGAGCTAGCGTTTTGACATTGAGCCTGACTGTGCTGTCTTTGGGTGCGCCTGGATTGGCTCAAGATGCTACTACCACTACCGATGACACCACAATTGAAACTGAAGTAGAGGGCGATCGCGACTTTGACTGGGGCTGGCTAGGGCTGTTGGGACTGATTGGCTTGGCTGGTCTGGCTCGTAAAAATGAAGAACCTGCTACCCGCTACCGTGAACCGGATGAGGCGAGCCGTCCTTCTACACGCTATTAAGCGCCGCTATTAAGGACTGTCTGAGCGGCAATATGAGGTTGATCAGCAGAACAACGGGGTCTTGGGTTGCTTCCTGAGACCCGACCGCTAAGTTTTCTGAAGAATTTTTGATAGAGATTAGACCCTTAAGCGAAGGAAATAAACATGAAAAACACTGACATTTCTAAACTTGTCAAATCCGGACTTCTAGCGGCTAGCCTAATCTTATTACCTGCTACTCCGTCCGCCTTGGCTCAAACCGAAGATACAAGTAACCCGACTGTAGACACGACTCCTTTTCAAGAGAGTGAGGACGATCCTGGCAACTGGGGCTGGCTGGGTTTAATCGGGTTGGTTGGTTTGGCAAACCTGTTTCGCAAGCCCAAGACCGCCCCAACCTATCAAGAGACAGATCGGGGAACGGATGTAGCAAGCGGTACAGGCTATCGCGAGTAGAAGTACTCCGTTTCCCGAAAGTGCCTAGTGTCACGCCGTTCTTATGGGCTGAGTCTTAAAGAGAATCGGTGTCATAACCGAATTAAGTTTTGATATCGCCAGTTCTGATTTTTGTCAGGGCTGGCGTATTTTGTAGTAACGGTTACCCAGCATTCAGACACCCGTATGATTCCTTCTATTCCTGGTGTTTCTTCGTCTCATCAGGGAGCTAGCTGGGGAGGTGCGATCGCCTCACCCGGCCCCTCTGTTGCTTTCGCTGTCGGAACGTTTGCCATAGGAACGCTGTTCATCGTCGGCACCGCTGCTACTCCAGCCGTCGCTCAGTCTATTGTGCCTGCCAATGATGGAACGGGAACTCGTGTTAGGGTTGATGGCGATCGCTACATCATTCGCGGTGGGCATCTTTCAGAAGATGGGGGCAATCTCTTCCAGAGCTTTGAGCGGTTTGGGCTGAGCCGCAATGAAATCGCTTTGTTTCGCTCTGACCCAGCGATTCAAAATATTTTGGCACGGGTAGTAGGCGGCGATCCTTCTTTAATCAACGGCTTGCTTCAGATTACAGGCGGCAACTCAAACCTGTATTTGATGAACCCTGCCGGAATTCTATTTGGTGCCAGTGCGCGGCTGGATGTGCCTGCGGCATTTACCGCTACAACGGCCAGCGGAATTGGGTTTGAGCAAGGCTGGTTTAATGGCTCAGGGGCAAATGACTATGCCCGTTTGGTGGGTACGCCGACTCAGTTTGCTTTCACGATGGCAGAACCGGGGGCGATCGCCAACGCAGGCAACCTCAGCGTTGCTGAAGGACATTCCCTCACCCTGCTGGCTGGCACTGTCACCAACACCGGAGAACTCTCCGCACCTGCGGGGCAAATTACCCTGACCGCAGTTTCTAGGGCAAATCGGGTACGGTTGAGTCAGGTAGGGCATTTGCTCAGCCTTGAGATTGAACCCGTTGCAGCTAATGCTCAATCCAATCAACCTGCCTCCTGGACTCTACCCACTGCCTCTCTGCCTGAACTGCTCACAGGTGGAAACGCTAGCAGCGCAACTGGGCTACGGCTCAACCCTGATGGTGAAGTCGAGCTAGTTGGCTCTGGCATTCAAATTCCCGATCGGGTAGGAGTGGCGATCGCATCTGGCAGTCTAGACGTTTCCTCAACCGCTCCCAGTCAGGCTGGCGGCACGGTTCACATCTTGGGCGATATCGTCGGGTTAGTAGAAGCCAACATTGATGCCTCTGGTCAGGGTGGCGGCACGGTGCTAGTTGGTGGCGACTATCAGGGAGAGGGAAGCATTCCAACGGCTTCGCGTACATGGGTTAACCGCGATTCTATTATTAGTGCGGATGGGGGCGATCGCGGCAATGGGGGTCGGGTAATCATCTGGGCAGACGAGACAGCCGCCTTTTACGGCAGCATCAGCGCTCACGGTGGCGACATTTCTGGCAATGGCGGCTTTGTGGAAGTGTCGGGTCGCGAAAACCTGATTTTTAGAGGTAGGGTCAACACCAGCGCTAGCAACGGTCAAGCGGGTACTCTACTGCTCGATCCGGTGAACATTACCGTTGTGGCAGGCACAGGCGGAGGTGATGATGCTCAACTGCTGGATAACGGCACCATTTTGGCGGATGAGGGTGCCCCTGATGAATCATTCACAATTTCTGAAGCAGCGCTAGAAAGTGCCATTTCCTTTGGCAACGTGCAGCTAGAAGCAACCAACAACATTACGATTGAGCCACTTTCGGACGGCGTTCTGACTTTATTTGATTTTGAAACGTTTAACTCCGCCACGATTCAGTTTCGAGCCGATGCTGATGGCGATGGCGTGGGTAACTTTTCAATGAATTTGAACGACACGCTAGACACAAACGGCAACGATTTGAGCATTTCTGGTGCAAGCCTGCTGCTAGGTAACGTTGATACCTCAAGCGGCGGCAATGGCGGCAGCGTAACGCTGAATGCAGCCCGCACAATTCGAGTCAACACGATCAACACTCAGGGCTTTGAAGGCACAGGCGGAACGGTGGACATCACCGCAGGTCGTCTATTTCGGGTGTTGGGCAGTTTTGGCGATCGCAATGAAATCAACGCCAGCATTTCCACATCGGGCTTGGGCGGCGGTGGCTCTATTAGCATTCGGCATGATGGCGGTCGCACAGAAACTCCTTTCATCATTGGCACTGCCAACCCCACCAACGGCACTGCTGGAGCCATCACCACAGGCGAAGCAATCCTCACTGCTGCCGATTCTCCCATTCCCGGTGTCGAATTTGCACGGGGCAATATTCAAGTTTTCACCTCTGAAGCCACGCCTACCCCCACACC
>Ga0224723_1000624_pt1 | contig 23918 bp, 20 predicted proteins | sample Balambano_FR2_Me_FD_161647 | JGI IMG/M metagenome (GOLD analysis project Ga0224723, IMG submission 161647) | Freshwater sediment microbial communities from Lake Towuti, South Sulawesi, Indonesia - Balambano_FR2_MetaG | ecosystem: Environmental > Aquatic > Freshwater > Lake > Sediment | place... | reverse complement strand
GACTTCCGCTTTGCCAATCTGAGAAACGCCAGCCTGCACGGAGCGACAATGCAGCCAGCCGCTGATTTCTCTGGGGCAAATCTCGAAGCCACCATTATGCCCAGCGGCATTCCCCGCACAGCGCCCGTCGCTCCCCAGCCTTCGCCAACCCGCAGACCCAGAGTCGAATTTTCTCCAGTCCCCCGCCCCTAAACCCTGACTCTAGACCGATTCCCATCCTGAAGCCGACCGCCACAATTGACGATATCAAGCTGACTTCACGGGAGGGCGCCATGATTCAACCCTGGATGACGATCGCCGCCGTCACCTTTTTAGTTGCGCTGGGCGGCTTTTTGATTCGCCCTCGTGACCTGCGCTGGGGCAAACGCCTCGATCGCCCCAACTGGCTCTTTTTTGAGCCTGCTATTCCCTTAATCTGGACATTGACTTTTATCTGCGGCGCAACATCAGCGCTAATCGTCTGGCAGCAAAACCCCGGCACCGCCAAAAATTGGCTGCTGATGGCAATCTACCTGCTGGTTGAAGTCGTCACCGTTGCCTACATTCCCGCTACGCTGCGATCACGCAGCCTTACAGTCGGCACCGTTCTGGGCGCGATCGGCTTCTTGTGCGGACTGGGGCTTGCCCTCACGGTCTGGTCGTCCTCCTACACCGCTGCCCTGCTGCTGCTGCCCTACCTGATCTGGAGTCCGGTCGGCACTTACACCACCCGCCAAATGATCGATCTCAATCCCGACGCTGCCTGACTTGAAGTGGGAAACGATCGCCGCTGCGATTAATGTCAATATTGCCCGTAAGTAACCTGGATAACTTGCAATTTTTCATCGCTATGAGAGGATGCGCCCAGCTTTTGAGGTGCATTTGTGTTTCACAGCGCACCTGATGACAATTCACTCCGGCAAAAATATGCTCTCTTATCAGCAATCAAGTTCAATCCCTGTAATGGATCAGAGGTTATGAAGCCGCCCATTGCCCTGTTCCTTACAAGTATTCTGCTGTGGTTTCAATCCCTGTAAGGGATTCAGAGGTTTTGAAGCTAGATTTCGCGCCGCGCCTTCTCGTCTTCCAAAATCGTTTCAATCCCTGTAAGGGATTCAGAGGTTTTGAAGCAACCGCTGGCGATATGCCCTCTTGCGGTATCAATACGTTTCAATCCCTGTAAGGGATTCAGAGGTTTTGAAGCGGCTACGAAGGCGACTGGACGATCTCAAGCAATACGTTTCAATCCCTGTAAGGGATTCAGAGGTTTTGAAGCCTCCAAGCCAATCGAGGTTTTGGGCACTAGAATGTGAAGTTTCAATCCCTGTAAGGGATTCAGAGGTTTTGAAGCGGTAGGAGCGATCGTGAATACTGTCTCCTGGCAGTGTTTCAATCCCTGTAAGGGATTCAGAGGTTTTGAAGCTTCAAACGCCTGGTAGACGAACTCGCACCAGTTTTGGTTTCAATCCCTGTAAGGGATTCAGAGGTTTTGAAGCTTTCCCGCTGGCACCATGCAGGTTGCCTTTGCGTTTGAATACGTTTCAATCCCTGTAAGGGATTCAGAGGTTTTGAAGCCGTTTAATGGCTTTACCGGAGGTCAGCCACCGCCTGTTTCAATCCCTGTAAGGGATTCAGAGGTTTTGAAGCTTCACTCCAAAACTCAATGTAAAACTGTCGTTCGTGGGTTTCAATCCCTGTAAGGGATTCAGAGGTTTTGAAGCCATGAAGACGTATCGATCGAGGATGAAGAAGATGCAGAGTTTCAATCCCTGTAAGGGATTCAGAGGTTTTGAAGCCGGCGATCGGGGTGCCCTGCCAGGTGCCAGTGGCGATAGTACCGTTTCAATCCCTGTAAGGGATTCAGAGGTTTTGAAGCCGCCAGATGAGCGCGTTTGAGCGCCAGGTAAAGCAGGTTTCAATCCCTGTAAGGGATTCAGAGGTTTTGAAGCCGCTGAGCAGAATTTTGTTGTCGCAATGCCAGAGCAGTTTCAATCCCTGTAAGGGATTCAGAGGTTTTGAAGCATCATTCTCCCTTCCTCAAATGACCTACTTCACCGTGTTTCAATCCCTGTAAGGGATTCAGAGGTTTTGAAGCTTCCCACGATTCGGGAGGAAGGCAGCGAAATTTGGGTGTTTCAATCCCTGTAAGGGATTCAGAGGTTTTGAAGCTTCTCCCGGTTGCAGTTTGAGCATCGGCTGCCGACGCATCGTTTCAATCCCTGTAAGGGATTCAGAGGTTTTGAAGCCTTCGATCCGCACCCGCCAAACGTTTACCAAATTACCACTTCGTTTCAATCCCTGTAAGGGATTCAGAGGTTTTGAAGCCGAAGTTAAACGACTCCTCGGTTCCATCGGTGTTGTTTCAATCCCTGTAAGGGATTCAGAGGTTTTGAAGCAAAGCGCCTTGCACTCACTCCAACCAGATGCCTGGTTTCAATCCCTGTAAGGGATTCAGAGGTTTTGAAGCCCCTCCGCCGACTACTGGCTGCAATTCCATTGCTTGTTTCAATCCCTGTAAGGGATTCAGAGGTTTTGAAGCCATTTTAGCTTCCGTTTGGCGAAGACCCATTTCCTTGTTTCAATCCCTGTAAGGGATTCAGAGGTTTTGAAGCGTTTCAAATTCAAACGGCTTACCATGGCTCCCAAGCGTTTCAATCCCTGTAAGGGATTCAGAGGTTTTGAAGCCTCAAGTCAGAAAGCGTCGGCGATCGAAAAATTGCGTTTCAATCCCTGTAAGGGATTCAGAGGTTTTGAAGCCAGTCGGGGGAAGGTTCAGCCCGTTCGTATTGCGTTGTTTCAATCCCTGTAAGGGATTCAGAGGTTTTGAAGCCACAAAAGATTGTTCGGGCTGAAAGGTATTTCACAAGTTTCAATCCCTGTAAGGGATTCAGAGGTTTTGAAGCTGCCCGGATAGCCCCACGTAGGTTAAGCCCTCAGCGTTTCAATCCCTGTAAGGGATTCAGAGGTTTTGAAGCCAAAGAAGGTTGTTATTGGCGGATTTGTTGGACAGTTTCAATCCCTGTAAGGGATTCAGAGGTTTTGAAGCCGAAGTTTGGGGAAGCGGCGGCAATCTATTTTGGGTTTCAATCCCTGTAAGGGATTCAGAGGTTTTGAAGCAGACTGCCTTGCGTTGTGGTTCGCGTTGCAATCAGGTGTTTCAATCCCTGTAAGGGATTCAGAGGTTTTGAAGCAAAACCTTGGCATACAAACCGTGGCGCATGGGTGCTGCGTTTCAATCCCTGTAAGGGATTCAGAGGTTTTGAAGCCTAGTTTGTCGTCCGGTAAATTCACGGTGATTTGCAGGGGGTGTTTCAATCCCTGTAAGGGATTCAGAGGTTTTGAAGCTGCAGCGTTGACCTCTGGTGTCGATGGCAGAGTCCGTTTCAATCCCTGTAAGGGATTCAGAGGTTTTGAAGCTTCTGATAGCAGGGTCGTCGTCGTCTTTCAAAGTGGTTTCAATCCCTGTAAGGGATTCAGAGGTTTTGAAGCCTTTTGATGCAAATGCAGCAGCGGTATTTGCAGTTGTTTCAATCCCTGTAAGGGATTCAGAGGTTTTGAAGCCGGCGGGTGGGACATTTACCCCGGTTGCTGAATCCCCTGTTTCAATCCCTGTAAGGGATTCAGAGGTTTTGAAGCTCCAACTGATGCGGACGAGGCAACACAGCGATCGGGTTTCAATCCCTGTAAGGGATTCAGAGGTTTTGAAGCGAAATGAAGAATGATTTAATGACTGCGATTCTAGGTTTCAATCCCTGTAAGGGATTCAGAGGTTTTGAAGCCCCACTCGCTTTGCGGTTCCAGCCGATCCTCTGCTGTTTCAATCCCTGTAAGGGATTCAGAGGTTTTGAAGCCTAAAGCTTGTCCAGTCTTGCTGGGCTGAAGCCCAGGTTTCAATCCCTGTAAGGGATTCAGAGGTTTTGAAGCGTGTTAGAGGACTTGTCAGGCATTCGCACTCAGCGTTTCAATCCCTGTAAGGGATTCAGAGGTTTTGAAGCTCAGCGTCTCGAATGTCGCAGCACTGCCCTGCTGGAGAAGTTTCAATCCCTGTAAGGGATTCAGAGGTTTTGAAGCGTCCTTCACACAGCCATTTGGGTTGTCGAAATTCGTTTCAATCCCTGTAAGGGATTCAGAGGTTTTGAAGCTACAGGGGCACTACGCCTCGTGTTCTAAAACGTTTGTTTCAATCCCTGTAAGGGATTCAGAGGTTTTGAAGCCTCTAATTGCGCTCGCTGTTTCGTCAGAGATTCCAGGCTTGTTTCAATCCCTGTAAGGGATTCAGAGGTTTTGAAGCTCAGCGAGCGCCCTGGGGATAGCGCTAATGTCGAGGTTTCAATCCCTGTAAGGGATTCAGAGGTTTTGAAGCCTAGATGTTTGGGGCGAGGTTTTGTCTTATCTCAAGTTTCAATCCCTGTAAGGGATTCAGAGGTTTTGAAGCCTGTTGGTAGGCTGCTTCTAACTCTGTGTCGCTTGGGTTTCAATCCCTGTAAGGGATTCAGAGGTTTTGAAGCCAAAAAAGGGATGTCGCCGATTGTGGCAAAAGTAGTTTCAATCCCTGTAAGGGATTCAGAGGTTTTGAAGCTGCTGATCTCGACGTTTTCTGGCAAAAGACTCAGGTTTCAATCCCTGTAAGGGATTCAGAGGTTTTGAAGCTCTCAGGCGCTGCAATCGGCGTTAGGCAATGAGTTGTTTCAATCCCTGTAAGGGATTCAGAGGTTTTGAAGCCCAATCGCACCTCTATTAATGGCATCACCATCAACGCGTTTCAATCCCTGTAAGGGATTCAGAGGTTTTGAAGCGCGGCTGACGGCGCGCGATGCGGCGATTGTCAAAGCGGTTTCAATCCCTGTAAGGGATTCAGAGGTTTTGAAGCCGTTGGGCATAGCCCTGGCAGACGGCTTGCGCTGCTTCAGGTTTCAATCCCTGTAAGGGATTCAGAGGTTTTGAAGCGGCGGGTGTCTGGAAGTATTGATGTATGGGGTTTTCAAGGTGCAATCGCGCAAATTGGCTCAATCATAGCATCGGCAGACTCAAATTCTTGATAAGCTCGCGAATGATTTCAGCGCAATCTCAACTCTGCCAGGTGTTTGAGCACTTGCGCGGATCGAGTATTGCCTGTCAACAGTTGCAAGCCTTGATTTCGCAGGAGGTTTAGCCTTTTGAGGCGGATGCTGTTGGTGAACACCCAGCCGTCCGCGCATCAAACCAAAAAGATAGAATTATCCCGGACCGGTTCTCCCCCAATGCGTTCAATCTTGGACTGACAGCAGGCACATAAGAAATAGAATCGGATGCTGTCCTGGTCAGGCTTGATTAACTTATTGAGACGCGATCGTAACTTTGCATACTGAATCTCCGTCAAGTCACATTCAAAAACACTGTACTGCATCCATTGTCCATAAGCCTTCAGAACCTTATGCACCTTCGTGCGCCGCTTATCTTCAGGAATGTCATAAGAGATGGCGATATACATGGTGGTAAGCAGGGTGGATGAAGGAAATGGATGAAGGGGTGGATGGGTAGATGGGTGAATCATTCACTTATCAACTCCCTACTCATCCACACTTGATTCATCTCATTTCAGCACCAGCGGCGGATATTGTTCGGTCTCACCCATCAAATATTTTGCGAGCAGTCGCGCCTGGATCGCAAACGCCTCTTGATAGGTGCATTGGGTTCCCATAACTGGATGTTTGAATCGGGACTGCTTCTTCTGTTCATACAACCGTAAAAATGTCCGTCTGCCTTCCTCGGATAAAGACACTGCTCCACTCAACGGCTCTGTCATGAAATCCGAGGGTGTGAGCGATCGTCGATTGATTGCTGCCAATACCATTGCATCTACCACCAATGGACGAAACTCCTCCATCACATCCAATGCTAATGAAGGTCTGCCATACCGTTGGGTATGTAAGTAACCCAGGTACGGATCAAAGCCAACAATATTCAGGGCGCTTTCAATATCGTGTCGTAATAGTGAATAGCCAAAGCTCAGCAGTGCGTTGACTGGATCTGTTGGTGGTCGTCTCTGTCGAGTGGTGAAGGAAAATCCCTCTCCCCGAATCAACTGTTGAAAACAACCAAAGTAGGCAGCACTGCCTGCCCCTTCCAATCCTCGCAGCGCATCAATGGTGTTAGTCGTGTTGATGGGAGTAATTGTCTGCTCCAAGCGACAAATTCCTTCAGCCAGTTTGGAGACTGCGGTGGAGTTCGGATCCCTTATATCTCGGTGGGCACGCATCAGCGTATTACGATAGTTTTTGAGTTTGCCCCGAATGAAGCCCCTCACCACATGAACTGCTTGCAGTGAGTTCTCTGCTGCTTTCCACTGTGCCGATCGCACAAAAATGTTTTTGGTCAGGGGAGGCTCCAATCGACCTAAAAAGCGACCTGTTCCAGTCAGGAAACTCAGCGGAATTTTGCGTTCCAATAACTCGATTAATGCGGCTGGAGAAATGGTGGCGCGACCCAGCACTACTACACCATCCACCTTAATCATTGGCACATCTAGCAATGTTTTTTTCTGCGATCGTACCTGGAGTCGTTCATCGGTTTTGCCAATGAACGCATCCTCTTGCATAATATAAACCGTTCCCATTGTTTGCGACCTGTTTGTGAGTATGTGGATGGGTGAGGAGTGGATGGGCGAATGAGTGAGGAGTGGATGAGTAGATGCATTTACCTATCGACCCCCTAACCCAGTTCCCCATCGACCCAAATCATGCTTCTCGATACTTGCAGACCTTCTCAACCGCCTGCGGCATACAGGCTGGAAACAAACTGCACCCTTTGCAGCGAGGAGTGTAGATTGCTTTTGGCATCACCCCGGTTTGCAACAGAACCCGGACGGCATTCAGGGTAGCGATTGTCTCTTGGCGCAAGTCATCTGAGATGTTCACGAACTGCCGCTGATGCGACTGAGCATAGTAGAGATATCCCACCCGTACTGGCTGTCCGGTCATTTCCTCCAGACATAAAGCTTGAGCGCAAACCTGGAGTTCATCATTGTCAAACTCTCCCCGATGGCTGCGCTTGTATTCAACGGGATACCACTGTCCATCCTCTGCTTCAATTAAATCTGCTTTGCCGATCAGCCCATATCGCTCAGACTTCAGCCACACTGCCCGAATCTGCCAAACCTCTTCGCGATGTCCTTCACCCACCGTATGCACGCGCTCGTGCAAGCTGGTGCCTTCGATCGTGTATTGGTTGTCCGTGAAGTCGCCAATGCAAAACATGCGCCAACAGCGATGGGGGCAGTAGTTGTAATGGTTGAGCGCCGCAATGGGAACGTAGTCTGGTTCCATCATGAAGTTGTACCAGGATGAAGGAGGTAGAGTTGATGCAGATGGATTAACTGCGTGAGGTTTGCAGTCGTCTCGTCATACCCATACCCATCGGTGTTTTGCGACCAATGCCGCTATAAAGTGCGAAATCTGCCAGGGTATTAATTTGCTTGATTGTGAGCGGCTCGACCTCACCCAGGATGCGGAAATTCATTGCTCCAACGCAACCAATGAACTTGCTGCAAGAGTCGGTAACGAGTTGGGTTTGGATATCGAAAAAACTGGGAAAAATGGGTTCCAAGAGAGTTTCAGGAAACTCTATGCTGCTGTATTGATTCCAGCGCCGCCGCAGGCTGTTAAAAACATGTTCACGGGTAGGTAAGGCGCAGTCGTACTGGCTCTGCCGGAAAGCGGTCGGGGTACAGAAGGTCAAGTCAATTTGCCGCTCACGATCTGACGCTTGCTCATAGAGTTGGGCATAGGTGGAGAAGTTTGCCCAGGGCTGAGTGGATTGGGGTGTTCCTAAGACACTAATAATTTGTAGATCGGCTGGTCCCAAATGCCAGGCATGGTTAGGGTTCAGATTGAGCCAAAGTTTAGTCAGGTTTCCAAACAAGGTGTCGTCTAAGAGAGAAATACGCCACCAGCAAAGAGTTCCAGCCGGAATGGGACGAGAATGCTCGCACTGCAACAAATGGTCTCGCCCTGATCGTTTGGTGATCTGGAGAGGACTCAGTGTGAAGGCTTTGTCGGTTTTCTGTTCATGCAGTCGATCGCCCAACGATTTATCCACAGAGCTAACGAGGGTCAGAAACAGCGCATGGAGATGTTTTCCAGTCAGGTAGCCCAATGGAATGAGTGAGGTTGGAACAAGATTGAGGATCAGACTATGCGGCATAGAATCAATGGGTTAAGTGAACCGATACACCATCCGAGCCGGTATCTTCAGTCCCTCGGATTTGTAGTAATGACCTTGCAAACGAACATTACGAATCAGGCTGACGGGTGGCATGTTCACCGTGTCATAGCTCAACACTTGATGGGTGAACATAACATCCAGAGGATTAAGAGGATAGGGGAAAGTAAAGCCTCCCTCTGTCGATCGAATTTTGGATAGCTCTTCAATCCTGATTTCAGCTTTACTTGCCCATTTCCCCAACCGTATCCATCTTGGCAAAGTTAGAGGTTGTTCAGATAGGATAAAACACTCAAATTGACTTTCGGGAGCAATTTCTTTGGCTCGACCAAAGCTGGGAATATTTTTCTGGGTTTTCTCCATCTCAACATGGTAGTTGTTGTTGGCATACTTCCAGGTATTTAGCACTGCTGTATGATTGACAGCCCGTGCGGGAGTCACATAAATTCCCTGTTGATTCAGTGGTGTGAGATGCTCCTCATACCTGGGAACTTGTTCTGGACAAAAATAACGATAGCTGTGTTCTTCAGAAACGGTAGTCGAGTGGCGATCACTGTCTACTAAACCCAATGCATAACAAAGAGCATAGTTATGCAATACAGGTTCCGTTTCATACAATCGCCCAATCTCACGAGTTGCGAAGAAGAGGCTATCGTGTAGCTCCAAAATGCAACGATAGATGATTGTCATGGCAATCACCCTGCTTTTGCAGCTGGCTTTTTGGGTTTTTCAACATACTTAGTGTAGTAACTTTTGGCATCCTGATCTGCTTGCTGCAATACCTGCTTCATACCCGCTTCACTACCTGTGAGGGTTTTAACTTCATCAAGAAGTGATTTGAAGGAGTCACCGATGAAATCTGTATGCACAATAAACTCCTCAGCCATTAATGATTCAATGGTGTCTCTTGCTGCTTTGATCACATCATCTTCATCCAATGGATCAGGCGATTTCAGCGTGTTTTCTGCTTTCATCTGGTCGTAAATAGCTTGGGTCCAACGCAGATTGCTAGTGATTTCCCCATCCGCGAACACAACTCCAATTAACTCATTCCGAACTCGACCTGTGCGGGTTGTCTGAGCACCATAGTGCCGAGTTCTGAGGATGTTGTTGAAAACGTACAAAAAGCTGGCTTCCGTGGGGTCTTTCAGGGTCGCAATGCTTGGGAAGAAGATCTGAGGTTTGATGTGATCCTGTTGATTGATTCGGCTCGTAACCTCCCCTTGTTTACTCATCGTGCCGCTTTCGTAGGGAGCGTTCAGTGTAAAGGTTTCGTGAGACTCGTCAAATGCGCTGATTGAGAAGGCTGTGTCCACAACTACTTTGGATTTTTCAGAGCCGGAATCGCCGATCGCAAATCCATAGATAATGCAATCAGGATTATTCATGGCAAAATCAACGTTGTATTCGCATTCTTTAGCTGTCATCAGTTCATAGTTGCGGAGTAATTCCCGACCCACCAATCGTTCTGGGGTCGATTGTTTGCGCTTGAACATTGAAAGGCGACTGACGAGTGTCTTATCAGCAATTCCGGCTCTCACCCGTGCTTTATTTAACTCTCCATCGGTTTGGAACAGTGGATAAGACTCTGTAACTCGGATGGTCAGAAAGTGGACATATTTCCCCATCGGCTTGTAGGGGATTTCTGCGTGGAAAAATTTGGGGTCAATTGTCTTTAGAAGTGGCATAAATTTTCCTCTCTTACTTTGTTCCCGCCCAGAACTGAAGTTCCGGGCTAATCGCGAAGTCCATTCAAATGGACTGAACATTCTTGTGAGTCCTCTTGAGAGGACTTCTGCTGTGAGCCAGGAAATTAATTTCCTGGCGGATACCGACTCCCCACAGGAGAAAACCATTGTTCAGGTGCATCATCGTCATTCATCTCCTGCTCCAAAGCTGAAATGATAGTACCCTCTGCATGGTGAATTTTTTGATTTTGCACATAGGCAATGGCTTGATCGAGTTGCTTACGACCTAAAGAGAACACACCATATCCCGCTTGCCATCCAAAGCTTTCTGTATCTGTTTTCAAATGATTCAAATAATGGGCACTACTTCCCTTAATATTCTTGACAAATTTAGAAATCGACAGTGTTTGTGGAACAGAGGCAATGAGATGAATGTGATTTTCTGTCCCATCAATGGCATGAGTAATGCATTTAATGGCATCTGCTTTGCCAATAATGTAGTGATACAGTTTTGGCTCTCGCTCAGAATCAATTAAAGGTTCACGATTCTTTGTTGCCCAAACGAAATGGTAATAAAGTCGCCAAAGAGCCATTGTTTTACTCGTCGGCAGTATTACGTTCTCTGTTTTCCTTATCATTCTCTAAGCGGTAGAGAAATTCGCAGGTGTCTTTCAGTAGGTTTAATTGCCGCCCGGATAGCCGAGCACGATCGCCACAAAAAGATTTTTCAAAAACTTCAAAGACAAAGTATTCACAGAACTTTAAGATTGCTTGGCGTTCTACTTCTCGGTTACTAATGACCCATCGACCTTCGGCTGTTCCAGCATGAACTCGATCCATTAATTTAGAAATTTCACCAGCAACCGTCGCGACTAAAGCCTTACTCTGGAAACATGGATTACTAGCCTTTACTTCGTCTAATAAAGCTGCTCCTTGGAATGAATTATCTGCATCAAGAACGACATCAGCCGCAATATCAATAGGCTTCAGGATAGAGTTTGAGCTAGGGTTGTATTTCTTGTAAGCCTTATAAAATTTGCGGTACAAGGTTGTTAAATTCATAGGGTGGTTCAACGGTGATTCCTCTCCCACAATTAATTCCTCCAAATTGGGATCAAACTTGCTGTAAGGATCAAAACAGGGATAGAAGTGGTACGCATAAAGTCGAATCTTCTGGATTCGTTCGGCATCAACACTCTGGTTTCGCACCCATCGGTTGAGGTAGCTAAAAACATAAAGGGGGCTTGTTTCAAAGTCTTTCGCCAGTTCTGTAAACCTGCCCCAGTTTGCATCATAACGACCCTTGCCTTGTTTGGCATTGACATCCAGATGAATGGCATAGGCAGCCGTCAGCGCATTGAGTGGAGCTGGATGCTGAGTTCCATTGGAATCTCTCCAACCTTCCAGGATGTAATCGAGCCGAAAGCAATCGCGCCCAACCAGGACTCGGAAGGCATGAGGGGCACTATCCAGGAAAACGCTCTCCTCAAACTCAGCCCCATCATTAAAGGGTGGAATGGGTGACTCAGAAACGACCGTTTTGACATCCAAAATCATTGGCAATGCAAATGCTAACCAGGTTGGCATCACCCAAGATTCCGTGTCGGTGCTGTCTCGCCCCGGTGGTATTGCCATAAAGTAGAAGGTCAGAGGCTGATCGTCGGGGTACGAGAGTTTGAAGGTACGGTCTTTGCGGTGATTTGGGTCAGTCTCTGGTAAGTTCTTTTTGTGGTCTAAGTTCTCATCAATGAGGAAGGCATCCACCGTTTGATAGCGATCGCGCTCTAGATGCGCTTCCAAATCTTTTGAGACAAAGTGATTACGCAGGCTTGTGTCAAAACGGGTTTGAGCAATGCTACTGTAAGCCTTCTGCAAAAACTTATTCGTCTCCGGTGTGAAGTAGTAGGTTGGGTAGAAGTAGAGATAGCGGTACTTCCCGTCTTCAAAGCGCTTACCCACTGCTTGAGTTTGGTTCATCAAGATTTGCCGCAGCATCATTTCGATGCCTGCAATACTGGAGATATTCCGTTTGGCATTTGAACCACCCAGGTGCTGTTTGTTGGTGTAAACCTGGGGCGTGAAAAGCACTGACGATTCCATTTGTTCAGTCACTGTGTAAGCAGAATGGGAAACTGAGCAAATCAGTTGTCGTCCCCGACTTTGTTTTTTTGCAGCATTGTAGTTTGCTAACTCCTTGAGAAAAATCTCAGCTTGGTCAGTAGCTAATTGTTGTTGAGCACTACCTGGGAGTAAAATTACACGTTTGCACCAATCTTTTAAGTCTTTCCACTCGTCAGGCAACTCGTATTGGTTGATAATAGGTTCAATGACTTCTATCCATCGATTAACAAGATTCTGACAGATCTCTCGAACATCTTCCTGTCCTGGATTGTTCTTTAGATACTGAGCTGCAATGTAGTACCAATCATAAGCAACTCCACCAGTATCCCTAAGCCGCTGAAGCGCTGAAATCATGGGCATATGCTCAATTAGCCCAAGAAAATCAATTGCTACTTCTGTCAGGTTAATAATAGGTATTGGCGGTGAATCTTTCTTCTTTTTGAAAGTACTTCTGACTTTATCAAGATATTCTTTCCAGAATTTTCCAGTAATCAAAGCTCCTAGTTCGGCCAAGTGATCGATTCGTGTGTCCTCTGAAAATTGAATATCAATATCTTCAGCTAAAATTTTCTTTCTCTGGAATTGAATCAAGTTTTTCGTTTTGTCCGCTGCTTTGCTCGTTTTTATCTTATTTGGAACTGCATCAATGGCAAACAGCATTAACCCTTTAATATCGAAAAATAGGTTGTAGTAATCGGCATATTTCATGCCAACATTTCCACGACTAAAACCAACTTTTCGGAAGCGCAGCTGACCTGCACAGAGATTTTTGATGCTGGATACTACACGATCGGGCAACCCTTCTGGATTAATGGGTGGTGCGTTGCGATCAGCCAGATAAATAACCCCAGTAGGGAGATATAACAGGGGTTCGTAGTAAGTTTGCTCTGACGTATTCAAACTGGTATGCGCTTCCATCAAAGCATTATTCACCACGTTAGTGAGTACACCCCGATTTTCTGCAATGCTGTGATAGGTGAATTTAAGCTGTCCATCACTGAGGCTATGGAGCAATTCCTTTAGTCGGGGATGTTCAGCATCTTGGGGGTGTTTGACGATCGAGGCTAGCGAATCAGCCAGACAGGTCAAATCTGAAAGACCCCGCAGGATGTGATCGCGCAGCATTGGATTCAAACCATGTTCAGAAAAATTCCAGTTCGTGTCCCAGCGTCGTTGAGCGTTGTATGCCATGCATAAGAGGTCATCCAGATATTCGTGATACGCTTCTGGTTCATCTGGATTGATGAAGCGATCGAGTCCCAATTGCTGAATCTTTTCATCGATAATTTGGCGATGCTGGTGGAGCGATAGTTTGCGGCAATCGTCGGGTGAGTCAGGAAACTTTTCAAAGTCATGCAGAATGAAAGCGGCAATCACTAATCGGCGTTCCCGCTCCCGGATCACTCGTTTAATAGTCGTATCTAATTGTTCCAGCCGTTTTTCGATTAAGTTGGCTGGAAATAAGCCATTCAGTAGGTGGGTGTTGAGGGATTGGTCAGCGGCGTTATCTCGTCGAACTCTGGCTTTACCTTCTGCTTCTCGTTGTTGATCCAGTTCATCAAAAAATCTGCCACCTTTCGCTGTCACCCCGATCGCTACCCTCAACAAATTGGGTAGCACGTACTCTGCAAAATCCTTCATCACTGCATCATCAGGGTTTTGAGCCTGAATCGCTTCCCGTAACAGCTTGAGGGTCAGAAGTTCCCGGTTGGCAGGTTCAATGGTGCGTTCTGAACTGTCACTATCAAAGCCAAAATCACCATCTAGGAAATCAAAATCATCATTGTCAGGGATCATCGTCTGTCTCCAATGCATCCAGGTAATTTTGAATTACGGCAATGTACTGTGGATATTGCTCAAATGCTTTTTGTAATGCTTCGTATGTCTTCTCAGGCATAATCTCGTCATATAGATGAGCTAAGACATTGCGAAATCTTCCAGAAGCCGCTAGTTGCTCAGCTAACTCTTGCGGAATAAATCCATGTTCACCTGCCAAAATAAAGATTTCCGCATTGGTAATATTTTCATTGCTTTGAGTAAGTTTGATATTCGCAACTTGCTTCAAAAGCATTTTGTTGGTGTCAATTGCCCCTTGAATAATTAACTCCAGAAACCGCTCTATCGTTGCTTGTCTAGCTTCATCTTGAAGATATTCTTCAAACGTGAGTGTTCGATAAGGTTGTAGAAGGGTTAAACGCCTTGTCATTCCAGCCAATTTTTTGTTGATGCCTTCTATATCAACCGCCATTATAGAATCAACCTCGCTAAACCTTCTCGAACTTTTGCTCGTTGCTCTTCTCGAAAGGCTTTTAGTTCTGCTTTACTCATGAATGCCTGTTGCTTGAACTGCTCAAACATTCCTGGCCCTTTTTCATAAAGAAGTTTTCCATCTCGTGCAATCGAGTGAGCAAGGATATTTGAACAATCATTCAAAATGACGCAATCTACCTTACCTTCTGGTAAGTCAAAAACGTCCTCTAAAATGTTCCAGATTCTGAGCCAATCCCATCCACCTTTCTCATATTCTGCCCGAAGTATTTCATCATAAAGCACTGCAAAATCCCAATCGCTTTCCTCGCTATAAGTTCCTTTAGCTCTAGAACCAAAAAGAATTAATAAATTTAGATAAGGAATTTGTTCAATCAAGAATGGGACAAGCAATTCCAAATCTTCTAAAGATGGTAACTGCGCTCTTTCAACAGGTGCTTGAGGATTTAGAATTCGATATTCAAAATAGTTGCCATTTTGATACTTCTCAATTTGATATCCCTGTTTCCGGGCTGCGTGAACAGCACTACTAAATCGCCAGGAAACTTTTTCAGCAATTTCCTGGCTTGAATGCCATTCACCATCACTAAGAAGAGAAATTAATTGCTCAAGCTTGGTGGTTCCAATATCTTGATGCATTGTCTCGCTCCATTATGGGGGTATAAGGATTACAGGAGAAACGGTCAACTCAGAATTTGGTCAACCCCAAGCTGGATTTCTGGGAAGTTTGGAATCGTTAACATTTGACCTGGCTGAAATTGCTGGCAATTTCCGTAGCCCTGAGTGGTGGGTTCCTGGAAAACCTCCACGACTTCAGCATTGAGATCAACTAACCAGACCACAGAAATGTTTTCCTGAGCATAGGTTGGAATCTTAATCTCGCGATCGAACTCAATGGTGGTATCTGCAACCTCAATGACTAAAAAGATATCGTCCGGTTGAGGATGACCTCTGGCATAGAAATCATCTCGTCGTCTAAGGATGGCGATGTCTGGTTGGGGTTCGGAATCATCGCTGAGCCGAATCGGATTTTGGGTTCGGACGATCACCTTCGATGCCAATCGCAAAATCAACAGTTCGGTCAGACGGTCTACACAGGCAGCGTGCCGCCTACCCACAGGTGACATCTCAAGTATTTCTCCGTTTAGTAATTCAACCCGATCACGATCGGTCAAAATTCCCGACTCAATCATTTGGTGGTACTGACCCACCATAAACTTCTTCCGCAAAATCTGGACTGTCATCGTCCTTCACCTCATTACCAGTTGCAGCGTGCATCCCCATCCAAAGAGTACGGGTTTTCCAGATACTCCAGTTCAATGCTTCTATCTACACGGTGTCTCAAATAGGGAATTTCAGCTTCCAAAAACTCTAATCGTTCCTCCTGACCCTGTTCTCGCCGTTCTATCGCATCTATTCTTTGAACAACTGCTTGGAACTGCACATCCTGAAGATGGTTACGTTCCCGCTCTTTCTCGATCAGGTCAAGCAAACAACGGATGAGAGCGAGATCGTAGTTTTGCCCCAGCATGAAGCTTTCCTCCGGTAAGTTAGTAGTCATAATACTAGCAAACCATATTTAGTATGTCATGACCATACTTACAAGGAGGGGCATAGTGCTATCATAAGCGCAGTGGGAAGAAGCTATACCTATGCCGTTTCACCAAGGCACGGTAAAAATACCTATCAGGGATTGAAACATGACCTACTATATATCGGGCATGACTTCCTCCCACTTTATCTTTTATGCGATCCATATTTCGCCTCCTTCTTTCTTAAACTGGTAAGCAAGGGTATCGAGCAGCAGGGCACTCTGTCCAAAGGCGACAGAGTAAGGTGCTATCGAATCGTGAAAACTGTACTGGTCGCTGATGGGATAAATCTGGAAGTGCATCGGCAATCGCAATCGCATCCGGACTTCAGTCACGGGGTGACGCAGCACGTAGGCAACCAAGCCTTCCTTTCTCAGTGTTTTATTGATTTCAGTTGCCCAACGGTTCTCCGGTTGCCAAATCTCCAGTCCGGTCAAGACCTGCACTTTCCAGGCATCGGCAATGGGTTGTAGGTTTCCGGGATAAACAAACTTCCAGTTCAACCGCTCTTCCCGATACGCCTTCAACTGCATGAACGCGAGGCAATGGGCAAACCGTCCTTTTGGAATGGGTTGATCTGTTCTATGCTGGATATCCTCCAGCATTCGCGTGAAAGCAGCTTTAGACAGTATTTCAACTTCCAGGTTGCCTAGAACCCCTGGTAAGTCGTAGGTCTTGAAGCGATCGCTCTCATTGGCCTCAGTCAAATCATACAAACCACACTGCAATGGACTGGAACCTCGAAAGCTACAGGCATCGTCAGCAATAGGATTTCCTTTTTTGCCAGAAAGCTGTTGCCACTCCTCTGACCAGCCTCGAACTCGACCTGCCACTGTTTTCAAACTGGTATCAAAAACTTCCTCACAGGCTGCCTGAAACTTCTCGCGGCTCCCGCCATACTGTTGCTGAATGGTGGTATTGTTCAAACTTAGTAGTAAGTAGAACGACTGCACAGCGCCCCAACGTTTGTAGTAGCAACGAAAGTCATTAATCTGGCGGTATTTGTCACGGATGGTGTGGTTGAGAAAGGAGCGATCGTAGATACCCGCAGTTTCCAACGGTGGTGTTTCCCCCGCAAACAGCCGTTCTACCAGAAAGGTTGGGACAAGGGCATGGGCTGTAAAATCATCAAACTGAATGTTTTTCCCATCCCGTTCATATCCATCATGTCGTCCCAATCGTCCCAGTCGCTGGATGAAATTTCCTGCATCAGATGACTCGAAGATCAGAAAATTAATCTTGAAATCAACCCCCACATCAATCGTGCTGGTGCCAATTACCAGGTCAGCGAGTAAAGATGTTTCCTTTGTTCCCTTCCCAGACAAACCTGTATTTTCGCTGACTTTTAACCTGTGCGGCTCCAGCAGTTCTTGAAAGAAAGGAGTGAGCCGTTTAACTGCCGCGATCGAGTTTAGAATAATGGCTCCTTTACTCCCTGGATATTGCTGAAATTGGTTCAAGATGAGATTTACATTTTCTCGCAGCCAGGTTTCTGATGCTTTAGAGGTGGATTCTAAAGAAATAAAATTAAGCCGTAGCGATCGCGCAACTAATCGCCATTCTTTTGAGTTGATTTGTTGTATATCTTCCCGCTTACTTAGGAAGTAATATTTTCCCGCTGCTAATGGGTCAATGACCAGACATCGCAATCCGGCTGCTTGTAGTCGCTGCAATAGTTGTTCATTCGGTGTCGCAGATAGGAATAAAAACTTTTTGTGAGTTCCATCGCGACGGATCAGCCCACTGGTGTAGCGAATCAGTAGCAATGTATTAATTACGCTGGCGATTTGAGGTGCACCAAACACATGAAATTCATCAAAAATGAATAAGTCGAAGTTTCGGTCAATTCGATTCCAAAGTTTATCGGGAGCATCACCTCGAAACACATAGGCTCCCCGATAGATGTAGTGAAAAATGTCAGGATTCGTAACTAAGATTTCTGATTGTCCAGTGCGAGTTGCGATCGCATCCGCTTTTTTCAGCTTTTCAGTTTCGGCGTAAACTTCGAGTTCTGCACCACTTAATCGATTAATTCGAGGTTCATGCGATGGCTTGAAAGTTTGCACGTAGTTGGCTATCTGCAACTCCTGATCACGGGCTAGTTCGTTCGTAGGATACAAACCAATCGCACAGTAGTACTCCTGCAAACTCTTAAGATAGGCTGCAAGGCTTTTCCCGTCGCCAGTCATCGCGATGTTGAATACAACATCAACGCTGGGATTGGATAAAGCTGCTATAGTTTCTGCCTGATGCCAGGAAAGCACCCATCCATCAGGCAAAGTCACACCCTTTGGTGTTGGAACCGTCTGTGAATAAACAGGTTTGAGCGTAATACTGTAGTCGGGCATCGTCTGAATGTGTACGTGACTGGTTGCGGTGTCTCCATCATGGCAGCACAATAAAGAATAGGCAAGTACAAAGTGTACGTACAGGCGGAGCGTTAGAATGGGTCGTCGTGGTCAATCAATTACGCTGTCAATTTCCGACAAGGACAAAGCCCAGCTAGAGCAAATTGCTATTGAGGAAGGGATGATGTGGGGCGATCGTCCCAACATTTCCCGGCTGGTGGAAGCGATCGCCCGTCGAGAACTGTTAATTGGTCGCAATAACGATTGGTCAGAAACTCGCATCAGGGCACTCCATCAAGCCATTCAAGCTCTGACTGACGCTGGACACTCTGAGTCTGCCCAAACTGTGGCTCAACTTTTAGCAGAGCGAAGTGAATTATCAATTCCCTTGAGAAGCGAGATCGATCGATTTCTGGAAACACCCCTCGCGCCCTGGCGATTGGAGATTGACCAGTATATTCGCCGTCAAGATCCGTTTCAACTGACCTATCGAGATGCCACCGATCGCCCCTGGAGTTTTACCATTCGTCATGCCCGGATTACTCCTTATGAACGGCGGCAATACCTGGAATGCTGGTGTGAGGAAACCGAAGGGAATCAAGATTTACCGGAATTGCAGCATAATTGGACGTTGCGCCTCGATCGCATTCCAGACGCGGCTCTTAGCACAGTTCGAGGGCAATGGCGGTCTCACCTGGATTATCTAGAAGTTGAAATGCACCTGTTCAAAGGGCTGGCATTTGCCTATGAAGCCAAGACCGCTGATGTGAGTAATGAATGGTTGAGCAATCGGAGTCCTCCCGTCCGAAGTGTAGTGCGGAGTGTTTCAAGCACATTCTGGTTTTTTCGAGAGGTGTTTCGTTATGGAGAGGATTGTGTCATTGTCTCGCCAGAATCTGTGCAGGAGCAATTCAAGCGAAAGTTGCACGCTCTGTGTGAGCAATACGGTTTGATTGACTGATACTGAGGGCGCGTTGTGGGTGCACAACGCGCCCTCAAACTGTCCTGGACCGACTGGCTATCGCTTACAGGTGTCTATCGCTGCATGTGCTGGTCGAGCAGTGCCTGTGCTCTGGGTTTGTAGAGCAAATAAAACAGCATTTCAATGTAGCGCAGCATGTCTTCCCGATTTTCATGAGACGTGTAGTTCCAGAAGCCATAGATTTTTGCCAGCGACAGCAGCTTCGAGGTGTGAATTCGCCAGGTATAGGTGCTGTAAACTCGCTCAATGGCGCGATTGGAAATTTGCTTCCAGTAACCCGGATTTTGGTCACACTTGGAAATGAAATCGAGAATCACGGCTGCCATTTCTTCATGATGGGTGGGGTTGATGTAGAACCCGTTGTACTTGTCTTGAATGATTTCTAACGGTCCACCAAAGCGCGTGCCAAAAGTTGGCAATCCTGAAATCATCGCTTCGAGAATCGTCAGACCAAACGCTTCAAATAGTGCGGGCTGCACAAAGATTCCTTCGTGGTCGGCAATAACGCGGTAAATCTCCCCAGAATCACTCTTGGGCAAGCGCACCCCCAGCCAGCGAATTTTGCCGTGCAGGTTGTATTGGTCAATGAGGTGGTAGAGCTTTTCAATTTCGCTGATTTCTTCGTGGTCTGTCGAATCTTCAGTCCGCAGTTTGCCTGCAACTAAAATCAAGTTACAGCGTTCTTGCAGCTCCTGGCTCTTGCCAAAGCACTCAGCTAGACCAGTCAGGTTTTTAATGCGATCGAGCCGTGCCATTGAGAACAACGGACGCTTGCTTGGATCATCGAGCTTGCCAAACACACTGCTGGGGTCTTCGAGCGTAAACAGCAGCTCTTCCAGCCGTTCGCGGGCACCCGAAATCCGGTCTTGGCTGCGGCTGTAAGGGAAATAAGTGACTTCGTTGACCCCGGGCGGCACCACGTTGAATTTAGGGCTAAACAAATCGATGCCGTTCGTAACGTGGTAGAGTTCTGGCATCGTAAAGCGCTTGTAAGACTCATATTGCCCCACGCTGTCAGGGGTGCCAACGATCTCCTGGTAGGTGCTGCTGATAATAAAGTTGGCTGCATTCATGGCAATCAAATCAGCCGTGAATTGCAGCGAAAAGTGGTATTTGTCTTCAGAGTCTTGCCAATATAGGTTGCTGAACAGATATTTGGATTTCTCTAAAGCATGGGCAATGTTGCACTGTGTCACCTTCAGACGACGCGCCAGCAAAAAGGCAACCAGATTGCCGTCTGAGTAGTTGCCGATGATCAGGTCAGGACGATTTTGAAACTCTGCCAGCAGTTCGCGTTCGGCATCGATCGCATAGGTTTCCAGGTAGGGCCAAATTTCAAATCGGGAGATCCAATTTTGCGTCAGCTTGGGATTAAACTCTCGGAAGGGAACGCGCAAAATCCAGCCGTTTTGCGTGCCGTGGATTTTTTCGAGCCGCTGGTTACACAGCGTTCCGTCGCTGTTGGGAATCAAGCGCGACAGCACAATCACCTTGGGCTGTACTGCCAGCACATCCAGCCCCGCCAGCGTAATTTCCTGCTGAAGCTGCTGCTCTAAACTCTTGACCTGATCGAGAATGTAAACCACCTGACCGCCAGTATCGGGTCTACCCAGCACGCCCTCTTGCCCAAACCAGCCGTGCGGTGACACCATCACCACCCGGAAGATCATGGGAATGCGAGAGATAAAGGCTTCCAGCGCCTGGTGGTCAGGCGAGTCGATGAGCTGATCGAGCATTTCCAGCGTTTCGCGCACTCGCCCTGCCATGTTGCCCCATCCCGGCTCAAAGCCCATGCTTTGCAGGTCAAAGCGGAAGTTTTCGTAAGCATCGTTGTCAGGTCGATCGCCTGTAAAAGCAATGGCGCGCTTGACCTGGTCAGACAACTGCTGCTGCGATCGAATCCGCTCGTTGATCAAAAGCTGCGTGCCGTCATAGCGGTGCAGACTGAGAAACTGAAACAGCGCTTCTTGCCACTGAGTCGGGTCTTGAAACAGCTTACTGGAGAGGTAGCGGTTAAGAAACTCGACACCCTTACCGATATTTTTGGGGTCACGAATCGCAGGCGAGTAATCGTAGAAGGGCTGAAAATCAATTTCCAGTACATCGCCTTCATTGGGATGGTGACGGTTGACCAGTCGATCGCGCAGGTCTAACAGCTCTTGCACCGTCATCGGCTCTACCGTCAGGTCGTCCAGGAGCCGATAAGCTTCTTCGCGGGCAATCTTCGATCGAACGATCATGCAAAGGCTTTCCTGGTCAAGAATGATTTCCTGAACGTAGTAAATCAGCTTGCCCAGATGAGAGCCGTGAAAGTAGTGGTCTGGCTTTTGGTGAGCCGTACAAAACTCCGAAAAGGCAGTCACGATATCGTTTCGCAGTAAATACTGCTGTTCGCGATTGCGGAGTTCGCTGGCAAACTGGCGCAGGTCAATCTTTTCATCGTGATCAAGCACAGCCTGGATCAATTCGGACATGTCATCTCCCCAAAGCAATACAACGATAGTCAACGAACGAAACAATCAAACTGGATGGCAAACTCGATGGCAAACCTGGCGGGCAAACCTGGCGGGTGTGGGCTTTTTGCAGCCAGCTCCCATGCATTTTTTGCAGCTTGCGCTCAGGCAGCGATCGATGCGTTACAGGCTCCGAGCCAGTCAGCATATCGGAGTCAGAAAGCAGAATTTTTCCCCCAATGATCTACAGCACTGTAGACGGGAAGCGAGGCTGAGCCAGGGGTGGCAGTGATGCGCTCTTGCCTGCAAGAGCGATGCCTCAGCGTGATTCCTTCTGAGCGTTTAACTTGAGCGTTTAACTAGCATTCAATGTAGACAAACCTGAAGGCGATCGAATCAACCTTTGTGTGGAACAGGCAGGTCGGGTGGGGCAACTGACCAGAACACAAAGCCCTGGCAGCGGCTCCAGACGCAAATTGCTGCGCGGGTTGCTTGTGAATCTACGTCTATAAAGTTTACTGTAGATCCCATCAGGCATAACCTGGAACAGCAAGGCAGAGTCAGATGCCTATTACAGCGCCACCCTGCCTCTTTTGCCGTTGAACCCTCCAGGCGATCGGCTCAGAAAATTCGCGGGCAAGAGTTGGGGCAATGCCTGCCATTACAGTTGCATACGATATCAGATAAACCGTAAAGCTACTGAGTAAAGCTTGAAATTCTGGTGAAGCATCGATAAAGTTCTTTTGCACAGAGGCGATTTGCGACAAGCCGATCGCCCCTGCACTGCTTGATTGAACTGCTTGATTGAATTGAACCGTCTCGATCGCCTCCGCTTAGAAGAAAAACCGGGTTCTCACGACACCAATGACCACATCCTCGTTGTTTTCATCGTGATTGGGTGCTGTCAGCCAAATCACACCGGGGGTAACGTCGATGTTGTCAGAGAGTCGATAGCGGTAGAAGCCTTCAACGTGTAGCGACACATCCTCATCGGCTTCACCGTTATTGAGCGTATCGTCGATTTCGGTAACTCTCGGTTCCATACCCACCAGAATGCCGCCCGTGTTGCCTTCGCCAAACAAATCGGGGAAGGAAACGCTGGCTGCCCAGTTCCAAACGGTGGCATCACCTCTGCCAACGATGCGGTGATGGGCATAGCCCACCCAGCCGCCGATCGCCAGTCCGGGGGTGAGGTCGATCGTGCCAGAGATGCCGTAAGCGTTGACCACAACCGGTCGCCCAAACGATTCATTCGAGAGATTGCTGCCTGTGGCAGTCCCAAAATTGAGAATCAGCGGGTTGGGCGTTGCCGTGCCTGCGCTGAAGATCGAAGGCGCGTAGGCATTGATATAGGTAAAGCCAACGCGAATCGAGTCAGTTGGGTAGACAATCACCTGAGCCAGAGCGCCATACTTGCCGTTAAACAAGCCCGCCCGTTCATCGGGGTCGTTGGCATCGGGTGCCAGATAGCCCAGGTTGAGTTCTAAATTGTCGTTGAACTGATGCCTGATGCCTAAGCCAGTACCCGACGAGTAGTTGTAGATCGGGTTACGTAAGCCAAATAGCGAAACCGCAACGCCATCCAGGTAAGGAGTCAACTGTGAGGAGGCATCCAGATCCACAAAACCATTGCCGGTTGCGGCAATGTAGATGTTTGTCTGATCGCTAATCGGAAAGCGATATCGCAGCAACCCTAACTGAACATCGTTATTGCTGTCGCCGTCATATTCAATGCGTCCCATGTTGGTGCCCAGTTCGCCTGCGTCTGTTTCGCCCAGCGTGCTGCGGGTGCCTCCCAGCGGCTCAACGTTTGATGCTTGCAGACGAGTGGTCAACAGGTCTTCGCCGGTAAAGCTGGTATTGAGATTGAGACGAACCCGGTAGTTAAACGTGGGAATGCGATCGACTGATTCACCCCGGGCGTTGTCGCCTGCAAGAATGCTGCTCAGTCCAAAGATCGTTTCGCCATTCAATATGGTCGTCGTTGAGAACTGATTTGCCTCTAGCTCAGCCGTGCGCGCTTCCAGCGCATCGACTCGACCCCGCAGCGTTGCCAGTTCGGCGGCGAACTCTGATTGCAGCCGTTGCAGCGTTACCAAATCTTCGCGCGTCACTGCATCTGCCAGTCCTGCTGCAATCAATTCATTCACTCGATCGAGAGCAGCATTTAGTCCGGCTGCAAATTCATAGCGAGTCAGCGCTCGATCGCCGCGATAGGTGCCATCGGGATAGCCCGCAATCACGCCGTAGCGCTCGACCAGCGATTGCAGTGCCTGAAATGCCCAATC
>Ga0224723_1000623_pt1 | contig 23954 bp, 24 predicted proteins | sample Balambano_FR2_Me_FD_161647 | JGI IMG/M metagenome (GOLD analysis project Ga0224723, IMG submission 161647) | Freshwater sediment microbial communities from Lake Towuti, South Sulawesi, Indonesia - Balambano_FR2_MetaG | ecosystem: Environmental > Aquatic > Freshwater > Lake > Sediment | place... | reverse complement strand
CAGGGTGTAAAGATTGCAGTTACACCGGGCAGTTGAGGGCTTTGACTGTTCTCTCACAACCTATACCTCTGAGGGAACTATCCTAAACTCACCACACTTCTGCATTCCTGTCAATGCGTAAGTCCTAGATTAAATAAAACCGAACTCCAAGAAAACGTAGTTTTCTCGCCTGCTTTCTGGAGTGTGTTGGGTGCGACGCACCCAACACACTCCATTGGAGACTCACGTTTCCACAAAAAAGTTTTGAGTTTTGATTTTATTCAACGTGAGTTCGATAATCGCCGTTTTGAGGGTGTGGCGCGACGCGCCACACCCTCAAAACGGCGATTTTTCGTGGGGGTGGGCGCAGCCCACCCCCACGAAAAATCGCTCGTCGAACTCATGTTTATTTAATTCACATTCCTTAAGGCTAAAACTTTTGGAGGAGCCACGAACCATCCTATCGCCCTAGCCCGTGTATCTGCTGAACCGCCATCAGGCTCTCCATTTCAGGCCCGTGATCTGACGATGTTGTGGAATAGATTTCCTGGAGAGAATGATTTCATTCAGTTGACAGGGGTGCCCATATGACCGTTGCTTCTTCTTCAGTTCGGAATCGCAGTCTCGAATTATTGCTGAAGTATCAGCAGGAACCTTCTATCGCTCTCCGGAATCAACTGGTGCGATTAAATGCAGGATTGGTTCGTAAAATTGCTCACCGGATCAGCCATCAATCTACTGAACCTTACGAAGACTTGGAACAAATTGGACATCTTGGACTGATTCGAGCGATTGAACGGTTTGATCCCAGTCAGGGTTGTGCCTTTAGTTCCTTTGCCGTTCCCTACATTCGAGGTGAAATGCTGCATTTTTTGCGCGATCGCAGCAGTAACGTTAAGCTTCCTCGGCGGTGGCAAGAGATAGAAAAAGAGGGGCAAAAAGTTCGGGATGCTTTGACTGCCAGCTTAGGTAGACCCTGTAAAGAAAACGAAGTTGCTGAGAAACTGGATATTTCTTTGAATGAGTGGCACTACATCAAAGCAATGGTCAAGTATCGATCGCCCGTCAGTTTAGATGCCACGATTCACCAGCAAGATTCGACGATGACTCTGGCAGATGTGATTCCAGATGTGAAATATCAGGCATTTCAGCACTGGGAAGATGAACGGCAAATGTTACAACAGGCTCTTAGTCAATTGGAAGAAACAACAAGAACGGCGATCGAATCTGTCTTTTTTGCTGATTTATCGCGTCGGGAAGTGGCAGAACAGATGGGAGTTAGCCCAATGACCATCGGTCGGCGAGTGCAAAAGGGATTGGAGCAACTTTTGACCATCCTACAACCGCAAACACCTTAGTCGGTTGCCATAAGGGATGTTTGTAGGGTCTTTGACCCTACAAACATCCCTTGAATTTTAATTTTTATTTCTAATACCCAAGACTTACGCAGTTAGAGGATTTGTGGGGCGCGACGCGCCCCACAAATCCTCTAACTTTCTTGGGGTTTCGCACAAAGTGCGTCAGTCCTAATACCAATTTAACGTGAGTTCGATAATCGCTGTTTTGAGGGTCGCAGACCTTCAAAACCTCTTTAACACAACAGGTGAAAGCCTGTTTAAGCAGTTTATCCATCGAATGTAAAAGTGACTTCACGCCCCGATTTTTGCTTCAGCCAGATATAAAGCTGTCCTACCTGGAAGCGAGGGAGATTGATATTTGTTTTATCGTATAATGCCGTAAATTAGGAGCTATTAACTCAGCAATAGTTGTTGTTGCAGCATACCGTGCTTCGACTACGCTCAGCAATCGAGTCATAATGGTCTGTCAATTTTGATTGGTGGGTATCCCGCAAATCAAAATTAAATTTAAGGAAGTTTTGAGGGGTCAGCGACCCCTCAAAACTTCCTTGACAGAGCAATAGTGGGTTGAGCGCAGTCAAACCCACGTTCTACTACCAGGTCTTTAGTTGCCAGATTAATAGAAGCGTCTGCTTATACAACCTGAGCCGCTGCATCCCAGTTTTGCGAGTGGGCGTAAGACTGAACTTAGCAAATTGCAATAGTGAGATCCACTCAACCTGATTGTTTGAAATATAGCAATTTTGAACTATTGGTGAGGCCAGGTTGTAGGGAAGTGGATTGTATTAAAACGGTTACAATATCGATTTTGGCCGGTTTTTTAGCCTGTTAAATCTAAAAGAACAATTGAGGAGTATTTGCAATGAAAAGATATGTTACTTCTTCTTCCTTGGCAATGGGTGTTGCGATGGCTTTGACTTTGCAGAGTTGTGTCACTGCCCAACAAAATAATCCGTCTCCAGCAGTTAGTCCTGCGGCAGAAGCCTCCGCTAGTCCTGCGGTTGATCCATCCTCTCCCACGGAACCTACCTGGGCTGAAACAGCGGTTATCTTTACTTGTGCCAATGGTGAGACTTTTTCTGCCGAATTTAGCAATGAGCAGGCGATCGTTGCATTGGGCGATCGCGAACTCACTCTCCCTCAAGTTGTATCTGCTTCCGGTGCCCGCTATAGCGATGGCGAAACAACCTTGCATACAAAAGGAAATGAAGCATTTGTGGAAGCGGCAGGTCAAATTATCCTGGAAGATTGCGTTGCAGAAACAACTGAGTCATCCCATTCAGAAGCCATCCCTGTTTCATTTGAAATCAATCAATTCACCGCTGATTTTGAGGATGTTTTTGGATGTGAAACCATCGCAAAACATTAGGACTTATGCAGTTGTGGGCTTTTTGGGGCGCTTAGCGCCCCAAAAAGCCCACAATTATCCCCGCTTTTCGCACGCAGTGCGTCAGTCCTAGAGATTAATCCTTGAAGTCCAACGGCATATTTCCTGATTTACGTCATGTACCTGAGGGCAGAAAATGGTTATGATTGACTGAATTTACAAAATTGCACAACGGCGCATCTGGTGTCATAACAGATTCTCAATTTTCTGTTCAGAGTGAGACTCTGTCACTGGCTAAGCTCATTTGTGCTTTGTTCTGCTCTCACCCTTGTAGTTGAAACAATGACTCACTCTGCCAATCTGCATCAGCAATGGGAACAACGTCGCCAACAAGCCAATCGCCTCTATAAGCAAGGTCAAATGCAAGATTGTCTTGCCCTGGCTCAAGAGAATTTGCAATTAGCCAGAGCACTGTGCGATCGCGAGAAAGAAGGGAGTACCCTCAACCAGATTGGACTAGCTTACATCAGTTGCAGCCAACCTCAAAAAGCGAATGAGGTTTTCTACCCAGCCCTCAAGATCGCTCAAGAGCTAGGCAATCGACCGGCTGAGGCAGTAACTTTGAGTAATCTTGGCTCAACCCATAGCCAACTGGGCCAGTTGTTAAAAGCTTTGGAGCTATTGGATCAAGCCCTGTGGCTCCTGCGAAAATTGGGTGACCTGGCAGGAGAGGTTTCAACGTTGAATGATATAGCCGTCATCTATACAAAACTGGAAGAACCCAATCGATCGCTGTTATTGCATTATCAAATTCTGTCGATGCGGCGTGCTCTAGGTGATTTCTCAGGTGAAGCGATCACTTTGAACGGAATTGGTTTTGCCTACAACACTTTAGGTAAACCCGAGCAAGCCCTGAAGTTTTTCCAGGAAGCCCTGTCCATTCAACGTGCCGTTAAAAATCGGTCTGGAGAAGCGACAACCCTCAACAATATCGCCTCGACTTACAGCGATCTGGGACAGCTAAAGCAAGCTTTGCTGATTTACAATCAGGTTTTACTGACCCGGCAAGAACTGGGCGATCGCGCTGGAGAAGCCACGACACTCAACAATCTTGGCTATACCTACAACCTGTTGCAGGACAGTCTGCAAGCCCTCAGATTCTACAATCATGCGCTGGCGATTTATCGCGAACTGAACAATCGTTCCTGCGAAATTTCGACCTTGCTCAACATCGGTAATCTCTACGCCACAATGGATCAAAAAGATTGGGCTTTATCCTACTTCTCTAATGCCCAACTGTTGGTGCAAGAGCTTGAGCATCAACCCCTAGCAAATCGCTTGCAGCGACTGATTGACGCGCTTTAGTGGTCTGTCAATTTTGATTTGCGGGGTATTCCGCAAATCACCTTTAATCAACTCTCGATCTGGGGATACCATATTGCTGAGAAACGGAACATACCCTGCTTCTTAGCTTCATCAATTCCCTTTAGTGCGACCCGAAGTTTTCCCTTTCTCAGCTTCAGCGAAGACCCGAACCCGAACCTGTTCAAAGAGAGCAGTTGACCGTTGAATCTCTTGCGAATGCAATTGCGATCGTTACAAGCGATCGTGCAATGCAGCAAACATCTGCTCAGCTTGGTCTGAGTATTAGCAGTGAGAACGGTGTAGATCAAGCGGTTGCAATGATTGAGCAAATCCTTACAGAGTCATTAAAGTCGTTATGATGCTGAGTTTAAAGGATGTGTGCAAAGCCTAAAGAGACAGTGTTGCCAAATGGAATGACGGTATTTTGCCTGCAAAGAGAAGAAGTGCCACTGCTTTATCAACAGGTGCAAGAGTATCTCAAGAAACGGTGATCAACTCATGGGTCACTGCGTTGAGCGCTCCTAAGACATTGAACCGTTGCCTACCAGACCCCAACTTGATCAACAAGCGTTCAAAACACTACAAAAACCCCAAGTAGGCACCCAGGACAAAATGCGCGGCATCAACAAAGAACACCACTCGCTGCTGTCATTCATCTGATAATTGTGGGTAATCTCGGCACCCCTCGCAAAGATCCGCTGATTATCTCCTTAGATAAGTTACCTTCAATTAAGCTCGATTGCCTGCCGCAATGGATTAATGAATACCGTTCCAATGGCGCTTGTTTCATTCTGGGTATTCAAAGCTTGGATCAACTCTATGACATTTATTCTGCACTTGTCCCATCCCCATTGTTGTTTTCCGTCCAACTCCGGCAAAGCAAGCAAAATGGGCAAGAATGGCTGCGATCTTCGCTTGTTCTGGATCAGGAAACCGATAACGTACCCATCCCACAGAACCAATCTCTGCACCTCCTTCCATTTTGAGAGCGTGGGTTTTGAGATTGAAGGCAGAGACTAATCCTTGCCAGGTAACGCTTGGAAAGTGCAATGCCTCTGGAGCAAACAGATTCCACCGTCGCAATAGACCAGCAAAGACGAGTTCCGGAAGTGGAAAGGGTTGAACTAATCGCCCCTGCTTGAAGCTAGTCGGTGAAAGAAACCGTAGCTCAATCACCTCTTGAGGAGTTGTCTGAGCTAATTGTTTAAAGTAATTTGTCTGAATCATGTCGATGGCGTGCCCAACTTGACAGGGAACGTCAGCGAGATGAATTTCCGTCCCTAACGCTTTGTCTAACCCAAGCAGTAAGGGTGTTAAAAGCTGTTTCTGGAGCAGACTAATCCGCAGTTTTGGACGAGAACCTGGACTGAGCGATAGAGTAAACGGAAGTTGGTGTTGCTGGTGCAGTTGTTCTGCCAGAATCGGATCTGCAGCAGACATCCATTGGAAAAATAGAGCATGAATCGCTCGTCCCATTGAAGGTGGCAAGGATTTTACAGGAAATAGGGGAATTTGTAAGATATGCAAGTCGTGGGTATCAACTTCAATACCAGCCAGTTCATAGGGTTTACCCTGCCACTCCAGAGTCGTGTTCCAACTCATCTGCTGACAGATTGATTGAACCAATATTGAATGGCTGCACAGTTGTGAAACGGGCATTACTTTCGTTATGCCATTGCGTGGAATTAAGGGAACCCAAACCGGAGAACTGGCTAAATCGGCTAACCAATCGGTGAGAGGAACTGTCTGAGTTGAGTATTGCAGCGATTTGAGAACAACTGCCAATCCAGCAATGCTAGTTTCATCGTCTTTCGTAGAGGTCATAGCGGGCACTGGTGGCAATGAGTTGAAGAGGCAGCATTCCCAGCTTGATGATGCGATCGCTCCCTAATTTCATCTTTTCATCTGAGTAGGGGTTGATGCGACTAAATGTGGTTTGTGTCCCTAAATCATCCATTGACTGAATCACAAAGCTGCTATTTGGATCAATCTCGATCGTTGATACCTCTGTTTCTTGGATTTCGTCTGGTAAAAACTGAAAGAAGCAACCTCGCTTACCAAAGTAGTTAATTTGGGCAAAAAGAGAACGTAATTCGGAGGTATGTTCGTTAGATTCACAGCAAATGGTTAAACATCCCTCCAGATGCACCCATTCCCGAAAGACAAAACCATCTTGCATCGGTAAGGTCGAACGGCTTTTATCGGCTTTGTCAGCAATTTGATCGTAATAGCGCAGCTTGTAACCATTGCGGTTCACAATCAATTTTTCCGGAGGTTGGACTCGAATTTTCAGATCCCGAATCCAGGTGAATTCCTGTTGAATCCAGCGATCGAAGTCCGCTTCATGCTGGCTTCCCTGTCCTTCCAGCAGTATCTTCAGCAGTGCCATTTTGATGCAGTAAGGCGTTGGCACCAGATTTGATCGCGCTGCCATGCTGGTGGCATCCGATCGCTTCAGGGAAAACAAACTCACAGGCTGATACCGCACAGTTAGCCACTTCTGTTCTCTCCTCTCCTGCCCTTGGGAGAGGGGTTGGGGGTGAGGGTCTTTACTCGATCGCTTCGGCATGGTCGCTCTCCCAGGGTTGTGCTTGCTGGATCAGGGTTTCAATGCGATCGGCAAACTGAGCCAGATCGATAAACTCATATTTGCGAATGGTGTTCTCGCCATTGATGCGATTGAGTGTTTTCTCCAGGCTATCAATTTGTCGCTCAAAATCGGGTTGCAACGGACTCACCATCGGTGCCGGACAGCGTTTTGTGCTGACCGTAATTACCCCGGAGAATCCGTCGGGGTGGGGCAAATGAGTATTCCGCTTGGCTCCATTGGGTTGCAAGAAGGTATACAGCACGCTCTTGAGTAGGGCATCCAATCGGTTTTTGCGCTCTGCGGTATCGATGGCATACTTGAAACTGTGAGGATTGTAGCCAATCCGAAAGGCTTCGATATTCAATACAGACGCATACAACCCCGAACTCACCTGCACATTGTAGGGAGTGGGATTATCTTCACCATACTTGGCATGAAAATAACTCTGAGTTTTGACAAAAGTAGGAACGCCAACTACTGTGCCAAACTCAATTACCGACTCGCGTTTGAGCGTTTGCCCACCTTTGACTGTCACCATGAAGCCCTCTAAATCACTCATGGAGCAGAGTTTTAAGACTTTATCTGTGCGAGTCGTGAGATCGGTTTCTTGATTGGAGAAGAAGGTATCTTTTTGCTTTTCGATGTCATAACCAACGCGATCGGGATTGAATTTCCTTCCCCCTTCTGACAAATTCAAACCACTCTCAATGGCAATCCGATGCAAGTGTTCTGCCTGAATGTGTTTTAGCATATCGCCGGATACACCATTGACATACTGCGGTTCAGGATTGTTCTTGTCGATGACGTAATATCGCCGAGTTAGGGATTGATTGCCTTCATTGCCTTCATTATTCAGGGCATGAAGTTGCCAGGATAGGGTTCCACTGATGGAAATTGAGTAAACTGGAAATTGCTCTGCTTTAGCCATGTTCGTTTTCTCTTTGTTGCAAAATTGCTTCAACTTGTGATTTGAGATCGGGTAGATCGCGTTCAACGATACGCCAGGCAATTTCTAAATTGACTCTGAAATATTCATGAACCAAGATATTTCGGAATGCCACAATTTCTGCCCAGGCAACTTCAGAATATTGATTGGTGAATGTCTCTGATAGCGCACTGGATGCTTCACCAATGATTTGCAGATGGTGAACAATCCAGACTTGGATGAGTTCTTCCTGTTGAAAGATGGCTTGTCCTTGAGTAGCATAGCGTTCGATTTGAGCGATCGCCTCCAAAATGTCTTGTAATCGTTCGCGATCGCTTCTCACAAGGGGATTGCCTCCTTTAAAACTCGTTCTCGGATGCGATCGCTCAAAGCTGGTTCTGTTGCTATGTCAACTTTTCGTCCCAACAGCTTTTCCAGATCCAGCACCAGACCTGCCGGAAACCAGGGAGTGATGCGATCGAGGGAGTAATCCACCAGAAAATCAACGTCGCTCTGCTCATCTGCCTCTCCCCGTGCGACGGAGCCAAATATTCGCAAGTTATAGGCTCCATGTTTCGCCGCAATTTCGAGAATGACTTCCCGCTGGCTAATTAGTAAGTCATCAACGCCTAAACCAGATTTCTGTGTCATGATTGCAATGCCTCTTTAGCTAATAATTCCTCCGGATCTTCGTCTGCAACGATCAAGGTGTCTGGATTTTCATCTTTCAAAGGTTTCTTCCACTTGGCATAACCGTAAGCAAGGAGGAGATTAGCAACGAGGCTACAGCTAAAGCGTCGATCGTAGAGAACTTTTAAAAACTGATCGAGATCCTCTTTGTTAACTCGAACCCTTTTCAAGGATTTACCTTCTTTCTCAAGCTTCTCAATGAGGCGAAGATTTTCATTTTGATAGCTAGTCAAAAAAGCTGTCAATTCAGCAGTAAAATTCTCCTTTGAAACAATGTGATTGCCCAATCGTTGGGCTAAACCATAAGTTCTTTGCCAATCCAACTCAATCCTTTCATAAACTCCCTCAGCTTTTTTGACTGTGATCTTTCCAGCGTAAACAGTCGCGCTGTTGATGGCTCTAGCGATTCTGAGAAATCCATCATTTTCAGTGATTTCAGAGATTGAATAATTCTGATCGGCTTTGTCAAAGCTACGAGTCATCACGTCTAGTCCTTCTTCAGAAAATTGTTTGGGTAAAGATTTCGCTTTTGGGTCAGCGAACTGTCGAACAATATAATCGGCATAACTTACTTGAAAGCGAAAGAAAAGCTGCAAATCATTGCCAGTGATGAAGTCTCGGTAAGCTGCTAATAACTCAACCTCTTCAGACGGAAGGGATTGAACGATCGCTAAATGCTCTCGCAACACTCTCTGATACCCAATCGCCTCTTGCGTTGTTTCAGGTTGAATCCACTTTGGCAACCCCAGACTGAAAACTTCTTTGACCCCATAGACTTGCCCTTTAGATCCAAAATGAGTACCACTAAACCCACTCACAGAAGCTTTAACAGACTGCCCCCTGCATCGATGAGTTCTCTGTTGAACCTGAGATTGTTCTTTAACAGGATGCCGATTCAGCAATTCACGACTGAACTTCAGCACAAGTTCTGCATCAAAGCGAGCAATGCCATGCCCGCCTCCGGGCGGATCATACTTTCGTAATTCATCTAGAACGGTCCGATATTCACTCAGGGAAATCTCTTTGGGAATCAGAGCAACCACACGCCAGTCATAAGTACTTTCGGCAACTTTGACTCGTTCAGAGAACCCAAACTCAAACAGCCCAGCAGCAATTAACCAAAGTGTCAGCCAATCATCTTTCTGGCTATCTGTTTTGTTGTTATCTGCCTTAAGTCGATTCACTCCTTGTACAGCAGTGGGTATGAACAATTTAACTGCACTGGTTGGGGCAGGTAACTTGCATTTTTTACCCAACAGATCGGCAACCTTTTGAGCCTCTGTGCCTGTGGGTAATGGATTATCATGAGCAAATGCTTGAAGAATGGCAGCAACTAGTTTGGCAAAATGTTCGCGAAGATTCCAGGCTTCTTGCCAAAACCCGTTGTGGTTGCGATCGTGACGCATAGAGGTCAAAATCACGCCGTTTTGGGTTCGAGGATCGGGGGGTTCAGGGGCATTATCTCCTAACTCCAGCTTTTTCCCACCCTGGTAGAGGTACTCTCGATAGAGCCTTCGAGCATCAGACAGTTCAACAGTGTTAAAGGGTTCGACTTCCTCTGGAATTCCACTTTTGTCAGTTTTAGCGCCGACAACTGGCGGAAACAAGTTAGTGAATTGGAGAGTAAAAACTTTCTCCAAATTCACTGCTTCCTTAAACTGGAGCCGATAGCGAATACCTTCATCAATTAAGGTGATTTCGCGTTTGTGTCCAGTTTGCCCCAGAGCATACTCAGCTAGTTTGGCTAAACCCAACATCAAGAAAGTATCAGCATAGTTGCCGTACCTTTTGGATACAAATAAAGTGCCGATCATGATTCCTCTGCAAAACAATTCCTGCTGAAGAGTCTAGACAGGGAGAGACTTTAAAGTTTTGGGCGAAGACAAATATCCCATCGCCACAATCTTCCAGGTTTACCTCGCTGGGAGGGAGCAACAATCAAAATACCGCAAGCGTGAGGAATTTCAAGTTTGCCGTTTTTTGCTTGGAGCAGAATCTCTCTAGAAGATATTTTCTTCTTTGCAACGACGCAGATCAGTTCTCTGACTTCCCTAGTGGTCAGACTCTCAGCAAACGAGAACTCAATCTTATTGAGGTTCAGTTCTAGTTGATTGGGGTTTAGGTTAGAATGCTTCATGGATAGTTGCCTAAAATTCATACAAAGCTTTGAGGTGCATGAAGTGCAAGTTCGTGCCCTCTTTGGTAGGTAACTCTTAGGGTGTCTCTGAAGTGCCAGTTCGGAGACACCCTCTGTCTTTAGCTGAATAAAATATAGCATAGCTTTTCTATCTACCTATCCACACATAAGAAAAATATGTTTCTCTATATTGTTGTATCCTTGTCTTGTGGCAGATGAGTTGACAGAAACCTGCATCGCGGGACTGAAACTGGATCGGTAGTCAGAAGAAGACTTCATCCATCTGCCATCCTGCCTTCCATCTGTACCGATCGCTGATCGCACAACCGCAATCCCCGCACGACCAGCGCATAAAGCTGCTGATAGTCCAGTTGATCGGGTTCAAACAAGTTAAGTTTCAGCACCTCAGCCGGATAGACGGATTGCTTGAGTGTCGGCGGTTCGGTGGGTAACGATAGCGTTTTGGGCAGAAATTTAGCCAGACTTTGCCAGGTTCGGGTAATCTCCTGCCCTGCTTTAGGATCGAGGGCTATTTGGTCGATTCGCTCAACATCCGAAAGTTTCCATCCATTCGTCCAAGCAGAATGATGCCGTCCCGCCGCCATCAAAATCACACCGCACAAGTTACCCACCTGTTCCTCATTTGCCTGGAAGTGTTCTGCCAACACAGGACACAGAGTTGTTTCTAAAACATCGCAGGCAAGAAAGGCACTCTCAATGGCATGGGGCGGACGTGAATTTTGTTTCATGTAGTCGTCATAGCGCTGCTTCAAGGCAGGCATTGCCGGATTGTAGTCCGTGTGAGCCAGTAAGTGTTGTTCTGGATCTTTTCCATTGAACTGCTGATGGGCGATCGCCTGCCAACCGCGCATCACCTGCTGCCAGGTTACTTGTAGCTTACCGAGGTCATGGGTAAAGATTGCTAAGAAGACTAAATACTCAAACAGAGCATCAGTGTATTCTGGTGCGACTTCGGGAAAGATCTTCTCCTGGATAAACCGTCCTCCACTGCTCAATAACTCATCCCGCACACTGAAGAATGTCACATCCCTAGAGCTACCAATGCTTACAATCTGGGTTGAAAATGGTTTGCGCCAAGCAATCCAAAGTCTGCCTAGATGCTCCACATAGGTATCCATATAATAGTGGTATTGATTGATTGTTTTTTTGGGTTGCTTTAAGCGTGATGTGAAGCGATCTTCAGGATTTTCTTGAGTGGGGTCAAGAGTGATGCGTAATCCAATGCGATCGTTGTAGTAAGCGTAATTAGGATTGACTAAAATTCGGATACTAGCAACCAGTTCTTTTTGAGACTTAATGTCTCGCCAGACAGGACGACTATAGGTTTCTGCTTCTTTGTCTGGTGGCGATTCGATCCGTCGAAATATCCAATCTTGATTGCCAGACCTTTGAAAATCATTCCAAACTTTGCATAGTGTCGTAACCGGTAGAGAGAAAGGTTCTAAGCGATCGAGGTCAATTTCCTGGCTTTCGCTTTCACCGAGCAACTCTTCTGGCACAAAAATATTGCGATTATCCACCAACCGGATCAGGTCACGGGCAGCCGAGCGATCGCCCCTAAAAATCGCATCCTCAAACCGTTGCTCAAACTCCAACTTCCGGTTTTGGCGGCGTTGTGCCTGGAGTTGAGACTCTTTTTCATGCACCTGGTTAATCCAGGATTCCTCCAGTCGAAACCCAACTGGTTGATGCCCTTGCGCCGAAGCAGTATGTGCCTGTAAAACGTCCCACGTTCCTTTGCATATCGCATCGTCGTAGGGTAAAAACTTGCGCTTCGGTTTGTCTGACTTGCTTTCAGCACTATCAGCCGATTCTTGATCCAAGTCTGCTGTGGCAATCCTGTTGTTCTCTGGCTGGATGACAATATCCTGGTAAACATAGACCTCACCTGTTTCTCCCCGGAATCTGGCGCAGCGTCCAGCCCGTTGCAGTAGGGAACTCATGGGACACAGGTAGACGTGCATGACTTGCGAAGTGATATTAATACCGACTTCAATCACCTGGGTTGAAATCAGGACATAGCATTTGCCATCATCCTGCCAATTGCGGACAAAGATGTTCTGAAGTTCTTCTTCCTTTTGCTTGCGGTGTCCTGGCAAAAATCGGGAATGTAGCAGAAGCAATTCCAGATTATTTGGGTTGGCTATTTCTAGAGCTTTTTCTAGATCTTTGAACAACCCTTGAGCATGGGAAACTGTATTACAAATAACGATGACTCGCTGACGAAGGCGATCGCGGATATCATCCAGAATCACCTGAGCAGACAAAGGCATTTCCACTGCCTGGAATGTGCGGTGGCGATTGCCCTCAATCGCTTCTAAGTCTGCATCTTCAACGCGGATAATTTCCATCGCCAACTACCTCTTGAATCTGGTTTACGAGTTCATCGGTTAACGTAGCAGTCATCAGCAGAAAAGGTGAAATTCCTTGTACCTGCCTCAAGAGTTCCAATGTTGTCGCAAAAGAGCGATCGGGATCAAGCAAATGTAATTCATCAAACACCAGATAGGACGCAAAGATTGCTCCAGCATTGACATTGGCAGAACCTCGCCCGACTGAGTAAGGAATATTCAGAAAACTGCTCAACATCTGGTCGATCGTACAGAAAACAATATCCCCTTCAAATCTCGGATCTTCCGGGTTCTCGCCCGTTTGCAACGTGACAACCAGACGACGAGCATTCGGATTGCCAGAGTGTTGCTGCCATCGCTCTAGCAACTTATTGGCTCTGTCGCGCAAACTGGTTGCCAGAGTTCTCAGCGGCACGATGTAAATGAGTTTGTTGGGGAAGTCGAAGTTCAGGGTTTTAGCAAAGAGGAAGGGGGCGATCGCAGTTTCCGTCTTGCCTGAACCTGTTGGTGCCCTCAGCAGAACATCCTGTCGATGCAATAATTTCAAAATGGTTACCCGTTGAAAACCACGAGGACGAAAGGTCGTGAGCTTCTCAAAGAGGGAATCAATCTGTGTTAGATTAACCCCTTGAGAATCTGCTAGTTTCTCAGTCTTCAACTTGACAATCTCCTGAGTGGAATTTATGTGTTATTATAATCTCACCCTGAGCATTGGTACTAGTTTCAAGGTGGGTGATCGCATGGTTCGCGGTCACGGCTTCACCCAACAAGCTAACTTGACCCAAAAGCTGAAGAGCATCTCGTAATCCTCCCTTTGCAAACCGGGCGATCGCCATTAAAGCATCATCTTCGACAGCCTTACGCAGTGTGTGCGAAGCGCATTCGTTTCTGCATCGGCAACCTCTCGTAAGTGTTGGGCGATCGTCTGAATTGCCAGTGCCCGAAGATGAAACACCTGACATAGGGCTATCCAACTAACTCTGCCAGGGCTTTAGGGCAATACTTTTGATGGAGGGCAATGGTCGGCATAGTGATATGAGTTTAATCATCATGGCGTTAGCGAAGCTTTCCGCAGGACTCGCCAAGGTCAAGACACAGCATCCCCAGGAAACTGGAACCCTAGACGCGATAACAGTTGGAGGCATTCTGGCACCCAATCAGGTAATTCGCCCAGATACCAACCTGTTGTAAAAGTTTCATCCTGAAAGAACCTCCCAGAGTGAGGATAACGACTCCAATCAGCGGCAGCTATTAACCCTGCACTCATCACCATTGGTATTTGAGAGTTCGTTGTATTAACGTGAGTTCGATCATCGCCGTTGTGAGGGTGTGGCGCGTCGCGCCACACCCTCACAACGGCGACATGCACTTGGGCTGGGTCTGCGTTGTCCTTCTCGGACACCCTACCAACACTGCCTGGCTCGAAAACGATCTGTGTCGTTGGAGTTATCAGTCCATCCGCTTGCTCCGCTCGGTGTAGAGCAGCACTGTCGCTGATGCGAAACTCACGGAACAATTGCAGTAACACGGATTTCAATCCGCATCGTTGGCAGCCCAAGCGCTGCAACTCCTACCTGTGTCCAAATGGGGGCGTGGTTGGGCATGTAATGACGAAATAGCCTGACCATCACATCGTTAACCTCTGGGGGAAACCCGCCAACATGGTAAGAATTAACGTGGACAACATGCTCCCAACCCGCACCAGCAGTTGCCAAGGTTCGCTCTACGTTCCGAAACGCTTGGGCAATCTCATCTGCGAGTGATTCGGGAATTTGCAGATTGTCATCCCAGCCGCCTTGACCTGATGTCTCCACTCGATTACCAATTTTTACTGCTTGCGAGTAGTGCAATTCATTCAGCAGGTATTCCCCATAACCGGGAGTGACAAAAAACTTGGGCTTACTCATTGTGTTCCTTTGTTCGGTACGTTTGACTCTATTTTGCGTTGCTGAGACAGCTTGCAAGATCTGATTGACTTGAGGAGGTGCCAAGTCAGCCTGTACTGGTGAACACCATAATCAAAAACGAGGGCAGGTTGAAAACGACGAGGACGACGAGACCGGACCAGATCGATCCACAGCGGTGGCAGATCTCGGCGGTGGCGAGACCCGCCACCACTGCTGCAATGATCTTAAGCTAGCCTGAACAGGAGGGCTTGTTTGGTGCAGACTGCTCCAAGGACGCGGCGGGGGGATGTTCTGGCTGTTGCGGGTAGTCAGGAGGCGCTTTAGACATAATGATGAAGTCTTTTAATCGAGTTGCTGATTCAAGTTGCTGAAGACTCGCGTGTAAGTCTGGCTTAACGGGATAAATCACAGGTTTTTTCCGCAAGTTAGACCTGTGGCAGGTCACTGATTATTTCTGTTGAAGAAAGTCCAGTAACACGGGATTGACCTGATCAGCGTGAGTCCAGTTGATGGCGTGCGGTCCGCCAGGAATAACCACAAGTTGACTGTTTTTAATCAGTTTTGGCAGTCTCGCTGCGGTGGACTCAAGTGGCAAAATCCGATCGCTATCTCCATGAATGATCAGAGTCGGCACATCAATGCGGGGCAGATCATCGCGGAAATCAGTCAGCCAGGATGGGACACAATCCAACGTTCCCTTTGCAGATGCACCTACGGCAACATTCCAACTTGCCTGAATTGCTTCATTGCTAATCTGCTTACCCAGCAACACATCCACATTGAAAAATGCTTTGAAAAATTCAGAAAAGTAAGCTGGACGATCTTCAACAATCGCGTTCATAATGCCATCAAAAACGCTTTGGTCAACGCCTTCGGGATTCTCGTCAGTCTTCAGTAGGAAGGGCGGCACGGGAGCCATCAGCACGGCTTTCTGCACCCGCTCTGAGCCATATTTGCCAAGATAGCGCGTGACTTCGCCGGTTCCCATTGAGAAGCCGACTAGCACAGCGTCATGCAAGTCAAGCTGGGTCATCAGCACGTTCAAATCTGCTGCAAAGGTATCGTAGTCATAGCCAAACGAGGGTTGGCTAGAAGCACCAAATCCTCGGCGATCGTAGGTAATGACTCGATACCCTGCATTCAGCAATACTAAGACCTGCTTTTCCCAGGAATGACCGTTGAGGGGAAATCCATGAATGAGAACAATCGGTTGACCTGTCCCCAGATCTTCGTAGTAGAGATCAATGGATGCAGAATTTTCTTGGCCAACAGTAACGTAAGGCATGAGAGGTTTCTCCTTTGTAACATGAGTAGGTTCTTCTGTAATTGCTTTGGTCTTCTGAAAGGTTCAGTGCTTCGATGTGACATTGTGGTTTCCTGGTTGAGTTTAGGGAGTACAAATTTGATTACAGATTTTGCACTGCCGATCGACTACTGCGCTGCATACCCACCATCTACCATCAACGTTGCGCCTGTTGTGAACGATGCCATATCAGATGATAAAAACAGGACTGCATTTGCCACTTCAAGCGGTGTTCCAATTCGTCCGATCGGGTGAAGTCCTGTTATGTAAGCTTTGGCTTCATCCTGCCCACCTGTCGCTGCTTCAAACATATCTGTTTCGATTGTCGCTGGTGCAACGACATTGATGCGAATACCTGCTTTGGCATATTGAAGCGCAGCAACTTTTGTTAAACCTACGACCGCATGTTTACTCGCGGTGTAGAGGAATGTGTTAGGATGTGCAACAAATCCAAGCACAGATGCCATGTTGACGATGCACATAGTGCCGCCAGAGGCGAACGTACCCCTTCCCTGTTTCAACATCTGAGCAATTTCATATTTCATCGACAACCAAACGCCTTTGACATTGACATTCATCGTGCGATCGTATTCCGCTTCTGTTTGCTCAATCAACGAGGGATTTTCGCCGATCGTTCCTGCATTGTTAAAGGCAATATCTAATCGACCAAAAACGCCAACCGCTTTATCAACCATTGCTTTCACATCGGCTTCTTTCGTGACATCGGCTTGCACAAAAATCGCCTCTCCGCCAGCTTCTTTGATCAATCGAACCGTTTCTTCACCTTCATCCATTCGACGACCCACCACCACTACTTTTGCTTGTTGTTGAGCGTAAGCGATCGCCGTTGCTCGACCAATACCCGATGTGCCTCCAGTTACTAAAGCCACTTTATCTTGCAGTATCATCCTGCTTCTCCTGTTTCAATCAATATTGACCTTCAGCCCAAACTCCAATCCGTTCTATCAGCCAGTTGCCTCAAGGCGAGTCGCTTGTGGGGATTGGACACAGCCCAATCGATCCAGTTCGACCAAGCATGAAAAACCTGTTCGCGGAGATCGCCATTCTCCGGAGGGTCTTTCATAGCGGCTGCGGTCATTTCGGTTTTTAATTCGAGATAAAGTTGGTTGAATAAATCAGCCTTGGTCTCGAAATAAGTGAACAGTGAGCCATTTGAAATACCCGCCTCTTTAGCGATTAATGCAGTTGGCGCACTTAATCCCTGTGAGACAATCACCCGTGTTGTTGCCTCCATAATCGCATTTCTCTTATCTTTGCTCTTGGGTCTAGCCATACTCACAGCATAAAAATGAGTGACTAGATAGTCAACTAAATAAGAGCCCTCATCGACAAGTTGGTGAACTTGCTGATTTGTGTAGGGCATCGCGAGGCTAATCTGTTTGTTTGTAGCGGTCATGTTCTCAATAGGGAAAGGTTGGTGCAGTTTTTGGGGCAGTTGCGACTAAGCTTTGCGCTTTGTGCGAGGGATCAAGTAGTTGAGTAAAACCAAAGTGGCGATTGCCAAAAACGTGCCTGCATAAAAGACTCCTCTCATTCCCCAGGCACCGAATGCTAATCCTCCTAATACTGGGCCGATTGCCTGTCCTAGAGGTATTGCAATTGCGACCACTGCCATAAAACCGGATCGATTGTGGTTGGGAGAGGATTCCCCTAAGAGTGCTTGCGTTGTGGGAAAGACAATTCCATGGGCTACTCCAAAAAGGGCGCTGGGAATTAATAATATCCAGATGCGATCGATTGAAGGGATCATCACTAATGCCAATGTGTAGAGCGAGAAGGCAATTCTGAGTAAAGTCCGTTCAGAAAGCGATCGCGCCAATAATCCCAATTGTGATGAAGTTAAGGCAAAAAACATGGCCATACTTGCTAACAAGATGCCGATCTCAACCCCAGATGCACCGAGAGACGATGCCACAGCCGGAATATAAGTAAAATAAACACCAAACAAGAGAACAAAAAGCACGACCACCATGAACATAAGCTTGATGACCCGACCGCGCCGAACACTACTCCAAATATTTCTCAAATAAACCTTAAGATTGAAATGTGCGGAGTGATGTTGTTCGGGCAGGCGTAGCGATCGCCACAACCAAATCCCCACAGGAACCGCGACTAGAGGCAATGCAAAGGCGTTGCGCCATCCCATTGATGCCAATCCACTGCCCAGTAAAGGATACACTACCAAACTCAGCCCAGCCGCGCTGGCAAGAAATCCGATCGCTGTCTTCAATTGCCTCCCAATGTATAGGTCGCAAATCATCGCCACTGGTAGTGCGTCTAAACTCGCTGCCCCAACTCCTTGCAGAAATCGCAACACCAACAGAATTTGAAAATTGGGAGCGAAGGCACAGGCAACGCCTGCGACCGCAAACAGCACCAGTGATGGAATTAGAATAGATTTGCGACCAAAGCGATCTGCCAGAACACCACATATAGGACCTCCGACCACCATGGGCGCAACAAATGCGGTAGTTACCCAACCAATCTGCTGTAGCGGTACTTCAAATTCACGAGCTATCGCAGGCAGGACAGGATTAAGGCTTATTGTCCCCATAATTTCTATTAGGGCAACACTAACAGCGATTAGCAGATTCACGTCTTGATAGACAGACTTAGTGTTGCTATCTACAGGATTCAGCTTGTGGAACATTTGATTCTTGAACCTCATATTGTTTGAAAGGCTTTTTAGGTTACACAATTCCACTACTGACTCGGAGGATTGTGACACTCACAATCTCAGAGAAGGATTCATACTCGGAAGATCCGCCAAAGAGACCCCGTTACTTAGCTCATTTGTCCAAATAGCACTCTAGGTGGGCAATACCAGCACCTCGTGGATTGTTGTTGCTGCATTTCCGCCTGTTTGGGTTCCACCACCAAACACAAAGATTCGGTTGCCAATTGCCGATGCGCCCAATCCATGTCGTGGGGTTGGCAAGGGCGGCAAAGCCTCCCAAACGTCGGTTTCCGGGTCGTAGACCCAACTTTCGGCAAAAACTTTTCGCTCTGGAACCCACTGTTCGCCGCCAAACACGTAAAGCTTGCCGTTGAGTGCGGTTGCAGCCAGACCCCCTTGAGCTTGAGGCATCTGCGATCGCGTTTCCCAACGGTCGAGTTCTGGATCGTAAACCTCAAGATTGGGCACATTCACCTGCTGCGTCGTGCCATCAGCATTCCTGACAAAATTGCGACCCCCCACCACATAGATCTTTCCATCAATGACAGCCGACGCTGCACTGTTGCGCGCTGTGGGTGCATTGGCACGGGCTGACCAACGCCGAGTTGTGGGATCAAAGACTTCGTTTCGCACACTATCAATGTGGTCATTGAACAGCCGAGCCTCCTCAGTCGCTCGAACGCGCCCACCAATCAGGTATATCTTGTCATCGACCACTGCGGATACGCCCTCGGCACGAGCCGCTAGCAGGTCAGTCCCCCCAGTCCAAGTATTAGAAGCAGGATTGTAGATGAACATGGTCGGCTGCGCCCGCCAGTCTGGAAACCCACCTGTGAAACCGCCCATGCCATAGAGCAAGCCATTGACTGCCGACAGTGTAATGTGATGGCGGGCTTCAGGTATCGGTCTCAAGGCTGTCCATGCATCTTGAACTGGATCATAAGACTCGAAATGCGCTGAGAATCCGGTGTTTGGGCTGAGTAAACCGCCGACCACGTAAATTTTGCCGTTCAAAACTTCTGGATAAAGTTCTTGCCGAGCGACTGTTGGCGGTGCAGCTTCAGTCCAATAGGGTAACTGGCTTTGTGCTTGACTGAGCACGGGCGAACCTAGCGCGATGAGCGAAAAGACCAACAGCGACAGGAAAATCAAATATGTAAATCTAAATCTACGCAACATAATACAGACTCCATCTCAACCGATCGGACGTGGATTTGGCAGGCGAACCAACCCGCTAAAATTCTTGCCAGGATACCAGGGTGTTTGGAGAAGGTTGTCAAAGCCGGGAAGGCTTTCCATGTGTTCTACCATTCGGGTACGCATTGAATCATCCGGTAACGATCCTCTTAGTGCCCCCATATTCTCAACAACGTGATCGGGGTTTGTGGTTGCGGGAATCGCACAGGTTAGAGCTGGGTGAGAAATCACATACTTGAGAAAAAACTGCGCCCAGTTCTCGCAGCCAATTTCGCTGGCAAAATCGGGTAGTGGTTGCCCCTTTACCAATTCAAAAAGGCGGGCTTTCTCAAAGGGCATGTTGGCTAAGACGGCTGTTCCTCGCGCCGCCGCCGCAGGAAGAATCCTGTCTTCAACTCCCCGCTGACGAATTGAGTAGCGAAGTTGAACAAAGTCTAGATCGCCGTTTTCGATCCAACTCTCAAGCGCATCAAAATACAACGGATCGTGATGGGTAACGCCCACGTAGCGAATTCTACCTTCTGCTTTCCATGCCCTTAGTAGGGGTAAAATCGCGTTTACATTCACCAAGCTATGAACCTGCATTACATCAATGCGATCGCGTGACAATCGCGTCATTGATTGTTCTAACTGGCGCTGCGCCTGGCTGCGATCGCCCAGATACTCACCAGTTGCCCAGATTTTGTTAGCAATAAACAAATCATTGGTCAAGCCGAGCGTTCCGGCAAATTCACCCACGTTCACTTCCGACATCCCATAGAGCAGTGAGGTATCGACCACTCGCCCGCCCGCATCCCAAAAGCGGCGCATTACTTGCTGAAGATGATCGCGGGGCTGATTAGATAAAGCATCAAAGGTCATAAACGTTCCCAGACCGATTGCAGGCAGTTGCTCCTTTGTGCGCGGGATTTCCTTCGTGATGATCTGCGATGGTTGGGTTGAAGCAGGTTGCGACGGTTGAGTTTGAGTTTGAGTTTGATTCTGTGCCCGTGCCGTCTTCAAAAAAGTGGGTGTTAAGGCAGCGGTGGCGGCACCCAATCCTAACAATCCAAGTACCGACCGACGGGAAACATTTCGCCTAATTGCTGGACGGGTTATCTTCATTGTGCGTTTCCTTTGTAATGAGTTGAAGATGAAGTATGTCGAAGAACTTAACTACTCTGTCCGATCGGTCGAACGATGATTTCGTTGACATCCACATCGTCTGGCTGCTCAATGGCAAAGGCAATCGCACGGGCGATCGCATCTGCTGGAATCACTGCCTCACGAAATCCCTCCACCCATTCCGCTGCTTCAGCATCCGTGATCGTGCTGGCAAGTTCGGTTTCCGTTACTCCAGGCGAAATCACCGTCACCCGAATGTCTGTCGATTCTTGCCGCAGTCCCTCGGAAATCGCCCAAACAGCAAACTTAGTGGCGCAGTATACGGCTGCGGTTGGATAGACGTTGTGCCCGCCGATCGAGGATAGGTTGACAAACTGCCCTGAACGTTGCTGCTTAAAGACAGGTAGCGCAGCAGCAATCCCGTGAAGCACACCGCGAATGTTCACATCAATCATGCGGTTCCATTCATCGATCTTGAGTACCTCTAACCTGGAGAGCGGCATCAAGCCTGCATTGTTCACCACCACATCCAGGCGACCAAATTTAGCTTGGGCAAATTCGACAAAGGCTTGCATGTCTTCGAGGTTGGTGACATCAAGAGTGCGGTATTCTGCTTCGCCACCTTTAGAGCGAATTTCGGCAGCGATCGCTTCCAGTCGATCAATGCGCCGCGCCCCTAATACAACCCGTAAACCCTGACGAGCCAGCAATCTAGCAGTGGCTTCACCAATACCGCTACTAGCTCCAGTAATTGCAATAACTTTGTTCTCTACATTTAACATGGTGATTTTCCTTTTATTTTGGTTGGTTTGAATTAGAGAAACATGCCGCCAGAGACTTCAATTCTCTGAGCATTCACCCAACGGTTATCTTCAGAAAGCAAAGATGCGATCGCCCCGCCAATATCATCGGGAAGACCCACACGCCCCAAAGCTGTTTGCGACGCGATGAAGTTGTTGATTTCTGGATTGTCCCGCACTGAACCGCCCGCAAAATCGGTTTCGATCGCACCCGGAGCCACGACATTAACGGCAATCTGTCGGTGTCCTAGTTCTTTTGCCAAATATCGAGTTAGCACCTCGATCGCGCCTTTCATGCTGGCATAGGCTGAGTAACCCGGCAGCGTAAAGCGAGCCAGACCCGACGAAAGATTCACAATCCGTCCGCCGTCCTTGAGTAGGGGCAACAGCTTTTGGGTGAGGAAGAAAACGCCCTTGAATTGGATATTCATCAAGCGATCGAATTCTTCCTCGGTTGTTTCTGCAAACGGTGCATGAATACCAATCCCAGCGTTGTTAATCAGGAAATCAAACTGTTCTATCTGCCATTTGTCCTGAAGTGATTGTTTGACGTATGCCACAAATTCATCAAAGGTTTTGGTGTTGGAAGTATCCAGTTGTAGAGCAACAGCTTTACTGCCCATTGCTGCAATCTCAGAGACAACGCTACTGGCTTCTGCCTCGTTGCTGTGATACGTCACGATCACATCGACTCCTTTTTTAGCGAGTGCCAAAGCCGTATTTTTGCCCAGTCCTCGGCTCGCTCCTGTGACCAATGCAATCTTCATGTTGTTTGTCATGATTATTCTCCTTGTTAAAGTTGCGGAAGTCTTTCTAGCTTGGCGATCTGGCGACCAGCACTAGTTCCTCGGTGAAACTCTTGTTCACAAATCGTTGAACACTTGCATATCCAGAAAGGCGATCGCTTCGATCGCTCTGCCGTCCTGCATTCTGAAATACCAGGTGTAGGTGTTCCGATAAGGTTGTCCATCTCTGGCGATCGCCTCTCCGTCCCATAGAACAATGACCATATCACCATCTGCCCAAATGCCGCGCACGGTTGGCACGATCGGGCTAGACAGACGGGCACTGGTTGGGTTGACGACCTGATCGAGGAGTTCTTGCTTGCGGTAGGTGCCCACCGTTGCTCCAGTTCCAGTAATCGTCCAGGTTGCTTCTGGAGCAAGCAAATCGAAGACGTTGCCGGTTCCGTTGCGCCAGTCGTCGAAATGCTGTTGGACAATTTCTTTGTTGCGCTGTTCGCTCCTCTCAGTATCTTGTGCGCCTACTAGATTGGATGGCATGACCTGAGTCAATTCTTCTGCTTGAGTCGGCGTTTTCGTCATCCCCAGAACTGCCAGCAGCCCAATCAACCCTGTACATATCAAAACTTGACTCAAACGATGCATCTTTTTAAACTCCTGAAGTTTTCATAACAAAGTAGCTGTTTCACTCTCACGTCCATTGCATTGTTCGGTGTCGCTTCAATGGAAAAAACATTTCTCACTGAGTCTCTAGGCGCAAAATTCTAAATCAGGTTTTGCGCTTTTGCAGTTTTGGTGGCGAAAGCTTCGATTGTCGTTTGTCCTTTGCGAGTTTCAGTGCCGTTGTTTTCAAAAACGATATGACCGGAGTTGAAGCCGCGCAGCATCTCGCACCAGGCGTTAACGGCTTCAGGCGAGAAACCGAAACCAGCAATTGTCGCCTGCCACTCACTTTCGGGAAGGGCAACGGCTTGCACGTCGCGCTTGAGTGCAGCAGCAAAAGCGGCGGCGACATCATTTGGCGAATAATCTGCCGCGCCGTACAGTTCGATGATGCGTTTGCCCGTCCAGTCTTCGGTCAACGCTTCGGCGGCAGCGCGTCCGATGTCGGCGGCGGCAACCATCGGAAGTTTACGGTCTAGCGGACTGTAAAAACTCGGCAAAATGCCTTTTTCGGCGGCAACCGCAGCCACGCCGTTCCAGTTTTCCATGAATCCCGCCGCCCGCAGAAACGCGACGGGAATCGCCAAATTGCCGAAGATGTTTTCCAAAATGTAAGTTGTCATGATGTTGCCTGTGCCAGTAGCGTGCTGCGAGCCGACCGAAGAAAGCAAGACAACTTTTTGCACACTGGATTGTGCGATCGCTTCAACATAGGCTGCACCGATGTCTTTGGCTACGGTGAACATATCGGCAGCCTGATAAGCAGGCGGATTCATTGCATAAACGGCGATCGCAC
>Ga0224723_1000622_pt1 | contig 23959 bp, 22 predicted proteins | sample Balambano_FR2_Me_FD_161647 | JGI IMG/M metagenome (GOLD analysis project Ga0224723, IMG submission 161647) | Freshwater sediment microbial communities from Lake Towuti, South Sulawesi, Indonesia - Balambano_FR2_MetaG | ecosystem: Environmental > Aquatic > Freshwater > Lake > Sediment | place... | reverse complement strand
ATACGGACGTTGCTCATGCCCGCGCTGACACTGTCGTCCAGCCAGCCCGCCTCCGCCAGTAAGCTCGCCAGGGTCGTCAGAGCAGCACGCGCCTGTCCCAAACCTTGCTTACTATGCCCTTCCGTTGCCAGCTTGCCCAGCCACGCGCGCAACTGAGCCGCACTCAGGCTTCGCTCCAGTAACCGAACGGGCAAATTACTCATTCGATGCAGGCGCTTCAAGCCAACAGTCGGCTTTAGCCCCGCTACTGCTACCAGATATTCATCAATCCAACGAAAATAGGCTTTATGTGTGTGATCGCTGCTGGCGCGACCTGCCAGAGCAAGGACAAAATTAAATGTCTCGACTTCCAGCGTGTCGAGGTTGTTCTGAGATGAGGGGGAAATTATCAAATCACTCATGACGGAGAGCATATCACAGCAGCGCTCATTTTTCATGGCGGTGAACTGACAGTACAATAGCTATAACGTTTCAGTTGATTTTGAGGCTTATGTCCGCTGCAAGCGCAATCGTCCTGACATCGGACTCGGCACAGTCCGATCTGGTCGCTACCCTGTTTCGTCATTCACGGGATGCTATTGTCATTTTTGATCCGGATGATGAAGCAGTTCTGGAAGCGAACGAAAGCGCCTGTATGCTCTACGGCTACACGAGAGCAGAATTCCTGCGAATGAGCCTGGAACAGGTTTCGCTTGATCCGGCGAGTGGCAAGCACTATGTCGAAGATGTGCTTGGGCGTGTCGAAGGAATGCCGCCAGTACGTTTTGAGCGCACACAGCGCCGAAAAGACGGCACCTTGATAGATGTTGATGTTCAGGCGCACACCATTTTCTTCAACGGCGATCTAGCCATCCTGAGCATCGCCCGTGACCTGACGGCTGCTCGAAAAGCGGAACGACAAACACGAGAACTTAATCTCCTCAACAGCGTTCGTGAGATTCTGGCGCGGGAGAACGATCCGTCTCTCGTCATGCGGGCAGTGGTAGAAGGCATTGCCTCAGTTTACGGCTATTCGCTCGTTAGTTTATATCTCATCAAAGACAACCTGCTGCACTTGCAGCATCAGGTCGGTTATGAAAGCGTCATTCCAGTCGTTCCACTGGAAGGCAGTGTGTCCGGGCGGGTATTCCGCAGCGGAAAAGCAGTCCTGATTAAAGACGTTACTCAAGAGCCGGACTTTCTGGCAGCGATTCCCGGCTTAATCTCGGAAATCTGTGTACCCGTCCTCGTAGATGGAGAAGTCACGGGCGTCCTGAATGTCGAAACGCGCTATGGAGCATCGTTGAACGAGGATGATCTCGCGCTGATGACGGGCTTAAGCCAGATCGTCAGCATCTCGATTCAACGGGCAAGTCTGTACGCCGGTGAGCAGGAACAACGCCAGCGGGCAGAAATGCTCGCCGATACCAATGCCGAGTTATATGCTGAAATGCGGCATTATGCTCAGGAGCTTGAGCAGCGCGTCGCCGAACGAACCGTACAGTATCGCCGCGCCAATGAGGAAGTCGAAGCAATCCTCAATACAAGCAGCGATGGAATTCTACTCCTCAATCCGGAGTCGTATATCCGCCGCGCTAATCAAGCGTTTGTAGACATGCTCAAACTCGATGCACAAACAGTAATTGGGCGAGCGTTCACGGGCTGTCTTGCCGATGAGTCAATCCCGCGATTTCAGACGGCGATCACGGACGCGCTAATCCACAAAGAAACGCAGCGCCTTGAAGTTCGCGCCGTGCGCCGAGATGAGACAACGTTTCCGGCAGATGTCATCATTGATCCTATTCTCAGCGAAAACTGGCGGGAACGCGGCGTGGTATGCAGCCTGCGCGATATTACTGAACGGCGCAAACTGGAAGATGAACTCCGAGAGGCGCTCGATCAGGAGCGCAGTCTGGTTGAGATCAAGACTCGTTTCGGTGCAATGGTCTCTCACGAGTTTCGCACCCCGCTTGCGATGATTCAGTCATCGAGTGAATTATTGCAGCGACACTATGCCCGCATGTCGGATATACGACGCGAAGAGGCGTTTCATACGATTCAGTCTCAGGTTCATCATTTGACGCAGCTTCTGGACGATCTCCTGATGATCAGCCGTGCAGACAGCGTAGGCGTGGAGTTCCTGCCCGTCAGTACCAACCTGGTTGACTTTTGTATTGAAATAGCAAAGGAAATTCAGTGGCTTGCGACGACCAGCCATACTATCGAATTTATTCATCACGGTACATGCACTGACGCAATGATTGATCGCACACTCATTCGGCGGGCGCTCGTCAACCTACTGGCAAATGCGATCAAGTATTCACCCAATGCCCATTTCGTCTATTTGACGCTGATCTGTTCACCCGAACTTAGCACATTCACACTTGAAGTGCGCGACGAGGGGATCGGTATTCCTGAGGTAGATCAGACACATCTGTTTGAGACGTTTTACCGTGCAAGCAACGCCGCCAGTATTCGCGGAACGGGTCTCGGTCTGGCGATTGTCAAACGTGCTGTGGACGCCCATCATGGCGAAGTGACGATCAAGAGCGAAGTGAATAAAGGGACGATAATTTCGCTGCGTTTTCCCTTTGCCCAAAACCACATCGGAGGCTGAGAGTAAGACACAGGGTAACGTGTCTTACTCTCAGAGGCTTTGCTAATTGCGCTGATCCAGCGATACCCAGGGCAAATCCATCGCCCCCGTATATACAATATCCGGGCGCATCAGGCGATTGTTCGCTGTCTGTTCCATGATGTGTGCTGTCCAGCCCGCCATGCGGCTCATGGCAAACAGTGGCGTAAACATATCCACATCCAGCCCCAAGGTGTACAGCACGATCGCGCTGTAATAATCCACGTTGGGATACAGGTTGCGCTCAATGAAATACTGATCCGCACGCGCCAGAGTCGCCAGTTGATCGGCTATTTCAAACCACTTCGCGTTACCAGAGCCCTTTGCCAGTGCTTCGGCGCGGTCACGCAGTACCGCAGCGCGGGGGTCAAGCGCCTTGTACACACGATGACCGATACCCATGATGCGGCGCTGTCCCGTCTTGATATTGTCGTCAAACCACTTTTGCACATTCGACGGATCGCCTATTTCCATGAACATCCGCATGGCTTCGGTGTTCGCGCCGCCGTGTGCCGGACCCTTTAACGTGCCTATCGCGCTGACGATGGCGCTGTGCATATCCGAACCGGTGCTGACGGTAACACGGGCAGAGAACGTGCTGGCGTTCATGCCATGCTCTGTGAGCAGCACCATATAGGCATTCGTCGCGTTAACGGCGGATTCTTCCGGTTCTTCGTCGCGCAGCATGTAGATAAAGTTCTGCGCGAGGTTCAAATCCTTGCGCGGGGCAACCGGGGATTTCCCATCCCGAATACGGGGCCACGCAGCCGCCAACACCACCGATTGCCCACACAGGCGAACAGCTTTGCGACGATTCGCGTCCGCTGTATACGTTTCGCTGTCCTCGTCATAATGCGCCAGCATGGAAACCGCCGTCCGCATGATTGCCATGGGATCAGCATCTTTGGGGAACTGCTGCAGCACGTCCAGGACTGGCTGAGGAACTGCCGCATTTTCAGCAATTTCCGCCCGCAATGCTTCCAGTTCAGCCTCATTGGGTAAACGACCATTCCATAAAAGAAAAACCACTTCTTCATAGAGGGCGTTCGCCGCCAAATCTTCTATTTTATAGCCCGAATAGATCAGCTTGCCTTCCGTGCCATTCACTAAACTGAGGCGGGATTCGTCAATCAGAACGCCATCCAGCCCTTTATGAATTGTAGTGTCAGCCATTTTGAACTTTTCTCCTCACAAAGCGGGCATAAGTATACCAGTAATTTGAGAGGTTTTGAGAGTCATCTTCGCCAGTTTTCGGTGTTTGAAGTCAGTTCAGGCAACCTGCACAGAATGATGATAGCGCATGTAATTTTGACAGGCATGAAAAGCGGGCTACACTCTCATTCAAATAAATTTCAATGATGAGGAGACCTTCAATGGCGCGTATCGAATCGCTGTTGTCAGCGCGGTTGTTTTTGCAGCCACAATGGGTTGGCGACGAGATTTATTTTATCAGCAATCTTTCAGGCAGGCTCAGTCTGTATAAAATGCGTGAGAGCGGCAGCATTCCTCAACCCCTGCTTCCGCCGGATATTGCCCTGCCCAACCCCGATCTGATCGGCGGGGAAGCGTTTCGCGTTTTTCCCGCGCTCGGCAAGATTCTGATCATGATTGATCAGGATGGCGACGAAATTTATCAACCCTACTGGATACCGGTGGATGGAGATTTTCCGACTCCGTTACTACCTGAAGTCTTTCAGGGCAGCCGCGTTCACTGTTTGCACACCGATGAAGACGCGAACACCGCCTATTTTCTGAATGAACGACTCGATCAGGCACTCAATATCACATACGCCGTAAATATGACAACGCACAGCCTTGAAACAATCACAGAAAGCACATGGGGTCGCTATGTGGCTGGTGTAAGTGATGATCAATCAAGAATTGTGCTCGTTGAAGGTTATGCGGTCGGCGATACCGTACTGTATCTGTGGACGCAGGCAAACGGGCTGCGATGCTTATACGGTAAACCAATGGAAAGCCGCGCACAAGGCGAAACTGTTCCGCTCACGTCCTTCAATATCGCAGAGTTCACTGATCGGGATGCGCTGATCGTCTCCAACAGCATTTTTGAGGACACGTATGGGTTGGGTTATATCAAACTGGATACACCCGACCAGGTTCAGCCGATCACGGTTGTCGGGCAGCAGCATGATGGTATCGGCGAGTTGGAGGTGTTCCAGCGCTGCTACGCGGATCGCTATCGCCTGCGTTACAACATTGATGGTGTCACCTGGGTGTATGAAGGCGCATTTGACGAAGACGCGCTCACGATCACACTGGATACCGTCATCTGCGGCAAGGGCGAAATTGCCAATGGCGTACTGGAAGCGGGGCATTACGACAAGGAACATCAACGATATATCCTTGCCTACAGCACCGCTACCAGTTCAACCCAAATCTACACGTATGATCACGGCGATATTGTGCAGCGCACAGATGAGCGCGTCTTGGGTATTGATCCGGCGCTGCTGTCAGATGGAGAGGATGCGTCGTTCACCTCACATGATGGGCTGCGAATCTCAGCCCGCCTCTATATTCCCGCGCATGAACTCGGCTTTGAGGGAAAGCGCCCATTGGTGTATTACGTTCACGGCGGACCACAGTCGCAGGAGCGCCCCAACTTTGCCTGGTTCTCGATGCCGCTGATTCAATTCCTTACCTTGAGCGGCTTTGCGGTGTTTGTACCGAATGCGCGAGGCAGTACGGGTTACGGCTTAAGCTACACCAAGCATGTAGACAAGGACTGGGGCGGGCAGGATCGGCTTGATCATATCCACGCACTCAGATTGCTGGAAGACGACCCACGTATTGACGTTGCACGAGCGGGTGTTGTTGGTCGTTCTTACGGCGGTTATATGACGCTGACGCTGGCAAGTCGCCATCCTGAATTGTGGAAAGCCGCCGTAGATATGTTCGGACCGTATAACTTGATCAGCTTTTCGGAGCGCATTCCTGAAACGTGGAAACCCTATTTCGCCGTCGCGCTCGGCGACCCTGTTGAGGATCGGGACTTCCTGCTGGAACGTTCGCCAAGCAGCCATATCGAGCAAATCACCATGCCGCTGCTGGTGATTCAGGGGAAAAATGATCCGCGTGTTGTCGAAAGCGAATCGCGGGATGTGGTCGAGCGCCTGCGAAAAATCGGCAAGCAGGTTGAATATCTGGTATTTGAGGACGAGGGTCATGATGTGCTGAAATTCAAAAATCGGGTGACATGTTACAACGCCATCACTGACTTTTTTAAACAGCATTTGAGCCTATAATCTGGCGATAAACAGCGCTTAAAATTGCATTCGCGCCAGACTCTTGACAACTCCGTAGGGGACGTGTTAGGCTCTACACCATGAAAGTTTTCAATATTGCTTCCGTTTCGATGTGCTGCCAGCCTGCCCTGATGTGCGCGGGCATGATGTGTTGTATGGACAACAGCGGTAACGCACCGAAACGAGTGGCGCTTGTGCAGGCATAACCTGCGCGATTGAGACAGACAAGCGAAGAAAGAGCCACCGTTAGCGGATGGCTCTTTTTGTTTGTCTGGTCAGATTGATATTTTCGACATAGGGACGTTGATGCAGATTCATTTGAGGGCTGCGCTGCAAGCGCAGATTTTTGAACAACTGGAAGCCAGCTACCCCAACGAAGGTGGCGGGTTTCTGCTGGGAACACAAACCGACAGTACCGTGACGGTTGAGGACATCATCCGCGTCGAAAACACCTTCGCTGAAGAAGAACAGTTTCACCGTTATGCAATGAAACCGCTTGATTGGGCGCGGCTGGAAGATACAGCGGACGAGCGCGGCTTAACGCTGGTCGGCTATTTCCACAGCCATCCCAACTCGCCTGCTGTGCCGTCCATTTATGACCGCGATCACGCGCTGCCAAACTTTACCTACATCATCACCGCCGTGTACAGCGGACCCAAAGCCGCTGAACAGCGCGTATGGCGCTTGCGCGAAGATCGCACACGGTTTGACGAGAATACGCTCGTCATCATGTAGTTTCGGGGGAAAGCGGCACTTTTGCCGATAAATCTTCATCGCACCGCGAACACGAACAAGGAGTTCATAACCATGACCGCACCACTCGTTTCAACCCAATGGGTCGCAGACAATCTCAATTCCGGCGCGTTTCGGCTGGTTGAGGTGGATGTAGACACCACGCAGTATGCTACCGGTCACATCCCGGGCGCGATTGCCTTCAACTGGCAGACGCAGCTGCAGGATGGAGTCGCTCGTGACATCATTTCCAAGCAAGACCTCGAAGCACTCCTGAGCGCCGCCGGTATCAGCAACGACACGCATATCGTCCTGTACGGAGATAACAACAACTGGTTCGCCGCTTACGCCCTCTGGCTGCTGCAATATTACGGGCATGAGAACGTCAGCCTGATTGACGGCGGGCGTAAGAAGTGGCTGGCGGAAAACCGCGAAACCACGACCGATGAACCAACTTTCCCGGCAACCAGTTACAAGGTGAGCAAGGTCAACGCCGACTACCGCGCCGACCGCGACTTTGTACGCCAGCGTCTCGAAAGTGGACAGTTCTCACTGGTGGATGTGCGCTCGCCTGCTGAATACGTTGGCGATATTATTGCGCCGCCCGGCATGACCGAAACCGCCCAGCGACCAGGTCATATCCCCGGCGCGAAGAACATCCCCTGGGCTCAGGCTGTTGCCGAAGATGGCACGTACAAGAGCAAGGAAGAACTGCAAGCGCTGTACGGCGGTAAGGGTGTGGATGGCAGTGCGGCGGATATTGTCGCTTACTGCCGAATTGGAGAACGTTCCTCGCACACGTGGTTTGCCCTCAAGTATATCCTCGGCTATGAAAATGTCCGCAACTATGACGGCTCATGGACGGAATGGGGCAACCTGATTGGAGCGCCAATTCGCAAGGGCGACCAACCGTAGATCAGTTTCGACACGGGCGTAGTGTGCTATGCCCGCTCTTATCCTAATATTCAGGCAGACTTTTCAAGAGGCGCTGAACAATGTCCGAAACCAATGGCACCAGCAAACGCGAACAGGGCTTCTATACCAAAGCCCTTCATGCAGGCTATCAGCCTGATCCAACCACCGGGTCACGCGCTGTTCCGATTTATCAAACCACATCTTACCAGTTCCGCGATACCGATCACGCGGCGGCGCTGTTTGCGCTGGCGGAGCCTGGAAACATTTACACCCGCATCATGAACCCGACCACCGCCGTTTTTGAGGAACGCATCGCCGCGCTTGAGGGCGGTATCGGCGCACTCGCAACCTCTTCTGGTCAGTTTGCCGAAACGTTGACCGTGCTGACGCTGGCGAACGCGGGCGACGAGATTATCAGCACGGCGGCGCTGTACGGTGGTACGTATACACTGTTTTCGCAAAGCCTGCGCCGCATCGGGATAACCGTCCGCTGGGTGGAGGGCACCAATCCAGATGATTACGCCAGACTCATCAACGAGAAGACCAAACTGATTTTCCTGGAAACCATCGGCAATCCCAAAGGCGAAATCCCTGATTTCGAAGGCATTGCAGCGGTGGCGAAGGCGCACGGTCTTCCTGTGGTGATTGACAACACGTTCGCCACACCCTATCTGTTTGAGCCATTCAAGTGGGGCGTGAATATCAGCCTGCACTCAACGACCAAATGGATCGGCGGGCATGGTTTGAGCATCGGCGGCGTGATTGTGGACGGTGGCACCTTCGACTGGAAAGCCAGCGGGCGGCACAGCGGGATTGTCGAACCCGAACCCGCCTATCACGGCGCGGTCATTGCGGACGTGTTGGGACCGGCAGCCTTTATCGGACGCGCTCGCATCGTCGGCTTGCGTGATTTCGGCGGCAGCCAGGCACCGTTCAACTCTTTCCTCAATATAATCGGCTTGGAAACACTCGCGCTGCGCGTACAGCGTCATGTCGAAAACGCCCAGTCAGTCGCTGAGTATCTCGAAGGGCATCCGTCGGTTGAATGGGTTAATTATCCCGGTCTGCCCAGCCACCCCAGCTTTGATCGCGCCAAAAAGTATCTGCCCAAAGGCGCCGGTGCAGTGCTTGGGTTCGGCATTAAGGGCGGCAAGCAAGCGGGACGCACTTTCATTGATAATCTGAAAATCTTCTCGCATCTCGCCAACGTCGGCGATGCGCGTTCACTGGCAATTCACCCCGCCACGACCACACACAGCCAGTTAACTGAAGAAGAGCAGGCGTCAACCGGCGTGACACCGGATTTCGTGCGCCTTGCAGTTGGGTTGGAGAATATCGAGGATATTCTCTGGGATTTGGATCAGGCACTTGCGGTTTCTCAGGGGACTACGGTTCACGTTCCCGCCTGAAACCAGAGCATTGAACCGTGAAGTGGAGTGTCTATTCACTCTACTTCACGATTTTTCACAGGAGAGCAATGACGTTAGCGACAGGCTTTTCAACGGGCAACGGAACACATCCGCGCAGGACACCTGAGGCGGGTTCAGTCGGTATTGTTCAGCACCAGACCGTCCATTTTGAACACAGACTGCCGCTGCTCTCCGGTCAATCGCTGGAGCGCTTCACAATTGCCTATGAAGCGTATGGCATGTTGAACGACGCCCGCGATAACGCCATTCTGATTTGTCATGCCCTGTCTGGCGACGCGCATGTGGCGGGCTACCATACCGATGATCCTGACGAGAAACCGGGCTGGTGGGATGAAGCAGTCGGTCCCGGCAAGATGTTCGATACCGAACGCTTCTGCGTGTTGTGCGCCAATGTCATTGGTGGCTGCCAGGGCAGCACAGGACCATCTTCGCTTGCACCCGATGGCAAACCTTACGGTTCACGTTTTCCGCTCGTGACGGTCGCCGATATGGTGCTGGCACAACGCCATTTGCTTGACCTGCTGGGCATTGAAACGCTCTTTGCCGCCGTTGGTGGAAGCATGGGTGCGATGCAGGCGCTCCAGTGGTCGGTGGACACGCCTGAGCGCGTCCGTCACGTCCTGTTTCTGGCGGCAACCCCGCGATCGTCTGCCCAGAATATCGCCTTTAATGCCATCGGGCGCGAAGCCATTTATGCCGATCCAAACTGGAATTTCGGCGATTACTATGACGGACAAGCGCCGGAAGCGGGGTTAGCCGTCGCCCGCATGGTCGGGCATATCACGTACATGAGCGAGCATTCCCTGGAGAGCAAATTCGGGCGCAGCTTGCAGGATCACAGCAGCCTGCCCTATCGGTTGGATGTGCCGGAATTTACGGTTGAGAGCTATCTGCAATATCAGGGCGAAAAATTTGTTCGCCGCTTTGACGCCAACAGCTATCTGGTCATCACTAAAGCGCTGGATTACTTTGATATCGCCGACGGCCATGATTCAATGGAAGCCGCCCTCGCTCATGTGACGGCGCAGATTCTCGTCGTCAGTTTTTCAAGTGACTGGCTGTACACCGCCGCTCAGGGGCTTGAACTCGTTCAGGCGCTGGAGAAAAACGGCAAACAGGTTGAGCATCATGTCATTCAGGCGGATTTCGGGCATGACTCGTTTCTGGTTGAGGTCGAAACCATGACTCAGCTTGTCGGTGGTTACCTCACCCGTGCGTGGGAGGAATACAGAAGTGACGAGGTAAAAGTTAAAAGTTAAAAGTTAAAAGTAAAATCGCTTGCACGGTAATTTATGTTTTACTTTTAACTTTTAACCTTCAGCTTTTAACTGTCTTTACGGCGTGTGAGCCAGACGGTAAGGCAACGGTTTGCAAAACCGTGAAAACGGGTCCGACTCCCGTACACGCCTCTTGAACAATGCGATGATGACATCGTGAAGCAACAACAGGAGAATAAGAAGGACTATGCCAAGTATCAAGATTCCAACGCCGCTGCGCGTGTATACCGGTCAGCAGGCGCAGGTAAGCGTCACCGGCGCGACAATTGGTGAGGCGCTCACTGATTTGACCAGACAGTATCCGGAACTGCGCCAGCACCTGTTCAACGGTGAGCAACTGCGGAATTTCGTCAATGTGTATGTCGGCGACGAAGACATCCGTTTCCTGAATGGTATGGAAACCGACATCAGTGAAACCGATGCGCTACGTATCATCCCGACGATAGCGGGTGGCAGGGCGTAAATTTCAACAAGAGGCATTGAGGACAAGGATCATGGCTACAGCAGATACACGCAGAATTGATCAGACTGGTTTGAAGGTCGGGCAGGCGATCACCATCATTGTCTTGCTCGTCGCATTTATTCTCGGCAGCCCGCTGCTGGTGGCGCTCGTCGCCGTCGCGCAGTTGCTCGGCGGGCTGAACGTCTCGTTTGCGCCCTACCGCCTCATTTATCTCTATCTGCTCAAGCCAACAGGCATTGTCAAACCGAACGTCATCGCGGATAACCCGGAGCCGCATCGTTTCGCCATGCTCGTCGGCGCGATCTTCAACGGCGCGGGTACGCTGCTATTGCTGCTCGGCGCGTCTACGGCGGGATGGGTGCTGGTGTGGATCGTCATTGTGCTGGCAAACCTGAACTTCTGGCTGAATTTCTGCGCCGGCTGCTGGATGTATTACCAGTTCAACCGGCTCGGCATTCCCGGCTTCACCCGCGCACCGCTGGCACACTAGTTGATCGTAAGGACGCATGATGATTGAACGTCTCATCATTGCACTGGTTTTGCTGATTATCGGCTTCATGGCATATCGCCTGCTGATCGCCGCCCAAAAGCGGCGCACAACAAAGGTTGCGGCAGTAGACCCGCTGGTGAAAGAAGCACTCGGCGCACCAACCATTGTGTATTTCACGACGCCAACGTGTATCCCGTGCCGTACCACGCAGATGCCCGCCATTGAGCGCGTTCATGCGGCTTGGGGAAACGACCTGCGTGTGGTTCAGATTGATGCGACGCAGGAACCGGAAGCGGCGAGTCGCTGGGGTGTCTTTTCTGCGCCGACGACGTTTATCCTGAACCGGCAGGGGCAAACCGTCGCCGTCAATCACGGTGTTGCGGATGCTGATTTACTACAGCGACAGTTGAAAATCGCGGTTGGGGCATAACCCGCCGCTGAACTCATGCAGTAAAGGACAACCTATGAACCCTCTTGTGAACACACTGGGCGATCTCTCAAATGAGGAGATTCGCCGTTATGGTCGTCACCTGATCATGCCGGAATTTGGCATGGAAGGGCAGCGGCGGCTGAAAGCCTCCAGCGTATTGCTTATCGGCACGGGCGGCTTGGGCAGCCCGCTGGCGCTGTATCTCGCGGCGGCAGGCGTCGGACGAATTGGTCTGGTGGATTATGATGTGGTGGATGAATCCAACTTGCAGCGCCAGATCGCGCACGGCATGAGCAGCGTGGGGAAGTCGAAGATCGAGAGCGCGAGCCAGCGTATTCTCGACATCAACCCCCTGATACAGCTTGACAAGTACGAAGTGCCGCTGACCTCCGAAAATGCGCTGGAGATCATGGAACCGTATGACGTGATTGTGGACGGCACGGATAACTTCCCCACGCGCTATCTCGTCAATGACGCCTGCGTGAAGCTGGGCAAACCGAACGTCTACGGCAGCATTCTGCGCTTTGAAGGGCAGTTGAGCGTCTTTTACGCGAACGAAGGTCCATGCTACCGCTGCATGTTCCCGGAGCCGCCGCCGCCGGGCTTGGTGCCAAACTGCGCTGAAGCGGGCGTACTCGGCGTGCTGCCCGGCACGATTGGCACAATGCAGGCGACCGAAGTCATCAAGCTGCTAACGGGCATTGGTGAGCCGATGATCGGGCGAATGCTGCTGTATGATGCGCTGGAAATGTCGTTCATGACGATCAAGGTTCGCAAGAACGCGAACTGCCCGGTCTGCGGTATCCCGCATGAGCAGGTCGAACTGATTGATTATGAACAGTTCTGCGGCATGCCGGCGCATGACACCTCGCCCGCGGCGGCAACCGCCAATGGTGTAAATCATGTTAATGGCAACGGCGTATACAAGCCGATACCGCTGATCAGCGCAACTGAACTGAGTAAGCGTATTGAGCGCGGTGATGATTTATTCCTGCTGGATGTGCGGAATCCGCAGGAATGGGAAATCGCGGGTTTAGACGATCATCTGAAGATTCCAACGCCACAGATTATGCTGGCTGCCGACGATGTTCTCGCCCAGCGCAAGCCGATTGAGGGAACAGTGCTGGCGGAGATTCCGCGAGACCGTGAGGTCATCATCTACTGCCGCACGGGCGCACGCAGCGGCAGGGTGATCGAAGCTCTCCGCGAGATTGGTTTCGACTCGTCCAATCTGGTGAACATGGAAGGCGGCATTGTCGCCTGGGCGAAGGAAATTGATCGTACCATGCCCGTCTACTAATCATCTTCAGGGCGATCCGCTGGATCGCCCTTTTTATTTCCGTTTACTTCAGCGGAAAGAGTCGTTCCAGCCCCCGCCACACCGCATTTGACCATGCCGTATAATTATGACCGGCGTTGTATTCCAGATACGACACGTCATAGCCTTCGCTGAGGAGCAGCCGATTCATCTTGCGGTTGGGTTCAAGCAGCCATTCCATGGTGCCGACATCCTGCCAGATTTTGATCGGCTGCTTGTCGCCAAAGCGCACCAGATCAAAAATCGCCTGTTCGCGCCCATCCATCTCGAAGTGAAATGCTCCCGACTGCGTGATGACATGCCCGAAAATGTGCGGCAAACGCAGCCCGGTATACAACGACATCAGCCCACCCATAGACGCGCCGATGACGCCGTAAGCGCCGTGATTTTGATGGTAATCAGTCAGGTTCAGTTCATACCGAACATATGGAAGCAGCACATCCGTTAACATGAGCAGTGTAAGATCATTCGCCATATACTCCAGCAAACGTATCGGTTTGCCGTTTTCGATCATTGCAAGTCCGACAGGGCGAATCCGTTTTTGCGCGATCAGGTTATCCACAATGGTTGTGAGATGAGCGCGACGAAAATAATCCACGCCATCATAAATGACAATGAGCGGATATGGTTCGCTGGTATTGGGCGGCTCGTACAAGTAAAGCGGTCGGCTGCCCCGCGCAAACAGCGGATGTTTCAGCGCGTGCCGTGTGACTTCACCGCGCGGTACGCCGCGCATACGTCTGGTGAGCGTATTCACTGGGGCGGCGGGCATAGTAAACCAGTTATTGAACTGCCCCATTCCGTTCGCTATCCGCCGCTTATTAAAGGGATCGGGGGTGCGATCGTCATCCTGCTCGGACATAAAGAGCGCATATTCCACATAGGCGTCTGTGGGCGGCGTGAGATGCGCTGTCCATAGATTTGATCCCGCCCGTTGAAAGTGGATAGCGTTTGCGCGATCCCAGCCGTTGAAATCTCCCGCGAGACGCGGCGCTTGTTCACCCTGCCAGACGAAAGTTGCAGTCTCGCCATCGATCAGAGGGCTGCCTTCTGCCTGCGCCCGCGCTAACAACGCCCTGGTTTGCATCCCCAGCTCCTGGCTACTTGCCAAGCCGCGCCTTCACTTCTGCTGTGATTGCCGGAACAATTTGATACAAATCGCCGACCAGACCGAAACTCGCCAGCTTGAAGATCGGCGCTTCAGCATCCTTGTTGATAGCAACGATCACCTTGCTGGTTCGCATCCCTGCCTGGTGCTGAATCGCACCGCTGATCCCACACGCAATGTACAGATCAGGCGAAACCGTTCTGCCCGTCTGCCCGACCTGATGAGCATAGGGAATATAGCCTGCGTCAACGGCAGCGCGGCTTGCACCCAAAGCCGCGCCGAGCGCGTCCGCCAGCGGCTGTAATACGGTTTTGAATCCTTCCTGCGCTTTCCACACTGCCGCGTCAGGAACGCCAGCGGGTGCATCAGCAGGATTGTTTGCCATTGCCCGCCCGCCGCTGACGATTCTCGCCGCGTCACTCAGGTTAATCGTTCCTGCCTCGACTTCAAATGACTCGATTTTGGTAGCGATTTGATCTTCGCTTAGCGCTGGGGAAACAGTAGTCACTTCTGCAACTGCGCCCGCCTGCGGATCCGCCGCTTTGAATGCACGGGAACGGAGCGTGACGAACTGCGTACCATCGCCTGAAACAACTGAATCGCTCAGGACTTTCCCCGCGTAGGCGGCGCGTTCGGCAGTCAGTTTGCCATCCCCGCCGACATCCAGCTTGAGCGCTTCGCTCAACATCGGGCTGTCGGTATCCGCCGCGCTCGATGCCAGCAGTTCGCGCCCACGATTCGACGCAATCGCCAACACGGCGATGGGTTTGTTTTCCTGAACCAGCTTCGTCAGCAGCGCAGCATAGGGTTCAAGGCGAAAATCCTTGAGTGTGGCATCTTCGGAAATGAGCGCTTTTTGTGCGCCAAATGACGCCGCTTCCTGTGCGATTGCCGCCGCATTTTCGCCAAATACCAGCGCCGTTAATGGCACGCCCGCTTTATCCGCGATCAGCTTGCCCGCCGCCAGCGCTTCATAACTGGCGGGGTTAGCTTTGCCGCCAAACGTTTCAATCCAGATGTAGACCGCGCTCACAGCACCTTCTCCTCAATCAGGCGATTCACCAGTTGTTTTGCCATTTCTTCGGGGCTGCCGCTGATCATTTCCAGCTTCACTTCGCGGGGCGGCAGATTTTTGTACGCGGCGACTTTTGTTCCCGCAGCCGGCAGCGACGTGCCAATATCCGCCAGCGACCACACCGGAATGACCGCTTTTGACGCCTTGCGAATCCCAATGAACGATGGATAGCGCGGCTCGTTGATCTCTTTAGTGACGCTGATGACGGCGGGCAACGTGCTGGTGACGACCTGTTTGCCCTGTTCCAACTGGCGCTCGACCTTGATCGTTTTGGCGGTACTGTCTACGGCGAGAATTTTGGAGACATTCGAGAGCATCGTCCAGCCGAGTTTACGCGCCGTTTGAAAAATCTGCGCGTCCGTGCCAACATCCACGCTTTCCTTGCCGAACAACACCAGTTCAACATCACCCATCTTATTCACTGCCGCCGCTGCTGCTGTCGCATACGCCAGTGAATCGCCGCCTTCCAGCGCAGGGTCTTCGACACGCACGGCGTCATCCACGCCCATCGCCAGGCTGTGCTTGAGCGCTTCGTTATGCAGTTCGCCGCCAATGGCAACGACACTGGCTTTGCCACCTGCATTTTTCGCCTGCACAATGCCTTCTTCAAGCGCGTATTCATCCCAGGGATTGACGACGGTTGCCGCGTCGCCCCAGGTCACTTGACCGTTCGCGCCGACTTCGACTTTGGCGGCAGTATCAGGGGTGCTGCGAGTAAAAACAACGATATGCAAGGGAAACCTCCAAAGAAAATAAGTACTGAGTAGCGAGTACTGAGTACTGAGGAAAAACATAATCTGAGCGAATTGTAACGTAACGGGGTGAGGCGGTAAAGAATCGAATCTGGATTTGATTATGTTTCAACTGAGTGGCTAGAATAATCCCAACTGCACTGGCACAGCCCTGCCCCCTAACAAAATATACGGCGCGGCGTTTTCAGGCGCGGCAATGCCGATCTTTCGCAGATCGCCGAGGTCGCGTAATGCACCTTTACGCCGTGCGCGGAGAATCGCGTCGGCATTTTTCGCGCCAATTCCAGGTACGCGCATCAGCGTTGGTTTGTCCGCCGTCATGAGGTCAATCGGCGCGGTACGCAGGTTGACATCCGCCCACGCTCGCTTCGGATCAACATCCGTCCACAGATTGCCGCCGTCCTCAAACGGCAAATCCTCAACTTCCCAGCCATAATCCCGGAGCAGGAAGCTGGACTGGTACAACCGAAACTCACGGATCGGGTCAGTCGGCAGGTTGTTTTCCAGCGGCGTTTGCACGATCGGGTGAAATGCCGAGAAATACGCCCGCGCCAGTCCAAGTCGACGGTGTAAATTGGTCGTCAGCGAGAGCAGTTCAACATCGGTATCACCCACCGCACCGACGACAAACTGCGTGACCGACTGTGCCAGCTTTTCATGCGGATGCTCGCGGCGAATCTGATGTGCCAGGTGGAGCATACTCAGCAGTTCGCGGTTGAAATCCTTCTTCGGTGCAAGCGCGTCCAACCGTTCCTGAGTCGGCGCTTCAAGATTCACCGAAATACGATCCGCGATTTGCATGGCGCGATACAGCTGATCATATTCCGCGCCAGGCATAATTTTGAGATGAACATATCCCTTGTACTGATACCGCTGGCGAATGATCTCCACCGTATCAATGATTTTGTCCTGCGTCGTCACGCTACCTTTGATAATACCCGACGACAAAAACAAGCCGTCCACCTGCTTGCTGGCTTGTAGATTGTTGAATGCTTTAGCGAGTTCATCCGGCGAAATGGTCAGGCGTTCGGTTTTGGCACGTCCAGCGCGGAACGGGCAGTAGAAGCAGTTGCGCTCACATGCCGTCGTAATCATCGTCTTGAGCAGCGGCTTCTTGCCCGTTGGCGTACTGACATTGGCGATACATTCCGTCAAGCTGCGCGACTGGTACGGTTCACGTTTGAGGAAAGTCTCGCGGATTTTCGGCGTTGCCCCTTGTGCGGCGCGTTCTGACTGCGGCTGATCGCCCGCTGGTTCATACAGCGTCGCATCACCCATGCGGGTGAGTTTGGTCATCGTGTCAGGCAGAATATGGGTGTGCATACGGAATATTATGCCGCACAAATGTTCTTTCGTCAAGCAAATTTTGCGTCATTTTGTACGCAAACTGGAAACTCAATCAACGCCTTCATCTGCGTTGGCAGTCTCGACATGTGGCGTCACGATAAAGAAATTCGGATGAAGTGGATCAGTGAAGCGCTTTAAGTCACATTCTGATATCCAGTGTTCGCCATCAGGTAAAATCGTCGCTTCATCCCAGCAGGCATTGGTAAAGACAGTATTCCGCAGATTCGCGCCTTCCAGACGCGCCCCTTCAAGGTGTGCGCCGGATAGATCGGCGTTTTCGAGATTTGCCGCCTTCAATACCGCCCGATACAATTTCGCCTCAAACAGATTCGCACCGCGTAAATCCGCGCCGCGCAGCCACGCCGTTTGCAGATTCGCCTGTGTCAAATTTGTACCAACCAGAACCGAGTCATTCAGATTGGCTTTTTTCAGCCGCGCCCATTGCAGATTCGCGCCCTGCAAATCGGCTTTCCACAGGCGGGCATCTTCAAGATTCGCCGCCCGCAGATCAATTTCCTGTAACGAGCCGTCCGTCAGCCAGCCTTTCGCCCGCAGTTCTTCGGAGGCGCGTTTCGCCACTTCATTGACAGTGCTTCCAAGCTGACGTGTCAAATCCACACGAGCGCGTTTTTCTTCATTGCGCTCATCATAGCGGCGGTAGATGCGGTCAATGATCAGGATCGTTACAGCGATCCCAATGAGTTCAGAACTGACGTTGCTGTATAAATCTTCAACCAGCGTACTCAGGGTGAACGGCTCATTCGGGTGGGCAATCGGGTAGCCGACGATAATCAATAGAAAACTGCCAACCAGAAACACGAAGCCGATTCGCTGGACGGTATAGTCATCATCTTTTATCAGCCGTCGGAAAAGTGACTTCATTGCCGTCCCCTATCATATGACCCGCGCAACGATAACAAATGTAGACGCGCAAAAAAAGACGGGTGTCTTTAACATGCCCGCCTTATTCGGATGTGTGCCTGTTAGTAGCGCGGATTATTCTCCGCCTGTGCATTCAGGATGAGCGCGGCAATCGCGCCGGGAACCCAGCCTGCCAGCGTCAGCAAAAATACAATCAGGAGCGTGCCGCAGCCACGATCAATGACTGCCAGCGGCGGAAAAACGATACACAGGATTGCGCGACCACAACTCATTAGGTGTCTCCATTGATAGTCTACCTCTATATACTTGTTATACGTAAATCGGGTGAGGCGGTTGCACAGGATCAGCCTTCGATAAACGCTGCTATCAGCCGTGCCGCTTGTTCCGCGGCAGACGGCATCAGATGTAAGCCGTCAAACGTAAACGTATAGCCGCCCTCATTTCGGGCAGTTTCATAATCATTCCAGCCAGTGCTCTCTCGCTTGCCGATGGTCAGGATGGTATCCATCCCCAGCGGCGGGCGCTCTGGTATCGCAGCGGGCGTAAATGCCGCCATCAAATCCAGCACAGGGATATTCAGGGTACGTGCGATTTCCTCAGCCAGGGCATTGTAGTGGCGTAACGCATTAACGACCGTTGGGTTTTGCTCTATCGGCGGCAGCCCGACCCACGCGAGAATGTGGGCAGCATGTAGCCGAGTGAGCAAGTCCCGATACGCAAGCGCGAATTGGTCAGGCGTGACAACCCCATCGGGAATATGTTTTGCATTGCGATAATACTGGCGCGTCGCGGGCTGGCTGTAAGAAATTGCGTCGTTACCACCGATCATGATGAACACACCGTCGGGTTGATGCGCCAGTACATCATTCTCCAGCCGTTCGAGCAGGTTGAGGACGGTATCACCGCCCACGCCGGCATTGATCAGGGTATGTTGCAGGAGCAGCGGCACAAGCGCATCAAAGTAGCTGCCGCCATATTTGCCCCAGGTCAGGCTGTCACCAAAGAAGATGAGGTTCACTTTGGTTCGCGCAGCATTTGCATCACCATATTGACCACTTCGACGATATTGGGGAGTTGCTTTTCCCACAAAAGCGCTACTTGAAGGGAAAGACCCGGCAAAACTCTGGAATGATAGACTCCCGCTTCATCAAGCTCTGCCGGCTCATATAGCCCCTCAGCATTGCGCTGATAGAAAAGCCCCTCTTTTCGCAGGTAATCAACCACCCAATACTCGTCCACACCACCCTGCTCATACTCGGCGAATTTTTCAACGCGATCACGACGGTGTGTGCCTTTGGATACAATCTCAACGACCAGATTGGCAGGACCATCAAGCTCATACGTGCGAAGCTGTCCAAGCCGTTCATTCAGGATAACCTGGCAATCGGGAGCTCGTCCGCTGGGTACATTGGGCAAGCGCATGATGAATGGATCGCGCAGAAGAATTCCGCTGCCTGTTTCACTCAAATAAGCAGCGAATAAACTCGATAGGAATTGTGAGAGCAGATCGTGGCGAGCATCTATCGAAGGCATCAAAATCACCAACCCGTTTACCCATTCTGCATGAAGTCCGTTAAAGTCATCCCCATGCAGGAAAGCCTCATAGTCCACGCCAGTCGCCAGTATTGCGCCATCTACCCGAATATTGACCTGATGTATCGCTTCTGACGTCATCCGAATCATATCGCGCTCCTGAGAACGAGGCGCAGGTTATCCACCTGCGCCAATTCGTCGCTCAAATGTTTAATCGCCAACCGCGTATTCGGGTTCGCTCTGCCATTCCGCCGCATCGTAGGCGGGCAGTTCGCAGCGCAGCGGTTTATCTTCGCGGAAACCGAAAGCGTAATCCGCCTGCATCAACTGGTGAATTTCGCTCGTTCCTTCGTAAATCACTGCGCCTTTGCTGTTTCGCAGATAACGCTCAACGGGATACTCATCGCTGAAACCATACGCGCCATGCACCTGAACGGCTTCCAGTGCCGCCTGAACGCTGTGATCGGTCGCGTACCATTTCGCAATGCTCGTCTCGCGGGTATTGCGAATTCCCTGATTTTTGAGCCAGCCAACGCGCAGGTTCAGGAGCAGGGCGGCATCATACCATTGCTTCATATAGGCAATTTTCTGCTTGACAAGCTGGTGCTGGGCAATCGGTACGCCAAACGTCTTGCGATCCAGCGCGTACTTGATACTTTCTTCGAGGCAGGCGCGGATCAAGCCAACCGCACCTGAACCGACGGTGTAGCGTCCGTTATCCAGCGCCGCCATTGCGATTTTGAAGCCTTCGCCCTCTTCACCAAGCCGATTTTCCGCTGGCACCTCAACGTCCTGAAACGCAATCCAACCCGTTGAACCGGCGCGAACGCCGAGCTTGCCGTGAATATCGCCCGATGTAACGCCGGGCATATCGCTCGTGACAATAAATGCAGACATGCCTTTCGCACCTGCGTCCGGGTCCGTTTTAGCCACGACGAGAAAATGGTGCGCCTTAGACGCGAGGCTGATCCACATCTTTTCGCCGTTGAGGACGTATTTGTCACCGATACGACGTGCTGTAGAGGTCATATTCTGTACATCGCTGCCGACGCCGCTTTCCGTCAGTCCAAAGGCGGCATATTTTTCGCCCCGCGCCTGTGGCACAAGGAATCGCTGTTTCTGATCTTCCGTCCCCCATTGCAGCAGTGACAGGCTGTTCAAGCCAAAGTGGACGGACATAATCACGCGCAGGGTCGTATCGCCGCGTTCCAGTTCTTCACACACCAGGCCCAGCGTGACATAATCGAACCCCTGTCCGCCATAGCGAACCGGAATTGAAATGCCGAGAATGCCCAGTTCCGCCATACGCGGTAAAATCGCCGGGTTCATCTGCTGTTTGCGATCCCATTCGCCGATCGTCGGAATCACTTCTTTGGCGACATAATCGCGTACCATCTTCTGTGCTGAAAGCTGTTCTTCGTTGAGAGAGAAATCCATGAGTAACCTTTTTCGTGCTTATGAACAAGAATGACGCCCGTTCTGTCCGAAATAACGATCTGTAAACGGCGTATTGTTCAGCGGACAATTGTAATTCGCATTATACATTATCCTCATTTGAAGAGGAATGAGCATGGCTTCCGTATCCGCGACTGCCCCAAATACACTCATCACTTATTATCTGCACATGACCGATCCGTCGCAGTTTGTGCCTGCATTTACAGAAAACACGGATAAGTTGATCCTCATGCCGATGATGCAGGCGGATGTGCGCTTCTATAAATTTCTCTATAGCGCCGTAGGTGAAGCGTTACGCTGGCGGGATCGGATCATTATGCCGGAGAGTGACCTTGAGGCGCTGCTCACCCTGCCGGGTACAAGCGTTGAGGTGCTGTACGCTGATGGCGTTCCAGCCGGATATTTCGAGTTAGTCAAACAGGGCGATGATACCGAGCTTTCCTACTTCGGCTTGCGTCCACAGTTTCATGGGCTGGGCTATGGCAAATATTTGTTGAGCAGCGCAATTGCCCGTGCGTGGGGCGATGGCGCAAAGCGCGTCTGGGTACACACCTGCAATCTCGATGCGCCGAGCGCCATACCGAACTATCAAAAGCGCGGCTTTGTTCTCTATGACACTCACGAAGAACCGATGCCTGAGCGTTATCTGTAAACCGAAATTGACCCTTTATAAACCGCAAAAACGTGCTATGATTTTCGATGTACACGGGGGTGACCTAGACTCGACGTGGGAGTTAGGGGTCTCGTGGCAGGTCGTGGCGCTCAGCCACGTTAAAATGAGCAAGGCATTAACTGCCAAAAACAATCAACCTGCTCTCGCTTACGCCGCCTAAGATCGGCTAAGCAGGGTGTTGGGTCATAGTAACCCAACCGTCCGCCAGCATCGTCGCTATCCGGTGTTGAAGCGGGCGTCACCAATGATAAGCGTGCGTGGTTGTGACGCCGATACGCAACCACAAAGACTAATCGGCTCAGGAATACTCCTACCACGTTGGCTGGGGCTAAGTATTCTGAAACTGAACAGCCAACTAAACCTGTAGAGGCGGGTTTCGGCTCTTATCGGACCGCGGGGCAGTACCGCGCACCTCCATCAGCGAGGCAGATAATCATCTGCCTCGTTTTGTTTTTATGAAAACGGACGCCTCATCCCTTGCTGATCAAGTTTTGCCTCTGCTACACTAATCCCATGAAATTGATTGCTTTCCTCCTGACGCTTCCGCTGCTTGTTTCAGCTTGTAATATGTTTGCGCCGCCTGCCAGCCAGCAGACCCTGCAAGCCGAGCGCGACACCCGCGGGACCGAAGTTGCTAGGGCGCGTGAAACTGCCACCCCACAGGCAGATCGGCTGGCGCTGACGATGGAAGCGGCGGAAACCTCCGTCAGCCGCGCCGCCGCGCAAACGACTCGCATTGCTGCAACGCTACTGGCATTGGGTACACCATTTGTGGATATTCGCTTCGTCACACCGCAAACCCTGCCAACCATTGATCCGATCAATCCCAATATCAGCACAGGGAGTGACTCCAATGTACAGCCGATCATCCCTGTTCAACCAACGATCATCGGGCAAGGCGGCGCACAGGGCAATACGGCGATAGACAACCCTCGCCCAACTGCTGTCATTGCCGAGTCAACAGCGGATCCGAGTGCACCCAGCCTGATAAATTTGACCGTCACAGATGCCGTTGGCGCAGACGATTGTGCCATCGGCAGCATGACAACATTTTCGCCGCAGTCCTCCGGCGTGTATCTCGTCGCACAGGCAAATAATCTGACGCCGAATAGTCGCCTGACGGCACGCTGGCAACGTGACGGTGTTGAGCAAATTTACTACGAATGGTCGCCAGGATTTGTGATCGAATCCGGCTGCATCTGGTTCAATATGCCCGCTTCGGATGTGGATTTTTCAGCGGGCAACTGGAGCGTTCAGCTAGAACTGGATGGGCAACCCGTGGGCGCCGCTGTGCCGTTCTTCGTGTCCGACTCCGAAACGACAGACGGGATGACCGAAGGCGGCTGACTCCTGCCTGTTTAGTCAGTATCATTCGCCCTTTATTTCCGTTATCTTCACAAAATGCGCGTGTAGCGCATGAATCCCTGAACGCGATTCCATAAGGACACTCGTATATGTGGCGCTATGCCTATCCCCACTCCGCAACGGATGACAAAGCGAACATCAACTGGCAGTTGATCAAGCGCGTCTTAGCTTACGCCAGACCATATCGTTTCATGCTGATCATCCTGCTTATTTTGATCACAGTGCAAACGATCATTGGGTTGTTCACACCGCTGATTCTGCGCCAACTGATTGACGTGACTCTTCCGACGGGTAACGCCGAACAACTCAATATGCTGGCACTGGCGCTAGTCGCTATCCCTATCACCAGCAGTATCATCAGTGTGATCATTCGCCGACTTGATTCAAACGTCGGTGAAGGTGTGATTTATCAACTGCGATCGCAGTTATACGGTCATTTGCAGCACATGTCGCTGCGATTCTTCACGCATACCAAATCGGGCGAGTTGATGAGCCGCCTCAACAACGATGTCGTCAACGCGCAAACGGCGATCACCGATACGCTGATCGGCGCGGTTACCAATACGTTTACTGTCGTTGCCACGCTTATCGTGATGATTTCGCTGGATTGGCGTCTGACCCTGATCGGCATTTCCGTTCTGCCCGTCTTGTTCTTCATTGCCCGCCGCGTTGGAAAACACTTGCGAACCATTGCCCGTGAACAGATGGACATCAACGCGGAAATGAATGCAATGGTCGGCGAAACGCTCAACGTCAGCGGCGCTTTGCTCGTCAAGCTGTTCGGGCGAGTGGATGTTGAAACGAGTCGTTTTGATCAACGCGCCGCCCGTGTACGCG